>Ga0228535_1002080_pt1 | contig 22094 bp, 15 predicted proteins | sample SJ1metagenome_FD_168457 | JGI IMG/M metagenome (GOLD analysis project Ga0228535, IMG submission 168457) | Enriched culture of PCE-dechlorinating microbial communities from Ithaca, New York, USA - SJ1 | ecosystem: Engineered > Modeled > Simulated communities (microbial... > Unclassified | place... | reverse complement strand
GGCCAACCCACAGAAAAGGGTCGTCCTCTGGAGGGGGAAGAAGATCAGAGCCGGTCCCTTGACCTGCCCCGGATCACGACCCACCAGGATCTTCCATCCTTGCAGGGATCGGACGATCCTTCGGCAAAAGCCGGTCCCCATCATCTCCCTGAGAACAGGGACTCTTCTGCAAGTGGTTTCAAGGCATTGCCACCACGAGACGCTGCGAAGACGGATCCCGCCCTTCGCAAGCCCACCTTCATCACTGCCCCTGCCCTCTCGCAGGAGCGGGGTGTTCCGAATCATCTTCTTCGAGGTACGATTCCGGGATTCGGTATCCCGGCTGAACAGCGGTTCGACCATATCGATCCTATGGACGGGGACATCCCTAGAGGGATACCCCTGCAAAAAACGATGTCGGCAACGTCGATCGTCCGGTGTTAACGGCGGCAGGCCGGAACGAGGGCCAGCGTCCTGTCCATGACGTCCCCGACGACCCCGTCGAGCCACGTTGTTCCCAGAGCTCGGGCGTCCGCATCCAGGGACTGGATCACCCGGAGGTAGGGACGGCCCACGGCCCTTTCGACATCTGTCAGTTTCGAAAGAAAGGCATCCCGCGCCCGCAGACCCGCCGACGCCTCACGCCCCTCTGCCAGGGCGGCCTCCAGTTCAGGCCAGCGTTCCTGGAATTCCTGCTGCTGTCGGACGATGAAGTCCCGTGTCTCAGTCGGCAGCAGCTTCCGGGCCAGTTCCCGGGACACCGCCATCTTTCCTGCCAGGGTCCCCAGACGCGCCATCCCCCCGGCCATCGCCAATTCCAGCGTTTCCAACGCACCCCGGAAAAGCCCCTCGCCCATCGGCCCGTCGCCGGTCAGGCCCCCGCGCACATGGAGATACCATTGACGAAGGGCCAGGAGATTGGCCAGATAAAAGAGGTTGTTGGTCACGTGGCGACGGATGTCGCCGTAAAGCCCTGGATGGAACGGCCCGGTCGTCACCGGCTGTCCGCCCCCTTTGAGCAGTTCGCCGCCTTCCGGGCAATCGGTTCGCCAGACGGTACCGGCTGCGATCACCGTCCCATAGCCGACCCGGGCCGGTCCAACGAGCCCCCCCTGCCCTCCCAGAAATATCGGAGGCTCTCTGAGCATGACCCCGCGGGAGACGTCACCCAGAATCGAGAAAGTGGCCTTGTCCTGGTTCGGGGTGTAGTTGAAATGGATGTAGGAACTCCCCACCTCGCTGTGATCCCTCCGGCTGGTTCCCCCGGCCATGAGACAATCGCAGAAGTTGATCAGGCTCCCCAGGGTCACGAAGGGGAAGAGGATCGTCAGCTTCAGTCCGACCGAATGGCCGCCGCTGGCCTCCTCCTCGAGCAGACATCCTTCCCGGACATGGGCGCCCGAGGCCATGCCCGCCCTCTCCAGAAAGACGGAGGACCGGAAAAATCCCCCCTTCAATTCCACCCCCGGGGCAAGCCGGCAATCCTCCAGGGTCACCGGGGACTCCTGACCTAATTTTACCCCCGCGGATATCAGGGTTTTGGCGCCGCGGATCCTGGTCCCGCCGTAAAGGACAACCCCCTCGGCAATGCGCCCCGGATCCACCTCATCGCCGATCTCGACGGAGAAGGGAGCGGGCATGTGGACCCCCTTATCCAGGAGTTTCACGACCGGCAGAGGTAACCCCGTCTCTGACCCATGCACCATCGGACTGCCCCGTTTTTCCAATAATCCAACATGAAACCGTTTCTGGGCGGAGAGCCCCCATTCTCCTCCCTATTTCTGCTGATGGTTGGCGATGTCGAGCTTGACCATCTTGTTCTGAAAGGTGTTCCGATTGATCCCCAGGTATGCGGCCGCGGCGCTCTTGACATGGTTGGAACGCTTGAGGGCGATCCGGAAGAGGCTCCTCTCCACCATCTCGAGAATCTCTTCATAGAGTCGGCTCTTTCCGGCCTCGGTTGCGGACAGGATGGTTGCGATGTCCTCAAGTTTCTTCTCCAGGACCTCTTCGGCCACCGCGGCCGGCGCCGTCGTTTGCACCTCCCGCGCCGCCGTATCCATACCGGATCGTTTACGATTCATGAATGACCGGATTCCTTTCTCCAGTGAGGGTTAAACGACAAGGGGAAACAGCTTCATGAGGATAATGCCGATCATGAAAAAAGCCGCGATCCATGCCAGCACGATGTGGGAAATCCCGGCCGGAGGTTTTCCCGTCTGCAGACGGACCTCTTCTTCGATTCTCTCCGGCTCGACGTGGGCCATGATCTCCTCCACCAGGTCCGAAAACGTTTCATAGGCGTTGGAGACAATGAAAAAACCTTTGAGGGTCGTCAAAAGGAGATAGATCTTCTTGTGGATGACCAGGCAGCCGACATGAGTGATCTCCTCCCATCTCAGTGCCCTGCTCCGCCAAAGTTTTTGGACGGTTATCCCCTCCTCCGTCACGGTCACCCGCCGCTGAAGGGATTCGAGGAACAGGTAGAAGGTCGGCACGAAAAAAAGGGTAAAGACCAGTTTCTCAGTCCCAGTCCCATTCAACAGGAAGGCAAGCACCCAAAGCCCCAAGAGCAGAAAGGCATCCACACCCAGAGGAAAGAGGAAGGCCCTTCTTATCCTGTAGAAACGCTGCGGCATCTTCCCCCCCGCCGGGATCGGCCCCGCCTTCACCCCCCTGTCCCCTGCCTGACAAAGGGGCCGCTTTTACCGCCCTGCTTGCTCATCAGTCGGATATCCGTCAGGACCATCTCCCGATCAACCGCCTTGCACATATCGTAAATCGTGAGCGCAGCCACGCTCACGGCCGTCATGGCCTCCATCTCCACCCCTGTTCTGGCCACGGTTCGCACCTGGGCTTCGATGGCGACCTCGCCGGCCTCGGCATTGCAGTCAAACCGGATCTCCACGCCCGTCAGTTCGAGGGGGTGGCACATGGGGATGAGTTCCCCGGTCTTCTTGGCCGCCATGATTCCGGCAATCCGGGCCGTGGCCAATACATTCCCCTTGGCGATCCCTCCCCCCTCAATGAGTTGGACCGTTTCCCGGCGCATCCGGACCAGCCCTCGGACGACGGCCTGACGCAATGTCGGCTCTTTGGCCGTTACATCCACCATGCGCGCCTGTCCCTTTTCATCGAGGTGGGATAGTTTGTTCATGAGCCTGCCGTATCGGATGAAATCCGTCGTCCGGAAGTTCTTTGGGAACTTAACACAGCCCTCCACCCCAGTCAAGCAAGGTTCACTGGGGTCCATCGGTTGCGCCGCCACTTGCATGTCCCTGGAAATCCGTAAGCTCTCCAAAGGAAAGGCGATTGATACTGCCAAAATAAAATATTCTCTTGCCGGAAAGGCCTTTCTCCTCTAAGATGGGCGCCGGTAAGAAAGGTCCCGGTTGCGACCCGGGGTGAGGGCCCTTCCGGTCCATCCGGCAGCACTGAAGGGCACGACCCAGAACGTTCAACAGGGGTGTCGGTTTGATTGTCAAGGCCATCAGCGCCACCATCGTCGGTATCGAATCCCATTCCGTTTCCGTCGAGGTCGATCTTGCCGCCGGCCTCCCCCAATTCTCCACAGTCGGCCTGCCGGACGTGGCAGTCCGTGAGAGCAAGGACCGGATCAAGGCCGCGATCAAGAATTCCGGCTATCCCTTTCCCGCACACCACGTGACCGTCAACTTGGCCCCGGCTGACATCAAAAAGGAGGGCACGGCCTTCGACCTCCCGATCGCCGCGGCAATCCTGGCCGCTCAGGGGTTGTTCCCAGCCGCCGCCTTGACGCAATACCTCCTGCTCGGCGAACTCTCCCTGGACGGCTCCGTGAAAGGGATACACGGGGCACTCTCCGCCGCCTTCAGGGCACGGGATATGGGGATTCGGGGTCTGGTTCTGTCCGCCGAAAACGCCCCAGAGGCGGCCCTGGTCAAGGAAATCGAGACGATTCCAGTGGCTTCTCTGGCCGAGATCGTGGAATTCTTCAGCGGACGGAGCCGGATCGAGCCCCTGGATGTCGACATGGGGGAGCGCTTCAGGCAGAGCCGCGACTACCCTTTCGATTTCGAAGAAATCCGCGGCCAGCAGCAGGCCAAGCGCGCCTTGGAGGTGGCCGCTGCCGGCGGGCATAATGTCCTGATGATCGGCCCGCCGGGATCGGGCAAGACCATGCTTGCCCAGCGGCTTGTTACGATCCTTCCGGACCTGTCGCTCCCCGAGGCCATCGAAACCACGAAGATATACTCCGTTGCGGGACTCTTGGACCGGAAGGCGGAAATTCTGGGGACCCGTCCCTTCCGCACCCCCCACCACACGATCTCCGACGCAGGCCTTATCGGCGGGGGGCATCTCCCCAGACCCGGGGAGATCAGCCTGGCCCATCAGGGGGTTCTGTTCCTCGACGAGCTCCCCGAGTTCCGGAAGAACGCCTTGGAGGCCCTGCGGCAGCCCCTCGAGGACGGAAAGGTCACGATCGCGCGTGCTTCGCTGACGGCGACCTACCCCGCCCGTTTCATGCTGGTTGCTGCGATGAATCCCTGTCCCTGCGGCTATCTCGGTCAGAGAACCCGCCCCTGCCGCTGCACGCCCCAACAGATCCGGCAGTACCAGGGGCGGATATCGGGCCCCCTCCTCGATCGGATCGACATCCACATCGAGGTCCCTCCCGTCCCTTACCGGGACCTGACGGCGCGCGAAGCCGGAGAATCCTCCGCCGCAATCAAGGCCCGGATCGAAGAGGCCCGCCGGATCCAGAAGGGAAGATTCAACGGCGACCAGGCCCGGTTCAACGCCCGCATGTCCGAGGCCCAGGTCCGGTCGTTCTGTGCCCTTGATGCGGATTCCCGCCAGTTGATCGAGATGGCCGTGGACAGACTCGGGCTGTCCGCCCGCGCCCATACCCGGATACTGAAGGTCGCACGGACCATTGCGGACCTCGAGGGAAACCCTGCCATTGGCTCATCCCACGTCGCGGAGGCGATCCAGTACAGAAGCCTTGATCGTCGTCCCGTTTAGTGGTAAAGATCGGCCATTATTTACCACCGAGTGGTTGTTATAAGGAGATGAAGCATGGAAATCAAAGTGATCCAAAATCCTCTTGAGAAGCGAAAGGCGAAGCCCACCGATGAATCGAAACTGGGTTTCGGAAAGATCTTCAGTGATCATTTCTTCACCATGACCTACCATACCGGCCGGGGCTGGCACGATCCGCTGATCGAACCCTACCGGCCCCTCCAACTTGATCCCACGGCGATGTGCCTCCACTACGCCCAGGAGATCTTCGAAGGGATGAAGGCCTACCGGGGCAAAGGGGGGGCCATCTTCATGTTCAGGCCCATGGAAAACATCCGCAGGATGAACGTCTCGGCGGAGCGCCTCTGCATGCCGAAGGTCGATGAGGAACTCTTTTTCGAGGCGCTCAAGAAACTGATCATCCTGGAAAAGGATTGGATCCCCCATGGCGCCGGGACCTCCCTCTACATCCGGCCGACCATGATCGCGACGGAACCGGCCCTGGGTGTCCATCCGGCGAACGAGTACCTCTTCTTCATCATTGCCGGCCCAGTGGGGGCTTACTATGCCGAGGGCTTCGGCCCCACCCGCATCTTCGTCACCGAAGAGTACTGCCGGTCCGTTCCGGGGGGCACCGGCCACTGCAAAGCCGGCGGCAATTACGCAGCCAGCCTCTATGCAGGCGAAATCGCCAAAAAGATGGGATACACGCAGGTCCTGTGGCTCGACGCGGTCGAGAGGAAATACGTGGAGGAAGTGGGAACGAGCAACATGTTCTTCATGATCGGCGATGAACTGATCACGGCCCCCTTGACTGGATCGATCCTCCCGGGGGTGACCCGCGATTCAGTCATCCAACTGGCCAAGAGCTGGGGGGTGAAGGTCTCGGAGAGACGGCTGGGGATGGATGAGGTGATGGAAGCCATCGCCAACGGGACGATCCGGGAGGCCTTCGCCTCAGGAACGGCCGCCATCGTTTCGCCGGTCGGTCAGATCTACTACCAGGGAAAGGAGTATCTCATCGCTGACGGCAAGACCGGCCAGTTGACCAATCGGCTGTACGAGGAGATCCTCCAAATCCAGTACGGACAGAAGGACGATCCTTTCGGTTGGCGGATCAAGATCGCCGATTGAACGGGCCTCCAGAGGGATATTTCTCTTGATCCGGGAACTTGGAGGAGGAATCCACAGGGATGTGGAAAGAGCTGTGGACAAGCCTGTTGATAACCCCTGTAACTACCCAGATGTCACGATTTTCTACCGGTTTGCATAAGGTTTGGGCAGTGAGAATGATGATTTATATCAATAACTTGCACACCACCCGTGGCATCTTGGCCATTTTCAGGCGTTTTTTAAGGAGTTGTAAACTCCTAGAAAAAAATGTGCCGTTTTCGCACTTGACAACGGTTTTTTTTCACAGGCACTTCCATCGCCCCGTCGCTGTCAGGACAGCGACGGCCATCCTCCTGTTTTCGCTCCTTTCGTCTCCCGTACCGGCCGCAGGGGCCGAACCTCTGCCTCTGGAAGAACTGACGGCCAGGACCCAGGAACTCTACGACAGGACCACGGATCTGAAGGCCCGCTTCGTCCAGGAGGTGACGATCCAATCCATGAAGAAGACCGAAAGGGAAGAGGGGACGGTCTTCTTCAAGAATCCACGGATGATGTTCTGGGACTATTTGAAGCCGAAGGCCAAGAAACTGGTCATCAACGCCCAGAAGGCTTGGCTTTACGTCCCCGAAGACCGGATCGTCTATGTCCAGAGCTCAGAAGCCCTATTCCGCTCGAGGGTGGCCCTGCGGTTCCTCTCCGGCCTGGGCAAACTCTCCGAAGACTTCCAGGTCCGTTTCGCCAAGGACAAACCCCTCGACGACAAGGGCAACTATCTCCTCCTTCTGAGCGCCAGGGAACCGGGAACGGGCCTTGACCGGCTCAACCTGACCGTCGACGGCAGGACCTTTCTGATTATCCAATGCTGGTTCAACGATGCCTTCGGAAATACGACCCGCCTGCGCTTCAGCGACACCCGTTTGAATACGGGGATTCCCGACCATGTCTTCACCTTCAAACCTCCCGAGGGGGTCGAGGTAGTCAACATGACCCAGTGAATCGGTTTTTTTCACCGGAACGACCATCGTTGGCTCGGTCCGATTAAAGGGGGTCCCACAAAAAGGCTCTGCCTTTCTGTGACCTTTTTCCTCTGGGGGAGAGGCTTCACTGAGGGAGCCCTCCGCCTTTGCCCATCTTGTGTTCAGTGACGGGATAGGATGGAGGTGATGGATGTGATTCGAATTGATCTGGTCGACGGCGACCTGCCGGAGATCGAACGGGAATGGCTGGAAACAGACGGCCGCGGGGGTTACGCCTCGAGCACCCTGTCGGGCTGCCACACGAGAAGCTATCACGGGCTGCAGGTGGCCAACCTCCGGTCGCCGGAGGGCCGGCACGTCCTCCTGTCCAAGCTGGAGGACTCGGTTATCCTCGGGAACGAGGAGTTATTTCTCACCTGCCATCGGTACCCCGATGTCCTCTTCCCTCCCGGTCCCTCCTGCCTTCGGGAGTTCCTCGTTGGCGATTCCCTCCGTTTTTCCTATCAAGCGGGCGGGACCCACATGAGGAAAGAGGTCATGCGGCTCCCCGATGGGGACACCGTCCTTGTCCGTTACGAACTTGAGTCGCCGCCGGAAAAGGGCCGTCTCCGGCTGAAACCTTTTCTGGCCTTCAGGGGGTTTCACCGCCTCTCCCATGAAAATTCCTTCTTCCGCGATCGGATCGAGCGGATCAAGAATGGCTTCCGAATCGAACCCTACGAGGGGATGCCCCCTCTCTTCATTCGGACCTCGACGGATTCGGAATTTTCTCCACGGCCGCTCTGGTACCGCCGCTTCGAATACGACCGGGAACGGGAACGTGGTTTCGAACACCAGGAAGACCTCTTCTGCCCCGGAACCCTTGAGACGCCCATCGAGGCCGGCTCTGCGGTGATCCTGGCGGCCTCCTGCACCCTTTCAAAAGAAGATCTGAACTCCCTATGGAGGGAGGAGTCGGAGCGACGCCGTCTCCGGAGGCAGAAAGAGGAAAGAGGGGCAGAAGGTTTCGATGGCGGGGATCGGGAGATACTCCTGGCCTTGCTCCGCGCGGGCCAACAGTTCCTCATCACGACCCCTTCCGGAAGGCCGGCCGTCATCGCCGGATATCCATGGTTCGAGAGCTGGGGGCGGGATACCTTGATCGCCCTTCCGGGACTCGCCTTCCGTTCGGGACACCTCCAGGAGGGGATCGCGATCCTGGACGAAATCGGCCGGCACGAGCGGGAAGGGCTCCTGCCCAACTTCTTCTCCGCCGATGGGAGGCCAGCGGCCTACAACACGGTGGACAGCTCGCTGCTGTACTTCTGGACAGTCCAGGAACTGCTCGGGGCCACGGGCGATTGGCCGCTGATCCAAAGGCTGTTCTGGCCCGTCATGAAGAGGATCGTGGAGCGTTTCAGGGGGGGAACGCGGTTCGGGACGGCGATGGACGGCCGCGGCCTGCTCCACGCAGGCGACAGGACCACGGCCCTCACCTGGATGGACGCCACCGTGCAGGGCGTGCCCGTTACCCCGCGAAACGGTTGTGCGGTGGAGATCAACGCCCTGTGGTACAACGCCCTCTGCTTCACCGACGAGATGGGGGAGCGTTTCGCCGATCCGGTCCCCGGATGCCGCGAACTCATTCCCCTTGTCCGTCGTTCCTTTCGGGAGACCTTTTGGAACCCGCAGGCGCAGTGTCTGGGAGATGTCTTTCACGAAGGTACCCTCGATACGGCCATCCGACCGAATCAGATCTTCGCCGTCAGCCTTCCCTTCTCACCCCTCGAACCGGAGGAACAGGCCGCCGTCGTGGGCATCGTCCGCAGCCACCTCCTCACCCCCTGTGGTCTCAGGACCCTCGCCCCCGCTGATCCTGCCTACCAGGGACGTTATCGGGGCAGCGGTCCAGAGAGGGACGCGGCCTATCACCAGGGGACCGTATGGCCCTGGCTCCTGGGCCCCTTCGGCGAGGCCGCCATCCGCGTGGCTGTGGACCGAAATCGGGAACGGGAAAATCTCATGAACCACCTCCGGATCTTCCTGAGAGGCCATCTGACCGAAGCAGGCATCGGCAGTGTCTCGGAGGTGTTCGACGGCGATCCCCCCCACCGGCCGGGCGGCTGCGTCGCCCAGGCCTGGAGTGTCGCCGAGTTGATCCGCCTGTTTTTCCTCCTCCGGGACCGGGGAACAGGAGGAGGATGAGAGGATCTCCTTCTTCGACCTTCGACGGGGGTTTACTTTCCGGATGGTCTGTGTCATCATGAATCAAGATCCCTCTCACGTGGGATTCGACCGCCCCTTTTGTGGGACGGGACAAACCGCCACCCGAGATGAACTGGAGATCACAGACGATGAACGTCCTGATGTTCGGCTGGGAATTTCCACCCTGGATCAGCGGCGGCCTGGGCACGGCCTGTTTCGGAATCACGAAGGCCCTGGCCGAACGGGGTCATCGGATTACCTTCGTCCTGCCGAGCTCGGGAGAGGGGGACGGCCCCGCTTTCCTCCATCTGGTGCCTGCTTTCAGTGCGGCGGCCAATGACGGCCGCGGATCCGGGACATCGACGGCCCCTCCTGTGACCCTCCATCGCGTCCCTTCACCCCTTTCCCCTTACCTGAACCAGCAGGGATATCGGTTCCGGCACAGGGGGATCAACCGGCGCAGAATGGACCATTACGGTTCCGATCTGATCGCCGAGGTGGTCCGTTACGGCGCGGCGGGGGGCTCCCTCGCCCGTGGCCGGACCTTCGATATCATCCACGCCCACGACTGGATGACGACCTATGCCGCCATGGAAGCCAGAAGGATCAGCGGAAAGCCTTTCGTCCTGCATATCCACTCCCTGGAGTATGACCGCAGCGGCGAGAACGTCAACGAGGCGATCCGTAGGATTGAAGCCGAGGGGCTCCGGCAGGCGGATCGGATCATCGCCGTGAGCCACCGGACCGCCCGGATGATCGTGGAGCGCTATGGCATCGCCGCGGAGAAGATCACGGTGGTCCATAATGCCGTTTCCCATCAGGACGCGGGACAGGTCTACCGCGCCGAACGGCGGGGGAAACCCCGGGGGGAGAAGATGGTCCTCTTCCTGGGGCGCATCACCTTCCAGAAGGGCCCCGACTACTTCGTCGAGGCAGCGGCCCAGGTCCTCCGGGTCCTCCCGGATGTCCGGTTCGTCATGGCCGGGACGGGGGACATGGTGGAGCGAATGATCGAGCGGGTGGCCGAACTCGGGATCGGCAACCGCTTTCATTTTTCCGGTTTCCTGCAGGGGGAGGAGATCGAGCGGATCTTTTCCCTGAGCGATCTGTACGTCATGCCGAGCGTCTCCGAGCCTTTCGGCATCTCCCCCCTCGAGGCGATGCTCTACGACGTCCCGGTGATCATCTCCCGCCAATCGGGTGTCGCTGAGATCCTCCGGCATGCCCTGAGGGTCGACTTTTGGGACGTCCGGGAAATCGCATCCAAGATCATCGCCGTCCTGAAGTACCCGGTCCTGGCCGGCGAGATGGTCCGCGAGGCCCGCGAGGAGCTCCGCAAGATCCGCTGGGACACAGCTGCGCAGCGGATCGCGGAGGTGTATCTCGAGATGGCCTCCGCCACGGTCAGGCCATAAAACAGAGGGGAAGAAAAGGCATGCCCAGCGTCTGTCTCTATTTTCAGGTTCACCAGCCCCGCCGCCTAAGGCGATACTCGGTATTCGACATGGGTCATGCCCATGACTACGAAGATGAAGGGGAGAACCGCCGGATCCTGGAGAGGATCGCCGGGAAATGCTACCTTCCGGCAAACAAGGTGCTCCTCGAACTGATCGGACGATACGGGGACGCCTTCCGGATCGCCTTTTCCCTCTCCGGCGTGGTCCTCGACCAGATGGAACGGCACCGTCCGGATGTCCTGGAGAGCTTCCAGAAGCTGGCCGCAACGGGTTGTGTGGAGTTTCTCAACGAGACAGACGGCCATTCCCTGGCCTTTCCCTTTTCCCCCAAGGAGTTCGGGGAGCAGGTTCTCCTCCACCGTAGGCGGATCCAGCGCCTCTTTGGTCAGAGCGGCCGTACTTTCCGCAACACGGAGTTGATCTACAACAACGACCTGGCCGCGGCGGTCGAGGCCATGGGCTACGAGGTCATCCTAGCCGAGGGGACCGAAAAGATCCTCGGCAGGAGAAGCCCCGACCGGATCTATCGCCCCACCGGCTGCCGAAATTTGAAGCTGCTCCTCAGAAATTACCGCCTCTCGGACGATGTGGCCTTCCGTTTCTCCGACCGGCAATGGGCCGAATACCCCCTGACGGTAGGGAAATACAGCCAGTGGCTCCACCAAAGCTGGCAGGAAGAGACGGTCATCAACCTCTTCATGGACTACGAAACATTCGGCGAGCACCAATGGACGGAAACGGGGATCTTCGATTTCCTGGAGGCCCTTCCCGGCGAGATCCTCGCCAAGAAGGATTTTTCATTCAAGACCCCTGCCGAGGCGGCCCGGGCCAATGAACCGGACGGAGAGATTGACTGCCCTGGCTTCATCTCCTGGGCGGACGAGGAGCGGGACACGACGGCCTGGCTGGGAAACGCCATGCAGCAGGACGCGGCCCGCACGCTCTACGGCCTTGAGGAAACGGTCCGACTCAGGGGCGATGCGGATCTCTTGGGGACCTGGCGGATGCTCCAGACCTCCGATCACCTCTACTACATGTGCACGAAGTGGTTTTCCGACGGGGATGTCCACCGTTATTTCAACCCCTACGAATCCCCCTATGAGGCCTACATCAACTATATGAACATCCTGGGGGATCTATCGCAGTCCATGAAACACCCATAAGGAGCACAGCCATGACGGAGATACAGGAACACTACCTCTTTGAGGTGAGTTGGGAGGTCTGCAACAAGGTCGGGGGGATCTATACGGTCATCACAAGCAAGCTACCCGAGGCGACCCGGGCCTATGGCGAACATTACATCGCCCTGGGTCCTGACCTCAAGACCAACCCCGATTTCGAGGAAACGGACGAGGAGTGCTGGAAACGGGTCCGGGAGGCCGTCGCCATCAAGGAGATCCCATGCCGTTTCGGCCGCTGGAAGGTCCCGGGAAATCCAAAGGCGATCCTCATCGGCTTCGGAAAGAAATACGACAAGGACCAACTCCTCTTCACCATCTGGGAGGACTATGGCGTGGACTCCATCGCCGGAGGATGGGACTATGTGGAACCGGTGATGTTCAGTTACGCGGCCAGCGAGGTGATCGAGACCGTTTACAACCTCCTGGTGCGGCCCCAGGGGATGAGGGCCGTCGCCCAGTTTCATGAATGGATGACGGGGGGGGGGCTTCTGGGCCTCAAGAAACGGGTGCCGGAGATCGGCACCGTCTTCACGACCCATGCCACGATGCTCGGTCGGACACTTGCATCGTCGGGAATGGACATCTACACGGCCATGGATCATATCTCACCGCAACGCGAGGCGAGTGCCCACAACATCACCGCCAAGTGTTCCATGGAATCGGCATCGGCTCGGGAAGCGGACTGTTTCACCACCGTCAGCGAGATCACCGCACAGGAAGCGAAAAACTTCCTGAGCCGGGCCCCGGATCTGATCACCCCCAACGGTCTCGACATCGAGAACATCCCCGACCTGGCCGCCAACCGTTCGCCTGCCCTGAAGTCGCGGGAAAGGCTCCTGGCAGCGGCCTCCCGCTTTCTCCGCCGCGACTTTCCGGCCGACACCCGGATCATGGTCATCTCGGGACGGGGCGAGTTCCACAACAAGGGGGTCGATATCTTCCTCGAGGCCCTCGGCCGTCTCAACGAAGAGATGGGGCCGGAGCAGACCGTCCTGGTCTACCTCTTCGTGCTGAGCGGCTATACGGACCTGATGCCCAGCCTCAAGAGCGACGGCGGCCAGCCCGAGCACGGAAACCCACCCATCTCCACCCACCGGCTGCAGAACGAGGCCTCTGATCCGGTCCTCCAGGCCTGCGAGCGATTCGGTCTCAAGAATCTTCCCCAGAATCGGGTCCAGGTGGTCTTCATCCCGGCTTACCTCAACGGGCACGACGGACTGCTCAACATGCCCTACTACGAGGCCCTCGCTGGATGCGACCTCGGAGTATTCCCCTCCAACTACGAACCCTGGGGATACACCCCCTTGGAGAGCGCGGCTTACGCTGTGCCGACCATCACCACCGATCAAGCCGGCTTCGGTATCTGGGCACAGCACACAGCCGCCAACAGCACCGGAGTCATCCTCCTCAAGCGCCTGGGACAGACGGAAGCAGCAACCACCGATCACCTTCACACGATCTTCCAGAAATTCCTCACTCTGCAGGAAGCGGAGCGGCAGCGCATGCGGGTCGACGCCCGCGCCGTGGCCGCACGGGCGAATTGGGGCGATTTTTTCAGGAGCTACGAAGAGGCGTACCAACGGGCCCTGGCTGCCTCCCTGGCCCGTTCTGCGAAGCGGACTGAAGAGGATCTCCAGGCCGAACTGAGACACATCTTCCCCGGGGCGGTCTCCGTATCTCCCCACTTCAGGACCTTCATGGCGGTGGCGAACCTTCCCCCCAAGGTCTCCCGTCTGAGGGAACTGGCCTACAACCTTTGGTGGACATGGAATCCACGCGCCCGGGAACTCTTCTCCGCCCTGGATCCAAAGCTCTGGGCAGTCATGGGCAACAACCCCGTCCGGATGCTGGAGACCGTTTCGGCCGAGCGGCTCCAGGAGGCCTCGGAGAATGCCAGCTACCTCAACCTCTACGGGCAAATCTTCCAGCAGTTCGACGACTACATGGCCGACAGGACCCCTTCCCCGAAGGTCGGACCACTCAACGGTCTGAAATGGCCCTCACCCGTCGCCTATTTTTCCACCGAATACGGCCTCCACGAGAGCCTGCCCATCTATTCCGGCGGCCTGGGCACCCTTTCCGGGGATCATCTGAAGACGGCCAGCGACCTGAACATCCCGATGGTCGGCATTGGTCTGCTTTACAAGCACGGTTTCTTCAAGCAGGTCATCGACCGGACCGGCTCCCAGACGGAGGAGTACCCGGAGAACGACTTCTCCAGCATGCCCGCGGAAATCGTTCGGAACGACCGGGGGGAGGCTGTGCAGATCTCCCTGGAGCTGCCAGGAAGGACGCTCTTCGCCAACATCTGGGAGGTCCACGTGGGCCGCGTCTCGCTGTACCTCATGGAAACCGATGTCCAGCGGAACACCCCTCAGGACCGGAGGATCACGGATAGGCTCTACTGCGCGGAACAGCGGACGCGGATCGAGCAGGAGATCCTTTTGGGGATGGGGGGCGTCCGGGTCCTCAAGAGATTAGGGATCCGTCCCCGGGTCTATCACATCAACGAGGGCCATTCGGCCTTCCTCCTCTTCGAACGGATCGGATCGCTGATGACTGAGGAAGGGCTCTCCTTCGACGAGGCCAGCGAGATCGTCCGGGGCAGCACCGTCTTCACGACCCACACGCCGGTGGAGGCAGGAAACGAGCGGTTCAGCAAGGAGCTGATCGAACACTACTTCGCAAACTTCGTCCGCTGGACGGGGATCTCCTGGTCCCAATTCTGGGAGCTCGGAAGAAAGGAAAGCGGCGAAGGAAAGCCTTTTTTCCTGACGGTCCTGGCCCTCAAGACCGCCCACAAGAACAACGCCGTCAGCCGCATCCACGGGCAGGTTTCCAGAAGGATGTGGCGGGATGTCTGGAAAGGATTCGATGAATCGGACATCCCCATCGGCCACGTCACGAACGGGGCCCATGTGCTCTCCTACATCTCGCCCCGGATGAAGTCGTTGCTGGACACCTATCTCGGCCTCGACTGGGACCGGCACCTCACCGACCTCGAACGTTGGGCGCGGATCCAGGATGTCCCCGACACGGTTCTGTGGCGGACCCGATACGAGTTGAAGCAGAAGCTGATCGACTTTCTCAGGGACGACCTCTCCCGAAACTGGATGAAGTTCGGCTACTCGAAGACCTGGCAGGAGGAACTCTTCTCGAGGATCAATCCGGCGGCCCTGATGATCGGATTCTCCAGGCGCTTTGCCCCCTACAAGCGGGCCGATCTGATCTTCTCCGACCTGGACCGGCTTGACAGGATACTGAACCATCCCATCCGGCCGGTCCACCTGATCTTCGCCGGTAAGGCCCACCCGAATGACCAGATGGGAAAGGACCTGATCCGCAAGGTGATCGGAATCTGTAAGGACGAGCGGTTCCGGGGAAAGATCTTCTTCCTCGAGGGTTACGACATCCGGGTGGCCCGCCACCTCGTCCAGGGGGTGGACGTCTGGCTGAACAACCCGCGCCGCCCTCTGGAGGCGAGCGGCACCAGTGGTGAGAAAGTGGTCGCCAACGGCGTGATCAACCTGAGCATTTCCGACGGTTGGTGGGCTGAGGGGTTCGACGGGACGAACGGCTGGAACATCGGTCCAATCGTCAAAGGGCTTCCCACGGAAGAGCCGGCCAACCCCGACGAGGAGGACGCTCAGTCCCTGTACATGCTGCTCGAGAACAGCGTGATCCCCATGTTCTACGACCGCGAGATGACCGGCATCCCCGAAAAATGGATCGCCCTGATCAAGCGGTCTATGCAGAGCCTCATGCCCCGTTTCAACACCGAACGGATGCTCCTGGACTACTACCACGACCTCTACCTTCCCACGGCCAGAAGAGAACACGATCTTTACGGCGAATCCTATCGGATGGCCCGCGAACTGGCCGATTGGAAGCGGAAGCTGCCGATGCGCTTCTCATCGCTGCGTCTGATCGAGGTCAGTGTCGAGGGCGTCCGCGGCGATACGATCCTCGTCGAAAAGCCGCTCACCGTCACCGTCCGCATCGACCCCGGAAAGATGGAACCCGAAGAGCTGCTGGTGGAGTTGATCATCGGCAAGCGCGACGGCCACGGTTTCGTCGGGCAGCCCGAATGTATCCCCCTGGTGATCACCGAACGACGGAACCGGAAGGGCATCACCTTCGGTGTCTCTTACACAGTCCGGCAGAACGGCTCCTACGCCTACGGGATCCGCGCGCTTCCCCACCACCCGCACCTCGCCACTAAGCAGGAGACGGGCCTGGTGTACTGGGGTTAGAAGGGTTCGGAAAGGTGGTTTCATTTTCGCTCAGAAAGCTTTTCCGACCCTGCGCATCCTCGCGGCACTGCCGGGAAAAAACTCGCGCTCCGCGCTCAGACAGTTTTCCCGGCGGCCGCTCCGCTGCGGTGGCAGGGGGCCCGAAAAACCTTTCAATCGCGCTGCATGCAACCACCTTTTCTAAGGTAAAGGCACCTGGAAAGAGATTCACGGATTTGAAGGGATGGGGTGGAAGCGGGGCTGATCAGCCTTTTCGTTTGGCCCTGGAGATTGGCTTGACCTTGGCCTCCGCCAGATGGGCCATCGCCTGAACGGATTCGGAGGGAAAGGACTCCGCCTGGATCCCCGCCTCTTCGATGGCGGCGTTGATGGCGATCGTCAGATAGGAAACGGCCTCGGCCAGGGAACAGTTCTTAGTCACTTCCAACCCGATGGCGATCTTCTGCTGGTTGTACAGGCTGTAATAGGTCAGAGAACCCCGCTGCTCCCTGTGACGTGTCCATTTGACCGCCGTGTTGGTGTTGTTGACTTCAAAGTGGTAATCCCCGTTCTCGATGCTCTGGTTGGCCCGGTGGACGACCTGTGTGGCGTATTGGCCCAATTCCAGTTTCTGTCCGCTCGGCAGGTGGTACGTCGCCGTGTCGATGACGTTGCACTGCCCCCATTTGGTGGGATTTCTCGTTTTGGAGATCCAGCGGGGATTGTAGAAGTCGTAGCCCTGATGGAGGTTGAGGACATAGTCGGACTGCCGGATCAGTTGTTTGACCAGGTTGACGACCCGGATATCGGGATTCCGGCTGCTGGCCGGTAGGTTAAACAGGCGGTTCATGTCGCCGCCGAGGCCATGTCGTCTTCTCGTATTGATCGCCACCCTGTTCAGGCGGGGGACGACAATCAGGTTCCCCTTGACGGGATTGATGTGAGTGTAACGCTCCGCCGCCAGGTATCCGCCGGCCTCGTCGCCGTGGATCCCCGCGACAATCAGGAGTGTCGGCCCCGCCTGAGCACCGTAGCGATAATGGACGGCAACTTCCTGTCGTGACTTAGAGAAGTAGGTTTTGGTGTGGCTCTCAGGATGGGCATGGACCTTTTCAGAGGCCAGGCAGAATGATCCAGGGCCAACGAGGAGGGGAACCGCAACGGCTAGAAGACAGACTCGCCAAAGATGGCCCATCCCTTTTGTCCCTTTTTCAGATAGAAGAGCTTGCCGGAATCGCTATCGAAGTTGTTGGAGCGATACCTCTGGACGAACCTCACCACGGCGACCTGTCCCTCGCGCTCCTGCAGGAGGACGACGGCCATCTGGTCGGTCTTCACCCGGATGAACTTCTTGCCCTGATTGACCCGCTCCTTCTGCCGCTTGTAGGCCTCCAGGTTCATCCCCTCGCTGTTGACAAAATCCTTCGCATAATGGCTCAGGAACTTGCCCATGTCCCGGCTTTCCCAGTCCTTGCGCCAATCCTCCATGAAGCTGCGGATTCCCTGGAGCGACTCCTTGCGGCTTGAATCCTTGACGAAATGGATCTTGTCGACGATGGAAACGTGAGTCCCGCTTGGCTTGAGAAGTCCCTTAAGTTCCCTGATAACGTCGTTGGAGACGGCGATGCAGCCCTTCGTATTCACGAGGTCCCCTGTCCCAATGGTTTTCCCGGACGCGTGACCGTGAATCCAGATCCCAGTGCCGTTCTTGCTGTCCTTACGATCCAGGTAGTTTGGATAGTTCAGGACAAAGGCCCCCTCTCCGTAGATCTCGGTCAGGGCGCTTCGCGGGATGTAGCGCAGGGTGAAATAACTCCCCTTCGGCGTTGCGAAGTCTCCGGCCTTTTTCTTGTCGCTGCCATTCGCCCCGATGATGCAGGGGTAGGATTTGACGAGGGTGAACCGGTCATCCTGATACTTGAACAGATGAAGGAACCTGTTCTCCTTCTCGCAGATGAGCATGTATTCCCCGTTGACGCCCAGCAGGAGGGATTCCGGCGTCTCCCCGGGAGGGATCTTGAAATCCACAGGTTTGATCGGGGCAGGAGCGGCGGGGGCGGCAGCCGGGGCCTTCTGTTCTGCGACCTGCGGCGGTGCCGGCTTCTCCTTGGGGGGTTCGGCCGCCGTCTTCACCGGCGGTTCCGGCGGGGGCTTCGGCGCAGCCGTCGTCTTCACGGGCGGGGCAGCACCCGACTGCGACAGGGTGGCGATCTGATTCCTCGCGTCAGCCAGATGGACAAAGGCCTTCTGCATGTCCATCTTGGATAAGGAATCCTGGAGCAGGACGAGGCTCCTGCTGATCTCCTGGATCACCCGCCGGGTGTTTCCATTGCTTTTGGCTTCCTTCAAAAAGAGAACCAGGAGAACGGCATTGAGGATGAAGAGCACAACGATCAGCCCGATCCCCACTTTGACATAAAGACCGTTGGGCGTCTTCTTGTAGGACTTCGGCAGTTTCAGTTTCGGAGGCTGCATCGGTTCCATCTTAGATCACTCAGTTGATCGGTCTATACGTTTCCTGTCCATCAACTCTTGATCGGGCTTATTCGCATAATAATGACATCTGGTCAAGCGGGAAAGTTTCCCCACAGAAACTTTCATTAGGGCCGATATTACGCCACAATTCACCATCGAATCCGATCAGAAGGTTCATTACCCCATCCGACATAACCCGTCAAGCCTCCATGCGGGCAGAACAACCCCGCATTCAGATCAACGGCGGGTACGGCCCTTTCTTCTCTGCACGGAAAAACCAAACCGCCCGATACAGCGCCCCAACGCGAAATATTGGCCATGGGCAAAGGCCAGCAAACCTCCCTTCTCCAGCCGGAGCCTGCCCCTGGCATCGACCAGGGCCGAGGAAACCTGCACGGCGAGGACCTCCCCGATGAACAGCGTATGGGACCCCAATTTCACCGATTGCCGCACCCGGCATTCGATGTTGACCGGACATTCCAGGACAATCGGACAGTCCACCTTCAGGGCCGGTGCCGGCGTGAGAGACGCGCCGGCAAACTTGTCCACCGTGCCGCCGGAGATCACGCCGCACCAGTCCACTGCCCGGGCCTCCCTGAGAGAGGGAACGTTCACCACGAACTGACGGGTCTTGGAGATGATGGCGTGGGAATAACGCTCGGGACGGACGGAGATCGATACCAGGGGAGGTTCGCTGCAGACATTTCCCGCCCAGGCGATGGTGATCAGATTCGGTTCGTATCCCCCGACCCCGCCACAACTGACCAGGAGTGCCGGCGCAGGGGACAGCAGGTTCCCCGGCTTCCAGGATTGCTTTTCGATCAGGGACTTCCTCCCCATGGTCGCCCACCCTTCCCGGTTTTTCCCTCAGGTCCTGAAGCCCGCCATCTTCCCCCAATCGAGCGTCGCGAAAAGGTCTTCGATGGTTTCCGGTCTCCGGATCATCTCGACATCCCCGTTCTCCCGCAGGAGCAGTTCCGCCGAGCGCAGCTTGCCGTTGTAGTTGAATCCCATGGCGTGGCCGTGGGCACCTGCGTCGTGGATCACGAGGAGGTCCCCTACGTCCAACCTGGGAAGCGGGCGGTTGATGGCGAATTTGTCGTTGTTTTCGCACAGCGATCCCGTCACGTCGTAGAGGGTATCGGCCGGCCGGTCCTCTTTCCCCATGACGGTGATGTGGTGATAGGCGCCGTAGATCGCTGGACGCATCAGGTTGGCCATGCAGGCATCGAGGCCCGCAAAATTCCGGTAAGTCTTCTTGAGATGGCGAACGCGGGCCACAAGGTATCCGCAGGGTCCTGTGATGTACCTGCCGCATTCCATGAACACCTTGAGAGGTCCGATGGAACCGGCACCGATGGTCGCCTCGTAGCTCTCCCGAATCCCTTCGCCGATGATCCCCAGATCGATGACCCCCTGTTCCGGCCGGTAGGGAATCCCCACCCCGCCGCCGATGTTGGCGAATTCGAAGCGGATGCCCAGCTTCCGGGAGATCTCCACCACGAGCTCAAAGAGGATCCTCGCGGTCTCGACGAAATATTTCGGATCCAATTCGTTGGAAGCCACCATGGTGTGGATGCCGAAGCGCCCGATCCCCTTGTCGCGCAGGATCCGGTAACCCTCGAAGAGTTGCTCGCGGGTGAAACCGTACTTGGCCTCCTCCGGGTGACCGATGATCGCGTTGCCGCTCTTCAGAGGGCCCGGGTTGTACCGGCAGGAGATGAATTCGGGCAGGCCTGCGCTTCGCTCCAGAAATTCGATATGGCTGATGTCATCCAGGTTGATGATGGCCCCCAGCCTCCTGGCCTCTTGAAATTCCTCCGGCGGCGTATCGTTCGACGTGAACATGACCGCCTCGCCGGTCATGCCAGTCCTTTCGGCGAGCAGCAACTCCGGAAGCGAACTGCAGTCGGCCCCGCAACCTTCGGCTCGCAGGATCTTGAGCAGGAAGGGGTTCGGGGTCGCCTTGACGGCAAAGAATTCCTTGAATCCTGGGTTCCACGAAAAAGCCCGCGACAGAGCGCGGGCATTTTCCCGTATCCCCTTCTCCACATAGAGATGGAAGGGGGTGGGGTATTGCTCGGCAATAGCTTCAATCTGTTGGTGCGAAAAGGGGATTGTCTTAGTTGTCATGTAACGCTTTCCAGTCTCCTCATTGATGGACGCCCCTAAACGGACGGCTGCAACCTAGCTAATTTTTTTTACACCAGATGCCCTCGGAAAACAAGAACTTTTTAATAAAAATGCCCACAGGGAGCACACCCTCCTGCTAGAAAAGGTACCGTAACTGGAGAGAGGCCCCATGGCTGTAAAAATCCTCTTTCATCCCGAAGTCATAGTTCAATATCATGGCCATGCGGTCTGTGGTCATCCAGGCAATCTTCGCACCGACAGAGTAGCCCGATTGCGGTGGATCGAATCCCCTGGTGGTGAAGGACGCGCCGCCCCCCGCCATCTGCGCGACGGCCTCCTGGCGGTCGCCTATGAAATCGTAGAGCCACTTCGCGTGGATCTCAGGGATGATGCGGACATTCCCGGCCCGGATCGGACGCGAGATCCTGACGCCCAGGCCCGTCTGGAATCGGTTGTAGGTCTGGTCTTCCACGGTGAGGTTCAGGGCGTCGGCCCCCCTTTCCGTATAGCCGTTCAGATGCATCCGCAGGTAATGCAGCGAAAGGATCGGCTGGAGAAGATAACCATCATGCCGGAGGGTATAGCCCCCCTCCATGTAGCCCGAATAATGCCGGCCCGCATAATCGCCCATCGCCGTACGGCTGATCGTCCCGAATCCGATCGCCCTGGAGGCATCGTAGCGGTGATGGGCGTATGACAGGATGGCTCCAAGGTGGTAAGCGCCCCTGAATAAGCTGCAGTAGAGGCCGCCTTCATAGTGGTCCGCATCGGTCTTGGCTCCCGAATCCAGGCCCCGGACCCGGCTGCGCGCAACCATGCCGCCGAATCCCATCATTCCATATCCGCCGAGCGGACGGTCATAACCGAAGGTCCCCCCTTTCAGGTCCGTGACGGTTCCGCCGCTCGCCCCCCTGGCCCCCTGGTGCAGATAGGCTCCGGAGGCCTGCGCCCATACCCCATTTCCCTCGGCTCCCCCGCCAGCCGAGGCATCGCCCGTCCCGGGGCCGGAAGGGCGGCCTGTCAGGGCTTGGTCGATGCGGCCGACGATGGCACGGGTGAACTGATCATCTGTCTCATAACCGGCCTGGATCGCCCCTCCATCCACGGTGGGCTCCAATCTTCGCGCATTGTCGGCATCGCCGGAGCGGTCCAGGGCCGCCAGTACCGAGGCCATATCCCCCGTGGCGGTGTCAACGAGGCCGTCAAGCACCGTCCCGAGCGAAGTGTTGCCACCGTTCCTCGCATAGAAGGTAGCATCGCGTGCGGCCACGAGCGACAGGCTGTTTCCCACCTGCTGGGCAGCAAAGGTGACCATGGGGACGGCGCTGTCGTTCTGGATGGTGAGCTTCTCCGCGTCAACGG
>Ga0228535_1002079_pt1 | contig 22101 bp, 13 predicted proteins | sample SJ1metagenome_FD_168457 | JGI IMG/M metagenome (GOLD analysis project Ga0228535, IMG submission 168457) | Enriched culture of PCE-dechlorinating microbial communities from Ithaca, New York, USA - SJ1 | ecosystem: Engineered > Modeled > Simulated communities (microbial... > Unclassified | place... | reverse complement strand
TAATTCATTTACATCAATCAATGCGTTTTCCGTAGATGACTGATTGTCTTGATAGTAAGAAAAATTTGCGGGCAGGAACCTGGCATTCACCGTATCAGTTTGAACATTTTCCGTTGATGGTTCCGGAGCCTGATCATCTTCTGAAACCCCACTTCGGGCATTTGCGTAATTATCTATCGTTCCTTTTCTTCTATATTCAGCCATCATCTGCAGAACATAACCGGATAATTTTTCATCAATTTCGTTTTCAGATGCTCCTTCACTCTTCAGTTCGACCAGCATTTTATTTTTGTTTCCTTGGGCTGCTTCGAAAAATTGCTTGTTTGGTTTCACGTGCGGATCAGATGTGAAAGTCTCCAAAACAGAAATGGCTTCTTCGCTGAGGTGTTCGCCATGATTAAAATATTTCGAAATCGTATTTGGAGATTTGCCGAGTCTTGTCGCAAGAACAAGGCGGATATTTTCTTCGTTATTGTTTATGAATACGTTGCCTCTCCGCCTGCCGCCATGATCAAAACGGACAAGATTTTCCCTGGTCTCCATCAGCATTTTGTAAAGAGTTTTGACGTTCCGGACGGTTTCGAGGTAACTGCATTTACCGTTTAAAGGGATAATGCGCGTTGCAACTTTGCGTATGGCTATTTCCTCTTCCGGGCAATTTTCGGCAACATCAATCAGGCAGCGGATAGTTTCCCGCTGTTCCCGCCTGGCCTCTTCAATCAGATTCCAGCCGTCAATGCAGATCAGGCGTCCTGAGGTATTCAAAACAGTTGGATACGATTTAATGGTTTCGACAAGATAATCGGGTATCCCATCAAATGACTCGATGGCGTTGATGCTGACATCGTCAAAATATTGATTCGTAGTGTAAAAAGATTGTGGTGCGTTAACCGGCGTCATCTCTCCTGGGGAGACTTGGAGTGTTTGAATCATCAGCTCTCCCGGGGAGAATTGATCTGTGTTTTTTAAACAAGTTTTTTCGTGTAACATAGCGGTTGTCCTCCATGAATGAATTAAAATTTTAAGTTGTTGCTTCCTGATTGTTTGGGCGGGATCGCGCCCGGAGAAAAATTCGCTATGTTCACTGGCATGTCCCAATGTTGCAGGCATGCTTATTCACGCTTCGCTATTCAATGTTTGATCCTGATATTTTGTTTGCGCATCACCTCCTCATTTATTGATTAACCAGCCGATATAAGATTCACTTTCCCAATCACGTTCACTCACCCAGTATAGACCGGTGAATCTTTTATTCTATTGATATTACGCAGCTATTGATGAACATTCACCAGATTCACCGCAGAGGGCATCATTTTCACTGTTTTCAAGAACTTCCTTTTTCCATTCGTAAATCCCGAAACCAGTTTTTTCGACACCGCCGGCAATGATCAGCCCGGCCAAGAGCTTGTGCACGTTATTATTTTTTTTCTCGACCGCCGCAGCGATTTCACCCAGCTTCATTGGACGATTTTCATTCTTTAGTACGGCTAAAACTTCCGCCCGCTCTTTCGTCAGTTCGTCCGTCGGCGTTGAAATTTCCCAACAAAGACTTTCTGAATTAAGGACAAGGCCGATTTCAAAGTCTGGTATATCACGGCCCGTGACAGAAAAAGTTGCCTGGTTTGATCCCCGCTCTTTCTGAAGGATCATGATTCCGTCTGCGGCGGCGGTTATGCCGGTCGAGCCCGCGATCATGTCGGTGATGTCTTTCCCTTCACTTTTCCGTAGATGATGAACAACCAGAAGGGCAATTTTGTGATCGTCGGCAAACTTTTTCAATTCGTTGATTTCGTTATAGTCTTTTTCGTATGGCGTGGTCCCTCTTCTTTTTAAGCGCCGAACTTTGTTGAAGGTATCGACGATGACAAGCCCTGCGGCAGGTTTTTGTGTGAGCCAGTTTTCGAGATCGCTTAAAAACCCTTGGTCAAGTCGTCCACATTGTGTGGCACAGTGCAGTTTGCCGGTTCCGTTCGGATTATCCGATAGTTTTTTTAAACGATTTTGAATCCTTAGCTCCGTGTCTTCCAAGGCAAAATAAAGAACCTCGAGCTCCGGCAGGTCAAACTTGCCAAGAAATCTGCTCCCGTTCGCCAGACAGTTACCAAGATCGATTGCCATGAGGGATTTTCCTGACTTTGGCTTTGCCGCCAAAATCGTCAACCCAACTGGTATCAGCCCGGGGACGATGAAAGCCGGTGAATCGTATGCCGTCTCCAGAATCTGTGTGTCTGTTTTTGTTGCCAATTTATGATGAATCCTTGTTTCTTCTGTTCTTTGTTCCATTTTTTTCCTCCGTTTTCGTAAAAAAGTATTTGACTAAAGCTTGCCGCGTTGTTATATAATTTGGCAGCTAGTCAACGACATTATACCCATAAAAACGGGTTTGTCAATATGCAAGTGCTTGAATATAAAGAATTTAATATAATTTTTTGAAATGGTTTAAAATAGTATGATTGCCAAATTAAAAAAACAAGAGAAAAGGGAGCAGGGAATCATTAGAAGAAAACTGGAAAGGCTGTCCGCACTGGCATCCGAATTCCTGGAAAAAACGTTTTCGTACGATTCGCTTGTCGGTGACTGGCCGGAAATGGAAAGGCTCAAGAGCATTTTATGGACCAACCTCTGGCAGGGAAATATCAATCCGGACGATCCAGATTGGTGCCCGGGAACAAACGAAGATTTTGCCAAAATGATTCTTTATTACCATAAACTATTGACCGAGGGGTTCTGGATCAAGTTTAAGCATGAGCTCAAGCATATTGAGGCAACAAAGGGGCCAACTATTATTCCTGATGGATTTGACGGGCTGGCAAGTGAGTCCTTGGCCGATATTGACGCATTTATTAAAGTTGAAATTCCAGACACAAGCATGACCGTCAGGTTCATTCGCAACAGTGATAAGATTGTATTTATGCGGAGCAGCGTTGATGCGATACCGGCGCTTTTGGATCTGCTGCAGGGATTGCCGATGGACAGTCTCAGGTTCTGTGGGAATAGCGACTGCGGAAAATTCATTGTCCAAACATCAGGCAAAAATAGAAAATACTGTCACGGCCTATGCCAATCTATTCAGTATCAACGAGAACGGAGAAACAAAACTCCAGAAGAATATAAACAATATCACCGCGAGTATTATCAGATAATAAAGAAACGAAAGAATAAATCAAAACCAAGCAACGTGATCTGAGCATCAAGAAAAAACTATCTACGCCAAAGTTGAAGCTGGCGAAATTCCTTATTGCCGCATCGGGTGTTTTGTTCTATCCACTCGTTCGTTGACGATAACGATTTCGCTCCCTTTGTTTACACCCTTCCGGATCTTTTGCCCATAGTTCATGCTGTTTTGCTTTTGCTGCGCATCCCGAATGATATCTTTTACCCTTCCTGGTGATGATAATGATCTTCCCACAGTGGTCACAGACAGCAAAAAAATCCAAGGGGGTGTTCTTGAGTTGAAGCAACAAGCGATCAATAACCATTATCCCTTCCATGGAGATGAAAAATTTGTCGGAATCGAAGGAGAGCTGGATTGTGATAGGGGAACGCTTGAGTTTAACGGCGTAGGTCTTCTCATCCGAGGGTAGGGTGTATTTGCTGACGATGTCATTGTATTCCGCCAGAGGCGATGTTGGGTCATTCAACGCCGCGATCATTTTTTGATGCTTCTCTCGTTCCGGCAGGACATTTTCCCGATAATCAATGAAAGCACTTTTGATTTTTTTCCATACCGGCGTTAACAACGGATGCCACTCCAGGATAACACCTTTGAGCTCAGCCGAGGTCAGATCATGATAATCATCCTTTGGATCTCCAAGGAGCTGAAAGATTCTGCTGAACACAAACAACGCTTGATCAGGGTGCCTTTGATAGAGGTCTTCCAATCGCAATACATCCCTTTCCAGATAGTCCTCAATCAAGATTTTTAGATCTTTTTTTCTTGACATGTCAATATTTTTATTGCTCATTATAAACTATTGTATTTGTTTGTTAATTGAATGTCAAGGGGAAATTTAACATTAACGATAATATATGACTTGAAAACATCTAAATTAATGTAAAAATCAATAAAATCAAATTGTTATTGACAAACATGAGAAGAATATTTATATTTATGGTGACCCAATCTAAAATGATGGGTTCAGGCGGCGTTGCAGGGAGTAGCGCCCCAAAGTCAACAAAAATTTAATGAAAGGAGGAAAAAACGATGTCGAAAAAAAATTGTAAATCAGGTGATATCCCATCTTGGTGCAAAGAACTGATCAATATTTACGAGAATCCAAGCGCAAAAGATTTGTTGATCAAGCAATCACTGGAAGGGAAACCAACACCCATCAAAGAACTCGTTTATACAATCGAGGCTGAATTTGGGCATATCATGACCGTTCATGATGTCTGTTGGATCGATTTTGGTTTCAATAAAGAAAAAATATTAAAATGTAAAAATGTTAAGCAATAATTTTTAACACTTGGGGGTTCGATGATGGACCCCCATATTTTACACAATAAAGGTAGGGATCAGGATTATTTTGAATTAATTATTTTTTTAAGGACTCTCCCGGGCTTATTTTGGGAAGTCCACGATGCAATTACCCGTCCGATCCCGGATGGGAGCATCAGCATGGAAGGGTTAGGATTTACCGAGCGAGAGCAGCACAAAAATAAACTTTTAACGATTTCAGAAGTAGCGGTGTACCTGAACATGAAGGTCAAGACGATCTACGCCAAAGTAGAAGCGGGCGAAATTCCCCATTATCACATCGGGCGTCTTGTCAGATTCCGCTTGGCCGAAATTGATGCGTGGCTGGCGGATTGCAGAAGCAACAATCAACCAGCTTCGGAGCAACACAAGCCCAGAAACAGAAGAAGAAAATCTTCCAAGCATTCAATGGATCACTTCTCAAAAATGATCACAAAGACCATTGACGAGGAAACCGAAAGGTATTACTCTGCCAATAACGGGAAATCAGACCGGATCACGGGACCCAAACAGGAGGTGCAAAATGGGTCTTTATAAAAGAGGAACGGTCTGGTGGATGAGTATTACTCATCAGGGTAAGCAAGTCAGGCGGTCAACGGAAACGGAAGACAAGAAGCTGGCCCAACGGATCTTTGACAAAAGAAAAGGCGAAATAGCTGAAGGGAAGTGGTTTGAGAAGCCGGCTGGAGAAGAATATACATTCCGGGACTTAATGGACAAGTATATGACTGAATATTCTGCACTTAACAAGGCGCCAAAGTCCCATAAAAGAGATAAGGGGCTAAGAAAAAACCTTGAACCGGTATTTGGCAATATGATTCTGACGGAAATAACTCCGCTGCAGATATCAGAATATAAGGTCAAGCGCAGGATGGAGGGCGCAGCACCGAGAACAGTGAATTATGAACTGACACTTATGAGTCATGCATTCAATTTGGCAGTGCGCGAATGGGAGTGGATGAAGGATAATCCGGTTAACAAAGTTCAAAAAGAAAAAGTGAATAATTTGATTGAACGCTGGCTGACTCTGGAAGAGGAACAGAAACTGAAGAAGGCATCCCAAAAGTGGCTCCAGGAGATCATTATTTTTGCAATCAATACTGGCCTCCGCCAGAGCGAGATTCTGGATTTGAAGTGGTCGCAGGTAGATATGGATCGTCAAACCATCACTATTTTTGAGCAAAAAAATAAAAGCGTCGATACGCTGCCACTCAGTCAGACCGCATTGAATGTCCTCCTGCCGAAGAATGAGAATCCTCATAATGAAAACGACCACATTTTTACCAATACATGCGGAAAAAGGATTTTGGCGAGCAATCTCATACGAGCATTTCAGGAAGCGGCAAAAAAATCAGGGATAAGAAAGCTTCGGTTCCATGACCTGCGCCATACCTTTGCCACAAGGCTCGTGCAAAATGGAGTGGATCTGCTCACGCTGCAGAAGCTTGGACGTTGGAAAGAAGTAAAAATGGTTATGCGGTATGCGCATCATTGCACGGAGAGTTTACGGACGGGAATAGAAGTGATGGACAGGATCCAAGGCAAAACTATCACAAATTTATCACAATCGCAGAAAAATAGAGCCCGGAAGCCAGTTTTAAAGCTTGTAAGTGCTTGATTTAATTTGGCTGGGGAACAAGGATTCGAACCTTGATTGACGGAGTCAGAGTCCGGTGTCCTACCATTGAACGATTCCCCAGCAGGACCGCCCGCCGGGCCTGTCCTGGCCCGGAAGCGGGGGGAACTATAATGCGATTGATTTTATATGTCAACAAAATTTCTGTGCGAAAAATTCAGTTTTTGCAAAGAGGTGTTCCGTCTGTGCGAGAATGGATTTTTCCGCGCGCATCCTGCGTTTGACGACACACAGCAGGGAGCCAGGGGGAACCTGCCGGCAGACATCTGATGGAAATTCTTTTCCGGACGCGCGCTTTGGAGCTCGAGCGCGCGGCCGGTCGGAAAAAACTTCAGGAGGGCGTTGGAAGATGAGATCATTGCGGGCGGCCGTGTGTCTGGTCTGGCTGGCATTCTGGGCGGCTGTTGCAACCTTGGTCCTGGCTATTCCCATCATTGCCGCCGGACTTTTGGGCCGCACCGGAAACCTGGCCTTTTCTCTCACCAAAATCTGGGCGTACATCATGCTGGCCGTCTCCTTTGTCCGCACGGAAATCGTGAACCGGGAAAAGATCGCGCCCGGAACATCGTACATCATCATGTCCAACCACCAGTCTCTGTACGACATTCTGGCGCTGGTCACCACGCTGGGCATTCAGTACCGCTGGTTCATCAAAAAGGAGGTGCTCAAGGTTCCTCTTTTCGGATACGGGCTTTACGCCTCGCGCAACATTTTCATCGACCGTTCCAACACCGCCCGGGCCATTGAAAGCATCAACCGGGGCATCGACCGCCTGCCCGCCGGCGTGAGCATTCTGGTGTTTCCCGAAGGAACCCGGTCGGCCGACGGACAAATTCACCCGTTTAAAAAAGGCGGCTTCATTCCGGCCGTCGAGCGCAAAATCCCCGTCTTGCCCGTGACCGTGAACGGCAGCCGCCGCGTTCTGCCCAAGGGCAGCCTCGCGCTTCGGCCGGGGACAATCCAGGTTGTGATCGGCGACCCCATCGAAACCAGCGCCTGCACCCACGCCGACGTTCCGGACCTGATTGACCGGACACGGCAGGCGGTGCTGGCCAACTTCCATCCGGAATATCCGGCCCGCAGCTGATCCGCTGTTTTTCGTTAACTTTGCAGCTCCAGAACCAGCGCGGTGCGCGTGGGAAGGTAAAGCCTCAATTCATGGCGCACGGTCTGGCCCGCGAGCACGGGCAGCGTGCAATGGACCTGGCCGGCGAAAAGACGCGCGTGGCCGCCGTAGGCCGCGTCATCCGAGTCGAGGATCATCCGCCAGGCGCCGGGCGGCGTTGCGACGGCGTAGTCCGGATAAGACGCGGTCGGGTGAAAGTTGAAGCTGAAGATCAGCCGGCCCCGCTGAAAAACAAGCACCTTGTGGTCATCGCGCTCGTGCAGGAGCCGGGGTCGGGGATCGGCAAGAAAGTTGCTGCGTCGCGCAAGCGCGATCATGTCCCGGTCGAAGCGGCCGAGGAGGGCGTATTTCAAATCCGGGTCATCCGCCAGATGCCACTGGCGCCTGGCGTAGGCATAAGACCAGCCGTTTCCCTCCCGCGGAAAATCGATCCACTCGGGATGTCCGAATTCGTTGCCCATGAAATTCTGGTAGCCGTGGCCGGCGGTGGCCAGAGTGATCAACCGGATCATTTTATGCAGAGCCACGGCCCGGCCGGTGATCGGGTCCGGATCGCAGAGGCTCATGTGGCCGTACATCGCCGCGTCGGCCATCCGGAAGATCAGCGTCTTGTCGCCGACCAGCGCCTGATCGTGAGATTCGGCGTAGCTCACGGTTTTTTCGTCGCTGCGCCGGTTGGTAAGCTCGTACCACAGGCGTCCCATCGGCCAGTCTTCATCGCGAAAGTCGCTCATGAGCCGAATCCAGAAGTCCGCAATGCCCATCGCCAGGCGGCAGTCGAAGCCGATGCCGCCTTTTGCCGCCGGCAGGGCCAGCGCCGGCATGCCGCTCACGTCTTCGGCGAGCGTAAGGGCGCGCGGCCGCGCACTGTGGACAACACGGTTGGCGAGCGCCAGGTAAACCAGCGCGTCTTCATCGACGTTGGCATTGAAGTAGTCGTCGTAGGACGTGAAGGTTTTGCCCAGGCCGTGGTCGCGGTAAAGCATGGAGGTGATGCCGTCAAAGCGGAAGCCGTCAATGTGGTATTCGGAAAGCCAGAAGCGGCAGTTCGACAGCAGAAACCGCAAAACTCCCGCTTTGCCGTAGTCGAAGCACCGCGATCCCCAGGCCTCATGAAAGCCGCGGCGGCCGGCGTGGAAATACAAATCGGAGGTTCCGTCAAAGCGGCTGAGGCCTTCCACGTCGTTGCCGACGGCGTGCGAATGGATGAGGTCCATGATGACGAAGAGCCGCGCGCCGTGGGCCGCGTCGATCAGTTCTTTCAGTTCTTCCGGCGTGCCGAAGCGCGACGAGGCGGCAAAAAAGCTGGACACGTGGTAGCCGAAGGAGGCGTAGTACGGATGTTCCTGAATGCCTATCAGTTGCAGCGCATTGTAGCCGGACCGGACGATGCGCGGCAAAATGCGCTCGGCGAATTCCCGATAGGTCCCGATCCGTCCTTCCTCCTGGGCCATGCCGATGTGGGCTTCGTAAATCAGGAGAGGCGCGGGCGGCGGCGGGGCAGCGTATCGCCAGACATAGGCCGAGGGCGTCCAGACCTGAGCGTTGAAAATACGGCTTACCGGATCCTGAACGATGCGCCGGGCGTAAGCGGGAATGCGGTCGCCGCTTCCGCCGGGCCATTCGAGAAAGAGGCGGTAAAGGTCGCCGTGCGCGAGGGACTCGGCCGGCAGGCGGATTTCCCAGACGCCGTCTGCCGTGGGCGCAAGCGCCCAGGCGCTGTGCGGCTTCCAGTTTGTCCGGTCGCCGATCAGGTAGACGGCAGCGGCATGGGGGGCCCATTCCCGGAAAATCCATTCGTTTCCTTTTTTATGCAGGCCGAAAAAGTCGTGCGCCAGGGTCAGAGCCGTCCGTTCACGCCGGAGGATTTTTTCCCGCGCGGCAATGCGCGAAAAAAGATTTTTCAGCCGGTCCGCGTAAGGCCGCAGGTAGGGATCTGAGGCGAGCAGGCCGGCGAGCTGCGCTGCGGGGCCCGGCCCTTCAGTTGGGGCAGGCCGGGCGCGGGATCGGCGCGTTTGGGCGTGAGGGATTTTCGCCATACGGTTTTGGCCTCCGGAATGGTTTGGGCGATTACGGTTGCAGGAAAGGACGGTTCAGCATCTTTTCGTAAAGGTCGATGTAGCGGGCGGCCGTCACAGTGTGATTGAAGGACGCCAGGGCCTCGGTCATGATGCGGGCGATGTGTTTTTCTCTTGCCGCAGGCGCAAGCGCGTAAAAAGAAACCGCCTGGTCGATGGCCCAGGCAAGTCCCTGCGGATCGTAGGTTTCAAACAGAATGCCGTTGCCCGTTCCGGCCGCGGCGTTTAACGGGCGGATCGTGTCGTGGAGGCCGCCTGTGTCCCGGACGACCGGCACGGAGCCGTAAAGGGGAGCGATCATCTGGGGCAGGCCGCAGGGTTCGAAGGCGGACGGCATGAGCATGAAGTCCGACGCGGCGTAGGCCAGCCGGGCCAGGTCCTCGTCGAAATCGCACACGGCCACCCGCGCTGTCAGATGAAACTGCCGGATGATCTGGCGGAGGTAGGGCTGAAATTCGCCGTTGGCCACAAAGACGATCTCGAGCGGCAGATGCCAGTAGCGCGACACCACGTCGTAAAGAATATGCGCCATGAGCGGGCTGCCTTTCTGGATGCGGTCGAGACGCGAGGGCCAGAAAAACAGCGGCGCGCGCTCCTCCTCGAGAAGCCCCAGGCGTTTTTGCAGATGCCGTTTGTTGGCGGCCTTGCCCGCCGCCGCATCGGAGGCGCCGTAGCGGCGCGGAAGACTGGCGTCGGTGGAAGGATTGAAGGACGCGTCGGGACTGTTTAAGATGCCGGTCGCGCAGCCGGCCTGCCACTTGCCGGCCAGTTCCCTTCTCAGCGGCTCTTCGATAAACGGATGCCTGCCTTCGACGATTTCGATGAGAAAGGCGGGACTCACGGTATTGATGAAGTGCGCCGCAAAAACGCCGCTCGTCAGAAAATCGACGGGATTGGCGGCGCGCGTTTCCTCGTAGCAGGCGGGGGCTCGCTGGAAATAGAGATGTTTCCAGAACAGAGCCGCGTCGATGCCCTGGTCTTCAATTTCCGCGAGCGTCTTCTTGACGGTGAAAATATTGTGAATCGTGAAGAGGCAGGGAATACCCAGTTCGCGGGCCTTGGCCGGCAAAAGCCCCGTCATCCAGTCGTTGCAGTGGATCAAATCCGGTTTGACGGACGGAATGATGTTGTTGATCACTTCCCGCTGGAACGCCAGCGAGACTTTGATGTTTTCCCAGCCGTAGCTGGAGTAGATGGCGTTCCGGTAAAAGAAAGCCCGGTCCTCGGCCAGGTGGATGCGGTTCGGCGGCATTCTTTTGTGGATGGTTTTGTACTCGCTGCAAAAGATCTTTCCCGCCTCATGCGAAAAGATGCTGCGGTAATCGGGCAGGGCGACGTGGACGTCTCCGCCGTGCTCGAACAGAGCGGCAATCAGCGCCGCGGAAACATCCGCCAGGCCGCCGGCTTTGGCCTTGAGGCTGATGGCCATCCGGCCCATGCCTTCCGGAAGATAAGTGACTTCCGGCGTAACGATGAGCACGCGGGGTCTTTTTCTGCGGCGCGGGAATTTCATTTTATGTCCTTGTCCCCGTTTGTCCGGATCAGGCCCAGGTGATCAATCCGGGCGTGTACTTGATGAACGAATCCGCCCGGGGCGTTACCCGGGCCGTGAACCCGAAGCGGCCGGCCGCCCGGCAGGGGAGGGAACATTCGTAGCGGTAAACGCCGCTGCCCACCGTTTCCTTCATGACCATGGGCTGGGTCTGCGCGTCGGCCAGGCTGTCCACCGTTTTGATGCGGCCGTAGAAAATTTCCACGTCCACTTCGTCGGGAGCGATTTCGCCCAGATGGACGATCGTGGACACGGCCAGGGATTCCCCCACCCGCAGCGGCGCGCCGCCGGTTCCGACGGGCGGCTCAATCGAGACGGCGCACCATTTCCTCTTCAGACGGTCGTGAATGTTTTTCAATCGGACGGCTTCGGCCGCGCCGTTTTGCGTCAGCGCATCATACTGCGCCATGGCAGGCGCATAAAACGTCTGCTGGTAGGCGAAGACCATTTTCTGCGCGCAGAAGCTCCCCAGCGCCATCTGCATGGACGCTTTCATCATGGCCAGCCAGCGCAGGGGCAGCCCCCCGTTTTCCCGGCCGTAGAAACAGGGGATGACGTCGTTTTCCAGGACGTTGTACAGGGCGTGGCTCTCCACGGCGTCCTGGTAGAAAGGATCGGCGAACTCCTCGCCCGTGCCGATGGCCCAGCCGGTTTGGGGCGAGTAGCCTTCGCACCACCAGCCGTCGAGAATGCTCAGGTTGAGTCCGCCGTTGGCGGCGGCTTTCATGCCCGAGGTGCCGCAGGCCTCCAGGGGGCGGCGGGGCGTGTTGAGCCATACGTCGGCGCCCTGAATCAGGTGCCTCGCGATATCGATGTCATAGTCTTCGATGAAGAGAATCTTGTGGCGGTAGTCGGAGTGGCGCGCCAGATGAACGATCTGCTGAATAAGCCTTTTTCCTTCGTCGTCCATCGGATGGGCCTTGCCGGCGAAAATGAACTGGACGGGGAACTGTTCGTTTTTCAAAATGGCCTCGAAGCGCTCCATGTCGCACAGCAACAGGTGCGAGCGTTTGTAGGCGGCAAAGCGCCGGGCGAAGGCGATGGTGAGGACGTCGTCGTCCAGCACGGATTCCGCTTCCTTCATGACGTTTTTCGGCGCGTTGCGCCGGCCGTACTGCTTGACCATTCTTGTCCGGCAGTGCCGGATCAGGCGCGTTCTGCTCATGACATGGGACCGCCACAGTTCTTCATCGTAGATGTCTTCGATGCGCCGGGCGAGATCCGTGTTCCAGGTTTTGAGCCACCAGTCCCGGCCGAGGTAGCGGTCGAAGAGGCGGGAGTTTTCAATCGAAATCCAGGAGGGAATGTGCACGCCGTTGGTGATGGAGGTGATGGGAATTTCCTCTTCTGGAACGTCCGGCCAGACATAGGACCACATGCGCCTGGCCACCTTGCCGTGCAGCCGGCTCACGCCATTGCGGTACTGGGCGAGCTTAAGCCCCAGAACGAACATGGAAAAGATCTGCTCCTTGTCCACAGGATCCGTCCGGCCCCAGGCGAGAAGTTCGTCGGCGGGAAGCCCGAGCTCCTTTTCAAAGCCGGCCAGGTAGGGTCTGACCTGATCGAACGGAAATTCGTCGTGCGCGGCTTTAACGGGCGTGTGCGTGGTGAAGATCGTGGTCCGCGCGTTGATTTCCATGGCGGTCTTCAGGTCCACGCCGAAGCGCGAGCGCAGCTGGGCCAGGCGTTCGATATTGGAAAAGGAACAGTGCCCTTCGTTGAGATGGCAGACGGTTGCGTCGAGCCCCATGGCCTCAAGGGCCCGCATGCCGCCGATGCCGAGAATCACTTCCTGGGCCAGGCGCACTTTGCCCTCGGAGTGGTACAGGCGCGAATTGATATCGCGGACGGCCGGCGGATTTTCCTTGATGTTGGTGTCCAAAAGGTACAGGGGAATTCTTCCCACCATGATCTTCCAGATCATCAGAGAAATGGTTCCGTCCGGGCCGCCGACCGCGACGACGAGGTCGTTTCCGGCCGCGTCCTTGACGCGCTCGACGGGGAGCTTGTTGAGATCCGTCTCCGGGTACTCCTCCTGCTGCCAGCCGTCGTGGTTCAAAAACTGGTAGAAATAGCCGTTGCGGTAAAACAGTCCGACACCGGCCAGCGGCGCTCCCAGATCCGACGCGGCCTTCAGATGATCGCCGGCCAGAATGCCCAGTCCGCCCGCGGACAGCGGGAGGCTTTCGTGGATGCCGAATTCCATGGAAAAATAGGCGATCACCCTGCGCCTGGCGTCCGGCGAACTGGCCGCTGCTTCCAGAGGGGGAAGCACCTGGCTTTCAAACTGTTCGCGGACTTCCTCCATGTGGCTGAGGAAACTGCCGTCCGTCGCCAGCTCGTCGAGCTTCTTCTGGTCGATCAGCGTGGAGAACACCAGCGGATTCCGGCCGGATTCGTCCCACAGCCGCGGATTGATGCGCCGAAACAGTTCGATGGCTTCCAGGTTCCAGCACCACCACAGATTGTTGACGAGCGTTTCCAGAAATTTGAGCGGTTCCGGAATGTAGGGAAACACCTGATACGTTTGCAGGTAACTCATAGGCCCATCCTAAAAAAGTTTTGTTCGAACGGCGCCGGCGCTGAATGGAGAAAAAGACGGCCTGATGCTTCGGACAAAAGCCTGCATGCGGAAGACAGCGGATGAAGGACCACACTAAGATTGGCGAAAAATAACAGCGTTGGCGCAAATATGTTTTCATTATACACCCCTTTTGACGAAAACTCAAAAGGAGTCCGGTAACAGGTCAATCTTCTTTTCCGGCCGCTCCGGCCCGGAAGTTCCGGCTTCCGTCGGCTTTCAGAAGCGTCCAGACCCGGAGCCATTCGGAGAGTCCCCAGGCCTGGGCGTCGCATCCCCGCTGCGTGTGGGGGTAATCGCCGTCCAGAATTTCCGGAATGTGGCCGACGCAGCCGTCGCGGAGAAGTTCCAGACTGCCGGCAAGCCAGGACCGGGCGGCGGCTTTGCCTTTTTCGCCGTAAACTTTTGCGTAGGCCTCGCAGTAAGCGGGAAAAAGCCAGGTCCAGGCCGTTCCGTTGTGATAGGCGGGTTTACGGCTGGTGTCCTCGTCTCCGGTATAGCGGCCCCGGTAGGCGCCGGACGGCGCACCGTCCGGTTCATCCGTCAGGCTGCGGATGGCGCCGGGAACCAGGAGCAGCTGGCAGGCGTCCAGAACGGCTTTGCCGGTTGGGCGGTCCGTCACGGCATCCAGCGTAAGCGCCAAAAGCTGGTTGGGCCTGAGCGCGGCGTCGGGGCGGGCACAAGCGGCCGGCTCTCCGGGCGCCGCCGTAAGGCAGTCGGCCAGATATCCCGTTTCGAGCGCAAACAGCTTTGCGAGCGATTGCGCGACACCGGACGCAAGTCCGGCCCAGCCGGCCCTGCCCTCGGGGTCCAGGCCGGACAGAAAAACCAGCGCTTTGTGCCACAGCGCCTGAATCTCGATGCAGTAGCCCTGCCGGGGTGTGCAGGCCGGGTGGTTGGTGTCCATCCAGGTAAAGCAGGCCGGGCTGTAAATAAGGTTCGAGGCCGGGTCCATCCGGACGCCGCCGGGAGTTCCCGCAATATAAAAACGTCCGATGGACAAGGCGATGTCCCGGAGGCTTCTGCCGCCCGAGATCGTGTCGAGAAAGGCATTCGATTTTTCGCTCGCGGTCAGATCCGCCAGAGCTGCGAGAAACCACAGCGACGCGTCAACCGTCGTGCGGTTTTCCGTCCGTTTGCCGGAAATCATGTTGGGCAGCGTGCCGCGGTCCTCCAGGCCGCCGAAGAGCCTGAGAATGGCCTTTGCTTCGCGATGCAGGCCGATGCCGATCAGACCGCGGGCGAAAATCAGCGAATCCCGCCCCCAGTCGAGAAACCAGGGATAACCGGCGATGACGGACAGGAGGGAGCCGCGCTTCACGAGAAACGCGCAGAGCGAGTCGCTAAGCGATTCCTCGAGCGTCGGACGGAGTTTTTCGCCGGTGCGAGGAACGGAGGCCGCCGTTTCGGTGGAAGCGTCATTTGCACAAGCGCTGAGAAAGACCGTTTCGCCGCCTGACAAAAACGACGTAAAGTAGCCGGGGCTCCATAGATCCGATGCGGGATCCTGGCCGCGTTCTGCGTCGGCTGAGCGGTGGACCATGTACTGCCACTGGGGTTCCCGGACAAACCGGCCCTCCGATATCCGAACCGTCAGTTTCCTTTCGGGCGCGGGGGCGAATACAAAGGATGCCTGGCCCGGGTGCGTGGCCGCGGGCCAGGCGGCCTCCGGCCCCGAGTAGGCCTTGGTGGTGTCGTGGAAGCTGCGGTCTTCAATATCCGGCCGCAAAATCAGCTGTACCGGTTCGGCGTCGTCGAGCATGCCCCGGCCCGGAGAAGCGCCGAGCCGTTCAAAGGCCAGGCGGACGGCGTTTTCTCCCGCGATCATCCGGACCGTAATCCGCAGGTCGATAGAGCCGCCCTGCCCGGTCGGAATTCTGAAATTCCAGATGCCCGCGCCGTCTTCCCGGCGGAAGAAATCGAGGCTGTCGAGGCAGACTTCCTGGGAATAGGCCTGATAGACAATCCAGGCGCGGCACCGTGTGAACATCACCCGCCGGTCGTCCGGGCAGTCCGGATTCAGATTGGCCGCCAGAAGCGCGTCGTAGCGGCTGTTCAACACGCCCCAGCGGACATCGGCCCGGCACATGCCGCCGCGGCCGTTGGCGGTCAGAAACAGGTGGCCGGTCCGCAGAAGATCCCGACGGCGATACCGGGCGGGAAGGGCTCGCCTTTTAGGATCGCCAAGAAACAGAAGCGGCGCGGCTTCGTGGCGGACGCCTTCTTTTCCGTAAACCGAGAGCCGGAGCGTCCGGCGGGCCGGAGCCGACGGTACGGCAGAAGGCGCAAAGAGGATGAAATGCCCCTTGTTTTGCGCAGGCAGGCTTTCCTCGCAGGCTGTGACGCGCTCATTTTCCTCTTCTCCGTCCAGCAGGGCGCCGCGAAGCGGATCGGCGGCCCGCACCAGCAGAAAATGCCCGGCCGGCACCGTCACCTGGCGGCGGAGATCCTGCGGCCAGCGCCAGAAAACAATCCGGTGTTCGTCGCTTTCCGGATTGCACGAACGGCAAAAGGCAACCGGATCCTGGACCAGCCGGTCCGCCGCCCGCGTCATGTCGATATCCGATACGTCCCCGATGCCCCGCCAGTGGTTCAGCACATCCAGGACTTTGGCCCGTTTCTTTTGTGTCAAAAGACAGTCCGGATCGAAGGAGAGATCGGCCGGCTGATCGAAAATCGCCAGGTCTTTTTTGTCCGCCGTCAGGCACAGGACCTGTCCGGGAGAGAGAGGACATGAGGAGACAGACGCCATGAAATCAACCGGCATCTCCTTTCCGCTGAGAAGGTCGATGTCGGGCTCCGGATGCCCTCCGGCCTGCCGCTCCCAGGCGGCCCGCACCGGATGCAGATCGTCGAGATTGACGACGACGATGAGCGTTTTGCCCGATGGCCGGCAAACGCGCGCCAGCGCCAGGCAGTTGCCTTCGCCCCGGGTGACGAGCCGGACATGCGCTTCACCCGCAAAGGCGGGGTGGAACCTGAGCAGAATGTTCAGGCGGCGGATCGCGTCCACCTGATTGACCGGGCTTCCCCAGTTGAGCGGACGGGCTTCGTGGACGTCGATTTTAGCGTCGGCAAACCACTCCACGCCGTTGGCGAATCCGAATCCTCCGCGGCAGGAGCAAAGCGCGCAAAGGGCGGTGCGCATGGCGGCGTAGGTTTGCGACCGGGCGGCCAGACGGTTGTTGTCGTGCGTTTCCGCGTAGTGGACGGCCAGTCCGTCTTGTTCGGAGATGTCGAAGGTTTCGGGCAGATAACGGGAAATCTGTTCCCGGTCGTCGTTTTGGAAAAGCTCGGAATAGGCCCAGTTGAAGTTGGCCCGGTTGAGCAGATCCCGGGTGACGGCAATGCTGCCTCCCAGCCCCTCCAGCAGAAAGACGGCGTCGGGAAATTCTTCGCGGACGCGGGCGATGATGTACGTCCAGGCGGGAAGGGGAATCATGTAGCCCGCGTCGCAGCGGAAGCCGTCCACGCCGCGCCGGCACCAGGTCAGAAACACGGAAGCGATGTAGCGCCAGAGATCGCGGCAGGTATAGTCCAGGCTGGCGAGATCCCTCCAGACCACGCCCCACGCTCCGGGAGAGCGGATTTCGCCGGCGACGTCCCGGACGAGCCAGCGCGGATGAGTTTCGTGGAGGCCGGCGGCCCAGCCGGTGGAATTGACGGCGATGTCGAGAATCAGGCCGGCCCGGCGGGCGTGCACCGCATCGACGAGCTCGATGAACTGCTCCAGCGGCGTTGCCTTGAAGTCAAAGACGGCCAGCGCCGGATCGATTCCGGTGAAGTGCAGCGCCGCGTAAGGGCTGCCGAAGCGTCCCATCCGGCCGTAGGTGGTCGGTGTCGGGGAAACGGGCAGCAGATGCACGAAGCGGCATCCCAGCCGGCCGAGAATGAAATCCAGCTGAGCGATCAGATCCCGAAACGTTCCGGAACGGGGAATCACTGTGCAGCCCTTTTGGTCGAGCATCCGGATGCAGGCGGTTTCCGTGTCGTTTTGCGTCTGGCGTCCGTCCCGGTTCGGTCCGAATTGCCGGACGAAGGCGTTGTAGATGATATTGGCTGAAGCGGCGCCGGCCGGTCCGACGTTGATGGAGGTGTTGGCGCCGGCCGGCCACAGCGGCGCTTTTTCCCCAGCGGGCAGAAAATAACCCTTCGCTTCGAAATGTCCCGTTTCGGCAAGCGGCAGCGCGACGGCAAACCGGCGGGAGTCGACGGGCCGCAGGGGAATGTCGAACCAGTCCGTGCCCAAGGGCGGCGTGTTTTTGTCCACCGCGGCGATAATGGCCCGGCGGGCCACGGCCGCATGGCCGATGTTGGTGCGGATCCAGGCCGTTCCCGGAACCGCGGCGGCAAGCGCAAGGGTGAAGCGGAGCGTGTCGCCGCGGAACCTCACCAGTCTTGCGCCGGGCGGCGGATCCTGCCGAATGGCGTCTGAAGGATTCATGCCTCTTCCCTTCAAAAAAATACGGACGGTTCCTGCGGGGGCGGACGGACGATAGGCGACAACGGGCACTGCGGAAACGAAGCGGAGATTTTCTTCAAACCGGAAGTAAGTGAAATGCCTTATACCATAAAAAGAAAAATTGAGACAGACGCCGCGGCCGTGATCCCTGCAATAGACGTTTGCCCTTCCTGAAATTGCCGCGGATATGTGAAAAAAATACGGAGCCGACGTCTATTTCATTGACAAAAAAGGAAAACACAGTAAAATCAAATGCAATAAAAAATGTTTTTTTCATATCTTGTTGCGGTCTTATCGGTTTCAGCGGCCAAGGGTGGTTTTTCAGCCAAATCTTCAAACGTTTGTTTTCGATAATACAGGGGAGTCATGCGTTCCGGATAAAGCGCTGATGGAGACGCGCAAGAATGGCAGTCGTTTACTTGATGCAGGCAGAATGAAGGAGGGAAAACTATGGCGATTTTTGAGTATGGCGAGTACAGCAACGTGTACGAGCCGCCGGACAATCTGGTGGATTTTTTTGAACAAAGCGCGGCCCGCTTTGCCGGCAACGTTTTTATCGGCGAAAAGGACGCCGCCGGGACGTATCAGTGGGTCACCTACCGGCAGATCGCAGAGCGCATCGACCGTCTGCGGGGCGGACTGGCGGCGGCGGGAGTGCAGGCGGGGGACGCGGTCGGCATCATCGCCAACAACCGCAAGGAGTGGTTCATCGGCGAAATCGCCGCACAGGGACGGGGCGCCTGCTATGTGCCGATGTACGAGAAGGAACTGGTGTCGATGTGGAAGTACATTATCCGCGACGCGGAAGTGAAGGTTCTTCTCGTGTCCAAGCCGGAGATTCTGGCCAAGGTAAAAGATTTTCCCGCCGAAATTCCCACGCTCAAAAAAATTTTTCTGATCGAGGGCGAAGGGGAAAACACGCTGGCGGCGCTGGAAGCCGCAGGCGCGAAAAATCCCGTGGCGTCGATCAAACCCAAACATTCGGATGTCGCGGTGCTGATTTACACTTCGGGGACGACGGGCGAGCCCAAGGGCGTCTTGCTGTCCCACGGAAACCTCGCGGAAAACGTCAAGGCGGGCCTGGCCTGGTTTCCGAATCTGACCGAACACAGCCGTTGCATCTCCATGCTGCCCTGGGCGCATTCGTTCGGAATCACGGCCGACCTGCACGCGTTCATGATGCGCGGCGCGTCCATCGGCATCATGGGATCGGTTGAAACGCTCATCGACGATCTGCCCAAGGTCAAGCCGACCTTCATGATCACGGTGCCCCGGATCTTCAACCGCGTCTACAACGGCGTCTGGGCCAAAATGCGCGAGGAAGGCGGGCTCAAGCTCAAACTCTTCGAGGCGGCGCTGGCGGCGGCCAAAGCCAAACGCGAGACAGGCCGGGCCGGCCTCAAGTATAAAATCCTGGACAAGATCGTTCTGGCCAAGATCCGGGAGCGCTTCGGCGGACGGCTGGAAAACGCGGTCACCGGCAGCGCGCCCATGAACGTGGAAATCGCCAAATTCTTCATCGATGTGGGGATTCCAACCTATGACGCGTATGGGTTGAGCGAGACCTCTCCGGCCATTACCATTAACTCGCCCCTGATGGGGAACCGTCTGGGGACGGTGGGAAAGCCCATCAACAAGACCAAAGTGGTGATCGACCGGTCGCGCACCGGCGAAGACGGCGACGACGGAGAAATCATCTGCTTCGGGCCTCAGTGCATGATCGGCTATCACAAAAAACCGGAACAGACCAAAGAAGTGATCGTGGAACGCGATGGCATGCGGGGTGTGCGCACGGGCGACCGGGGACGCCTCGACGACGACGGTTTCTTATACATCACCGGCCGCTTCAAGGAGGAATATAAACTGGCCAACGGGAAATATGTCCATCCGGAAACCGTGGAACTGGAGATGAAGGTGCTGCCCTGGATTTTAAACGCTGTGGTGGCCGGATCTGGCCATGAATACAACGTGGGGCTGATCGTGCCCGACATGAAACTCCTCGAGCATCTGGCCGCCGAACTCAACCTGTCTGTCGATCCGAAAGACCTTTTCGATCCGGCCAATCCCGCCGGCCGGAAATTCAAGGATCTGCTCACCGCCGAGGTGCAGAACCATTTGCGCAAAACCATCGGTTCCTATGAAATTCCCCGCAAGTTTGATTTCATCCTGGAAGATTTCACGCTGGACAACGGCATGCTCACGCAGACGATGAAGCTCAAGCGCCAGGTGGTCATGGAAAAGTACGGCCACCTGATCGAGGCCCTCTACAAGGAATAACGGTTCCGGGCAGACGGAAGAACCTTGCGGGTTCTCCGTCTGCCCGCCCGCGGCTAGTCGCTCTTTTTGTAATAGCCTTCCCACTTTTCGTCGATCTGCTTCTGGATGTCCGCAATCTGCTCCTCGGTCAGCACTTTGAAGCGCGACTGGGAGCGGAAGTATTCGCGGACGGGGACGAGCTTGCGCTTTTCCACCAGCTTTTCGGAAGCGGCGGTCAGGCGGAATTCGCCGTTCACGACTTCGTAGAGGTCGTAGTAGCCCGTTTCCACGGCGAGCCGTCCGATCTTGATGCCGTAGCGCGGATCGTAGCCCCAGCCGGGCGGGCAGGGAATGTGAATGTGGAAGTATTTGGTGCCGGGCAGGTCCCGGCACTTGAGAATCTTATCGTACAGATCCAGCGGATACGCCGCCGAGCAGGCGGCCACGTAGCTTAAATGATGCGCCGCCATGATGGCGGGAACATCTTTCTTCTGCTGGAGCTTTCCCTTGAACGGCGTGTTGGCCGTGATGGCGCCGATGGGCGTCGTTCCCGAGCGCTGAACGCCGGTGTTCATGTAGCCTTCGTTGTCGTAGCAGAAATAAATGAAGTTGTCGCCGCGCTCCGCCGCGCCGGACAGGGCCTGCAGGCCGATGTCGCTGGTGCCCCCGTCTCCCGCCCAGGCGGCGACGGTGGTATGGGTGTTGCCCTGCGCTTTGAGCGTGGCTAAAATTCCCGTGGCCGCGGCGGCCGTCGAGGCAAACGTGACGTTCAGGCAGGGGAGTTTGGTGGAGGCCACCGGAAAAAGGCCCTGCAAAACGGTGAGGCAGCTGGGAGGAACGATCAGCATGGTGTCCGGACCCAGCGCCTTGAGACCCACGCGGTAGGCGATGGACAGGCCGCAGCCGGTGCACGCCCTGGTTCCCGGGTGGACGAACTCTTGGGTGGGTAAACTCAGGATGGTGGTTTTTGCCTGTTGCATGGCAGACTCCTATAACTTAAGCCCGATCCACGCGGGCTCTTTGGAGACCCGGGCCTGGATCGCGGCTCTCAGGGTATCGGTTAAATCTTGCGTATGGATTTCGCGGCCGCCGATGCCGGCGATGAAGTTCTGGACCGTCGGCAGACGGCCGGTGCCGCCCAGATATTCGTAAAGCGCGGATTTCAGATCCGACGCCAGCGCGCCTTCGTACCCGTAGCTCAGCGCCTTTTCAAAAACGATGACGCCTGTCTTTCCGGTGAGGGCGCGGGCGATGGCTTCATCGGGAAAAGGCCGGTAAAAGCGCACACCCATCACGCCGACCCGGATGCCTTCTGCGCGCAGGGCATCCACCGAGACGCGCAGCTGATAGGTGAGCGAGCCCAGCCCCACGGCGACAAAGTCCGCGTCGTCGCAGCGGTAGGGTTCGAGGTAGGGATCGGCCTCCCGTCCGAAAACGCCGGCAAAGCGCTTTTCCATTTCCGCCGCGGCCCCCAGCGCCAGGCGCAGATCCTCCTGGAGCAGATAACGGATTTCCATGTAGCCGTGCGCCAGTTCGCCGTGCACGTCCATGCGCACGTCCGGCAGCGTCACGGTGTTGAGGTTGGCCGGCTCGCGGGGATTGAGCGCGTACTCCGGCTGAAACGGCGGCAGAAAGGCATCGACCGCGCGCGCTTCCGGCAGGTCGAACGGCATGAACGTATGCGACAGAATGTAGCCGTCATAGCAGACCATGATCGGAATGCTGACCTTTTCCGCGAGCCAGTAAGCCTTGATGACCGTGTCGAGAATCTGCTGATGATCCGCGCAGTACATCTGGATCCAGCCCGTGTCCCGCTGGGAGATGGAATCCTGCTGGTCGTTCCAGATGTTCCAGGGCGCGCCCACCGCCCGGTTGACGACGCACATGACGATGGGCAGGCGAGCGCCCGCGGCCCACTGGACCTGCTCGTGCA
>Ga0228535_1002077_pt1 | contig 22111 bp, 19 predicted proteins | sample SJ1metagenome_FD_168457 | JGI IMG/M metagenome (GOLD analysis project Ga0228535, IMG submission 168457) | Enriched culture of PCE-dechlorinating microbial communities from Ithaca, New York, USA - SJ1 | ecosystem: Engineered > Modeled > Simulated communities (microbial... > Unclassified | place... | reverse complement strand
TCTGCTCATGAACCGAATTCTCAGAAACCTGCTGATCAAGGGGGCCGGAACCGACGAATTGCGAAAAGCTGCGATCGAGAACGGCATGCGCACCCTCCGGCAGGACGCGGTCGAAAAGGCAATCCTTGGCGTGACTTCGCTTTCCGAAGTACTTTCATCAACGCTCGCTGAAGGGTAGCGGGCATGGATCCTCAAAGGTTCAGGACCGGCTCGTTCTTTGGCCTGGTTACCGGATTCTCCCGGCTCCTGACTGACCGGAGCCGTCGCCTGCACGCTTCGGTGTTCCTCGGCTGCTGCCTTGCTTTTTTTTGTGCAGCATTACTCCTGCTGCGCCCGGCATACCTCGAGCAGATCGAAAACCATACCCTCGATTATCGGTTCAAACTGCGCGGCCCCCTCGCCAATCCTGGCACGGTCGTCATCGCGGCAATCGACGAAAAAAGCATTTCCCGGCTCGGCAGATGGCCCTGGAGCAGGGAAAGACTTGCCCAGCTTGTAGACAGGCTGCACGGCTACGGGGCAGAAATTGTCGTCTTTGACATCATCCTGAGCGAAAAAGAGGCCAATGACCGTCGCCTTGCCCAATCGCTGGAGCGTGCCGGCAATGTCCTGTTGCCGCTGGTATTTGAGTTCGAAAAATCACCTCATCCAAAGCCCGCCGGGGATCTCCTGATGCCTGCGGCCTTTGTCTCGGTGGCCAACGCCGAACGCTTTGAGAAGCTGAACCCGATTCATGCCGAAAATGTGCTGATGCCGGTTCCATCGCTTGCCGCCCAGGCGATGTGGCTGGGCTATATCAATATGATCCCAGATGCCGATGGAGTCGTTCGATGGGAAATGCTTGCAATCGAGCACGATGGGTACCTCTACCCGCCGATTACCCTCGCGGCCGCAGCCATGTACAAAGGCATCCCGTGGGATCGCGTCGGGATCGATGCAACGCAGGCGGTTACCCTTGGCCCGGACCGCGTGGCGACCGATCAGTGGGGGCGCATGCTCATCAACTACTATGGCCCCGGCCACAGCTTCCGGCATATCCCGATCATCGACATTCTTGACGGGACGGTTGATCCGAAGATGCTGCAGCGAAAAATTGTGCTGGTCGGAGCGACAGCCGTTGGCATTTATGACCTGCGGGTCACTCCGTTTGATGCCGCAATGGCCGGCGTGGAAAAACATGCCAGCGTCATAACGTCGCTGCTTGAGCAACGCTTGCTTCGCAAAGCGCCCCTCTGGATGGACCTGGTTTTCCTCCTGCTGTTCGGCATCGCGGCCGCGCTGCTCATCCCGCGTTTCAGAGCCGTCCAGGCGGCACTGGTCATGACGGCATTGCTTTTCTCCTGCGGCGCGCTTGCTGCCTTCCTGTTTACCGGCAACGGAATCGTCCTGACCATGATCTATCCGCTGCTGAACATTACCGGAACCTTTCTCGTAATAACGATTTACAACTACGCGGTTGAGGAACGTTACTCGAAACAAATACGGGCCATGTTCTCAAGCTACGTCACTGAACGGGTCGTCAACGAACTGATCAAAAACCCGGACATGGCAAAGCTCGGCGGGGAGCGGCGCGAGGTGACGGTGCTCTTTTCCGATGTGAAAGGCTTTACCGCGTTTTCCGAGCGCCATTCGCCGGAAGAGGTCGTCTCGATCCTGAATGAGTATCTGACCGCGATGACTGATGTCATTTTCCGCTGGGAAGGGACGCTCGACAAATTCATCGGCGATGCGATCGTGGTGTTCTGGGGCGCCCCCATGCCGCAGGAAAACCATGTCGAACGCGCGATCAACTGCGCCCTGCACATGCACCAGCGACTCGGTGAATTGCAGGAAAAGTGGAAAGCCGAGGGCAAGCCGGTCCTGACCGCCGGGATCGGCATCAATACTGGAGAAGTACTGGTCGGCAATATCGGGGCTGAGGGCAAAAAAATGGATTATACGGTCATCGGCGATCATGTGAATCTGGGCGCCCGCGCCGAAGGCCTGACACGGCGTTATGACGTACCGATCATCCTGACCGAGTATTCGGTTGCCAAATTGCAGGCCCGCATGGCCGCGACCGGAGGCGAGCTGATCGGCCATTATTCCATCAGGGCACTTGAGCGTGTGATCGTCAAAGGCAAAGATACCCCTGTCGGCATCTTCGCCCTCTGCTCTCTCGAACACGGTTGCGCCTCGGAATTTTCGTCCGTCCTGCCGGAAGGGGCCGTCAAACTGGACGAAAAATAGTCGCGCCGGAAGGCCGATCCCTGCCGGAAAACGTTTTTCCTGTCGGCAATCAGGACGTTTCTATGGTAAACTACACAGTTTGCTGGATGTAAAATATTGAGCCATTTCAGGAGTTTTGATTGGTTTTCAGTTCCGTACTGTTCATATTTCTGTTTCTTCCGGTCTTTCTGACCATCTATCTCTGCCTCAAAAAAGAATGGAGAAACGCCTTCATCCTCTTTGCGAGTCTGCTGTTCTACTTCTGGGGAGAGGGAAGGTACATCATCATCCTCCTGATCTGTATTGTCGCGAACTATTATTTTGCTTTGCGTATCGAACGCTCCTCGCTGCTCGACGGCAATCGCATGCGTGCGCGCAGAATCCTGCAATACGGCATCATTTTCAATGTCCTGCTTCTGTTCATCTATAAATACACCAACTTTGCGGTTGAAGAGCTGAATTCGCTGCTGAAGGCAGTACAGATTCCTGCGATTTCCATCTCGAAACTTCACCTGCCGATCGGCATCTCGTTCTTCACGTTTCAGGCCATTTCATACCTGATGGACGTCTACCGGGGAGACGTCAAGGCTACGAAAAGCCTTATCAATTTCGGCGCGTACAAGTCATTGTTCCCCCAGCTCATTGCCGGCCCGATCATTCGGTATCGGGATGTTGCCGGAGAAATAGCGGACCGGCGCATCACTCCGGAACTCTTCGTGTCAGGAATGAACCGTTTTATCACCGGGTTGGGCAAAAAAGTCCTGATCGCCAATACCGTCGCTGCGCAGGCTGACCTGATATTTTCCCTGCCGCCCGAGAGTCTGACGCCGGGAGGTGCCTGGGTTGGTATTCTCTGCTATACACTCCAGATCTATTTCGATTTTTCGGGCTATTCCGACATGGCGATCGGCATGGGCAGGATGATGGGCTTTCATTTTCTCGAAAATTTCAATTATCCGTACATTTCCCGATCGATCCAGGAGTTCTGGCGCCGCTGGCACATTTCCCTCTCTTCCTGGTTCCGTGATTACCTGTATATTCCGCTCGGCGGCAGCCGGTGTTCAAATGCCCGCACTAACATGAACCTGCTTTTCGTCTTTCTCCTCTGCGGGTTCTGGCATGGCGCCAGCTGGAACTTTATTGTCTGGGGCCTTTGGCATGGCGGATTTCTCATGCTGGAGCGCGTACGCGGAGGTGCCGTCTCAAAAGTACTGCGCGGACCGATATCCCATATTTACGTAATGCTTGTGGTCATGATCGGGTGGGTCTTTTTCCGGGCGGAAACGCTGACATATGCCATAGGCTACCTGAAGGTGCTGTTCGGACTGCAGGCAGGAGCGGAGGTCGGTGAGGCTCTCAGCTGTCCGCCGGATGTCTGGGTTGCCATCGTCGCGGGCATTATCGGCTCAGGGCCGGTGCTGCAGGCGCTTCGGGACCGCTTCGGGGGCAGTCTCGTCGTTGCTGACAGCGCGGCATCGGCAAGGCAGTTGCTCAATCTCCCGCTTGCCGGCGCGCAGGGTATCGCTTTACTTGCGGTATTCCTTCTTTCGGTCATGTCATTGGCGACCGGCACCTATAACCCCTTTATCTATTTCAGGTTTTGACCGCCGTGAGAATCTCTCTCCCCCCATCACGTCGACGAACGCTTTGTTATGTGGTCATCCTTTTTTTCTTTGTGCTCCTCTGGGCGCCGTTGCTGCAGATGCAGTTCCGCGCTATTCCCGAGGTAAAGTTGGATGAAAACCGGCGCCTTGCTCAGCTCCCAGGCCTGAATAAATTGTCGTTCCGGGGAACCGGATTCCAGAAGGCATTTGAAGAGTATTACATGGATCATTTCGGGTTTCGCAGCACGCTCATTTATGCGAACAATTACCTCAAGGCATCGCAGCTCAATGTCTCGCCGCATCCGAATGTGAGCATCGGAAAGAACGGATGGTACTATTTCGATATCCCGTCGCAGGGTCTGCTATTCAAGGATTTCATGGGTCTTGTCCGCTATGACTCGGTTAAACTCGCCCGGCTGGCTGAAAATCTCGACACGGTGCACACTGCGCTCGAACAGGCCGGTATCCCCTTCGTGCTGATGATAGCGCCCGACAAGCAGACCATCTATCCCGAATACATGGCCGACAGCGTGCCGAAGCGCCGCTCAAGAACCCGTCTGGATCAGGTGCTTGAATATGTACGGGAGAAAAAACCGCATCTGACCATTGTCGATCCCCGTGCGGATTTGATCAGGGCAAAAAGCTCTCTGCCGCAGCCGCTTTATTACAAGATTGATACCCACTGGAACGATTATGGTGCATTTGTTGCCTACAGGAAGCTTATGGACGTTCTGGCGGATCGTGTTCCGGTTACAAAAGCGCACGACCTTGATCAATTTATCGTCAAACACGAGGTTATATCCATAGGGGATATTGCCAAGATGCTGTCCCTTGAAGGGCACTTCTCAGAGGACAAATGGATTTTCACGCTCAAGAAAGCCCCGAAACTGGACTTTTTCGACCCAGGGCATCAGGAGCCGAATACTCCTGAATCCCTCGGGTTCGAACAAAAAAAGAGCTCATTGCCGCGCTTGGTCATGTATCGTGACTCTTTCGGGGTTGCTCTTGTTCCGTTTCTTGCCCCACATTTCTCCCGCAGTGTTTTCATCTGGACATACATCATCGATTACGCACATGTCCGGAAGGAGAAACCGGATGTGGTTGTCCTCGAAATTGTCGAACGGCACCTCGATCATCTGCTTGAAGAAAAAAGCATTTTCCGGCGCTGACCGTTCCCGCCTCCCCTGCTTTTAAAATCTGGTATACTTTGACTGACTACGGGGATCGGAGAGGCCATGAAGCTGCTCGAACGGATTCGCGAACGCATCGCCGGAAAGCAGAACGACTACATCCGCTACAACTTTTCGGCAGTCGAAAACGACATGCTGAAAACGTTTTTCGACCTTTCCCAGGAGTTTGAGGATCTCGATGAGTTTGCCGAGCTGTGTATCGGCATTCCGTCAGTATTCCTTGGTCTTCAGGCACGGTTCTATCTCATGCACGAGCGGCTCGATCGCCTTGCCCTTGTCTCCCAGACTGAACCTGCTGCAGAGCTCTTGTCCCCCCCGCCGGAAGAGGTTTTTGGATGCGGCGAAACTCCGATCCACCGGGACAGCTGTCTGCTGCTCGGCATCCACGGGAAAAGCGTTCTCATGGATCAGTTGCCGTTCAACGCCCGATCGGGACTCATTGCAGCCCTCGAGGTTTACCCGGTAGCAGCGGGGGACGAACACCGGATCTTTTTTCTCCGCAAATTTGCCAACCGTATCGGATTCAACCTCCATAACAGATTTCTGGCGATGAAGAATGCCCAGCATCTGAAATTCATCCGTACACTGGTCGCTGATATCGAGCACAATATCATCGTGCCGAACATGATATTCCGGCTCTATCTCCGCCAATTGCTCACCCGGGTCCATCAATGCGAGTCCCTTGAGGAAAAGCTCCGGGAGGTCATCACGGAAGGGACGCTCTCCGTCTCAGGGCTTCAGGATGTCCTGGATGCCATGCACGAGACCAATCGGGGGCTTGCCGCAGAGTATGGGCATATCGACCGCCACTACACCGATATGAGCCTGTTCCTCGAAACTCTGCTCAGGAGAAGCCATTTCGACCAGGGGCGGCTTATCCCGCGGACAAAACCCTGCAACATCAAGAAAGAGATTGTCGGTCCGCAACTGGAACGTTTCCGCGAGCGCCTCGCGTCGCATGGCATCGCGATCAACGATGAGTTCAGCGGAATTCCTGATGAAGAGATGATCGGCGTTGTCGATGTGGGACTGCTCTCCCAAGCATACGCAAATCTTTTTTCCAATGCGCTGAAATATACGGAAGCCATCGTGACGGAGTCGGGTGAAAAGAAGAAATACGTTTCCTATGGTCGCGAGGTGATCACGAATTTTTTTGGTGATGGTCGCGATGGGGTGAAATACAATGTGTTCAGCACCGGCAGTCATATCAGGCAGGAAGACCGTCCCCGTCTTTTTGAGGACGGCGGCCGCGCTGAAAATGCGCTCGATCGCCCCGGCACCGGGCATGGTCTGTTTTTTGTCCGGAATGTTGTCGAAATTCATGGCGGCGTTGTCGGATACGAACCGACCCCTCACGGCAACAATTTTTATTTTATCCTGCCGAAAGGATCGTCATGAAAATCGCGCTCAGCGGAGCCACTGGATTCGTCGGCACCCGCCTGAGGCAGGCATTACAGGAGGACGGTCACCTGATTGTTCCGCTGCGGAGAGCTGACTTCGGCGGAACGAGCTTCATGCAGAAGGCACTTTCAGAGACCGAGGCGCTGATCCACCTTGCGGGCGCTCCGATTGCGGCACGATGGACCGAATCCTATAAACGTGAGATCATTGCAAGCCGCATAGATACAACGCGCCTGCTGGTCGATACCCTGCGCGTCATGCCGTCCCCTCCGGGACTTTTTATTTCGACCTCCGGCATTGGCATTTATCCGCCCAATATTCCATGCGACGAAAGCTCAACGGTTTTTGCGGATGACTTTCTGGGGAAGCTCGCGCACGATTGGGAACGCGAAGCGCTTGCAGCAAAAGAGCTCGGTATCAGGACGATTATCTTCCGGTTCGGGGTTGTGCTCGGTATGGGCGGGGGCGTTCTGCAAAAAATGCTGCTCCCGTTTCGGCTTGGTTTCGGCGGCGTAATCGGTGACGGCTCGCAGTCCTTCTCATGGGTGCATGTGGATGATCTGATCGCAGCCTATCGCTTTGTCATCGCACAGGAACGGCTGAGCGGAATCTTCAATCTCACGGCTCCTCATCCTACGACCAATGCCGGCTTCACTCAGGCGCTCGGCAACATTCTGCAGCGGCCGACGGTGCTTCCACTCCCTGCATTTGTGCTGCGATTACGCTTTGGGGAAGGTGCCGATATCATGCTGAAGGGCCAGCATGCGCTGCCGCGCCGCCTTCTGGAAAGCGGCTTCAGTTTTGCTTTCCCCCATATTCATGACGCGCTGCAGAATCTCTGCGGGAAGAGCGTGGCGTAATCCCGGATGTGTCCTGGGCCAGATGTTGCACCTGCACGAAAAGAGAAGAGCGGCCTGATCTTCGAGCCGCTCTTCTTTTCAGCAACGATACCTGACGGTGTGGTGCTACTGCTCCGGATAGCGGAAGGGGCTCGCACGGAGCACATTGTCGACCTTCAGGGGAGCGCCCTTCAGCGCAAAGCTGGCGAGCCCGCGTTCTTCATGTTTCTGCCCCGCTGCCATCCAGACACCGGTCCACGAAACATAGATGGTCACAACACCGTCGCGGATATCGACCAGCATGGGCCTGAATTCCATCTTGACCGAATCGAACGGCTTGATCGTGGATGAGATTGACTGGAATCCCTCGGGAGTGGTATACGCCTGCAGTGCCGTCATGTTCCGGTTGACATATGCCTGCCGGACATTCTCGATCAGCGCAAACGCCTCGGTCGCCGTTTTCGAATCTGCTGAAACCGGCTTTACTGCTTTCTTGCCGCAACCTGCGACAAAAACAACAAGTGCTATCATCAAAAGGATCACATACTTTTTCATTACATCCTCCACGGGGAAATACCATTTGAATTATACTCGATTCAGCCATTTTCTTCACAGTACCGGCATTGCTTGAGAAACCCGGCGTTGCATCGTATAATGCATGTATGGAAATTATAAAAGGTGAGGGCACCATCCTGCTGGTCGATGATCAGGATCTGGTCATCGATGTCGGCCGCGACATGATCAGCATGCTTGGTTATACGGTACTGACGGCAAAAAGTGGTGAGGAAGCTCTGGCAGTCTTTCAGGAACACAAGGATGTCATACAGCTGGTTGTCCTCGATTACATGCTCCCCGGCATGAGCGGCAGTGAAATTTATGATCGTCTGGCAGCAATCCGGCCCGCTGTCAGAGTGCTTGTCTCGAGCGGCTACAGCAAAAACGGGGAAGCCGCAGCCCTTCTTGAAAAAGGATGTTTAAGTTATATCCAGAAGCCGTTCAGTCTTGTCGAACTGTCACGGAAAATTCACGACGCCCTGCACACTGCGGTTTAATAATCGACCCCCCTGATGCGCCGGTCAACCTCGTCTATCAGCCGTATATGCATGTAGATCGTATTGCCCTTCAGCCGATAGTTCACGTCCAGAACATCCGGCTTGCCATAGGTCAGGCGGAAAAAGAGTGGTCGTACCTCATAGCCGAGCAGCGTGCCGCGGGCATCGGAAATCCTGGTCAGTTGTGACGACCAGAAATCCGGCGCAAGCGAGAGGAAGGCCAGCGCCTGACGATACGCATCGGCAGCTGGCAGATGTCTGATGATACGATACTCGTCAACCGGGACATACGGCTCTATTATGACATCGTCCTGCTCGGCATCGAGGATCGCAATGCGCTGAATGCCTCCTCCCCAAGCACTGTCGAACAGAATCAGGGAAAACGTTCCGTTGATTTCAGCGGGCTGAGCTTCGGCGAACTTCAGCGGAGCATCAACCGCCTGAGCCGTTGGGATAAGAAAGATCATGACCGCAAGCATCAATGATAGAGCTATTGTCCGGACCATATGCCCTCCTCACAGGAAAGTTGCTTGATGGCTGTTGTGCGTGTTGGTGTCTGGCTTCATTATACCGCAGAATCCGGGGGTTGCGATTCCCGGAACATATCCCTATAATCAAGGGCATCGATGTGTGCCGGCATTGGTCCGGCAAAGCTCACCAGACAAGGAGATGCATATGAAACAGTTTGGAATCACCTTTGTTGTGGTCATGCTCGCGGGATGCCTCTTGCTGACCGGATGCGGAGACAAACCGAAGGATGGCACCCCGGCGCCGACGGCATCCGCTTCAAAGATAAACATGCAGGATGGCCAGTGGGAAATTACGACGACAACAGAAATGCAGGGAATGCCTGCCGGCATGATGAAGCCGTACACATTCACCACCTGCCTTACCCAGAAAGATCCTGTTGCGAAACAGCAGGATATGCCGGCTGAATGCAAAATGCAGGACATGAAGACCGTCGGCAATACCGTTTCGTGGGCTGTGGTGTGTCCGGACAGCTCCAGCAAGGGATCCATTACCTATGCAGGAACAACCTACGATGGCCAGGTCGAATCGAAGATCAAGGTGGAAGGCAAAGAGATGGTTTCAAAAATGACCATGAAAGGCAAGTATCTCGGCCCCTGCCCGAATCCGGCCCCTGCCCAGAAATAAAGGCGCTCTTCACCACGAGGCCCGAGGGGTCAACCTTCGGGCCTTTTTCTGCGCCAAAGCCTGCAGAATCGCGTCATACTGAATTATCCCGCCCCGGTAGCGGACAGCTTGTCACGCCTGCTGCAGTGGGGTAATATCAAGGGAAGGACTTGCTGTCCGGTATCGAGCCATTGTATGGAGGGAGTCATGCGCATCAGCACTGCTGCGATGTTGGTTCTTCTCGCAACGCTCACGTTCATGCCTGCAGAATCTTCTGAGATCACAACCATTGGCGCAGTCGAGGATATTCTTCTGATGCCGTGGGGAGTCAAGCTGCAAGCGCGCATTGATACCGGAGCCGCCCTATCGTCGATTGACGCCTGCGATATCAAAATGGAGGGTGCCTATGTCTCCTTTTCACTTGCGGATCGCTGCGGTGGTTACAGAGTCCGGTCTAAACTGCTGAAACTGAAAGAGGTCCGTACCTCTGAGGGAAAAGATATCCGGCCGGTTGTGATGATGGATTTCTGTCTCGGTCCCCACCGCATCAGGAGCCGCGTTACGCTCAATGACCGTTCGGCAATGGAGTATCCGGTGCTGATCGGCAGAAATACGCTGAAAAAACGATTCATGGTCGATGTCAGCCGGAAACACCTTGCGCCGCCGTCATGCGTGAATCTTTTTCCGGGGCTTGCCCCTTCCGGCGCCACCGACAGGCGTATGTCGCCCCCGGCCCCGTGAAAAAAACGGTTGCTGTCATTGTCACGCTTCTGATCCTGTGCCCCCTGGCACTCATCAGCTATCGGGTGTTGATACTCGGCTATCCGCTCTTTCCCGCAGCACCGCAGAAAGTGTGGCAATTGTCCTTCGATGCACGAGTGGGGGGGGAAACCGTCTCCGGCTCGCTTGAAGTAGGACTCCCCTCGATCCATCAGGGGCTGGCTGTCCTCGGGGAAACCATCGGGGACGGTTCGCTTGAGTTCACCCTGCGCTCGGATGGCTCAAACCGGATCGCTGCATGGAGCGGCAGGCCGGACCCTGATGGGACGCTGATCACGTATCGTTCAACGTTCAGGATCCCGGCGGGCCGATCAGCGCCGCCTCCGGGAGCATCCGCATATCCTTCCGGCGTAACAGAAGACCTGCAGCGGTCTGCCGAAACCATTGTTGCGGATATCCTGCGACTGCCTCCCGCTGAGCGGCTCGCCGTGCTGGCGACACGCATCTCGCATGCTGCTCAGGATCGTGATCCCATCGTTCAGAACCTGATCCGCACGCTTGGTGGTGAAACAGCATTTCTGACACTTCTGCATGCCGCCGCTCTGCCGTCTGCGGCTGTTGAAGGACTGAGCCTGAGCGAAGGGTCATATGGAAACACTATCCGCTGGATCGAGGTCTGGACCGGCAGCATGTGGCTGCGCCTTGCACCCGAAACGGGTGCGTTCTATCAGCCATCCGCTCTCCTGCTTCCGCTGACGCATGGCAATGTCCCCGCCATTCAATCGCACGGATTCGAGGTGACAGATATCCGCTGGACACTGTCCCGACAGGTCGTATCCCAGTGGGGGTTGCAGTACGATCGCATCGGGAAATCGAATCGTCTTCTTGACCAATGGTCATTGTTCCGCCTTCCGCAGGAATTTCAGGGCACCTTCCGCATTCTCATCCTTGTGCCGCTCGGCGCGCTGATGATCTGCATTCTGCGTAATATCATCGGATTCCCGACATTCGGCATCTTTATGCCGGTGCTCATGGCGCTGGCCTTCCGCAATACAGGGCTTCTTTACGGGATCGGCATCTTTGCGACCGTCCTGCTGGTCGGCTTTGCGGCGCGCAATTCACTGGAAAAGCTGCGGCTGCTTCTTGTTCCGCGCCTCTCGGTCATGGTGACGCTGGTGATTATCTGTTTTACCGTATTTGCCCTGATCGGCAACCGGCTTGATCTCCGTGCCTTCATGGCGATCGGCCTTCTCCCCTTCGTCATCCTGACCATGGCCATAGAACGCTTCTTCGTCATCACGGAAGAGGAAGGCGTCAAGGAAGCTCTGCGCACCGCTGCGGGAAGTGCGGCAGTCGCATCGCTTACCTATGCCATCGTTCAGTTCGAGCCGCTTCAGCTTACGTTCTTTGTGTATCCCGAATTGCTTTTGATGGTCATGGCGCTTCAGCTGCTGATCGGACGATATACCGGCTACCGGCTTTCCGAGTTCCTGCGATTCAGAAGCCTGCGGAGACCCCGTGCTTAGCATGCTCCGGCAGTTTCGCGCGGTCGGGCTGCTCGGCATGAACCGGAGAAATGGCGACTATATCATGCGCTGCAATCCCCGTGCGCGCTATCCGCTCGTCGATAATAAAGTGCTTACCAAGCGGCTTGCGGAACAGCATGGCGTACCGACGCCCACCCTGTATCACGTCATAGAGCATCACGGCGACATCGCCGGCATGAACGCTGCTCTCGGCGACCGGAAACGCTTCGTCGTAAAGCCGGCGCGCGGCACCGGCGGCAGCGGGATCGTGCTCATTACCGACCGGTCGGCTGATGGATTTGTGAACCAGAACGGCGACCGGATTTCTTCCGTTGACCTTGCCTATCATATCTCGGATATTCTCTCGGGGATTCACTCTCTTTCGGGACTGGAGGATTCGGCAATCCTTGAAGCCCTGATTTATCCTGATCCGGTTTTTTCATCAGTCTCCTATGAAGGCGTTCCTGATATTCGGATAATTGTCTATCGGGGCGTACCCGTGATGGGGATGGTTCGATTGCCGACCTCAATGTCGGATGGCAAGGCAAATCTCCATCGGGGAGCAATAGGGGCCGGCATCGACATTGCCTCCGGAAAGACGCTCTCGGCCGTTTGCCGCTCCGAAGTGGTAGCCGTTCATCCCGACACCGGGCATCGCGTTGCCGGCATTCAGGTGCCGCAGTGGGAGCAGGTGCTGCGCATTGCAGCCACCGCACTGGACATGACCGGCCTCGGCTATCTGGGCGTGGATATGGTAATTGACCGTGAACGGGGACCTCTGCTGCTCGAGTTGAATGCGCGACCCGGGCTGGCGATCCAGATCGCAAACCGTGTCGGCCTCCGTCTTCGGCTCGACACGGTCGACGCGGAGTCTGCAGATGCCTTTGCAACACCCGACCGTCGCATTGCCTGGGCCCGGGAACGGTTCGGAACGAAGCCGGAAGCCGCCCCTTAAAACTGTCCGGTTGAAAGCATGACGAGCGTGCAGGCCTCGAGCGGCTCTATGCCTGCGGAGCGGAGCGGCCCGTATGCGGCCGGGTTTTCTGTCCCGGGATTGAAGATGACCCGGAACGGTTTTATGCGGAGAATGTCATCGATAATGCCGGCCTGCCGGTCGGAACCGACATACATGGCAACGGTATGAACCGGCTGCTGGATATCGATCAGTGAACGGAAGACCGGCCGGCCAAGGATTTCGGTATGCACAGGTGCGACCGGAATCGGCGTATGCCCATAGCTCGCAAGCATCTGCATGGCCCGGTTTGAGTACCGGTCTTCCTTCGGGCTTGCCCCAACCACAGCTACATTTACCGTATTCATGAGCGGTTCCGCTCCTTCAGTGCCTTATGTATTTCGCGCTTTGCTTCGCGTTCCTTGATCGATTCGCGTTTCTCGTATTGCGCCTTGCCTTTGCAGAGACCGACCTCCACCTTTGCATACGATCCCTTGAAATAGATCTTCAGCGGGATGAGCGTATAGCCCTTGGGGATCAGCTTTCCCCGCAGGCGCTCTATTTCCTTGCGGTGAAGGAGCAGCTTCCGTGTCCGGGTCGGTTCATGGTTCATGATATTGCCATGACTGTATGGACTGATATGACAATTCAGCAGAAAGACCTCGTCGTCCTTGATCAGTACATAACTGTCCGTAAGGTTCGCCCGTCCTGCGCGGAGCGATTTCACTTCGGTGCCGACAAGCACGATGCCCGCTTCGACCGTGTCCTCGACGAAATAGTCATGGTATGCCCTGCTGTTTTTGGCGACAATGCTCATGGAATAAATATTATCTCATATTCGACGTGAATGAAGCACGAATTCGGGATGACGGGAAGAGCGCACGCAGATGAGCCGATGCGCACAGCAGTGATGACGGACGGTCTGGCTATTGCTTTCCGGACTCTATTCCGAGCTCCCGGGCGACCGCCGGTCCGAGGACCTCGATGCGGTACGGCTTCTTGATGAAGGTGTGCCCCTGCAGTTCCCGCTCCTGCCGGAGCCGGGTGTTGATCGAATACCCGCTCACGAGCAACACCTTCTGGTCCGGCCTGATTTCGACAATCTGCCGGAAGGTCTGCAGGCCGTCGGTTCCGAACATGATCATGTTCAGAAGCACCAGGTCCACGGACGAACGGGTAAGATAGTCGACTGCTTCCGCCCCGCTTCTGACACTCGCAACCGAAAAGCCGAGCTGCTTCAGTATCGTTGTCGCCAGTGCCCGCTGATCGGTCATGTCATCAACAACGAGGACGGTTTTTCCGACACAGGGCTGTTGTTGAGGCGCGGCGGTATCGGAGACCGACGCTTCTGGCACGTACTGCGCCGGGAGAAACATGGTATACCGTGCGCTCCCATCCGCCAACGTCTCGACAACCAAACGCCCCTGATGTTCACGCATCGCATTCCTGACCGACTCAAGCTCCGGTCTTCCCGGCCACGTTTCCGGCTGCTGTATCCCTGCATCACGGACACTTCCGGCCGCGCCGCTCTCCGAAACGCTGATCGCAATGTACGGGCCTGATGCAAGTTCGTGGGCCGTGATCGCGGGATCGGTCGCAGCGACATTCCGGGTTCTGATATGGACTTCGCCGATGCCGCTCACCCGTTCCGCTGCGGTCGCAAGCAGGGTCGAAAGACATTTGACCAGCCGGCCCGGCGATACCGAAATCTCTGCAAGCTCGCTTTCGAGATTGTTCGTGAAACAGACATAGGGATGCTCAGCGGATAATTTCAGGCATTTGGGAGAAGCCAGATACTCCTCAATCAGCGTATTCACATTTACCGGACCCTGCAGCAACTCATTGTCGCCCGCCGGCTCGGCTGCATATGCGTCCGCATCATCTGTGTTCTGCGGAAGCACGGCCGGTGAATCCGCCGGGATCACTCCTCCGCAGGCGGCAATCGCGTCAGCGAGTTTCTGGGCAGGGGTTTTCACAAGCATGATCTCGATCACGCCGACGATGGAGCCGCCTGCATCAAAAATGGGAAGAGCGGTCAGGTCGGCATCTACGGTTCGCGAATTCCGGCACTGGAGCGTGAGCATAAACGTCGCTTTGGAAAGAGCACCGGAGAGAATTTCGTCCATTTTACAAGACGGGCAGTTTTTGCTGAGACCACACAGGAGCGCATGGCAGAATCCCCGTTCGGTATTGCCGACCAGTTCGGTCAGAAACGCATTTGCCCAGAGGACTTGCCTGGTACGGGAGATAACCGCCACGCCGATATCGAGGTGACGGGTTGCAATGTCATACCACTCCTGTATGGACGTGAGCGTCTGAAGGCGCGCCTCCAGTTCATCGATACGCTCCTGCTGATCCTGCAAGGCCGAATCAATGCTCCCGAATGGATCATAGCGGACTACCTTTTTTGCGGTGCTTTTGAGCTTTTCCAGCATGGGTTTCTCCCCGAGCATCGTTCCGCCATCAGTATACCCGGATGGAATGTTTTGTTCAACCGGATTGAGACAGGAAAGCTGCCCCCTATTTGTATCTGTCCAAGGGCCTGAGTATAATAGACATCAGACCATTATGAAACTATTGCAGACACCTCGTGAAGTCGAACATTTCCTCAACGTCCTTAACCGCCGCGCTGCGGGCGTCACTCCGCAGATTGAAGCAACGGTGCGGACTGTGCTCGCCGGTGTGCGCCGACGCGGAGACAAGGCCGTCCTCGCATATACGAAAAAGTTCGACAGACACGCCTTGCCGATTCACCTCTCTGCCGCCGAGATCAGGAAAGCGTCCGCAAAAGCCGACAAGGCGGTCGTCAGAGCGCTGGAGCGTTCAGCACAGCGCATCTGGGATTTCCATGAACAGCAGAAGGAGGAATCATGGTCGGTCAGCGAGCCGGGGGCGGTCTTGGGCCAGATTGTCAGGCCGCTCGCTCGCGCAGGCGTGTATGTTCCCGGCGGGAAAGCCTCATATCCGTCGACTGTATTGATGAATGTCATTCCAGCCCAGGTCGCCGGGGTGCGCGAAATAGCACTCTGCGTACCGACGCCACAGGGAGAGATCAATTCTTACGTGATGGCGGCCATCCGCATGCTCGGCATTTCGGAAGTGTATCGTATCGGCGGGGCACAGGCAATCGGAGCACTGGCATATGGTACCGAGACGATCCGCGAAGTGGACAAGATCGTCGGTCCCGGCAATATCTATGTTGCGCTCGCAAAAAAAATGGTGTTCGGCGAGGTTGACATCGACATGATCGCGGGGCCGAGCGAGATCCTCATCATTGCCGACGCATCGGCGAATCCCGCTTTTATCGCTGCCGACATGCTCAGTCAGGCGGAGCACGACGAGCTTGCATCCAGCATCCTGGTAACCGACTCTCCTGCCCTTGCCGAGGCGGTCGCCGACGCGTTGCGGATGCAACTCAGGCAGCTGAAACGGCGGGAGATCGCGGAAAAGTCTCTGAAGACGTTCGGCGCCATCATTCTTGCGGAGTCAATCGAGGTCGCCTGCACGATAGCGAATGCCATCGCACCGGAACATCTTGAAGTACTCACCGACCAACCGGAGAGGCTGCTTGCACGGCTCTCCAATGCCGGAGCGATTTTTCTCGGTCAATGGACGCCTGAACCGCTCGGCGACTATGCCGCAGGGCCGAACCATACCCTGCCGACCGGCGGCACGGCACGTTTTTCATCGCCGTTGGGCGTGTATGATTTCATGAAACGCACCAGCGTTCTGCAGTTCGATGCAACCGGTTTTTCAGGACTTGCGGAAACGGTCAGCCTGATTGCTGACGCGGAAGGACTCGAAGCCCATGCCAATACGATCCGGGTCAGAACCGCTTCCCTCAAAGCTTCGTCACGGAAAAGAAAGCCGTCCGGGAAGAACGTCGTAAAATAATTGCAGACCGGGATTAATGTGATCCGACATTATTTTGTTCTGCATTGTTAATTTTGTATTTGGGAGGTTGCCATGCCGAAGGAAATGAACGGCGCTGAGATCATGGTGAAAAGTCTGGAAGATCTCGGTGTCTCGCGGGTCTTCGGGTATACGGGCGCAACAATTCTGCCGGTTTACCACGCGCTCGGTCAGAGCCCGATCGCAATCAACGTCAATGCCAACGAACAATCTGCTGCCTTCAGTGCTGCAGGGTATTCACGAGCCAGCGACAAAGTCGGCGTTGCCATCGTTACTTCGGGACCGGCCATCACCAACACCTTGACCGCTGTTGCGGATTCGAACGCCGACTCCATCCCGCTTCTGGTCTTTGCCGGACAGGTGCTCCAGAGCAGAATGGACACGGACGAATTCCAGCACATCAATGTCAAGGAAGTCTTTGCGGCAGCCGCCAAGAAAGTCATTCTCATCAGCGACAGCTCTAACATCGAAGAGACCGTGAAGGACGCCTACTTTTTTGCCAAGTCAGGAAAACCGGGGCCGGTTGTTATCGATTTTCCGTTCGACGTACAGCGGAAGATCGGGGTCTATAAAGGCGTCGACATTGAGCGCTTTCGCCTGAAATACGTCCAGGAAACCCACCTCGGCACCAATCAGTGCAAGCAGTTCTTCAACCTGCTGCAGAAAGCGAAGCGTCCGCTCCTGTATATCGGAGGCGGTATGAACAATGCGGCAGCAAGCGCAAAGATTCGGGAATTCAACCGCATGTTCAACATCCCCTCGATCAACAGCCTCATGGGCAAGGGAGTTCTTGATGAGAACAAGGAAACCGCTCTTGGCATGCTCGGCATGTTTGGTACTCCCTATGCCAATACCGCTATCCAGGAAACCGACCTGTTTGTGGCCTTCGGTGTTCGCTGGAATGACCGGGTGGTGCAGAAGGTCGGCGAGTCCGGGCTGAAAGCGGACATTGCCTATATAGACATTAATCCGGAAAAAGTCCAGGAGGTTCGCGTCACGCGTATGCCGAAGTTCTCCTTTATCGGTGATGCAGCTACCGTGCTCGAAGACCTGCTTGAGTACGCCAAACACAATCCAGTCAAGCTGAATATCGCTGAATGGCAGAAACGGGCTGCCTTTCTCAAGCGCAATTTCCGCCTGAATTATAACCGTGAGTCAGACAAAATTCAGGCGGCAGAAGTGATGGAACTGTTGGCCAAAAACATGACCGAAAATACGAAAGTGACCACCGGGGTCGGCAATCACCAGATGCTTGCCGCACAGTGGCTCCTGCCGAAGCGGCCGAAGTCGTTCATTACTTCCGGAGCTTTCGGAACCATGGGCTTCTCGATGCCCGCGTCCATCGGTGTGCACTTTGCGAATCCTGATGCACGGGTTATCGCCATCGACGGCGACGGCAGCCTGAAGATGAACATGGGGGAAATTCACACCATCGGTTCGCTGAACATACCGATCAAGGTGCTGCTGCTGAATAACCATGCCGACGGCATGGTTCGGAAGATTCAGCAGGTGTTCTATGACGGACAGTGTACCGCCTCTGAGCGAGGGTTCGATGCGAACTTCGCCAAGATCGCAAAGGAGTGCGGCTTTAAATGGACGCGGAAGGTCCGTAAGCGTGAAGATCTGGAGCCGGCCATGATGGAATTTCTTGCCGCCGACGGCCCCTGCTTCCTGGAGGTCGTGACTGACCGTGATGAGGGGGTTTACCCTGTCATTCCGCAAGGCAAGGGATACAAGGATATGGTGCTCGGCCCCTATATTAAGCCTCTCTAACCGGCGATCCGGCAAAAAGCGGCTGAACATACCGAGGGGCTTGCAGAAATCTGCAAGCCCCTCGCTTATGGAACATTCAGAAGGAAATGGGGTGGATGACGGGACTCGAACCCGCAACGGCTGGAACCACAATCCAGTGCTCTACCATTGAACTACACCCACCGGTTTTCCACGCGCCTGAAGGGATTCGAACCCCTGGCCCACTGCTTAGAAGGCAGTTGCTCTATCCAACTGAGCTACAGGCGCAACATACATCAAAACAACCAATGCAAAGACATGCTTATTGGCTGTCTGGCTTTGCACCGTGCTGCGAAATATCGGGGCGAGAGGATTCGAACCTCCGACCCCCTGCTCCCAAGGCAGGTGCGCTAGCCAGACTGCGCTACGCCCCGTGAACCAAAATATTACTAAATATTCGGGAAGAAAGTCAATTTATCAGAGGGTTCAGGAGGATAGTCGGTGTCAGTCTTGACACAAAGCGTTGCCTGTTCTGCCGGACTAATGACAATTCTCGCTTCAATGTTGAACTCGCAATCAACAAAAACAAAAGGGAACACCAGAAGAAGGATACCTCGTCAAACGTTATCAGCAGGCCTGTGATTATGATGATTGGGGGTTTTGAATCCTTATCAAGTGGCGTACAATGGCCAGCGACGGCAGTTCTGCATCGATCACTTCAGGAGTATTGGAATCGGCTATTTCGCGGATTTCTTCTTCGTACTTCGGCCCTTTGCTGAAGAGAAACCATCCCCCGGGCTTTGCAAGATGCCCCGCTTTTTTGAGCAGATCGGCTATGGTGAAGGTGGCGCGGGTGAGTACGAGATCAAACGGCCCTGCATCAACAGCTTCGGCGTTTGCTTCGATCACCTCGATGTTTTCGAGATTGAGCCGTTTCGTCAGGTGGCGAAGAAACGAGCAGCGCTTGCGCGATGACTCAATCAGCGTTATCTGCAGGTCGGGCCGCACAAGGGCAATGGGTATGCCCGGAAACCCTGCGCCGGTGCCGACATCGCAAAAGGTCTGCACGTCAGCCGGAATCGCTTTCAGGTAGAGCAGCGAGTCGAGGAAGTGCTTGGCAACGATTTCGCGGTCATCGGTTATGGCGGTGAGGTTATATGCCTTGTTCCACTTCTTCAGCTCTGCGCAGTAGAAGAGAAAGGCATCAACGGTCTTTGCGTCTGCCGGAAGGCTGAGTCCGGCGAGGCCGCTGATCAGGAGTTGCTTTGGCGTTTCCACAGTTTTTCCACCGCAATGAGGAGGAGCGAAACCGCCGCTGGGGTAACGCCGGGAATTCTGCCTGCTTGCCCTATTGTGCGAGGCTGTATCTCCTGCAGCTTCTGAACGACTTCGCGCGAAAGACCGGAGAGGCTGGTAAAGTCGAACCCGTCAGGAATGCGTTTCTCCTCATGCTTCATAAGGCGTTCGGCAAGATCGACCTGCCGGCGGACATAGCCTTCGTATTTAACGTTGATCTCGACCAGCTCCTGCACGGCTTTCGGCAGCGGCTCTGCAGGCGGGGCAAAGGTGGCAATGAGGTCATAGCGCACCTGCGGCCGCTTGAGAAGTTTTTCGAGCTGGGCATCTTCGGTAATCGGCGTGGTGCCAAGCTCCGCCAATCGGGCATTCAGGGCTTCTGACGGCTTTAGCCGTTCGCGCGCAAGGCGGTTCAGTTCTTCATCGAGCCGCTGCTTGCGCATGATGAACTGCTCGTAAACGCTGTCCTGCAAAAGCCCGATGGTGTGGCCTTTTTCCATAAGCCGTGCATCGGCATTGTCGTGGCGGAGCAGGAGGCGGTACTCTGCGCGGGAAGTGAACATGCGATATGGTTCATTCGTTCCCTTGGTAACAAGGTCGTCGATCAATACGCCGATGTACGCTTCATCGCGCCGGAGGATAAGCGGTTCCGCACCGCGCAGCTTGAGCGCGGCGTTGATGCCTGCCATCAGCCCTTGCGCTGCAGCTTCTTCATACCCGGATGTGCCGTTGATCTGTCCGGCGAAGTAGAGGCCCCCAATCGTCTTTGCTTCGAGACTGTGGCGTATCTGCGTAGGCGGCACATAGTCGTATTCAATCGCATAGGCAGGCCGCATCAGTTCGGCATGTTCAAGCCCTTCGATGCTCCGCACGAGCGCAATCTGCACGTCATAGGGCAAACTGGTCGAGATGCCGTTTGCATAGTACTCGCTCGTCTGCAGCCCTTCGGGCTCAAGGAATATCTGGTGGCGGTCCTTTTCGGCAAAGCGAACGACCTTGTCCTCAATTGACGGACAGTACCGAGGACCGACGCCGCTGATCTTGCCGCCATAGAGCGGAGAGCGGTCAAGACTGCCGCGGATGATGTCGTGCGTCTTCTGGTTGGTGTAGGTGATGTAGCATGGCAGCTGCGGATTGGTGATGCGCTCGGTGCTGTAGGAGAAGGGCACTGGCGGCTCATCGCCATGCTGCGGCGCGAGACGGCTGAAGTCGATACTTTTTGCATCGATGCGCGGCGGGGTGCCGGTTTTGAGCCTGCCGAGCTGAAACCCGATGCTCTTTAGACTGTCTGATAGATTGATGGAAGGGAACTCGCCTGCTCGACCAGCCTGAAAGCTTTCCATGCCGATGTGCATCAATCCCTTGAGAAAGGTGCCAGTGGTTACGATGACTGCGCGAGCGCCGTAGAAGACACCGAGTGATGTGACCACACCGCTGATGCAGCCATCCTGCACCTCGATGCGCTCGACCATCGCCTGCTTTACCTGCAGGCGGGGCTGTTCTTCCAATACCTGCTTCATGAAGGTGCGGTAGAGCGCCCGGTCGGCTTGCGCGCGAAGGGACCAGACTGCAGGGCCTTTGGAAAGGTTCAGCATCCGAAACTGGATGCCGGAACGGTCGGTAATCTTTGCCATCTCGCCGCCGAGTGCGTCGATCTCGCGTACCAGATGGCCTTTTGCCAGCCCACCGATAGCGGGATTGCACGAAAGCTGGGCGATGGTATCGAGATTAATGGTAAACAGGATCGTCTCGAAGCCCAATCGGGCAGCGGCGAGGGCGGCTTCGCATCCGGCGTGACCTGCCCCAATCACAATAATATCAACGTCTTGCTCTTTATACATGAATTGAGTATTATAGCACTAATGGGAGCCCCGGTTTTTCAGCATACCATCTCATTGCTGCGTGACCAGATTGCAAGCGAACGGGTTCCGCTCCACTCGATTTCATCGCGCATCAAGTATGATCCGAGTCTCTATTACGCCATACTCTCCTCACTGAACCTCTCCGGCCGCCTTGTGGAGATCTCCACCTTGACGCAAGCGATCTCGATGATCGGCACCGATACCCTCGAACGAACCATTCTGGAGCAGGATCATTTTCTCGACTCTGAGTTTCTGCTCTTCTGGGACTATATCGTGCTGACCGGTGAAATTGCTGTTCTGGTCAACGAGAAGGCGCACATTGCCGACGACGAAGAGGTGTTTTTCGCAAGCGTTCTGCCGTCGCTCGGGATGTCGTTTCTCCTGAACCGCCAGCCTTCCTACCACAAGATCTTGAAATATCTGCTGCGCATTCCCATGGAAGACCGGATCTATATCGAGCAGAAACTATACGGTTCCGATCACCTGGAAGAGCTTCGCCTGCATGTGGTTGCTCCAAAACTCTATCGCGATGTGGTAGCGCTTATGGGCGTCATGTTCGGCCCCGACGGCCGCCGCCGCGAACAGTTGGGCAGCACGGGCCGCCTCTCGGTTGGCTATAAAACCCTGCAACTGTTCCAGCTGTGCGAAGTTGCCGAAGCAGGAGCCCAGTCGCTCCTTTTCCCG
>Ga0228535_1002074_pt1 | contig 22168 bp, 19 predicted proteins | sample SJ1metagenome_FD_168457 | JGI IMG/M metagenome (GOLD analysis project Ga0228535, IMG submission 168457) | Enriched culture of PCE-dechlorinating microbial communities from Ithaca, New York, USA - SJ1 | ecosystem: Engineered > Modeled > Simulated communities (microbial... > Unclassified | place... | reverse complement strand
AAAAAGCCTCTTGCTGAGGGAATCACCTTATGTGTCTACAACCGTGACCGGCTCATCTTCTCAGACAGCGGCCGCTGGCTTACTCCGCTCTTTGCCCTTGAACGCTTCTTGTCCACGTATGAAGGCGAACGCGATTGCCTGTGCGCCCATGATACGGCGGCAGGAAAAGCTGCAGCGGTGTTGATGAGCCGCATGGGCATCAAGCGGGCTCACATCAATCTGATAAGCGACCTTGCCGTCGAGTTCTATGAAGCGAACGATATTGCAGTGAGCTGGGAGACCCGCATTCCACATCTGGACTGCAAAACCGAAGAGTTGCTTATGGATATGGAGAGCGAGGAGGAGATGTACCGCCTGCTCAGAAGAAGGGCAAAGCTGGTACAGGGGGTGAGTATTGCCGCCCGACGGGTATCCTTTGCGTACCCCGACAACCCGCCGGTGCTTGAGGACCTCTCGTTCGATGTTGAAGAAGGGGGAAGACTCATCATTCAAGGAGATAACGGCATGGGCAAAACCACCCTGCTCAATCTCTTGATGGGAAAGCTCAAGTGCACAAGCGGAACCATTCTCATCGATGGTCAGGAGCCATCGGCTCTGGCCAAAAGGACGATCGGATACATCAAACAGCAACAGACCCAGGAGCAATACCCGGTATCGGCACGGGAGGTGGTCGGCATGGCGGTCGATTCCAGCCTCGAGCCCAAGCAGCAGAAGTGGGAGATCGACACCGCCCTCAGAAGAACCGGGGTGTATGAACTGGCCGACCGCAATTTCTTTACGCTCAGCGGTGGGGAACGGCAGAAAGTGTCGCTCTCGCGCACCCTCTGCCAAAAAGCGCGACTCTTGCTTCTCGATGAACCCACCTCGTTTCTGGATGCAAAGAGCCGAAAAACGCTTGTCGAGGTGCTGCACTCCCTCACCGTGGATGAGATGCCGACTATCGTGATCGTCACGCACGACAAGGAGCTTGAAGCCGACCTCACCTGGCCGGTTCTCCGATTGGAGGGCAGGCATGCATGATTTCCTGTTCGCACTCAGCCTCCCTCCTGTAGCAAGGGGCCTCTTTGCAATGGCAATCGCCGGACTCTGCTTCCCTGCAAGCGGTGTCATGGTGCTGCGCCTGAACCTGGTGCCGATGCGCTATATGCTCATGCATGGCGTCATCCTTGGCGGGGCCATATCATTGGCTTTCACTCTGCCGGTGCTGCCGACAAGCATCCTGCTCAATGTCCTGCTCGTGCTTTTCATGCTGCTTCTCAAAGGAGACTCATCCCATGGATTCGGCCTTGCCAGTGCCGCAGCAATGGTGTTCTCCATGGCCCTCGCCTCCTTGGTCATGCACCTATGGGATGTCCCTGCCAAGGATACCTTGCAGCTGCTGTGGGGCAGCCCGTTTGCCCTGAGCACCATTGACATTGCGACCTTGATCGCCATCGCAGTGGTACTTCTGCTCTATCTGGTGCTCAACTTCCGCACCATAAGTGCCATGTTCTTCGACCAGGAGATCGCCCAATCGTTGGGAATGGCGGTAAAGCTTCACCACACCCTCATGGTATTGATCATCGCCTTGGTCATCGCTTTTGCCATGAAGCTGCTCGGTGCCTTGCTCATCGACGCCCTCTTGATCCTTCCTGTCATGGTTGGAAGCAAGCGCGCAACCAGCCTGAAGCAGCTGCTGTGGTACTCATGTCTCACCGGCCTGTTCATCTCGACGTTCGGCTATTTGCTGGCTGTCGCCACCGACCTCCCCCCCAGCGCAGCGATTGCCTTGCTTTCGGCCCTGCTGTATCTCATACCCACATCACGCAAGAAAGGAAAAACCGTATGAAAAAATGGAGTATTTGCTTTTTGTTGCTCATCGCATCTGTCCCGCTTCTCGCCCAGGCAATGCCTGAACAAGCGACAGCTCCTCCCGCCATCGTTGCTTCCACCAGCTGGACTGCCGCCTTCGCAGACATCGGAGGCCTCGATGACGTTCCCTTCATCGCCCCCGCCAACCTGATCCACCCGCCCGAGTATGAAATCATCGTCAGCGATGTCTTGAAGATCAACAATGCACAGTACTTCATCTATGCCGGATATGAGCGGATGATGCAGAGCATGGGCTCCTCGATCAAGAAGAATGAGGCTTCCCTGGTGAAGATAAACACCAACAACAGCATTGAAAACGTCAGGGAGCAGGCACAGCTGATAGCATCCCTGACGGGGACGCAGGCGGAAAGTGATAAGCGTGTCGAGCAGTATGTACAGGTTGTTGAAAAGGGAGCGGAGAAGGTCAGGCAACAAGGTATGGACCGGCTGAAGGTATACTGCCACAGCATGCAGGTCTACCTTGCCAAGGATTTGGGGCTCTTTGTTGCAGGAACCTTCGGCCCGGGACCGCTCACAGCCGACCAAATTGCAGAGGTTGCCAAAGGCGGCTACAACCTGATCATCGACAACGTCCACAACCCGATTGCAAAACCCCTGCTCGAAGTCTCCCCCGGTTCCCGATTGGTGGTGTGGCGCAACTTCCCCGAACGAGGGGGAAGAGGAAGCCTTGCTGAAATGGTAGGGGCCAACATCGAGGAACTCTTTCGCTGAAGACGGTGAGAGCCTCCGGTCGGAGGCTCTCAATCTGCTTAGCGGTAATACTTGCCGTAATGTTCCTTCAGGAAGGCAATCGTGCGCTTGGCTGCGGTATCGGGGTCGGGATAGGGCAGGATTTCTGCGGTAGTCCATCCATCGTAGCCGATTGCGGTCAAGGCCTCGAAAACCTCATTCCAGTTCATGTGTCCGTCGCCGGGTGCATGACGATTGGTATCGGCAAAATGCACGTACCTGACATACTCCTTGTTGCGGATGAAGCTCTCTCCGATCTTGTCATCCTCGATGTTCATATGAAAGACATCGGGCATCATGAAAAAGTTCTTTCGGTTGACCTTCTTCAGCATCGCCGTACATTCATCAAGGTTGTTGATGAAGTCGATCTCGTAGCGGTTCACCGGTTCGAGAATCAACTCGACACCGCGTTTCTTTGCATGGTCTGCAACCTTGTGGGCCATGTCCAGGAAGAGACGCTCAACCAAGGCGATATCGCGTCCGGCGATGGGACCGCGGGTTCGTCCGATATTCACCAAAGAGCCGAACTCTCCGGCCAGGTCGATGAATTCACAAAATGTCTTGTAGAGCTCCGCCCTGTTCTCCTGATTCTCGTCGGTGAAGTGAAGACCGCGGGCTGCGAAGACCTGACCGGAGGAGATGGCACTCACTTCCAACCGGTTCTCCCTGAGCCACTGCCTCAATTCGTGCTTGTTCACTTCATTGGGATTCTTCAGTGCGAGTTCCACCCCGTCATATCCGAGCTCATGAGCCTTGATGATCGACTCCTTCACTCCCCTGAACACAACAAAGGCATTGGGAAGGGCCTCTTTTGAGGCAATGGCTACTGCTAATTTCATGATTTTACTCTTTCCTTGTAAAGCGAAGCAGGACACCTTGGGGCGCCCTGCTTCCGGGTAACAGGCTTACATCTCCTTGATCAGGGAGAGGTCTCCGGTGGCGGCTGCACGAAGCAGCGGCTCCATATAGACGTCCACATCACTGCTGGTCATCGGCACAGGCATGTTCTTCAGCTTCATCTCAAGCTGAGGGTCCTTGGCTGCAGAGAGTGCACGCTCGATGTGCGCATCGGTGAAGCCCTTGAGGTCGGTGAGCTTGGAAGGAGCCTTGATGGACTTGCTGAAGGCGATCATAGCTTCGGCTACGGCCACGGCGAGATCACGGCCTTCAAGGTTCTCAACCGGGGAACCGAACCCGAAGGAAGCGAAGATTGAACCAACAACCTTGAGCTGCTTCTGGATGGCCTTGCTGTAGAGCACCGCATAGTACGGGTTCATGATTCCGCAGGCCGTGCCGTGGCTGACAATGTCGACGAGGGAGAAGCTGGTCAGGTGAGCACCGCTGGTTCCGCCGATCATGATGGCATAGCCGCCGAGGTCGGTGGCAAGGCCGATGGCTTCACGGGCTTGGATGTTCTTCGGATCGTCAACCAGCACCTTGGCATACTGGGCTACCAGGCTGATGGCGCATTCAGCAATCTGCCGGGCTTTCTCATAGGTGGCTTCCTTTGCACCGCAGAACACCTCGAAGGTGTGGGCGATGGCATCGAGGGCCCCGTCGATGGTGACCGATATCGGCATGGAGACGGTGGTCTCGTAGTCGAAGAGGCCTACCGTGGGAATCAATGCATCGTCAACGATCAGCTTCTTCTGCCCGACAACCGGGTCGGTGATGTTGGAATACTTGGTCAGGTGGGCACCGCTGGAAGCGGAAGTCTGGACGGCAATCACCGGAATCAGGGTGGTATTGGTCTTTGCAAGAGCATCACTTACCACGTTGGTCCCGAAGTAGTGGTCGATCTCGGGGGTGACCTTGGACCCAAGGGCTGCCAAGGCATTGGCGGCCTTCACAGCATCGATTGCCGAACCGCCGCCGATGACAACAATGCTGTCCGGCTTGGTGTGCAGGATGTACGACTCAAGACGATAGACGTCCTCACGGGGAGCATTGGGCTTGGCATCGGGGGCGATGACACCACCGGCAAGCTCAACACCGGAGCTCTGCAGGTACGAGACTACACGATCGGCAACAGGCTTCATATAGGTGGTATTGCTGACCACCAGTGCACGCTTGCCGAAAGCTGCAGCGAGAGGACCTACCTGGTCAAGGACACCCAGACCATGGACATAGGAATCCCCTTTCCACTCTTTCAGAAGTTCATAGGCACGTTTCATTTGATCCATTATTATTCTCCTTATTTGCAGAGGGCTCTTGCACGGTTTGCAATGTTCTCTGCGCTTATTCCATACTTTGCCAAGAGCGGCTCATACGGGCCGGACTCGGTAAACGTATCTTCAATTCCAACAGCATCAAATTTACAGGATATTCCCTGTTTCATGAAGACCTCGCTGACTGCCGAAAAAAAGCCGCCAGCCAGCACATGTTCTTCGGTGCAAAGCAATTTGCCCGTCTTGGCAACGCTCTTGACGATCGGTGCCGGGTCGAGCGGCTTGACCATGGGAACACTGAGCACCTCAGCTGTGATGCCTTCCTTGGCAAGCAAGGCGGCCGCTTCCATGGCAAAACTGGCGGTGATGCCGTTCGCAGCGATGGTTACATCGGTACCTTCGACTGCACAGACGGTCCCGATGGCCTCACTTGGAGGCAGGTCCGGCATTGCATTCCGGTTGAGCCTGATATAGACAGGCCCCTTTTGCGTCAGGGCATATTCAAGGGCTTTCTCTGCCTGTGCGCTGTCCGAGGGGACGATCACCTGCATGTTCGGAAGGGCGCGCATGATGGCAATGTCGGTGATGGACTGGTGGCTTGCACCGTCGAAGGAGTCCGACAGCCCGCCGTATGCACCTGCAATGATCACCGGAAGGTTGTTGTAGCAGACGGTATTGCGAATTTGGTCGGTTGCCTTGAGAGCAAGGAAAATCGCAAAAGCATTGACAACCGGGTGGTAACCGGCTGTAGCCATACCGGCGGCAATGTCCACCATGTTGGCCTCGGCAACACCTACGTTGAAGAAACGATCCGGAAACGCCTTGCCGAACAAGGCACTCTTGGTGGAAGAGGATACATCGGCATCCAGGACCACCAACTCAGGATGGGTAGCGCCCAGCTCGGCAAGCTTCTTGCCGAAGGCATCCCGCATGGCAATGCTCATAGTGCAGCCTCCTTCTTGCTCAGATCAGATTTCAGTTCCTCAATACCCTTTGCATAGGAGGCATCATCGATGACAGCCCCATGCCAGGTATTCTTTCCTTCGGTGAAGGAAACACCCTTGCCCTTGACGGTGTCGTAGATGACGGCCTTCGGCCATACATCGTCACTGTCCATCCAGGCAAACGAGTCAAGGATTTCCTTGGTGTCGTGACCGTTGCAAGCCTTTGGGGCAACATTCCATCCGAAAGCCTTCAGCTTATCGGCAAGCGGTCCGAGAGGCATGATTTCATCCTCGGTTCCATCAAGCTGTACCTTGTTGTAGTCGATCATCAGGACAAAGTGCTCGCTCTTGTACTTGGCGGCACTCATGATGGCTTCCCAGCTCTGTCCTTCGTTCAGGCACCCTTCTCCGCTGATCACATAGGTCCACCAATTCTTCTTGGAAAGTCTTGCTGCAAGAGCCATACCAAGACCGACTGAAAGCCCATGGCCCAGGGCTCCGGTGGACATATCGACACCGGGAAGCTTGTTCATGCAGGGATGCCCTTGCAGGCGTGAGTCAAGCTTGCGGAACGAAGACAGTTCCTCGACAGGGAAAAATCCGCGGTGGGCGAGAATCGTATACAGATTCATCGACGCATGTCCCTTGGAAAGAATGACTCGGTCACGATCCTCCCACCGAGGGTTGGAGGGATCGATGGAGATGCGGTTGAAGTAGAGGGCGGTTGTCAGTTCTGCACTGGAAGCAGCCCCACCCCAGTGTCCTGTTCCCCTATCGTGCAGGATATCGAACATAACGATCCTGAAATATGCCGCCAAGGCGGAAAGTTCATCGGCGTTGAACGTTCTGCCCGGCTGGGAGAGCAACTCCTTGATACGTTTACTCATCTAGGAAACTCCTTGTTTTCTACAGATTCTGGTTAGTGAATATCTGCATTGTGTACTGTATACAATATAGATATCATGGAGAAAGAATCTTGTCAAAGGGATTCTTGTATGTATCAGAGAATTTATTGAAAAAACACCACAAACACTGTTTATCTCACGATAAAGGAGCACTGATGAAGCAGTAATTGGAAAAACTTATCCGGTTATTTTTTTGTACACAATTAGGTTGACGAAGCAGGAATTTCCTTTTACTCTTAGTGGAGAGTGAGTAAGGAGGCATCATATGCCCAAATGTATACAAAACAGCTTATCCGACCAAGTTTATACCATGCTCAAGGACCAGATTCTGTCCGGACAACTGAAGGGGGGGATGAAGATTCCTGAAGAATCGCTGGCTGAACAATTCGGCGTTTCCCGTACTCCCATCCGCGAGGCCATCAGACGCTTGGCTGAGTATGGTTTGGTCACCATCAAACCCAGAAGTCATGCAACCGTATCAGCCATCACCGAGCAGGAAGCAAATGACATCGCCCGTGTTCGTGTCGCCTTGGAGCAGCTTGCCATCGATTCCATCGATGAAGCCTCATATTCCAGAAACGTCAAGGAACTTTCCCGCTATGCAGCCGATTGCCAATACGCCATGGGCATCGGGGACAGGGCGACGGTGTTTGAGCAGGACAGCCTGTTTCACCTGGCCTTGGTCCGTTCATCGGGGAACAGCGCACTCATCAGCATCTGCGAACGCCTGGATGCAAAAATCCAGCAGCTTCGCATCGCCCAGAACCTTCCTGATGACGAGCTCTCCTACTACCTCGGCCAGCATGCACAGATGATGACGCTGCTGAAGAACGGGGATAAGGAAGCCTGCAAGAGAATGCTGTATGAACACATCACCCACGATTTGACCAGCCATGTCGGGAGCCGGAACGCATGAAACGAGAGGAAATAATCATCACCTATGGGTCAAATGCATCGCTGATGACCAAGGCTCTTTTGCAGCACATCGACTTTGAGGCATTGCTTCCTGACAAACAGGCATCCATTGCACTCAAGCCCAATCTGGTCGTAGCAGTAACAGCCGACAGCGGAGCTACGACTCATCCTGAGATTGTGGTTGCCATCATCGAGCATCTCCAAGGCCTGGGGTATCGCACCATACGCATTGTCGAGAGTGCCTGGGTGGGCGATTCCACCAAAGAGGGATTCCGGGTCAATGGGTACAACCAGATCAGCAAACAGTACAAGGTGCCCTTGGTGGATGTAAAGGATGATGAGTATGTAAAAAAGACAGTGGACGGCATTACCATGGAGGTCAGCAGAACCATCCTTGAGACGGACTTTCTCATCAGCCTCCCTGTACTGAAGGGACACTGCCAGACTGCGATGACCTGTGCCTTGAAGAACATGAAAGGGGTGCTCTCCGATCGTTCAAAACGGCTTTTCCATACTCTCGGTCTCAATCGACCCATAGCCGCCCTGAACAAAGTCAGAGCTGCTGATCTCATCATTGTGGACAGCCTCAACGGCGACCTCGACTTCGAGGAAGGGGGCAATCCGGTTGAGACGAACCGGATGTTCGCATGCCGCGACAGCGTCTTGTGCGACAGCTACGGGGCAAGCCTGATGGGCTTTGAGAATCAGGACATCCCCTATATTGGACTGGCGGAAGAGCTGGGTGTCGGGTCGGCCGACCTCTCCAAGGCCGTACTGGTACAACTCAACGAACCAAGCGACGAGGCTCCGTCCAAACCGAGTGGAAGAGCCAATTATCTTGGCAAATTCACCGAGCCCGACAGTGCATGCTCGGCCTGCTACGGGAATCTCATCCATGCTCTCAAGCGTCTCGATGAGGTAAACCGCCTTAAGAATTTGAAGACACCGATTTGTATCGGCCAAGGCTACAAAGGCAAAACCGACCCTTCCAAGGTTGGGGTGGGAATCTGCGCGCGGGGACTTGGGAAAAGCCTCCCCGGGTGTCCCCCGAAGGCTATTGATATGATCAGGTTCATCAAGGAGCTAGAGTAGCGTTCGTGCAAGAGAATCGATGATCGCCCAGTCCTTGGCTGTAATCACAAGGTCTTGAGCCTTGCTGTTCTCCTCGATCTGGTTGGGTTTTCTTGCCCCGCACAGAACGTTCATGGTACCGGTTGCCTGTCTGGTCCATGCAATGACCAGATTTCCCACACGTGTGTTGTAGGTATCTGCCATGGTTTCAAGCGAGGTGAGTAGCGTCAGCACCTTGGGCCGGTTCTCCATCTTGTACCAGGCTACCGATGCCTTGGCTGTCCCTACAACATTCTGTGAAAGTGCTGCTTTTCCGGTCAACACACCGCGTTCAAGCGGGCTGTAAGCCTGGAAGGTGATACGGTTCTCTGCACAATAGGAAGCAAGATCGGCTTTATCTCTCCAAAGCATGCTGAAACGCTCCTGCACCAAAGAGGGGGTTCCAAATTTCTGGTACTCCTTCAACTCCTCAAGGCTGACGTTGCAGGCTCCATAGCTGCGGATTTTTCCCTGCTGCTTGAGTAGTTCAAAGGCTTCAATGGTCTCTTCAATCGGTGTATGGAACGGAGGAATCGACTGCCAGTGGGTCAACAGCAGATCGATATAGTCGGTCTTGAGCCGCCCAAGGCTCTCTTCCACTTGCTTGATGATACTCTGCTTACCCAGGTTGCGCCGAATTGTGACACCGTCACGGCTTTTATGCACCGACCCTTCATCATCGTTTCCCCAGACCAAACCACATTTGGTGGCCAATACCGCCTGATGGCGTTTGCCTGCCAAGGCATCGCCAAGCAGCTGCTCGCTCAGCCCGTTGCCGTAGGCGGGGGCGGTGTCGATGAAGTTGATGCCAAGCTCGAGAGCGCGGTGTACCGTTTTTACCGCAAGGACGGGATCACTTTCACCCCAACTGTCCCCTCCCCCCATGGCCCAGGTTCCCAGGGCGATGGGTGAGACTTCGATATCGGTGGTGCCCAGTTTCATTGTACGCTCCTCCAGGCAGCCAACAGCGTTCTTTTGGCATTGGCAACAACCAGATCGGCATCCTCCCCTGCTTGGGGTTTCACCTCAAAGGAGAGGATATTCGAGCTGTCTTCAGCCAGATATCCGATGTCCTTCATTTTCTGCAGGAAGGAAGCGAGATACTCGGTGTCGTTCTCACTGCCGGGGTAACCGAAGCGAGGATGGTAGTCGCCATAGCTGGGGTGAGTCGGGTTGCTGATCAGGGTATTTCCAACATGAACATGATGGATGTAGGGAATAATGGGATCCACAGCCTCATCGATGGTCTCCCCGATCATCGGGATATGGGAACAGTCGATCATGATGCCGAAATTGTCATACTCGCTGCACATAGCCTGTGCATACTGTCTGACCAAGGAAGAAGGTCCAAGCAAGGATTTCTTATCGATGGTGTGGTCGAAAACTTCCAGCACCACCGGCATGGTGCCTTTGCTCTTGGCATACGCACATATCTCTTTTGTGCTTGCGAGTAAAGCCTTGAGATAGGCCTGTTCTTTCCCGGCTTCATAGCCGCGGGAAAGGAACTGAAACTCAGAGCATCCCAACTCGTATGCTTCATCGATGCCTTCCTTCAACGCCAAAACAGCTTGTGCCCGTTCATGCTCATCCAAGCTGTTGATATTCAGCTTCCGGGAAAAAAGCAGTGAATGACCGCTGAAGGTAGAAGTGCAGTGAGCGGTTGCCATCATGGCCGGGACTGCGTCTTTCAGACTTGCAAACGGCAAGGAGCCGAGTTCCACGACATTGAAGAAAGGATCGACCAGTATTCTTTTCAGTGATGCCTTGTACTCCTCCTCGCTTTTGAGGCAGCCGGGATAGGCCATCGAAAGCACAATACCAAGGTCGCAGTAGTTGTGGATACTGTCCTTCATGTCACATCTCCTCAAGCATCTGTTTCACTTTCTTGCAGCAAAGTATCGGGGAGGCAAGAACCGGAACTCCTGCAATCTCCTGTGCCTGCTGTTGCAGATGACCCATGGAAGCCTGGGCGAGGACAATACAGTCAAAGCCTTTGACCTCTCGGATCATCTCAAGAACAAGACGGTCGTGGGTGACCATGTCACCGACACGCATTGCGGTATAGGCAGGTTCATGGTCCTGGGCATCCACTTCAATTTCCACACCGGCAAGGTTTGCTTCCTGCTCCAGCTTTGCAATGGTCGGCTTGAGGGTGCTCATGGCGGTTGCCACAACCTTGATCCGTTTGCCGATGCGAACCGCCTGCTCGGTCATTGCATCGTCTATTGCAACGACGGGAACGTTGATGAACGGGCGGATGAGCTGCACAGCCGGGGTGAGCGTTGAACATGTGACAACTATCAGGTCGGCCTTGGTGAGTTCACAAGACTTCAGGCCATTGAAAAGACGATTGCGGTTCTCCACGGAGAAGTATCCGATTTCCGCAGGGTCTGATGCCAGAAACTCATCCAGCAGATTATGTATCTTCAGCGGCTGTCCTACCACCTGCTCCAGCATCTGGGGAAAACTTGCGAGTACCGGCCGTACCGTATGGACAATTGCAACACGTTTCATATTCTTACCTCATAGTATATAAAAGGGATGAGGGTGATTATATCCCCCATCCCTTCGAATGCAAACCATCAGATGCTGCTATGCATCCTTATTTCCCGATGGAAGCAAGGTACTCTTTCTGGAACTGCATGCCATAAGCCCTGAAGGTCTCGGAATCCATGTAATCGGGAACCAGCTTCTGCTTCTCGATGTAACCCTTGTTCCAGGTTTCGGTCTCAGAGACTTTCTTGAATACGTTGGTCCAGTAGGCAACTGCTTCAGCGCTCATGGACTTCGGAGCTACGATGGATCTCCAGTTGGGAACCTCGACGTTCTTGTATCCGAACTCACTGAGGGTGGGAGCAGAATTGAGGTTGCCGGGGAAGCGACTGGTGGAAAGAGCCAGGATCGGCTTGATCTTGCCGGCTTCGACATACTGGGAAGCAGCAGCAGGCTTGGAGATCAAAAGGTCGAAGTGACCACCCAGGATGGCGGTGATGGCGCCGCTGGTTGCGTCGTGGGCGATGTAAGAGAACTGGTCCTCGGTTACGCCGATTTCCTTGATCAAGGCAGCATGACAAGCGATGTCGTCACCCTTGGAACCACCAAGCACGATTCTCTCGCCTCTCTTGAGGGCAGCCAATACTTCCTCAAAGCTCTTGTACTTGGAGTACTCGCCGATGAAGATCAGGTGCTTGTCAACAGCCATGTGGGCGATGGGCTGGAAGTTCTCAAAGCGATTGGAGGTGTTCTTCAACATCGGCATGAGGTCGCCGCTGTTGAAAGTGAGCAGGGTATGGTCGGCCTGTACACCGGCCTTGATCTGGGAAACCAAGAGGCGGCCTACCTCACCGGCGCCGTCGGTCTTGTACTGGACAACAACGTTCTGGCCGTTGAGCAGGTTCTCGGCAACAGCGATATCAATGATGGTGCGGGTGAAAATATCAGAACCACCACCGGGGGAGCTGGTTACATACCAATCGATGTTCTTGGAAGGGGTGAATGTCTTTGCAGCACCGGCAGCCTCAGTCTGGCCGGCAGCGAATACGGACATGCTTACGAGCAGCAGAACGCCAAGCAGAATAGCAAGTTTTTTCATAGTCTTATCTCCTATTGTTTCTTTCAGGACACCTGTCCTGGAATTTCCATTTCATTCCAACTCGTATGAGCCGGATCACTTCTTTTTCGATACTCCCGCTTTCCTCAAGATAAACTTGATGACAGGGGTGAGCACGATGGCAAACAGAACGAGCAGCAGGAATGCGGAAATCGGCTTATCGAAGAAGATGTCCAGTTTTCCATTGCTGATGATGAAGGCCTTTCTCATATTCGACTCAAGCAGCGGGGCAAGTACGAAGGCAAGCAGCATCGGGGCGACGCCGTAGCCGTTGCGGTCGAGAATGTAGCCGAATACGCCTGAAAGGAGCATGATGATCACCCCGTACATCGAGTTGGACGTACTATAACCGCCAACTACACAGACAACGGTGATGATCGGGATCAACATACGCACCGGTACGGTCAGGATCTGGATCAAGAAGGGGATGATACCCACTGCAATGATAAGGGTCAGGATGTTCGCAAGGAACAGGCTGGCGATCAAGCCCCAGGCGAAGTCAGGGTTGGTGGTGAAGAGCAGCGGGCCAGGATTCAACCCCCACATCATAAGACCACCGAGCAGAACAGCACCGGTACCTGATCCGGGAATACCCAAGGCAAGCAATGGAGCAAAAGCACCTGCCGCCGCTGCATTGTTGGCAGACTCACATGCGGCAATTCCTTCGATGGCACCGGTTCCAAGGGGTTCTTCACTCTTGAAGGTTTTCTGCATGGCATACCCAAGGAAGGCTCCGGTAGTTGCACCGGCTCCCGGCAGTACTCCGACGAAGGTTCCCATGAAACCGCTTCTGATAGCAGGAGGCAACAACCTTTTGAAATCATGGGCGGTAAGTAAAGAGCCCTTGATTGTAAGTTTCTGATTGAGGTTCGCCTCAACCTTCTTGTTACGCTCCTCCATCAGCTTGAGCACTTGGCTGAAGCCTACTGTACCGATGACGAACGGAGTGAAGGGAATACCCCCCAATAGATAGATGTTGCCGAAATCAAACCGAGGACTTCCTGTCAAGGTGTCCATACCCATGGATGCAAGCAGGACACCAACCAAGGAAAGGACGACACCCTTGGTCGGGCTCTCTCCAACCAGCCAACCAATCGAAGTCATGGCTACGAGCAACAGGGAGGTCATTTCGGCAGGGCCGAACTTCAGGCCAAGGTCGGCGAGCAGCGGTCCCATGAAGGTAAGAATAAGCATCCCGATCAAGCCGCCGATGAAGGACGACGAGTTGGCAGTAAACAGGGCTTGACCAGGACGATTTCGTTTGGTAGCCATCGGATATCCATCCAAGGCGGTCATGACTGCAGGAGAGTCGCCGGGGATGTTCAGCAGGATGGCGCTGAAGGAACCGCCGTACATGTTGGCATAGTACAGGGAGCCGAGCATGATGATTGCGGTAGTGGGATTGAACTTATAGGTAAGAGGCAGCAACAAGGCAACTCCTGCCAATGACCCGATTCCTGGCATTGCACCCACGATCAAGCCCAGAATGGCACCGAGCAGGGTAACCATTACATTTTCCAAGGTAAGGACTACTGAAAAGCCCATAAACAACATTTGCAGATTTTCCATAGTTTGCCTCTCAGTATGCAATAAGGTTGTAGATGAAGCCCTTGGGGAAGGGAACCCCGAGCCACATCACAAACGCACCGATTACAATTGCCATAATCACGGCAAACCCGATCAGAGTTGCTTTCCAGCTGAATTTCTCAAACCAGCGGAGCCAAAGCAACACAAAGAGTGCCAGGCTTGGAAGCATGCCGATTACCAGCGTGGAGAGCATGATGGCTACAACACCGAGGGCGGGGTACCAGTTCTCGACCGGAAAGCCCGGGCTCTCCTCCTTCAACGACCCAATGAAGGCCAGAACACTCAAGGCGAGTAATAAAAATCCGATGATGGTTGGGAAAAAGCCTGGGAGTGGTCCCCTGACCTCATGCATGAATCCATACTTGGTTATCCCGAAATAGATAAACACAATTGCAATAATTGCAGTCACTATCGGGATTAACATCTTGCTTGTAATTTTTTTTGTCTGCATATTCTCCTAGCTCCTCATGCCTGCTTCTGCAAGTGGACAGCCATGCGGGAAGCCATCTTGACTGCATTCTCGAATGCACTGGTCTTCACGATGCCCTTCCCTGCAATATCATAGGCCGTACCATGGGCACACGTCACTATGGGGGCGGGGAGTCCGCCGGCAATGGTGATGCCTTCATCGAAGCCGCGCAGTTTCAGGGCAATCTGGCCCTGGTCGTGATACATTGTCACCACTCCATCGAACTCTCCGCGGAAGGCCTTGATGAAGGTGATGTCACTGGGATAGGGACCGGATGCATCGATCCCCATCTCTCTTGCCTTGGCAATAGCGGGTTCAATGACATCAATTTCCTCACGCCCGCACAGGCCATGCTCGCCGGCATGGGGGTTCAGGGCAGCCAGTGCAAGCCGGGGCTTTGCAATGCCGCTGTTCTTCAGGGATGCGTCTGCCAGTCGCACTGCACGAAGGATTCTATCAACGGTGAGGTTCTTGCTGACTTCGGCAATCGGGATATGGCTGGTGGTTCTGGTGGTCCACAGGTCCCCAAGCACGTTGATCTCCCCAAAGGGTTCGGTATGGTTGAAGAGCTGGGCAAGATAGTGATGTTCGCTTTCCAGCTCACATCCGGCTTCCTTCATGCCTGCCTTGTTGAAGGGAGCGAAGCAGAAGCCTTCAATTTTTTTGGCCTTATAGAGCTCAACACCAAGTTTCAATCCATGCAGGTTTGCTTTTCCTGCTTCAATGGTCAGCTGTCCAAACACAACCTTTTGGGGATCCTGATCGTGTTGATCAAGAACAGCCAAATTACCGTTCCAATCAATCTGGTCGATATCAGAAACCATTTGCAAGGGTACTGAGGAACCAATGACACCAAATGCACGCTCAAGGATTCGTACGTCTCCGATGATGACAGGTCTGCAATAGGCGGCAAAAAAATTCTGCACTGCAAGCTTTGCAATGATCTCCGGGCCTACTCCAGCTCCGTCCCCAATCAAAATTCCCAATATAGGTTTATTCATGAAAGACTCCCTTTTCAAACAGACAGGGCGCAAACAGAGTGAGCCCGTACCAACGATAGGGCAACTTGCGTGCCAACTTTATTGTATTGTATACAATTTCGATTTTCTTATGCTTTTGTATACAAGTATTTTGTGGTTAAGGAACCAAATACGAAACTGTGAGCATAAGTTTCGCATAAAAATTGGGTTGTGGTAGATACTTGTTTCATTGTTTCAATATTTTGTTACATGTTTCATTTGCAACATTAATGCAACATACACACATCCAAGGTAATTTGTTCTTATTGCTCGAGTGCAGTGAATTTACGCCACAGCGTCGTCCTGCTCATACCCATCTGCCTGGCAAATACATCCCGGCTCAAACCACTGGCAAGAAATTGCTGATAGAGCTCTTCATCCGATATCTTGGGCTTACGTCGAACCTGCCTCTGGGGCTCATCATGCATCTGCAGACTGGTAGAGCCTATGTCGAGCAGATCAATCTCCTTGACGGTGACGACATCGGATGTATTCAGGATGGCAAGCCGTTCTGCAGCATTTCTCAATTCACGGATGTTCCCCGGCCAGGAGAAGGCATTGAGCGCGGCTATTGCTTGATCGGTGAGCAACGGTTCTTTCAAGCCGTGCCTTCTGCAGTATTGCTGGACGAAATGTCTGAATAAAATGCCGATATCCTCTTGGCGGTTTCGCAGGGGTATCAACTGCAGGCTCAACAGGCTGATTCTATAGAAGAGGTCGAGACGGAACGTCCCTTCCCTCACCTTCTCGATGATGGCATTGTTTGCGGCACTTATTATTCGTACATCAACAGGAATAACCGTGTCGGCACCAATCTTTCGGACCTCGCGTTCCTGCAGGACCCGCAAGAGCTTCGCCTGCACGACGATCGGCATCTCGGCAATTTCATCAAGAAAGAGTGTTCCCTTGTGTGCAAGCTCAAAAAGTCCCGGCTTGCCCCCTTTCGCCGCTCCGGTGAAAGCACCGTCGGTGTAGCCGAACAGCTCGCTTTCAAGCAATTGTTCGGGAAGGGCTGCACAGTTTACAGCAACAAAGGGTTCTTTCGCCCGAGGGGAGGCATTGTGGATGCTTTGGGCGAACAACTCCTTGCCGGTTCCTGTCTCACCAAGAAGCAACACGGTTCCAGGAACCTGGCTGAAACGCTTGGCCTTCTCAACCAAGGCCAGCATATGGGGATTCCGGGTAACAATGTCAGAGAAACTATACCGGGCGATCAAGCCCTTCCGGTTCAGCTCGGTTCGAATCTTGTGCTCTGTCCGTCGGATGGCCTCTGCATTCTGGAATGTATAGAGGAAGCCCGCTTTCTTGTCATCCATGCTGATCGGCTGCTGGGTGACCAGGCACTGTTGTCCATTGATGGTTACCAGCTCTTCCTTCGGGCTGCCGGAATTGAACGCTTCGGCCCACCTGCTGGAAAAGTACACTTTTTCAACCGGGAGGCCCTCCAAAGGACTCTTGGCGAACAAGTTTTCAGCCTGCCGGTTCCCTGCAATGATCTGACCATTGCTGTTTATGGCAAGCAAGGCATACGTTGCGTTGTTCAGCAGGGTTCCCAGAAGGTTCCCCCTGGTCTGTGCCCGCTCCAGCGAACGGGCGGCCGCTGCGGCCTCATTGACTGCATGTACCACCGCTTGGTATCCAGTCTTGACATGGATGAAAGAAAGGTTGCGTTCCTCGCAGATCCTGCACATGGTCAGGCCCCCGACGAAGATGGTGCATCCCAGCTTCTGCAACGTAGAAACACCTTCGAGAACATCGTTTTGGTCGGTTACCTGGAACACGGAGACATCGCGGCCCACCAGCGTGCTCAGCTCATCCTGCCCGCACAACTGCTCGTTGGAGATCAGGCCGATACGACCGCCATTTGAGACGGCTTTCGCTTGGGAAAGAGCGGAAAGCAGATCGGCATTGCTCCAGTTGATGGGAACCACGTGCACGGAAGGCTTTTGCAAGGCGATTGCAGAAGCCGTGATGCCTCGAGCCACAATAATATCGGCATCAAGAGGCTGGATTACCTGGGGATCAGTTCCGAAAATATGCGTAGTGCTTACTGACAAGTCTTGGAGGTCGATGGTGTGAAGGACCTCTTCGAAAGCCTGTTGAAGTTCAAGATAGGGTACAACAATCAATATCTTTATCACTACGTTGCTCCGCTGTCCAGTGTAGCATGGACTGCCATTCTTTACAAAGCTTGCCGACTCTTGGTATTGTCGGCTATGACATATACACCCATTCTGCAATACCTGCTTCTGGCGCTTCTGGCTGTTGTAACCATTTTCAACTTCTATGCATTGACAATCGGCAAGAAGAAGAGGAATCGGGCAAAGGCAAATTATCAACAGACACTGCGCTCGCTTGAGCAGAAAGCCTTCGAACTCATGCAACAACACAAACTGGAGTTTGATAGTAAACAGGGGTATATCAATGACCTGAACGACGGTATCCTGCTCACTTTCGATACCAAGAAACGCATGGTTGCAGTGGTGCTCAAGGATGCCGAATACCTGTTTGGATACGATGAGTTCATCAGCTGCAGCCAGCACTACGAGACGTTGGAGAACAACAAAATCTCCAACATCACCGTAGAGATCGAAACGAAGGACAGCATCATCAGCCTGCTCTTCGGTTCAAAAGCCTGGAAACCCAAGTCCTACCTTGGCAAGTTCCTGCTCTCGGACTCCAAGGAATTCTGCACCTTGCTGGAGCGTTATTGCCTTGGCAAGGAAGCTAGTTCATCTTCGGCTGATCAATGATGTGCACATCAAGCTGATTGAACGGAACAGATAGCCCTGCTTCAGCAAGGCGTTGAAGTATTTCACCATTGAACCGCCAATACACCTTCCAATAGTCAGCCGGCTTGGTCCAGGGACGGACTACAAAGTCGATTGAGGAAGTGTTGAGTTTGTTTACTTCGATGACCGGCGCAGGCTCGCAAAGCACTTCTGGGTAGGAATCGAGAATGTTCTTGATCACCTGCTTGGCCAGGGCGAGATCTGCCTGATAAGAAACACTGACTGCAAGTTCCACCCTTCTCCGCTCGATGTTCGAGTAGTTGACGATGGGGTTGCTCCAGACCAGCTTGTTGGACATCGTGATTTTCTTGTTGTCGGGGGTTGAGAGGATGACACAAATCATATCCATGTCGGTGACCGTTCCGCTGAAGGATCCCGTCTCGATGTAGTCCCCGATCCTGAAGGGAGCGTTGATGACGATCATCACCCCGCTGAGCAGGTTGCCGATGGTCTCCTGGAAGGCGAAGCCAAGAATGACACCGGTGATTCCCAGTCCGGCAAGCACCGGTCCCATGTCCAGGCCCATGTGTTGCAAAAAGGCTACTATCAGGAAAATCCAACCGATGATGTTGACCAGCTGCAGGATGAAACGGGCCATCAGGTCATTGATCTTCTTCGCCCGTGCAAGCGAGCGTTTCAGAATCCGGGTCAGCCATATGATGAGAATCTTACCGACCAAGACCATGAGCAGGCCGGTTCCCAAGGTAATCAGAAACGATACCGGCCCAAGCTGTGTCCATACGTCGATCTTATGCATGAGCTGTCCAAAGAACGAATCAGAAACAGCTGCCTCACTGCTTAGTGCCATGATTGCTGGGTGCATATATACACATCCTTGTTGAGAATAGATACTGAGAACCTACCATCAGGGCACAAAAAAGGCAAGGTAAAGAAATGATCTTCACCCTGCCCGATTCAATTGGATTACTTGCTGAGCAGACTGTGCAGCTTCTTGGTGAAAGCAACCGGGTCCTTGGGCATGACACCCTCGGCAAGCAGTGCCTGGTCAAGCAACACCGAACAAAGATCCTCGATGTACTGATCGTCGTCGCTTGCATCGATTTTCTTGATCATGGGGTCTTCAACGTTGATTTCCAGGATGGGTTTCACATCCTCGAAGTCGTCTTGTCCCATGCTCTTGAGAATCTGCTGCATCTGCACCGAAGGATCGTTCTCATCCACAACCACCACCGCAGGTGATTCAACAAGACGGGAGGAGACCACTACATCCTTGACCTTGTCGCCGAGAGCCTTCTTGATCTTCTTGACCAGGCTCTTTGCCTCCTTGGTCTTTTCGGCATCCTTCTCTTCTTTCAGGTCATCCACTGCACCACTCTTGTTGATGGCCTTCAGCGGCAACTCCTTGTACGTTCCAATCGACCCGACAACGATATCGTCGATGTCGTCGCTCATGATCAGGACCTCGAAGCCTTTCTTGCGATAGGACTCGAGCAAGGGACTTGCCTTGAGAGTCGACTCCTTTCCTCCGGTGATGTAATAGATCGACTTCTGGTCGGCGGGCATCCGCTCCTTGTAGGAAGCAAGACTGACATACCCTTCCTGCGACGAGGACTTGAAGCGAACCAGCTCAAGCAGTGCATCGCGGTTGGCGTAGTCCGAATAGAGGCCTTCCTTGAGCGGACGATTGAACTGCTCGATGAACTTGGTGTAGAGCTCGGGGTTCTGTTCGCTGATTTTCTGGAATTCACCCAACAGCTTCTTCACCGAAGCATTGCGGATGGCGCTCATGACCCTGTTCTGCTGCAAAATCTCACGGCTTACGTTCAGCGGGAGGTCCTCGCTATCGATGATACCCCGGACAAAACGCAGATAGGTGGGAAGCAGTTCCTTGTCGTCATCGGTGATATACACACGCTTCACATAGAGCTTCACGCCCGGACGATAATCGGCATGGTACAGGTCAAACGGTGCCTTGGAGGGGATGAAGAACAGGGTTGTGTACTCGGTGGCTCCTTCTGCTCGTGTATGAACATAGAAAAGGGGGTCTTCGCTGTCGTAGGTCAACTGTTTGTAGAACTCCTTGTACTGCTCATCGGTGAGTTCACTCTTGCTGCGCCTCCACAAGGCCGAAGAGCTGTTGATCTGCTCCACCTTGTGCTCGACTTTCTTTACCGCCTTCCCATCCTTGTCCTTCTTCTTGTCGTCATAGGTTGTCTGGTCATAGGAGAGGAAAATCGGATAGGCGATGTGATCACTGTACTTCTTCACCAGCTGCTCGATCTGCCAACGGTTGGCATACTCATTGCCTTCCTCGTTCAGATAGAGCGTGATGGTAGTTCCATGACCATCCCGGACAGCTTCCTCGAGCGTGTAGCTGCCTTTACCTGTGCTGCTCCACTTCCAAGCCTGCTCTTCACCGGCCTTGCGACTGATCACCTCAACCTTTTCGGCCACCATGAATGCGCTATAGAAACCTACACCAAACTGGCCGATCAGGTTGCTGTCCTTCTTCTGTTCTTCGGTCAAGGAAGCGAGGAACTTCTTGGTGCCGCTTGAGGCAATGGTTCCCAAGTTGTCACTCAGGTCGTCATGGTTCATCCCCAATCCGTTGTCGCTGATGGTCAACGTGCGCTTGTCGCCCTCTTCGGTGAAGGAGATGTCGATTCGCGGATCAAAGGAGAGACCCTTGAATTTTTCATCGGTCAAGGTGAGGTACTTTAGTTTGTCCAGTGCATCGGACGAGTTGGACACCAACTCGCGAAGGAATATTTCCTTGTGTGAGTAGAGCGAGTGGATGATGAGCTGAAGCAGCTCCGACACTTCAGTCTTAAACTTCTTTTGTTCCATTGTAGTTTCATGCCTCCAAAAGGATATAAGCAAACATACTGATTTTTCATGCCATCGGCAATTGTCCTTAACAAAAAACCGAAGGTGGGCTATGCTCAATGCATGAAGTTTTCACTGCCCTCCACCGCCCGTACCATTAATCGACTGCGCGTGTTGAATTTGCTTTCCCAACAGGGAGAAATCAGCCGAGCCGATATCGCCAGATTGCTTGATCTGAACAAGCCCTCCACCAGTGAAATCGTTGAACAGCTTCTGATAGAGGGACTTGTCGAGGAACAGGGCAAGGTTGCCACCAGCAACGGCAGGAGGCCTACTGCACTCTCGTTGGTATCTGATGCCCGCCTGGTGCTGGGTGTCGATATGGGAAGCCGGACCACCACGTTTCTGCTTGCAGACCTGCAGGGAAAAATCCTGCGTTTCGAGCGTCTTCCAACCCCGCTGCAACCGCAGCCCAAACAGTGGGGGGAGACCATCATCAAAACGTGCATGAAGCTGACCAAGTTCGCAACCACACCGATTGCGGGAATCGCCATCTCCACTTCAGCAAGCGTGAGCCCCGATGGCCAGTCGATTGTCTCCCACGAGTACTGGGATTGGAAGGATATTCCCCTGGCGAAGGCCATCGAAGTCCATACCAAGCTGCCCACCCTGCTGGTCCACCACGTCCAGGCGATGGTTGAGGCCGAGCGTTGGTTTGGAAAAGAACAATCCAACAACTTTCTTTACATCAACTGGGGTGAACATATCGCAAGTGCTTTTTACAACGGCAGTTCAATTATGGCCGAGAAAAGCAGGTTCGGACACCTTCCCATCGCTCCTACCGGGTTGTGCCGTTGCGGAGGCATCGGATGCTTGGAGACGGTGAGTGCCGGCTGGGCCCTCAGCGAGAAACATCAAGGACTTTCAGTCAAGCAACTGGCTCAGAGCAATGCAAAGGAAGTGCAAACATCTCTCCAAGAGGCATGCCGGGCCATGGCCATGGCCCTCATTGCGGCAAGTGCAGTGACCGGGGCACAAAAGATTATTCTTGGTGGAGGAATCGCCAATTTGGATGACCAATACCTGCAGATGGTCTCTACGTTCTATCGTGAGCATGCCCATCATGAGCTGGCTTCCATCCCGATTTGCCGATCGGCCTTGAAGGAACAGAGCTCGGTATTGGGAAGCATTGCAGCAGCACTCGATCGATGGGTGTTTCAACGACAGATGCTGGAAACAATGCAGAATCTGGCACAAGAAA
>Ga0228535_1002073_pt1 | contig 22186 bp, 23 predicted proteins | sample SJ1metagenome_FD_168457 | JGI IMG/M metagenome (GOLD analysis project Ga0228535, IMG submission 168457) | Enriched culture of PCE-dechlorinating microbial communities from Ithaca, New York, USA - SJ1 | ecosystem: Engineered > Modeled > Simulated communities (microbial... > Unclassified | place... | reverse complement strand
TTATAATTATCTCATTGAAGTATAGAGGCGCTCAACAGTCTTTCAAGTTCACGGAATGTATGATTTTACAAGGAGGCCAATAATGAATAAAAAAGATAACAATCTTAAAGATGGAAATATGGACCACAGTAAGATGGATCACAGTAAGATGGATCACAGCAATATGGATCACAGCAATATGGATCACAGCAATATGGATCACGGCAAGATGGACCACAGTAAGATGGATCACAGCAAGATGGACCACAGTAAGATGGATCACAGCAATATGGATCACAGCAATATGGATCACGGCAAGATGGACCACAGTAAGATGGATCACAGCAATATGGATCACGGCAAGATGAATCACAGCAATATGGATCAAGGCAAGATGGACCATAGTGCGATGGATCACAGTGAAATGGATCATGGCGCAATGGGAGGGCATGCCCACCACCATCACGGTAGCTTTAAGGAGATTTTCTTGAAATCACTCCCATTGGGAATTGCAATCTTATTTATTACTCCCTTGATGGATATTCAATGGCCTTTCCAAATCATCTTTCCTTATGCAGACGTTGTAGCAGCTGTCTTGGCAACAATTCTATACATTTATGGCGGAAAACCATTCTACATGGGTGCGAAAGATGAGTTTAATTCAAAAGCTCCAGGCATGATGTCCTTGATTACTTTGGGAATAACGGTTTCTTATGCCTATAGTGTTTACGCAGTGGCCGCTCGATATGTGACCGGAGAACATGTCATGGACTTCTTCTTTGAGTTTGCAACGTTACTTTTAATCATGTTATTAGGACACTGGATTGAAATGAAGGCATTGGGTGAAGCAGGGGATGCGCAAAAAGCTCTAGCAGAATTATTGCCAAAAGACGCTCATGTTGTTTTAGAAGATGATTCGATTGAAACTCGTCCTGTGTCTGAACTTCAGGTTGGAGATGTTATCCGTGTTCAAGCAGGAGAAAATGTTCCAGCTGATGGTATCATTATTCGCGGAGAATCCCGTGTAAACGAGGCCCTCTTAACAGGTGAATCTAAGCCAATCGAAAAGAATGTTAAAGATCAAGTCATTGGTGGATCAACAAATGGTAGTGGTGTCCTATATGTAGAAGTAACAGAAACAGGGGATAAGTCCTTTATCTCACAAGTACAAACATTAATTAGCCAAGCACAAAGCCAACCATCTCGAGCAGAGAATGTGGCTCACAAAGTAGCTAGCTGGTTGTTCTACATTGCCGTTGTAGTAGCTTTAATCGCTCTAGTAGCCTGGATGATCATTGCAGATTTACCTACAGCCGTTATCTTTACTGTGACTACGTTAGTTATTGCCTGCCCACATGCTTTGGGTCTTGCTATTCCCTTGGTAGTATCACGTAGTACTAGTTTGGGTGCAAGCCGAGGATTACTGGTTAAAAATAGAGAAGCTTTGGAATTAACTACTAAAGCGGATGTTATGGTATTGGATAAAACAGGTACTTTAACAACTGGTGAATTTAAAGTGTTGGACGTCACTGTTTTGAGTGATAAATATTCTGAAGAAGAAATTACAGGCTTGTTGGCGGGTATAGAGGCGGGCTCCAGTCACCCGATTGCCCAATCGATTGTGAACCACGCTGAAGCAAAAGGCATTAAGTCAGTTTCCTTTGACTCCATTGAAATCGTTTCGGGAGCAGGAATAGAAGGGGAGGCGAACGGCCACCACTATCAATTAATCAGCCAAAAGGCATACGGAAAAGCATTGCGTATGGATATTCCGAAAGGCGCTACTTTAAGTATCCTTGTAGAAAATAATGAAGCAATCGGCGCTGTCGCATTGGGAGATGAACTGAAAGAAACCAGCAGAAACTTGATCGAGGTGCTGAAAAAATACGGAATTGAACCACTCATGGCTACTGGTGATAACGAGGAAGCTGCACAAGGAGTTGCAGAAGTTCTAGGTATTCAATACCAAGCCAATCAATCTCCGGAAGATAAGTACAAGCTGGTCGAGTCCATGAAAAACCAAAACAAGACGGTTATCATGGTGGGAGACGGGGTCAATGACGCACCTTCCCTTGCCTTGGCAGACGTAGGTATTGCAATCGGAGCTGGAACGCAAGTAGCTTTGGATTCTGCGGATATTATCCTTACTCAGTCTGATCCAGGGGATATTGAATCCTTTATCGAGTTAGCAAACAAGACGACACGTAAAATGAAACAAAACTTGGTATGGGGAGCAGGCTACAATTTTATCGCGATTCCAATTGCTGCTGGCCTCCTTGCTCCTATCGGCATTACCTTGGGTCCGGCCTTCGGCGCCGTCCTCATGTCCTTATCGACCGTTATTGTTGCGATCAATGCAATGCTTTTGAGATTAGACCCGAAATAAAACGAAGCAGGAACAAAAAAACACTGGCTGGTGTGCTGTACAAGGATATACGTACACCCACGGATTTCCGAGAAAAAACAGGACTCCATCATTTTAATCTGGACCTGATTTCAAGGACAATATCGGATAGTAATTCTTAACACAATTTTACCCGCAGCTCTTTTTATTGAGTTGCGGGTTTTCAATTTGTAAACATTCAATTGTTATTTGAAACCAAATGGTTTACAATATTTCTATTGAGGCATGGAGGGACTATTATGAAAACCTCGGACATGATACGACGGCTATGTGAACAAATGAATATCAGTGTCTCCGAACTGGCTAGACGCTTAGGTCAGTCGCCACAGAATTTTGGAAAGAAGCTGAAACGTGAAACCATAACCTTAGAAGAGCTTAAGGCCATAGCAGATGTGATGGATGTTAAGTTTGAACAGTCTTTCATTCTATCTGATGGCAAGGAAATAAAGACTGGAAGCGAGTAAAGGAGGCGGCCTACTATGATGATCAGCCCGGAAGGATACTATGAAGAGCATCTTAAAGGTAAAACGAAAGAGCAGATTATGACCGCTATACGTGGTCTTAAACAAGAAATAGGTCATCTAAAGAATACGATGGAAAGCCCGGACTATGGCAAAGAGCTTATTATGCATCCGAGCGAAGATACGCGCCTCCACTGGACTCGTGAATACTTGGAGCGAGCCAAGCAAGCTTATGCTGAAGCCGGTGGCACTTATACCTTATCTAAATTAGAAGAAAAAGTTGCTGACTTTGATGCAAATATAGATGCCATCTCAAAGATTACTTTCAGCTTTGGCGGTTTCTTTGGCGGCTACCGTAGTTATGTTGTAGAACTATCAGATGGATTGAAGGCCTATACAAAATTATGGGAAGACGAAGAACCACTCGCTCTGATGGATGTTGATAAAGAAGAACCCTTCACAAGAGACACTTTCATGGCTGCTCTTATGGATCTTCATATTGGTGAATGGCGCAGACGGTATTCAACTCAGCGCTTCGGATATACGGTGTGTGATGGTACACAGTGGGAGCTGGAATTTGAATATAGCAATGGACATAAACCGGTAAGAATCGATGGTGACAACTCCTACCCGTATAACTTCAATAAGTTCCAGATGTTATTTGGCATTGACGAAACTGAGGAGGACGAGGATGAGTAAAATTGATTGTGTGAAGGAGGTTCAAAATTGGATACAAACAAATTGAAAGCTTTATCCTATGATGAGCTGCGCGCTTTGTATAGGAACTTCCTACATAGCCAAGACATTTCAAAATTAACAATCGATACTGCTTATAGTGACACCTTCTACCTTTGGAGAAAAGGCAGCAAAGAACTTTTCTGGAATACAGTGATGGATACTGGTTTTGAAAATGTGGCAAAGAATGAACTAATAAAGGCTCTTTCTGAGAACTCGACCGGAAACGTTAAATCGCTTGCGAGTAGTTACTTGTCTCATCTGAGAAGATTCCGTTTATTCTTAGCTTCTGATGGAACTGCAGATCTGACTGCGCCTAAGCAGGAAAAGACAGCAAGACCTACGCATATACGCAAGAAGAAAGTAAGCGTTATCGTCCCCGATCCATCAAGCGATCAGGTTGAGCTTTATCTTAAAAAATGGGATGGCCTTGAGAACTACCGACTTCAGGAGGATGCACTTAATAAACTGTTCTTTGAGCTATGCCCGAAGAATAAAGACATAACTGATATTCTTTTGAAAGCTTCAACACTTAACAACTTTTATAGCACAAACATTTTTTCAATCTATCCAGTAGCAAAGCATATCTGCGCTCTGGATATTGATGCGAGACTTAAAGCCGGTGATGTTACCCTGGTTGGAGATATCCAGTATGTAACAATCGGTGAGACATTGAAGAATTTTTACTCCTTTGCCACAAAATATTGTAGCCATCACAATCCGATCGACTATCCAATTTATGATAGCTACGTGGATGAGGTGCTTCGCTATTTTAGAAAGCGTGATGGCTTTTCAGATTTTCAAGATGTTGATTTGAAGGACTACGCAAAATTCAAAAACATTCTGATTGAATTCCGTGCCTTCTATGGCTTGGAAAAACATAAACTTAAGCAAATCGACCAGTATGTTTGGCAGCTTGGGAAAGAGTACTTCCCGAAGAACTATGGAAAGAAAAAGGAAAAAACAATTGGAGGCTAACTATATGAGTATCAATAATGAATGTTGTTGTGGAAGCAAAACAGAAAAGCCAGATCAAATAAATGGCTATTGTCCTGTATGTAATAATGAAGGCATTTCCGTTAGCAAAGTAACTGTAGAACATCTAGTGGCAGATGATTATCGTAATGCCGTTGACGGAGATCAATATATGATTTGCATGAATGAGGACTGTGACGTTATTTACTATAACCTAGATAAAGAAATAAAATTCTTAAAAGCCCAAGTTAGGGTGCCTATCTGGTTTAAGAAAGATGCAGATCCTAAGTATGCTTGTTATTGCAACAAAGTCACAGAAGATCAGGTAATTGAAGCAGTTGTAAAGCACGGTGCGAAAACCGTTAAAGAAGTAAATGTCATAACTGGAGCAATGAGAAATTCTAATTGTAAAGAAAAAAATCCTTTGGGGGTATGCTGCCATAAGATTATTCAGGAAGCCATTGATAAGGGATTAACCATGAAATGATATGAGTTGATATGTTCTCACGAACAGACAAAACCATTGATATGTTTCCTCATACCCCGAAAACGCTAAAAAGCCGTTGACCTGTTCCCACTAACGTAAGATACGAGAATTGGTAACTGACATCATAAACCTGGACTCGGGCCATATGGTATTTGGCAAGGAGGAAGGCCTTCCGGAGCATTATTCCAATTCGAATGTGTATATGAATGTTATTCGGGGAAAGCTAAGTATCGGTCTCAATGATCAGGAAGTCCATATATATGAAAAAGGTACTTTGCTGGAAATACCTTATAATACGAAAATGAATGTGGGAAACAAAGATGAAGATGTTTTGGAGCTTGTTGTGGTTAAGGCACCAGCACCGCAGAATTATAAGAAGTAGATATAAGATAAAAAAGATTAAGATGGTCGATAGGGACCTACTTGATCTTTTTTGTTATAAAGATTAGATGGGTATATTTAAATCAGATTTACTTAATGGATCGAATTGAGATAAGAGTAACCATATAATAATCAAATGGCTACTCTTATTGTAGATGTTTTTGAACTGTTATTAATGTTTATCTAATGAGAATAATACGTCCATTCTTGTTAGGACTTTCATTTAATCGATAAGCATTATAAATTTCTTCAGCGGTAAATGAAAAGGCTTGGTTGATTGATATTTGCAGTGATTTTTCTGCAATTGCTTTTACAATTTTACTAAAATCGTCATGGTTAGGATTTGAGATGACAAATTTTGTTCTGATACCACGTTCAATTGTCTTTTCTTGCAAGGCGAATGTAACAATTGATAGGAACATACCACCATCTTTGAGAACTTTGTAACTGTTATTAGCAAGTTCGCCTGGGATACCCGTTTTAAAAGTTCTAGGGTCCATTGCAGCGTCAAAAACCAAGTCAACAGGTTCAGTGATTACTTGTGCAAAGTCTTCCTGAGTATAATCGATGATTTCATCCGCACCCAGTGAACGAACAAATTCAGCATTTTGACCGTTTACAGTTGTTATTACATATGCCCCTTTTGCTTTAGCTAATTGGACTGCAACATGACCGACACCACCAGCACCACCATGAATCAGGACACGTTGCCCGGCTTGCAAATGGCCGTGATTGAATAAGGAATGCCATGCTGTTATAGTAATTGTCGGTGCACCGGCAACTTCTTTGAAATCAATAGAATCAGGGACTAGAGCTAAAAGTTGTTGATCTATTGCTATATATTCAGAATAAGCACCACTTGATATGAGCCCCATAACATGATCGCCAGGCTTAAAAAGTGTTACATCTGGTCCGACAGCACGAACAATACCGGCTATATCATTACCTAACACAAGAGGTAGTGGGGAAGTATTGGATTGAGGTTTGGCATTTTCATCAAGAATTTCATCTACAACATTTGCTTCCATTTGGAACATTTCACCGGTCCGTACTCGTATATCAGCAGGATTAATTGAGGAAGCAAATACTTCGACTAATACTTCGGAACCCTTTATTTCAGGCGTTGGAAGATCTATTTCTTTCAATGTTTCTGGAACACCAAATTTTGTTAATGCAATTGCTTTCATTTTAAACAACTCCTTTTAAAAATTATAATTTACATGTACCACCTGAGCAAGTTACGCCTTTAAGTACATTTTTATCATTAGTTTTATTAATAATTTTTCTAAATGCTTCAACAGGTTGTGATCCATATAGACTATCACTATCATCAAATAGATAATATGGAACGCCACTTATGTTTTTTGCATGACCATCTTTAATATCATGTTGAACTTGTTTTAAATAGTTGTTTGATTCAAGCAATGAGTCAACGGCTTGTTTTGGGATGCCAACACCAGCAGCGAGTTCCTGAAGCACTTTTTTATCGCCGATGTTTTGTCCATTTACAAATATAGCATGATAACTATTCATCATAAATGCATCCTGACAATCATATTCTTGTGCAAGTTGAAGCAATCGATGAGCATTGGTTGTATCCGTCATTTTAACATCATTCATATTAAGGACGACACCGGATTCTTTCCCCATATTTTCAATTAATTCTGCTTTTTTAATCGCCTGTCTATCTGACATACCACCACGCTTTGCAATTTCATAAATGGAAAAAGATTCACCCATCGGATAGTAACCTTGTGGGACAGTTTGATAACTGTGGTAGATGTATTCTACTTGAATATTCTTATCTTTTAATGCTTCTTCTAAATTTAGCTTGCCAATGTAACACCAAGGACAAGTAAAATCGGACCATATTTCAATCTTCATTATTTCTTAATCTCCTTTCGTTCTGTTGGACCTTCATAGATGATTGCCGTCCAATCGGTTAATTCATATACACAGATACCTGGGACATCTTTCATAGCAGGGTTCAATTCAAAATACTTTGTCATTACGCTTTCAGGCACATTAAAATTGGATTTTCCAGTAACTCGAATGCGATGCATAGGAAGTGTCGGATGCATTGCGGCAAGTTCAAAGTGTTCATTGAAATGCAAGTCATTGTATATGTTGCTGCCAATGCCCGTTGAAAGGTAAAGTTGTTCATTATGTTCCATAATAAAACCAACAGGTCTTACGTGAGGAACCTCACCATCATAGCTAGCCAAAAACATTACACCTGCATTTTGTAGATACGTTATTACTTCTGATACATTACTCATATTTTTTCTCCTTTTAGTTCGTTTGTTGTAATTCCGACATTTGTTTGATATTATAATACTCAATAATGTTATTATCATCAATCATCAATATGTTTATATATGTTGGCTTTCCGACATATACACAAAAGTGTTGGAAAAGGAGTCTTGAATCATGGATAGAAGAGTAAGAAAAACTCAAAAAGCAATTATTGAAGCATTCTTGGAGTTGTTGGATAAAAAAGGATTTGAACAGATAACAATTAACGATATTGCGGAACTAGCAGATGTGAATCGCAGCACCATATACTTTCACTATGCCGATAAATATGAACTTTTCGAAAAGTGTATCGAACAGTATTTAGGAAATATATTTGTAGGTTGCAGTAGTGATTCACCAGAGGATTTATTGCTTCATACATTTTCATACATAGCACAGAATAAATATGCTTTTCAATTATTGTTAAGAGAGAATAAAACAGGCTTCTTCCATTCATTTTTAATTGAAAGTATACGACAAAACAGTCATTATAATTTATCATCCGTGGATTCGCTGAAAAGAGAAATACAGCAAGAGTTTCTTATCTCAGCGACAGCAGGTATTTTTGAATGGTATATAATTAATGTAAATAAGTATAAAGTTGAGGATGTGATGCGACGATATTCGGAAATGGTGCTTGAATATAATATTATTAGCAGGCAGGATTAGGCGTTTCCCTAGGTGACTGAAACGAATTTGATAGTCTGTGAATTTGTGTGATTGTTAAAAAGAAAAGTTTTCTGCTATTAATGGAGTATAGATAAAAGTTTCATGGTCATAATTATATCATAATTTTATTATAGTCTGTATACAATGGAAAGCACATTGGATTATCACATTAAATTGGAGTGATTTAAATGTTGAGAAAAGGATATTTTACTATTTTAGGTAGTTTAATACTCGTATTAACGCTTACGAGCTGTAATATAATACCGTCACAGTCTGAAAATATTGCTACAAATGAGCAAGGTAAAGTGGATAATAATGTGACTGAAGATGTAAATGATACGGAAAATAAATATGAAAACTCAGCAATATCTCTACCTATCCCACCAATATTAGAAGACACAAATCCAGATCCTACAGTTGCTGAATATACGTTGACGGCAGATTATGGAACTACAGAAATAATTAAGGGTATCAGTACGGATACTTTAGGCTATAACGGCAATATATTAGGACCGACGATACGTTCAAAAAATGGTGAAAAAATCATTATTCATGTCAATAATAATCTTGAAGACAGCACGACTGTTCACTGGCATGGACTGATTGTGCCGGGAGAAATGGATGGTGGACCCCATCAGATTATTAAAGAAGGTGAATCATGGTCACCTGAGTTTGTGTTGGAACAGCCTGCTCTAACTGCATGGTATCATCCGCACTTGATGGGCGAAACAGCAACTCAAGTTTATCAAGGGCTTGGCGGTCTATGGATTCATGATGATGATATATCTGCTTCTCTTGGATTGCCCGAACAGTATGGCGTGGATGATATACCTGTGATTGTTCAAGATAGAGCTTTCTATAAAGATGGCTCATTATATTATAATTCCAATATGATGGAAGGTGCGGTAGGTAATATCATCATGATCAATGGTGCTGTTGCTCCATATACAGAGGTGCCTTCTTCATGGATACGCTTACGTCTTTTGAATGGAAGCAATGCAGCACAGCATGAAATCAATTTCTCTGATGGAAGAAAATTCTATCAGATAGCATCCGATGGTGGCTTAATGGAGTATCCTGTTGAAATGTCATCGATAAAGCTAGCGCCAGGAGAAAGGGCAGAAATTCTTGTGGATTTACAATCTATGGCTGAGGCGGATTCAGTATCTTTGATGGTGTCAAACATAAAAAGTTTGGAATTGATCAGTGATGGTACGAGCACTAATGAATATGTTTTAACAGATCATTTGGTTGATATTGAAAAATGGAGTACGGACGATATAGTCAATGAGCGGAGCTTTGATCTAGAGGGAATGGCTCATATGGTATCTATCAATGGAGAACGTTTTGATATGGATAGCCTGTCCTTTACTCTGAGCACGGATACTCTTGAAAAGTGGACGGTTTCTAATGTGAGCGGTTCATCTGGCGGTATGGGTATGATGGGCGGTGGAACAGAACATTCCTTTCATGTACATGGTCTCCAATTTCAAGTTATTTCAAGAGATGGAACTTTGCCGCCTGAAGGTGAACGTGGATGGAAAGATACCGTGTTTTTAAAACCGGGAGAAACAGTTGAGATATTAGTTAAATTTACTTTAGAAGGCATATTTATGTATCATTGTCACAATCTTGAGCATGAAGATGCCGGTATGATGGGACAATTTCAAGTGGTTGAATAATTTGAAAACGGTCAATAGTATACAAAGGTGGACAAGAATTGACATATAAGTCTTTACTTGTCTATTTTTGTGTGCTATAATGTACTTAGAAACAGAGGAGGTGCCTTATGGAACAAGAATTCTTAACAATAGATGAAGCAGCAAATATTTTAAATGTCCATCCAAAAACAATTCGGAGATACATTAACAGCGGAAAGATATCAGCCCAAAAAGTTGCAGGCTCATGGCGAATATATCAGGATTCAATCAATGAATACCTTGGATCGTGTGGCGTGCACCATCACCAGGATGATGTTAGTAAAGATGACTTTTGTATTTTCATGGACAGTGATTATTTCAACTCAGAAGATACTATTCAAATATGTACAATCGTGGACTATTTTGTCCAAGATGATCAAGTGAAACAACTTTTAAAGGATGTCATGGATATTGTGGCAGATTATAGTATGGATAAGAAAAAGAGTCGTTTTAATTATGTTTATGACGATACAGATAATAAAATGCGACTAGTATTCTGGGGGACCCCAACATACATGGAAAAAATAGTAAGTGCATTAAAGCCTTATGAATAGAAGTGACAAAAGGAGGCAATATTATGAATAACAATAATGTAAGTTTAACAATAACAGGAATGACCTGTGCTTCCTGCGCAAATGCAGTGGAAAGAGGCGTGTCAAAGGTACAGGGGGTTTCATCCGCCAATGTAAATTTCGCTACTGAAAAATTGACGTTAAATTATGATTCTGAACTTGTAACACTAGATTTGATTAAAGATACAGTAAAAGAAGTTGGATATGGTGTTCTTGAAGAAGAAACTGAAAAAGAAGTGACGATTCCTATTAGTGGAATGACTTGTGCATCCTGTGTGGCACATATTTAAAAAGCTATATCCAAACTTGAAGGAACGAAAACAGTCAGTGTCAATCTTTCAACGGAAAAGGCGCATGTTGTATATGATTCTGGACAAACAAGAATTTCTGAGATCAAGCAGGCGGTTATTGACGCAGGTTATGAACCACTTGAAATAGAAAGCGAAGAAGTGTCTGATGACAACAAGGACCGTCATGAGAAGGAAATGAAGAAATTGTGGAAGAAATTTGTTACTTCTGCCATTTTTGCAACGCCACTTCTTTTCATAGCGATGGGGCACATGCTTGGACTTGATTTACCTGACATCATTAACCCAGAGACGAATCCCTTGAATTTTGCTTTAATACAAATGATCTTGGTAGCTCCATCTATAGCGGTCGGATATCAATTTTATACAGTTGGATTTAAGACACTCTTAAAAGGTTCTCCAAACATGGATTCACTGATTGGAATCGGTACAGGAGCTGCAGTTCTCTATGGTATATACGCCACCATTATGATTGCTGCCGGTCATAACAATTATACAATGGACCTATACTTTGAATCTGCAGGTGTTATTATTACATTGATTCTTCTTGGTAAATATCTGGAATCAATGTCAAAAGGAAAGACTTCGGATGCCATTAAGAAACTCATGGGACTTGCTCCCAAAAATGCTTTAGTACTCCAAGACGGTAAAGAAATCATTCTCCCAATCGAGGAAGTCGAAATTGGTGATATTATCATCGTGAAACCAGGAGAAAAGATCCCGGTAGACGGAACAGTTATAAAAGGGAATACATCAGTGGATGAATCTATGCTTACCGGTGAGAGCATACCCGTTGAAAAGAATATCGGTGATAAGGTTGTTGGTGCAAGTATTAATAAACATGGACTTATTCAGTTCGAAGCAACTCGGGTAGGTAAGGATACAGCCCTTGCTCAGATTATTAAATTAGTAGAAGATGCCCAAGGTTCTAAAGCACCAATAGCTAGATTAGCTGACATTATTGCAGGCTATTTTGTACCTGTGGTCATTGTCATCGCTATTCTTGCAGGACTTGCTTGGTTTATATCCGGTCAATCCGTCGTATTTTCACTCACTATTTTCATAGCTGTTCTTGTAATAGCTTGTCCATGTGCATTAGGTCTTGCGACACCGACTGCCATAATGGTTGGTACCGGTCAAGGTGCTGAATATGGTGTTTTGATTAAAGGTGGACAACCTCTTGAGACTGCTCACAAAATTGAAACCATCGTTTTTGATAAGACAGGAACAATTACAGAAGGGAAACCGGTTGTAACAGATATTATCGAGACCAACGAATGGAACAGTGAAGATATACTCAGATTGGCAGCCTCAGCAGAAAAAGGATCGGAGCATCCATTGGGAGAGGCCATTGTAAGTAAAGCTAAAGAATTAAACTTGAAGTTAGAAGAGATAGATGATTTTTCGGCAATACCCGGTCATGGTATTAAAGCTGCTATTAGTGGCAAGCAAGTGTGGCTTGGAAACCTTCAACTTATCAATAATGAAGGCATAGACAATACGTTGTTGTCTGAATCAGAGCGTCTGGCAGATGAAGGTAAAACTCCTATGTATGTGGCAGTTGACGGAATCTTATCAGGGATCATTGCAGTTGCGGATACAACCAAACCTAACAGCAAAAAAGCTATTGATAAGCTTCATGAGTTAGGTGTCAAAGTTGCAATGATAACCGGAGATAATGAAAGAACGGCACGTGCTATTGCCAAAGAAGTAGGTATTGATCTGGTCCTGGCAGATGTACTGCCAAAGGATAAAGCCAATGAAGTGAAGAAATTACAAGAACAAGGAAAAATCGTTGCAATGGTTGGTGACGGTGTAAACGATGCACCGGCACTTGCACAGGCAGATGTTGGTATTGCTATTGGATCTGGTACAGATGTTGCTATTGAATCAGCAGATATTGTACTGATGAAAAGTGATCTGCTGGATGTAGTGACAGCACTTCAGTTAAGTAAGAAGACGATTCGTAATATCAAACAGAACTTATTCTGGGCTTTTGCATATAATACAGCAGGAATTCCAATAGCGGCAGGACTGCTATATGTCTTTGGAGGACCTAAACTTAATCCGATGATTGCCGGTGCGGCTATGGCATTTAGTTCTGTGTCTGTAGTAACCAATGCTCTAAGGCTTAGAAAATTCAAACCTGAACGCTAGAAGTTAAAGAAAGAAGTGAGAATAATGACAAAATACGGAACAATTGTAGCGTTGAAGAATGGAAAAGCAACACTGCAAGTACCTAGAAGCACTGCTTGTGGAGATAAGTGTGGCAGTTGCAGCAGTCATTGCAATCAAGGAATGATTGAAATTGATGTAAGAAATGATCTACATGCCCATGTAGGTGATCGTGTGGAAGTGGAATCAACCACTCAATTGATTTTGGGAGCAGCTTTTCTGGTATATGTGGTTCCGCTTATAATGATGTTTTTAGGAATAATTCTTACAAATGTAGTTGCCAGTAGAATTGGAATTAGCCCAAATGAACTTGTGGCGGTGATAGTAGGTCTTTTCTTTCTAGCTCTTACCTTTGTAGGCATAAAAATTTGTGATCGTAAGAGAAATGAAGATAGGAAGCAGATTTTCACGATGACAAAAATAATGTAAGATTTAGAATGAACCATACAAAATACTAGAGAGACCGGAAGAAGCAGAATAATTTAACTGCAGCCGGCTCTCTTTTTTTTCCAATAGTATGTGTCTGGTCATATTTGTGTCATATTATCACTTTATGATTATCATATTACAGAGTAGAGGAGCGGAATGATGACAGTAAAAGCAAAATTATATTTAGGGTATTTCAGCTTTGTAGTTATAATAGTTATTCTTGGTGTTTTTGGCTTAGTCAAGATGAATGAAATGAATCAGAATATGCAGACCATGTATGAGGTTGATGTTAAAGCAATCGATTATATAAAGTCAGCTCAATACAATTTTGCATTGGTTCAAAGAGCGGAGAAGAATATATTATTATCAAAAACAGAAGAAGAAAAGCAAGAACATTATATGCATTTTGAAAAACGATATAATGAAGATATTTACGGCAATCTAAGTACATTTGAGTCCATAAGCAATACGGATTTAAGTATGCTGATTCAAGAAATCAAAGATTTCCAAGAGCTGCAAGCTCAAGCCATTGAAGAAAGCATAACAGGTGATCAGAGTAAAGCGGTTGAACGATCATTAGGTATTATGGAACAAGCGGATTCAATTAATACGGAATTTGTAAATTTAGTGGATCAACAAATGGGTGAAGTTGAACATCACTATAACATCAGTCTTTCAGAATATGAAACGACGAAAAAAATGGTCTTTATTGCCGTCTTATTAAGTGTATTGCTGAGTGTCCTTATTGGTTATATGATATCAAGATATATTAACAGGCAGCTGAACAAGGCATTGAATTTTTCGAATAATTTAGCACAGGGGATATTCAATAATCCGGTTACAGGTGGTAAAGCAGATGAATTTGGACATCTCTTCAGCAGCTTGAATAAAACATTAACAACGCTAATAGATATGATATCAGGAACAAAAAATATCTCATCAGATTTAGACCAAGATAGCGAACAATTGAATGCTATTGTTATCGAAATGAAGGAAACTTTGAATAGTATTAATGAAGAAGTCAACGAACTTGTCAAACTAAATCAAGTGGTCGAGGATAAAGCGGAAAGCTCAAATGGTCGTATTGAAGTTATGTTGGAAGAAACGGCCTTGATTTCAGGAAATACAGAAGAAGCAAAAGCAACAGCAGATATTTTGAAGAATAAATCAGAAGATTTAGATACAAGTCTTGCCATTGTAAGTGACAAGAATCAATATGTCAGCCATTCAATAAATGATGTTGTTGTATCAGTAGATGCTTTGAAACATGTAGCGGACAGTATTGGAAACATAACAACCATGATTAGAGGCATATCGAAGCAAACATCTTTATTGGCTTTGAATGCTAATATTGAAGCTGCTAGAGCAGGTGAAAGCGGTCGAGGATTTGCAGTAGTTGCTAATGAAATCAAGGACCTTGCAGAAGAATCTTCTGGTGCTACGGATGAAATAGACACTATGGTACGGGAAGTGCAAACAAATATCGAAAAGGTTGTTAGCAGAATTCAAGAAACCAATTATGAGATCAATAGCTCTCATAGTCAATTTGCAGATATGATGAATATCAGCAAAGAGTTGGCTGGTGAGGTGGATAAGGTTGTTGGAAACATCCTATCAGTTAATGAACGAATTGAAGATTTTGTCAAATCCTCAAAGGAAATTGGCGTAAACTCAGAAGAAATTCTGAAGGCAGTTAAATCAAATCATCAGACGACAACAGAAATTCATATGGCCATAGAAAATCAGATGAATACCTTTGAGCATGTCGTTGATACATCAAACCAGCTCAAGAATAAATCGGTCATGCTGACGGAAAGTGTAGAGAAATTTGTTATAGAGTAAACCCAGTATATAGAAGAGCGCATAATTGATAAAAAATTACAGGAAAATCAGTATTGTAGCTTATTTGAATATTCTAATTATAGTTATACTTGAACTGCTTCATGGCAGGCTTATGGAGATTTCAGACTCATTGCTGTTCTTCGTATTGATGGTATACGCTGTGTTGAATGGATGGTATGTCCAGAGAGTTTTATTAAAGCAAAAGCGGTATGAAGTTGATTTGGCAGCTGAAAGAAATTTTTCAAACAATATATTAGAGACAACAATGACCGGTATTGTTGTCATATCAGATGAAATAGAATCAATAGAATACATCAATGAAGCAGCCCGTTCTATTTTTGCTTTGGACAAGGATCAAAAGGTGATACTAAAGAAGGTTTTCGGAGAAAAATATGATAGTATAAAAAAATTGTTAAGCACTCAGAAAGAAGGAAAGATACAAAGGAAGTTAAGCCTTGAATTACAAGGAAAGGATTTTATCAAGCATCTAGATATTGAATGTGTTGATTTTAAACATTCAAATAGTGAAAGAAAATTCATGCTTAGTATCGAAGATGTAACAGAGTCCTATGAATTGAATGATCGGATTGAAAAACAATATCTTAATATGTTTAGAAGTTTTGTTAAGTTCATTGATGCCAAAGACACATACACTGGACTCCATTCTTCTAGTGTTACAGATTATGTGCAACGAATATTAGAGCAACTTGAAATAAGTGATGAAGAGAAACAAGATATTATAGTCGCAGCTAATCTGCATGATATAGGGAAAATTGGTGTACCAGAATATATTTTAAACAAGCCGGGAAAGTTGACCGACGAAGAATTCCTTTTAATGAAAGACCATTCGACCATTGGAGAATCTCTTCTCAATGAGATAGAAGGATATGAGCATATATCAAATTTTATCCGTCATCATCATGAAAAATATGATGGCACCGGTTATCCGGATGGCCTAAAAGGGGAAGAAATTCCGCTAGGAAGTCGGATTATTGCAGTTGCTGACGCTTTTGATGCGATAACAACGGATAGAGTGTATCAAAGGAAGCGAACCGTCGAGGAAGCCCTTTCTATAATGACCGCAGTAAGTGGTAAACAATTTGATCCTTTCTTGGTGAAGGTTTTTATTGAGTCAACGATTCAAGACAATGCATTAGAAGCAGGTTAAACAAATTTCTTTTAAGAAATCAGAAAAATAGATATTAAGTCAAAAGAGCAGATAATGATGAATTATCTGCTCTTTTGATTTGAAGATGGATGTGTTTTAATTTATAGTTCAGTGTGGAATGTTGGGGTCTGGTTAGGAAACAAATGCTGTTGATTAATAAAAGCAATTTATAAATCTTGTATATTATGCAAAATATTCTCGACAGCTGGATTGCTTAAACGATAAATGGAATATAATCCCTTCTTTTCAAACTTAACAAATTTTGCTTCAAGCAATGTTTGCAGATGTTGTGATGTGTTAGCAATAGTCATGCCTGATCTATTTGCTATTTTTTCAACTGGTTTAGGACCATCGCATATCAAATCAATAATCAGTAAACGTTTTGGACTGGACAGTGCCTTGCAAACTTTTGATAAATGATTATATTTATCCGGTTTCAATACTGTTGAAGTTGGTGTGTTTGAATCCATATGATGTTCCTCCTTATAACTTAAGAAAATGTTTTATTCTGATTCCATGAATCAGTAGACAATTTTATAATTTTTATTCAATATCTCAACTCTTTGATTTCACTATTAATTATCCTGGATAAATATGGCTCTTCGTGGATAACTGTGGGTGAGTTTCCCCGGTATAGCCAGTGTTTATGCCGATTGAGCTGATTTGGATTTTCTGTTAGATAGTGGTATTACTAAATCAGAGCAAACCAGGTAGACCATATCCAGCATATTCTGGATATTTCTGAAGCCGTATGCCTTGCGCACAATCAGCTTTATCTTGTTGTTGATCGCCTCAATTCTAGCATTACTCATTCCGAGGCGAATCGTATTAAGTATATGCTCCTTATGCCGCCGAATTTTCTTGTTCAGCTCAATGAATGCAGGTATACGACTGTGACTTGCCCACCAAAGCCATTTTTTTAGTTCCTTCTCTGCTTCGTCAATATTTTTGATTTTTAACAGCAACCGAAGTTTTTCTTTCATCAGATAAGCTCTGTAAAGTCGTGGATTAGTAGCTGCAATCATTTCAACCTTCAGTCTCTGATTCTCTGTGAGATTTTCAGGTGCTTTTCCCAGTGCGAAGGTGGAAGTTTTGATTTCTGTTGCTCTCGTTTTAGATTCAGTCACTTTAGCTGAAATTGGATCGTCCGATTTGGGGCGTCCCGGCTTTCTGGGATGTTCTTTAGAGATGTCTTGGGCTTCTGCATATGCATCTCGCCAAGCTTCACGTCTGACTTCATCAAGAGCTGACATGGCCCATTCGACAACATGAAAAGGATCAACACACCGTTCGCATTCCGGAGTAAATTCGTTGACACATTCGGTAATCCATCTAGCTCCATCGCCTGTGACTACTTTGATTGAAGACAGCTGTTCAGGTGTCAGGCTGCGATAGAACTGTTCCAATATGGTTTTTCCATGACCCTTTGCAGCCCACACCACGGTGTTGGTATCGTGGTTGACGACAACGGTGATATATTTGTGTCCCTTTTTGTAGCTGGTCTCGTCGATGCCGATGTTTACCAGCCCGTTGAGCCTTCTGGAACGCTCCGGTTCGATGTCGTTTAGGGTTCTGGTGATGCATCTGCCGACGGTTGCCCAATCGATACGCATGTAGTGAGAAACAGTACTTCGTGGAAGATAGGTCGCAAGCCAAGCAACAGTGAGGTCAAAGTCTTTTGTGAACCTGCTTCCCGGGTATGCCCATGGAACATCAGCGGTAGCAATACCGTGTTCGGGGCATATGATACGGTGGGTAGGACATTCGATTTCAACAAGAATACCGCCCCAGTCCAGTCCACGCTAGATTTTGCCGATGGTAGTAGCTTGATCATAGCCAAGGCACTTTCTCCCACAAGTTGGACAAAAATTCTTCTTCCATTTTTTAGGGCGCGCTTTGATTCTGAGGTGTTTAACACCATCTGAGTCTGAATAAAAATCGTGATTTTCGATTACAACGTCATTGACATTTAATAAGTTTTTGCATAAAGTATTAGCTGAAGCCATCTGTGGGTATTCCTTCCTGTGTTTGTGTGAGAACTAATACAATAAAGGAACACAGATGGTTTTTCAATTGTTTTTTTGGGAGCTCTGCCCCAAACCCCGACCTCGGCGGCGCCAGGTCAGCAGGTGTAAACTGCTGACCCATATCAAGGTTCTTGGTGTAATGAGGCTGTCAAGGGTCACGATAAACGAGCTACGCTCGCCCTTGACTTCCGCTAAGTGGTCGGAAAGAATTTCTTATGAATTATGATAAAAGGTGGCAGGGCTTACCCACAATTATGCCCGAAGCCTCATAAATATGACACAATTATGATAAAGTACCTCTTTTTTCATGGTCATAATTCTGTCACAGTTGATTTGTAAAATTCATGTAAGTTATAAAAAATAAAAAGTGAGGTTAATGAATGAAGATATTATTTTCAGTGGGTCCTTTGAATATACATTTTTTTGGTCTTATGATTGCAATTGGTGTAATTGTTGCTATGACAATTATCATGTATGAAGCCAAACAGAAAGGTTTGGATCAGGATAAAGTCAGTAATATTGTTATCTGGGGAATTTTAGGTATTTTTGTCGGTGCGCGTATAGGTTACGTTCTGTTTTACGATCTGCCTTACTACCTCGAAAATCCAATAAGAATCCTTATGATTGCAAATGGAGGTCTCTCTGTTCATGGAGGGATTGTCGGGGGCCTGGTTACAATGGGGATCATTACGGCAAAAAGTAAACGCTATACTTTTAGAGAGTTAGCGGATTTGTTTGCACCACCAATCATTCTGGCACAAGCTATCAGCAGAGTTGGTTGTGACGTTTATGGGAAGGTAATGGAGACTAGTAGATTTTGGACGCTGGAAGTAGGATCTAGAGGGGTACATCCGGTTCAAATGTATGAGTTCCTTTTGAATTATGCATTTTTTGCCCTTCTCTGGATACTTAGAAAAGACCGCCGTCTAAAAGGAAAGATTTTTGGAATATACCTGATGGGCTTTGCAGTTATAAGAAGTACTGTGGAATTGTTTAGAAATAATCCGGAAGTGTTTGCAGGAATTAGTGTTTCTCATCTGCTCAGCCTGTTTATATTTATTGTGGGCTTAATTTATCTTATTACAGCCAAGAATGACAAAGCAATGGTTGATATAAAGCAAGATGATATGGAAAGAGGTAACCATGACTATACTTTCAAGTCAATTGTCGGAACGCTCATTGCAGTTTTAGCTCTTATGGGCGCATCTGTTGTTGTTTTCTATTATGTACAATTGAATTTCTGATATAAAACAAGGAGAAAGCATGAATAAAAAAGAAGAAAATGATGTTTATCAAATCATAGAAGTTAATACGATGAATGGAAGTGAAGAAATAAATGATGAATCGGCACCACACAATCTTGGAGGCCATATGAAATGGATGATAGCATTGCATGTGTTACCTATTCTTATATTGGTTATTTTAAATTATTTACAAATTGAAGTCGGTAGAATCGGTCAATTTCTGATTTTTATGATTATGATACTCTCTCATATACCAATGATGTTTAATCATAAAAAACAATAAATTTTGATTAAAGGAGAACTTGAAACAATGATAAATATAAACAAGAACAGGCCTAAGAATTTTAGACATTTTAATCCGTTTCTTGCAGGAGTGTTGGGAATTGTAGGTATGCTCCTATTTTAAGTGACTGTCCTTAGCTTTTTTGAATCATTAAAATATGCTTATTCCCAAATACTTGATCTGTGGTATTATATGGTGCCCTTGATTCTTGGTTTTGGAATACAGGTTGGATTGCATCAGTATATAAAGAACTTTACACAAGGTATGGAAAAAATGGTTAGAGGCAAAACGGTGGCAAGTGGCGCTGCATCAGCAGGGACTATGGTGATGTGTTGTGTTCATCATCTGGCAGAGATCTTACCGTTAGTTGGTCTGACAGCATTTACCGGTTATCTGATTCAATATCAGAGGCAATTCCTTTTAATCAGTTTGGCAGTGAATATATTTTTTCTATTCAGGATTCTAGCAGTTATTACCAAACATAGATTATATAAGGACGGCAGTTTTTTTAGTCAGATGAAGCATTGGTCATTTGGGAGAATTTATTCTGTTTTATGGTTAGTGGTTATTGCATTTACCATGATTCAGATTATGCCAGGTATATTGGCGAATAACACTGAAGACTCAACTGAAATACAAGAAGTCTCGGAAGAAAATGTGGATGTCGAGGGACCGGCAGTGGTCACAGATGAAAATGAAAAAATATCAGGAAATACGACCCAAGAGAGCTCAGAGCAGACTGAACACGATATTGAGATTACTTCGGATAGAAAAGTTGGCTTTGAGCAGGATGGTGTCACTTATGATATCACATTCCTCCCGGAAATAAGCACAGAAAACGAATGGATATTCCAGGTTGCTCTTAATACACATTATGTGGACTTGGATCAATTGAATCTTGCGGAGTATCTTACTTTTGCCGGTGCAATTACTTTGAAAGGGGAGGCTGATGGTATTACGGTGAAAAGGGAAGGTTCTGGTCATCATGTATCCGATTACATATATGTGCCGAAAGAGATAACAGGCGTAAAGACTATAGATGTGTCAACCAAAGAAATAGAGATGATTTTCAGACTTAATGAAATTAGTAATAGCCTGACTTGGCAACTAGAGTAGGTAAATGATATGGGTATTACAAAAGTGGATAAAGTTATTATTGCGGTTTTATTAGCTGTGTCAATCGGTGTATTTATTCTAGCTAATATTATTAATGGCGGGAACCGTGTTGCTTCAATTCTGATATTGAGAATAGATGGGGAAGAGACCAGATATGAACTGAATGATGTTGACAGCACAATAGATTTTGAATTTAGAAACGAGAAAGGGCGTCTTATTATAGATAATGGCAGAGTGAGTATGGAAAAAATGTCATTAGAGATTTGCCCAAGACAGATTTGTTCAAAAATCGGCTGGATTGAAAAAGCAGGAGAATCTATTATCTGTTTGCCGAATAGGGTATCAGTTATTCTAGATGGTGGTAGTGAAGAAAGAGAAATCGACGCTTTAAGCTCTTGATGTGCCCGTAGTAGTGGCACGATAAAGCAGCAATGCGATCACATATATAATAATAGATATGATTTCAAGATAAAAGAGCAGATAATTATACCATAAACTAGAAAATAAAGTGTAATAGTCATAATTGCGTCATATTGGTATTAGATAATAGGTATATACAAAGGATATAGATATTGATCATAAGGAGGTCAAAGTTATGATGATTATATGGTTCGTAGTAATTGGTGTATTGATTTATTATCTTTTTTTTAGTAAGGATAATGGAAAAGTAAACTTTCCAGGAAGCAAATCACCAGAGGAACAACTTAAGGAACGATTTGTAAAGGGTGAAATAGATGAGAAAACATATCTTCAAATGAAAGAAACAATCAAATAAAATGATGAATGAAAGTAAGGTGAAAGCATATGATGCGAGGTTATAATTGGTTTAATGATGGTTGTTTATGATAATCTAAAAATACCCCAAAATATAATTGAAAATTCCTCCAGAGGAAATATATAATTTCCCTATGATAATTCATAGGGAGGTTAAGGGGA
>Ga0228535_1002072_pt1 | contig 22209 bp, 22 predicted proteins | sample SJ1metagenome_FD_168457 | JGI IMG/M metagenome (GOLD analysis project Ga0228535, IMG submission 168457) | Enriched culture of PCE-dechlorinating microbial communities from Ithaca, New York, USA - SJ1 | ecosystem: Engineered > Modeled > Simulated communities (microbial... > Unclassified | place... | reverse complement strand
CCCCTGCTTGACCAGGTCTGACGCTGGCGTCCACGCTGCCGGGCCGTCAGGGAACTGGCGGGCCTTGATGCCGTTTGCCTTGGTGAAGGCATCTTCATAGAGCGCCTTCGCCGTTTCCTTCATTTCGAAACAGCCTTTTATGGTTTTCTCCAGACGCGCCGGGTCGAAATCGACGTTGGTGACCGTGGCGAACAGCCCCTGGATGAGGAACAGATCGACGGCCGGGTCTTTCGCACCCAGGCCGCGCGCCTTGTCCGCAAAGAACGCCAGTCCCTTCAGCCCGTACAGCAGGTTGTCCTGCAGCGCAGCCACCTCGGGCTTCTTGCCGCATACCCCCATCACGTCGCATCCGATTCCCTTGGCAGCCTGCTCGCACTGATGACAGAACATTTTGAATCCTCCCTTCCGTATTGTTTTTCCGTCCATTAGCGGTCTCATCTGCTTTTCTGTCCGGTTGATGGATAGCACTATACCGTAAGGACCGGGAACGGCCTTGATCTGCATCAAGTTTTCGCAGAAATGGGATCAGTCCGAAAAAAACGGTTTGCCGTGGATGCCGCTGAGAAACGCGGGTGATCGGCGCTCGCCGTATCGAGGTCGGCGGGACAACCTCGATACGGCCGGCGGGGCATGGGAGAAAGAGGGTTTCAGTCGATCAATTGTCGAAGGCGGTGAATATCCACTGCCAGGCATTGTGCAGTTCCGGTATCGCGGCGGCCGCATGGATCGCGGGACCGGGCTGCTTGCAATGTGACCGTATCGGTAGAAGGGACCAGCGAGACCCAGGGCTCGGCACCGGCGCTGCGGAAGGCGTTGAATGCCCCCTGCGAGTTGGCGTAGGACACCAGGATTTAAGTATTTGCTGCTGCGGGAAAAGTTTATCCGAACAAGCCCGGCTGCAAAGCAAGGCCGGTCAGAGCAATCCCAGCGCCGTGAAACTGACAAAGCCGCCGTCACCGATGATGATATGGTCCAGCACCTTGACCCCCATCAACTCGCCGGCGTCCTTGAGCCTGCGGGTGATCTCGCGATCCTCGCGGCTGGGGGCCGGATCGCCGGAAGGGTGGTTGTGCACCAGGATGATGGCCGCGGCCGATTCCCGGACCGCAGGGCTGAACACCTCTCTGGGATGGACGATGCTCTGGTTCAGGGAGCCCTCGGAGACCCGGACCTCCTTCAGGATCCGGTTCTTGCCGTCCAGCAGCAAGGCCATGAAGTACTCCTTGCGCCGATCCCGCAGGGAATAATGGTAGTGGCGGTAGACCTGTTCCGGGGAGGTAAAACGTTCGCCGTTGGTCAGTCGATCGGTGTTGAGGCGCGCGGCGATCTCCAGGGCGGCCTTGATGGCCGCGGCCTTGGCCGGACCGGTCCCCCTGACCCGGCAGATCTCGGCCACAGTGGCGTTTGCCAGGTTCCGCAGACTGCCGAATTCCTGGAGCATCTGGCGGCCGATGTCCACGGCGCTCTGTTTCGTTGCCGGGTTGCCGGTGCGGATGATGAGCGCGAGCAACTCCGCCTCGCTCATGGATTCTGCCCCCTGCTTCAGGAGCTTTTCCCGTGGCCGCTCGTCTTCGGGCCAGTGCTTGATCCCGCCTCCCATCGTCCACCTCTCTTCCGGTACACTGCATATGGTGTGGAAGAATTGTTCAATTAAAATTTGTTTTGCTATGGGTTATGTAGCACGGAAACCTGGCTGGGAAAAGAGATTTTTCTCCGGTTACCCGGCCACCAGGAGGAGGAAAAGGGCGCCGACGATGACGCGGTAGACGCCGAAGGGAATAAAGGTGTGGTTGCCGACGAAGCGGATCAGGACCTTGATACCGACGATGGAGAAGATGAAGGAGACCAGGAACCCGATCAGGAGGTTTTCCCAGTCGCTGCCGCGGAAGGCGGAGGCGTTCTTGTATATGTCGTAGCCGGTGGCTGCGAGCATGGTGGGAAGAGCCAGCAGGAACGAGAACTCGGCGGCGGTGGTGCGGTCCATGCGGCACATGAGTCCGCCGATGATGGTGGCGCCGGAGCGTGACACGCCCGGGACCATGGAGAGGCACTGCACCAGTCCGATGGTAAATGCCGTACGGTAGGAGACCTCGGTTACGTCATGGACCGCGGGTTTGTGGTTCCTCATGTAGTATTCCAGGACGAAGAAGGCGATGCCTCCCAGAATCAGCGAGATGCTGACCACTGAGGCATCGAACAGGTTCTTTACCAGGTTGTAGAGCGCCAGGCCCATGATCCCGGTGGGGAGAAAGCCGACCGCCAGCTTCATCAGCAGATCGGAGCGGACCGTGAACCTGCGCCAGTAGAGGCAGGCCACTGCAAGGATGGCGCCCAGTTGGATCGCCACCTCGAATGTCTTGTGCGCCTCTGTCTGTGGCAGCTTGAGGAGCTCTGAGACGAGGATCAGGTGGCCGGTTGAGGAGACCGGCAGAAACTCGGTCAGCCCCTCGACGATACCCAGAATTGCCGCTTCGAAACCTGTCACATATTCTCCCTGGTGTAATGTAAGATAACCAGCCTGTTGCAGGCTGCCTTGCGGAAATGAACCGTCCGGGGACAATACCGGATGATGACCCGGGAAATCAAGGAGAAACAGGCGTTCCTGGGCCTTCGTAACGCAAGTGTAACATTTTTATAGGATGAACGAAAAAAATATGCTAGTAATAAGCGGTTTTGCATCTTACCGGCAGGCAGCCGGACTGCGGAGGGATCATGTTTGGACTTATCCCCAAGGAAGAGAAATTTTTCGTCCTTTTCAAGGACTTGGCAAGGAATATAGTCGAGGGGGCGCAGCTCTTCAAGGAGATGATCGACGATTTCGACGATCCGGTGGCCAGCCAGAAACTGATCAAGCAGATCGAGCACAACGGCGATATCCTGACCCACGACATCGTGAAGAAGCTGAACAAGAGCTTCGTCACGCCCCTGGACCGGGAGGACATCTATGCGCTGTCTGGCGCCCTGGACGACATTCTCGACCTGATCGACGCCTGTTCCCAGCGGTTCGTCATGTACAACGTGGAACAGCCCACCTCGACGGCCAAGGAGATGGCGTTCCTGATCCTCAAGTCCTGCCAGGCAGTGGAGGGGGCCGTCTCGTTCCTGGGGGGGAACCTGGAGCAGATCAACCGCTTCTGCGTGGAGGTGAACTCGCTGGAGAACGAGGCCGACCGGGTCTGTCGCGAGGCCATAAGCCGCCTGTTCGACGAGGAGAAGGATCCCATACAGCTCATCAAGTGGAAGGAGATCTACGAAACCCTGGAGCGTGCCTGCGACAAGTGCGAGGACGCGGTCAATATCCTGGAAAGCGTGGTCCTGAAAAATGCTTGATGTCACCCTCCTGATGCTGATCCTGGTTGTTGCGGCGGCCCTTATCTTCGATTTCATCAACGGCTTCCATGATACCGCCAATGCCATCGCCACCTGCATTTCCACCCGGGCCCTGACCGTCAGGTCGGCGATCCTCATGGCGGCGGGCCTCAACTTCGCCGGCGCCATGATCTCGACCAAGGTTGCCGCCACCATCGGCAAGGGGATCGTTGATGCGTCAGACATCACCCAGATGGTGGTGCTGGCCGGCATCTTCGGTGCAATCATCTGGGATCTGGTTACCTGGTACTACGGTCTGCCGTCTTCCTCCTCCCACGCCATTATCGGCGGTATCATGGGTTCGGCGATCGCCCATGCGGGCTTTTCCGCCCTCCACTGGGCAGGACTGAACAAAATTATTCTTGCCCTGGTGCTCTCCCCCCTGATCGGTATCGTCACCGGTTTCATCTTCATGGTGATCATGATGTGGAGTTTCCGGAACACACCTCCCCACGTGCTGAACAAGGGATTCAGAAAGCTCCAGGTCCTGTCCGCCGCATCCATGGCCTTTTCCCACGGAACGGCCGATGCCCAGAAGTCCATGGGAGTCATCACCATGGCCCTGGTGAGCTACGGAACTCTCGAGACCTTCGCAGTACCCGTCTGGGTAAAGGTCGCCTGCGCCGTGGCCATGGCTCTCGGCACTGCCGCAGGAGGATGGCGCATCATCAAGACCGTGGGCCATGACTTCGTCAAGCTGCAGCCGGTTCACGGGTTCTGCGTCGAGACCGCCTCGGCCGGGGTAATCCTGGGCGCCTCGGCCATCGGCATGCCTACCAGCACCACCCACGTTATCACCTCCAGCATCCTTGGGGTGGGCCTTTCGAAACGTCTGTCCGCAGTCAACTGGCAGATCGCCTACCGTATCGTCTGGGCATGGGTGCTGACCATTCCGGCCTCCGCCGCGGTCGCCTACGTAACCTACCAGACCCTGAGCCCGCTCCTGGGCAAGTAAACCGACGGCGGGATCACCCGGTCCCTACTCCAGTTCTTCCCCGATTTCCTCCATCTCCTCGGTCAGGCAGTTCAGGGTTTCGTCCTTTCTTCGGAAGCGTACGATCAGATAGTAGACCAGGGCATACGAGAGGAGGGCGGCCGCGAAGCCGAGGAGAGAGGCGCCTATGAGGAGGGGTGCGCCGTGGCTTTTGAGGATTTCCAGGCCGTATTGCAGGGTCAGTTCCTTGAGAACCAGCTTTTCCGGGGTATGTCCCAGGATGTACTCGCCCAGCTCGTAACTGGCCACCAGGACCGGGACTACGGTCAGCGGCGTGTTGATCCAGGCGCCGGTCAGGCAGGTGATCTTGTTCACGCGCAGGATGAAGGCGGCAACCAGGGCCATGGGGGTGTGAAGGCCGAAGAATGGGGTGAAGCTGATGAAGACCCCCACCGAGAACCCCGCCGCGATGTGTCCGGGATGGCTGTCCAGCGTGAGGATGGTTCGGATCCTTTTCTTCCACTTTTCCTTGTCGAACAAACAGAGCCCTCCCGAGTTGCCCAAGTCTAAAGCCCCCCTTCCGGCTTTGTCAACCGTTTTCCCGGGACCTCCCCTCATGCTCCATCCCAGATTCTGGCAACTCTCGACTCGGAAGATATGATTCTCTATGGGTGGGCCTGGCACGGGCCGACTCGGCCGGTTTCCGGGAGGATGGAGGGCTGGAGCAAAAAAACGGCGACCAGACGGTCGCCAAGGAGGAAAAAAAGGTTAGAGGCGCTGCACGGTTTTGCAGTCAGGCTTCCTGCTTTTTCAGCTATTGATTGTAATTGGTATTCATAATATGTGCCAAGACCGCTATCGACTCTTCCCGCAGGTATGGTATCGTGGTTGATGTCCCGGCAGGGGAGATGGAAAAACGAGGCCCGCGGGGCTTTTTCCACATGGAAGAGCCGTCGCGGGCCTTGACATATCCCGGCGTCGTGTCCCATTCTCCGGCTGTGCACGCGGAGTTGCCGGTACTCAGGGGGGGATGTTCTGACTAATTCGTAAGCATCGGTTGCCAAATGTTTGGCAGGTCAGATGAGGTCGATCAGGGCCTTTACCGTCTTCTCGATCCCCTCGGCAGTCTCGGAGATGCTCCGCGCCAGCATATAGGCGGGGGTGGAGACGATCTTGCGCTCCCTGTCCACCACGAACCCGGTGACCGGGCACTCAACATGCAGACTTCCGGTCTTGTTGATTTCCGCCGCGGTTCCGGCGTCGGTGCCGATGGTCAGTTGCGGCGCATATTCCCTGCCGAGGGCGGCCGCTATCAGCGCCGGGGCGATACAGATGGCGCCGATGGGCTTGCCCGCCTTCGCCATCTCCCGCACCAGCCGGGCAACGTCCGGCTGGATAGTCGCGGCGGCGCCCTTTTCCGCGAAGTCACACAGGTTCTTGGCCGCACCGAAGCCTCCGGGAAAGATTACAGCGTCCAGGTCAGCAGCAGTCACTTCCTTGATATTCCTGATGTTGCCCCGGGCGATCCTGGCCGACTCCGCCAGTACGTTCCGCTTCGCCCCAGTCTCTTTCATGGTCAGATGGTTCACCTCCGGCGCCTCCATGTCCGGGGCCATGCAGATCGCCTCGGCGCCGTTCCTGTCGATGGCCAGCAGGGTCAGCACCGTCTCGTGTATCTCGCTTCCGTCGCGCACGCCGCAACCGGAAAGCACCACGCCGATTTTTTTCTTCATGGGAACCTCCTTTGATATCTGATTGTAGATATGACTGGTCATGCCAACGGGGTAATTTTATGCGGAAATGCCGCGCTCCGCAAGGTTAATGGGGGGCACCGAACGGAGAGCACGGCGTTGACGTATCATGACCCCCATCCCAGCATCATCGCTGCACTGAACACCACCAGGCAGATCAAGGTCCCTGCGCTGATGCAGGCCACGGCCAGGTCTTCGTCCAGCCGGTACTTGATCGCCAGGATGCTGGTGGTCAGGGCCGGGGGCATGGCGGTCTCCATGACGGCCACGCGGTAGGGGAGACCGCTCTTACCCATGAGATAGAGCACGGCGACAAGTATGGCCGGGATGACGAGCATCCGCAGCAGCAGGCAGAGGACCAGGGGCCTTGTGTCACGCAGGGCGGTGAAGCGGAGCTTGGCGCCGATGAGAAAGATGGTCAGGGGGAGGGTGGTCCAGCCGATCCCGCCGAGTACCGAGGCGAAAGCCTCGGAGGGGCGGAGGCCCGCCACGTTGAGGACCAGGGCGATCGCCAGGGCGATGAGCGGTGGAAATTTCAGGGATTCGAGCAGGCTTTCCTTTCCGCCGGCGATGAAAAATCCAAGGGAGAGAAATATGGGAAACATCCCCATCTGGTCGTAGAGCACCGCGTAGGAAAGTCCCGCGCCGCCGAACAGGGCGTAGGCGAGGGGGTAGCCGAGAAAGCCGGTGTTGGGGAAGGCGGTTACCAGCGTGAAGACCCGCAGCCTCTTCCCCTCGAAGCCGGCCCACCTTCCCACCCCCCAGGAGAGCGCCGCACCCGCCAGCATGACCACCCATGCGATCACGACTACGTCGAAATGGGCGTGTCTCAGGTCGAGGGCGCCGATGACGTTCAGCGTCAGGCAGGGGAGGGAAAGCGTGACTACGTACCGCACCAGCCATCCTATGTGCTTTTCCCGCAGTACTCCGGCCCTGCGAAGGATTATGGCAAGGGTGAAGATGCCGAGTATGAGAACCACCTTGTCCATGAACGCTCCGGAGGGCTGTCATTGCACGGGAATGCGGCTTATGCCGGTCCGTCTTTTACGAGGGAAGGTCGCCCTTTGATTCAGGTAGCAGAAACGGAGCGGGATGAAAAGACAAAATTTTGCGGATCCCGCCGCCGACCGGAAGGAGAGGCGTCGCCAGGACCTTCCCCCTACGTCGTGCAGGGGAAAGTGCATTGACATCCCGGCACTTTTTGGCTACTCTAACCCAGCTTGAGCTCGTTAATAAAGATATGTTTTCAAGGAGTTTTTATGACGGGTTTCCGTTCCCTCATCATACTCCTCCTCCTTATGGGAGTGGTATTCCCATCCGGATGCAAAAATAAGGAGGAGGTCCTCTTTTACGAGTCGTCACGCAAGGAAAAAGCGGAACCCCCCATCAAGGAGGTGCCCAAGGACATTCTGGCTTCCCAGCAGGCCTTCATCTCCCTGGCGCAGCAGGTGACGCCTTGCGTGGTCAATATCTCCACCGTAAGCAGGAAAAAGCTGGTCCAGCCCTTTTTCCAGTTTTCCCCGTTTTTCGACGATTTCTTCGGCGAGCAGCAGCCCCGTTACCGGAGGGATACCAGCCTGGGCTCCGGTTTCATCATCAACAGCACAGGGCACATCCTGACCAATGACCACGTGGTGCGCGACGCCGAAAGCATCAAGGTCAAGCTTTCCAACGAGAACGTATATGACGGCAAGGTGGTCGGAAGGGACCCGAAGACCGATATCGCGGTCATAAAGATCGAGAGCAGGGAACCGTTGCCGGTTGCCGTGCTCGGAGACTCCGACAAGCTGCGCGTGGGGCAGTGGGCCGCAGCCATAGGCAACCCCTTCGGCCTGGACAGGACCTTCACGGTTGGGGTCATCTCCGCCACGGGCCGTTCCAACATGGGGATCGAGACCTACGAGGACTTCATACAGACCGATGCCTCCATCAACCCCGGGAACTCCGGGGGGCCGCTGCTCAACATCCACGGCGAGGTTATCGGTATCAATACCGCCATCGTTGCGGCCGGCCAGGGTATCGGGTTTGCCATCCCCATCAACATGGCCAAGAACGTGGTCGATCAGTTGATAAGCAAGGGGAAGGTGAGCCGCGGCTGGCTGGGGGTTTCCATCCAGCCGGTGACCGACGAGATAGCGGCTTCCTTCGGCCTGAAAAAGGCTGCCGGCGCACTGGTCAACGAGGTGGTGCCGGGAAGCCCGGCCGCCAGGGCCGGCATCCGTCAGGGTGACATCATCGTCGGGATTGACGGCAGGGAAGTGAGGGACGTCCAGCAGCTGCAGCGGCTGGTGGCGGAAACTCCGGTAGGTAAACAGGTGGAAGTACGGGTGATACGCGAGAAAAAAGAGGTCCGCCTCAGCATGAAACTGGGGAGCGCCGAGAGCGCCGAGGCGAGGCAGGCCAGGCCGGAGGAAGCGGTCCCGGCGGTCTGGCTGGGGATGACGGTCGGAGAGCTCCCCCGCGAGATGCGGATGCGCGGTCTCGGCGGCGTTGCGGTTACTACTGTGGACCCCGAGGGTACCGCGGCCGAGGCGGGTATCCGGCCGGGAGACGTGATAGTTTCCGTCAATCGGATAACAGTGGGAAATCTGGCGGAATATTCCAGGGTCATCACCGAAGCCGGCAAGAAGGGTTCTGCCCTGTTGCTGATAAAGCGGGGCACCGCGAGCATCTATTTCGTACTGAGGACACGCTAGGGTGGAAGGAACGATACCATGAGCCTGATAGAGAACCCGGAACACGCGAGGCGGCTTGCCCGGGCCATCATCTCCGATGTGGCCATCTACAACAGGGAAAAGGTGGAGCGGGGAATAAAGGAAGACACCATCTTCGATCTCCTGGAGAACGAGCTGGAGGAGGGTCGCCAGCATTTCCTCTCCAGGGTCTCTCCGGGGCTGGCCGGCTCCAAGATATTCGATCTGGCCATTGTTGATGTGCTCATCAAGCGTGCCGGCAAGATCGAGTCGCCAATCTGGTAACCTTGTCCGGCTGGTGAAGGCTGCGGGGGCGCGGTTCAGGCGATCGCGCCCTCACTTTTTAGGTATGAGGCGTCGGGCGCGGTCCAGCTCAAGGCGGCCCGGGGTCGTATCCGGTTGAAGAGGTCCGAATCCGAATCAATGGGCAAGGAAATATCGCACATACTCTGCGCGGAGCAGACCTTCCAGGCTCTGGCCGGCAGGGCCGGGGGGACCTTCCTTTCTATTCTGAGGGATCACGCCCGGGAGTTCCACTTTGGTTCAATCGCGGCGGATACCTTTTTTTACGGCATCAGGTCCCCCTTTTCATCGGGCAATCCCTCCCGCTGCGGAGACCTGATTCACGGCGCCGAAGGGGCGGACACCGGCCGACCGACCCATGAGATGCTGAAGGCGTTGCGTGGCGCGCCCCACGATCCCCTGTTCAACGCCAAGGTTGCCTTTGCCGGCGGCTTTCTCACCCATATCGCCCTTGATTCGATGATTCACCCGTACGTCTACCATGTCAGCGGCAACTACTACGCTGACTGCCCTGTCGAGCGGAAAGAAGCCAGGGTACGTCATCGACTGATCGAATCCTGGCTCGACCTGCACCTGCTGGCAACCTTTACGAGGGAGCCGGCCCGCTACGGCAGACTGGATGATGTCCGCGGGAACCGGGCGGTCAACCGGGCTTTGCTGGGATTTCTGTTCGCGGCCTGCGAGAAGTCGCTGAAAGTCGATCGCTCGAACCTCAAAGAGCTCATGCGTGGATACGCGGTGCAGATGGCCCTGAACAGCGTGTACGGCAAGCCCGCGGTGGCCGGCTGGGTGCGGCGTGCAGACCGTATGCTGAACGGGCGGCTCGAAACGATCCTGGCGCTGTTCTATCCGTGGGGGTACGTCGAGGTGCCGCGTGAGCTGACCCATTTCGACTCTTTCCTGCACCCGGTCACCGGCGAGAGACGGAGCGGAGGGTTCCGGGAACTATGGGTCAGGGCGGTGGAGCGGAGCGGGGAGTTTCTCCTGTCACTGGAGAGGTTCCTGTTTTACGGCGGGGACGACGACGATCTCCGGAATTCGGTGCAGGGGTACAACCTGGGCACCGGGCTGGTCGGCGTCTCCATGAAGGATGCCGTCCATTACGACTGTATCCCAAGGGAGCGGCTTGTGGCCTTTTGACGTATACCATGCGGCGCGCAGAGACGCAGCGCTCCCGCAAGTCAGGCGGAGATTTTCTCCGCAATCCCTTTTGCTTCCCGGGCAATTCCCTTGAACGTATCGAGCATGCTCAGATAGACCGGCGCCGCCAAGGGAAGGCAGAGACCCTCGATCAGCCGTTCTTCGTGCTGAGTGGCGTACTCGATGGTCATCTTTTCAACCATGGCTTCCGATTCCAATACATAGCGGATCAGGACCGGATTCCGAACCAGGACCAGGTCCGCCGCGGCCTTCAGGATGTCCGTGAGCGCCTGGGAAAGAAAGCTGACCTCCGTCACTCCGCGATCACTGAACAGGACGTTTGCCCTGGCCTTTTTCCGGAGAGTCTCGGCCATGTCCTCCAGATGCCCGCAAATCCTGAGGAAATGTCGTACAATATCCTTCAGCGATTCTTTTTCCACAACGGTTTGAGTCGAACTGGCGATGGCTGCCATCATTTCCGGCTCTCTTGCCCTGACGGCGGCGAGTTTTTCCAAACACTCCATGGCCGCTTCCGGTGAATTGCCGGTTAACGTCTTCTGCAGACATGTCAGACATTCGCCGGCACCGGTGCCCATTGCGTGTATCTGGTACAGCAGGTCATCGCATTTTTCCTTCATATGATTCCCCCGGTTGTTCAAGCGCCTTGTGCCGCGGCGAACCGCGGTTCCATCATACCTTACCACAAGTTTGCGGATATCAAGTCATGGAAAAACCATTCCGTCGGTATGATGGCATGGGGCCTGATGGTTTTCTGGTGGAGTGAAGTATATTTTTATTTAAACTAAAAAACAAGGTTTTTCTGGTTCGCCAATTGACAACGGAAAAAGCACCGGTACAATGGAACTGTCTCAGACTGAGCGGTGTCGTCATTTCCGAATGCCATCCTTTTGATTCTGCCCTTCTTTTTTCAGGTTACTACACTTTTTCCTTTTATCCACATGACGGTATCGCAGTCGAAGGTGGGGGTGCGCCCGACAACGGTTGCGAGGCGGGATGCGCCAGGCAGGAATTATAGCGAAAATGAAAACTGTTTCCCTGCAGGGATGCCGGACCATAACGGGTCCGGAGTGGAGAAGAGCGCTATGAGTGCCGAGAACGGGTCGGGAAAGGGTTTGGAGTATATCAAGCAGGGAGTCGGCTCCGCGGATGAAAAGGGTACCGGTGCGGCTATGAAACGAGAAGCCGAGGAACGGGCCAGGCTGGCCGCCCGCGGCGGGGCGAAAGGGGAACTGCCCGGAGGGGCCGCGGAATCCCCTTATATCCAGATTGACAGGACGCTCAAACGTTGCCAGTACAGCCAGGATGCGCTCATCGAGGTGCTGCATGCCGCCCAGGAGACCTTCGGGTTCCTGAGCGAGGATACCATGGCCTACATTGCCCGCCAACTGAAGCTCCCTCCCAGCTGGGTCTACGGGGTGGTCACCTTCTACCATCATTTCAACCTGAAGCCGCAGGGGGAGCATACCTGCAACATATGCATGGGTACCGCCTGCTTCGTGAAGCGGGCCGGCGACATCGTAGAGACCCTGCAGCGGGAGTTCGGCGTCAAGGCGGGAGAGACCACGGCCGACGGCAAGTTGAGCATCAACATTGTACGGTGCCTGGGAAACTGCGGGCTGGCTCCGATGATAATCCTGGACGGCAAGGTTTTTGCCCGCCAGACACCGGAATCCATGCTTCAGCACTGCAGGGAGGCCGTGGAAAAGTAACAACGGCCGGCTGCGGGAGGAATGATTACGATGACTCGTGAAGAACTGCAGGCCATGGCAAGACAGGAACAGGACAAACGGAGCGCCTACCGGTGCCGGTTGCTCGTCTGCTACAGCACCCCCTGCCTCTCGTCCGGGGCCGAGGGGGTTTACAAGGCGCTGGCCCAGGCGGTCAAGGAGCGGAACCTGGATGCGGAGGTGGACGTGACCCGCACCGGCTGCGTCGGCCCGTGCAGCCGCGGCCCTCTGGTCACGGTACGCATCCCGGGCCGCGAGGACGTGATCTACGAGCACGTAACCCCGGAACTGGTAGTGCAAATCCTGGAACGGCACGTCATGGGCAACGAGGTGATTGCCGACAACGTGCTTCCCCACGACATCCCCTTCTTCACCAAGCAGCTCAAGGTGGTGCTGGCCAACAGCGCCAACATCGATCCCGAGAGTCTCGAGTCGTACGTGGGATTGGGCGGCTTCACCGCGTTCTTCAAGGTACTGGAGGAGATGACCCCGGAACAGGTGGTCGAGGAGATCAAGAAGAGCGGGCTGCGCGGCCGCGGAGGGGGCGGGTTCCCCACCGGCCTGAAGTGGGATATGGTCAGGAAGGCAAAGGGAGAGAAAAAATACATCGTTGCCAACGGGGACGAAGGGGACCCCGGGGCCTACATGGACAGGACCACCATGGAATCCGACCCGTTCCTGGTGCTGGAGGGGATGTCCATCGCCGCCTATGCGGTGGGCGCCGACCAGGGGTACATCTACGTCCGGGCCGAATACCCTCTGGCGGCCGAACGGCTGGCCAAGGCCATCAAGAAGGCCGAGAAGGCCGAGATCCTGGGCAACCGCATCTTCGGGAGCAGCTTCAACTTCCGGGTGGACATCCGGTTCGGCGCCGGGGCGTTCGTCTGCGGCGAGGAAACCGGGCTGCTCACTTCCATCATGGGGCGTCGGGGACAGCCCTATCCCCGTCCGCCGTTCCCGGCCAACAGCGGCCTGTGGGGGTGCCCGACCCTGATCAACAACGTGGAGACCTACGGCAACATAGCGCCGATCATCAACCGCGGCGGTGACTGGTACGCGGGCATCGGCACGGAAAAGAGCAAGGGGACCAAGATATTCGCCCTGGCCGGCGAGATCAACAACACCGGACTCATCGAGGTGCCCATGGGGATCACCCTGCGCGAGGTGGTGTACGAGATCGGCGGCGGGATACCCAAGGGAGCCGGGTTCAAGGCGGCCCAGACCGGCGGACCGAGCGGCGGCTGCATTCCGGCCGACTATCTGGACACCCCCATCGATTACGAGAACCTGGCGGCCCTTGGCTCCATCATGGGCTCCGGCGGCCTGGTGATCATGAATGATCGGAGCTGCATGGTGGACGTGGCCCGCTTCTTCATGGATTTCTGCCGCGACGAGAGTTGCGGCAAGTGCATACCGTGCCGCGTCGGGACCTCCCAGATGCTGGGGATCCTGCAGCGGATCTGCAACGGAAGCGCGGTCATGGAAGACCTGGACAAGCTCGGGGAACTGGCGGAGATGGTCCAGGACACCAGTCTGTGCGGGCTCGGCTTCACCTCCCCCAATCCGACCCTGAGCACGCTCAGGTACTTCCGTGAGGAGTACGAAGCCCATATCCGGGACCGGAAGTGTCCGGTCGGCGTCTGCGAGATGAAGGAGGTCCCCCTGAGGGATCTCCTGACGGAGTTGCCGCGTCGGATCCGGGAAGCCGGCAAGCAGTGAACGGAGGTGCGCCATGTCGGTTATCACGTTGACGATAAACGGAACGGAGTGCAGCGCCCCGGTGGGGGCGTCACTGCTGGATGCCTGCCGGCAGAACGGGGTGGAGCTCCCAACCCTGTGCCATCTGGAGGGGTTGACCCCGGTCGGCGCCTGCAGACTCTGCCTGGTGCAGGTGGAAGGCGCCCGGCGCCTGATGCCCGCCTGCACCACCGAGGCCCAGGACGGGATGAACGTCCAGACCCATACGGAAAAGCTGGTCGAGTACCGCAGGATGATCCTTGAGCTCCTGCTGGCGGAACGGAACCATATCTGCTCCGTGTGCGTGGCCAACGGCTGCTGCGAGCTCCGCGCCCGTTGCGCCGAGCTGGGGGTGGATCACACCCGCTTCGAATACCGCTGCCCGGATCTCCCGTTCATCGACACCACCCACGAGCGGAACGGTCTCGACCACAACCGCTGCATCAGCTGCACCAGGTGCATCCGGGCATGCGACCAGATCGAGGGTGCCCATACCCTCGACATGGAGGGCCGCGGTATCGACAACCGGATCATCATCGACATGCACCAGAAGTGGGGCGCCAGTAAGACCTGCACCAAATGCGGCAAGTGCGTGAACGTCTGTCCGACCGGCACCCTGTTCTGGAAGGGCTCCACCGTGGCCGAGGTGGAGAAGGACGTTGGGTTCGTCCACTGGATCAAGGGGGGGCGGGAGAAGAAGCAGTGGAGCTTGCTCTAGTGTCCTGTGCGGTTAGTTCACCGCAAGAATTCCGAGGAATTTTGGTTCCTGGCAAGGCGCGGCGACACATGCCTAGCAGGGTCTAAGCCGAGGAGCCGGAACGCGGCCAGGGGCCAAAAGGCCCGGAATTGTAAGGAAGGAATTAGCCGCACAGGACACTAGATGGTCTGGATATGAACCTAAACCTCTGAAAGGGCGATGGCTATGGCAAACAAGGCAAGGGTTGCGACTGTCTGGCTGGGAGGGTGTTCGGGATGCCACATGAGCTTTCTCGACCTGGACGAGAAGCTCATCGATCTGGCAGAGCGGATTGAACTGGTTTACAGCCCGATAGCCGACGTAAAGGAATATCCCCATGACGTGGACGTGGTGCTGGTGGAAGGGGCGTTGTGCAACACCGAGAACCTGGAACTGCTGCTCAAGATACGGGAGCGGACCAGGTTCATCGTCAGCTTCGGTGACTGCGCCGTTACCGGCAATACGCCTCAGCTGCGCAACAGGCTCGACGTGGACGATGTGCTGACCAAGGTCTACCAGGCGGGACCGGGAAGCATCCCCAGGGGTCCGGAGGCGCTGGAGGTGCTGCCGATCCTCCTGCCGAAGGTATATCCGCTGCACGCGGCAGTGAATGTGGATTTCTATCTCCCCGGCTGTCCCCCCGATCCGGACCGGATCTTCAGGACGGTAGCCTCCCTGCTGGAAGGCAAAATGCCTGAGCTGCCTCCGGAATCCATCACGTTCGGGTAACTTCGTAGAAGGAGCGCTGGTTATGGAAAGGAAGCTGCATATCGAACCGATCACCAGGATCGAGGGGCATGCGAAGGTCTCCATATATCTCGATGAAACCGGCGAGGTCAGCGAGGCGCGCATGCATGTAGTGGAATTCCGCGCCTTTGAAAAATTCTGCATCGGCCGGACCTTCTACGAAATGCCCGGCATAACCAACCGGATCTGCGGCATCTGTCCCACCAGCCACGCACTCGCGTCGGTGAAGGCCGGCGACGCCATCATGGGTGTCGGGATCCCCCCCGCCGCGGAAAAGCTCCGCCGGATCTTCAACTGGGCCCAGTATGTCCAGAGCCATGCCCTGAGTTTCTTCCACCTGAGCGCGCCGGACCTGCTGCTGGGGTTCGATCACGACCCGGCCACGCGCAACGTGATGGGTCTGATTCAGAAATTTCCTGATGTGGCCCGCAAGGGGGTCAGGCTGCGGGGGATCGGCCAGGAGATAATCCGTATCCTGGCCGACAGGAGCATCCATCAGGCCTGGGCCGTGCCGGGCGGGGTGCGTCAGCCGCTCACCACCGAGAAGCGCGACGCCATCAGGGAGTTGCTTCCCGAGGCTTTTGCCACTGTTGATCTCGCCCTGGAACTGTTGAAAGGGAGCTTCGAACAGTTTGCCACCGACGTTGAAATCTACGATTTTCCGTCACTTTTCGCCGGATTGGTGACAAGGGAGGGGGGACTGGAGCACTATGACGGCCTGCTCCGGTTCTGTGACGCGGACGGGGGCATCATCGAGCCGGGTGTCGCCAACGACAGGTACCGAGACTACATCGAGGAGGCATCGGAAAACTGGAGCTACCTGAAGTTCCCCTACTTCAAGTCCCATGGCCCGTACAACCGCGCCGAGGGTGCGGGCATGTACCGGGTCGGTCCCCTGGCACGTCTCAATATCTGTGATTTCGCGGGGACCCCGCTGGCCGACGCCGAGCTGGCAAGGTTCCGCGCCCTTGGTAACGGCCGGACGGTCACCAGCAGTTTTCACTACCACTATGCGCGTCTGATCGAGATCCTGTTCGCACTGGAGAAGATCCGCCAGACCCTGGACGATCCGGACATCACCGATGACTGGGTTCGTGCCGAGGCGGGCGTGAACCGGCTGCGGGGTATCGGGATGGTCGAGGCCCCGCGCGGCACCCTGATACACGACTACAGCGTGGACCGCAACGGGCTCATTACCGACGTCAATCTCATCGTCTCAACCGGGCACAATAACCTGGCCATGAACCGGACCATCAGCGGCATCGCGAAGCGCTACATCAAGGGTGACAAGGTCAGCGAAGGGATGCTCAACCGGGTGGAGCACGGCATCCGCGCCTATGACCCCTGTCTCAGCTGCTCGACCCATGCGCTGGGTGCCATGCCGCTCCGCATAACCATAGTGGGACCTGATGGAGAGACCATACGGGAACTGGTTCGCGACTGATTGCGCCCGCATCGTAATAATCCCTCACCATGATACTGTTAATCGGCTACGGAACCCCTTCCGCCGGGACGACGGCGCCGGTCCGGCTCTGGCCCGCATGCTCGGCGAGGCGGGAGCACGGGCTGACCTTCGCGTTCTCACTCCCCACCAACTGACCCCGGAGCTTGCCGTTGAGCCGGCAGCCCCCGAGGTCACGGCCGTGCTGTTCATGAATGCGGCGGTTGTCTCCGGCAGCGGCACTACGTTTGCCGGGGACGCGAAGCCGCGTCTGCTCGAACCCTCTCCCCATGACTCCTGCCTCGGTCATTACTTTCCCCCTAACGTTCTGCCGGCTTATGCCAAGCTTCTCTACGGAGTATGTCCGCAGGCATGGCTCATCACCATTCCCGGATACGACCTCGGTTTCGGAGAAGGCTTCAGCGAAGGCACGGCAGCGCTTTTCTCCGCGGCGCGGGCGAACGCTCTCGAGCTGCTGGAGGCATTAGCATAGACTGTGCTCCCTATCGGGAGGACGTCTCTGCTGCGCACCCTCCCGACGCTCTTTCTGTCTGTGCTACCATGAACCTTTCCATAAAAGAGGATCCGCTGTTATGTTATGGTTTTGACATAACTAAAAAATTTCAGTCATAATAAACATAAAACATTGTTACATTGTGTGAGATAAAAATCTGTTGTATGGACAGGATGTTCCTGATTCAGGAAGAAGGCACTGATAACAGTGGAATATTTTATCTTATCTAAATATCCGAGGGTCGATTCATCCAGAAATGTATTGAAATTGCGGGATTTCTGATGTATAAATCCATGATCACATTTTTGCCCCGTTAAATTGCTGCCAGCATCGCAAAGGCATATCTGATCGCTTAGCCGGTTTCAAATCCTTACAAAAAATACACAACAACCATAAAGGGGGAAGGTAAATGGACATTCTGGCCATTAATTGTGGCAGTTCGTCTGTCAAGTACCAGCTTTTTGACTGGACGAAAAAGGAAGTAATCGCCAAAGGGGTCGTGGAGAGGGTCGTCGTGGGCGGCTCCTTCATCGCGCACGAGGTCCCCGGTCGGGACAAGTACCGCAAGGAATCCGAATGCCCCAATCATAACGTTGCGATGGATCTCATCATCAAAACCCTGACTGATCCGGAGCACGGCGTCCTCAGCGACATCAGCCAGATTTCGGCGGTAGGTCACCGAGTGGTTCACGGCGGCGAGAAATTCACCAGGTCGGTCCTGATAGATGATAAGGTCCTTGATGCGGTGAAAGAGGTTCAGCACCTGGCGCCCCTTCACAACCCTCCCAACATCGCGGGCATCGAGGCAATGATGGCGGTCCTTCCCGATGTCCCCAACGTGGCCATCTTCGATACGGCGTTCCACCAGACCATGCCCGACTACGCCTACATCTATCCGCTTCCGTATGACTGGTACGTCCGTTACGGCGTACGCCGCTACGGTTTCCACGGCACCTCGCACCTGTACGTATCGAAGAGGGCGGCCGTGCTCCTGGGGAAGAAACCAGCCGAGTGCAACATCATCACCATGCATATCGGCAACGGGGTCTCGCACTGTGCCATCCGGAACGGCGTATCCGTGGACACCAGCATGGGTCTCACCCCGCTGGAGGGGGCGGTCATGGGCACCCGTTGCGGCGACATCGACCCGGCGATCCCCGCTTTCATGATGCAGATGGAAAACCGTTCAGCCCGGGAAATCGACAGCCTGCTCAACAAGAAGAGCGGGATACTCGGTATAACGAGGCGCTTCACGGACAGAAGGGATGTGATAGCGCATGCGACTGAGGGAGACAGGCTCTGCGGTCTTGCTCTGGCGATCGAGGCGTACCGGCTGAAAAAATACATCGGGGAGTATGCGGCGATTCTCGGACGGCTCGATGCGGTAGTCTTTACCGCCGGTGTCGGAGAGCGCGGGTGGCAGATCCGCGAGATGGCTCTCCATGGGCTGGAACATATGGGCATACATCTGGACAGGGAAAAGAACCGCCAGGCGGTCGATGGACTGGAATGCCCAATCAGCACGGACCTGTCGCCGGTCAGGGTTTTTGTCGTTCCCACGGACGAAGAGCGTGTCTTCACCGAGGATGTGGCCGCCATCCTGGAAGGAACCTATACGGACCACATGAATTTCGAGTATTCATTCTCCAGGTCCGACTACCAGAGGTCATGACGCTCGCCTGATCCGCCATTTATAACCGCTATCCGTCCTGAAATTCCCGGACAGAGGTGGTCCGGCGGCTTCGTATGTTTTCTCGGCTCTTTGACAACAGCATATAAGGTGGACCTTCTCCGTTCGGCCCCCGCTTCGGATGCGGCATCCGGGAGCGGTCCTTTGCGAATAAGGAGGCACCGTTTCGGCGTCAAGGGACGTTTTTCCCGTCATCCATTGTGAAACATCTCATGAAACATGCGCTTTCGCAGTCGTAAAAAGCGCTTCTAAAATAACGCTTTTTGTGCTACTTTCCACACAGTCAGCGTTCCCCACGTCAGGGTTCCGCCGTACCTGGCGCTCATCAACCTTCTATTCCGGAACAGTTGTTTCCTATGGCTAAAATCATCTGCATTGCAAATCAGAAAGGCGGCGTCGGCAAAACCACCACGGCGGTGAACCTGGGTGCGTCGCTGGCGGTTGCCGAGCGGAAGACCCTGCTGGTCGACATGGACCCCCAGGGCAATGCCGGCAGCGGCGTCGGCATCGAGCGGGACTCCCTGCGGGGAAACATCTATGACGCCCTGGTGGGGGACACCGACCCGGCGGCCTTTATCAGGAAGACGGATCTGGCCCTGCTCGACATCCTCCCCGCAACCGACGACCTGGCAGGCGCGGAACTGGAACTGGTGGCCGTCGATGAGCGGGAGCTGAGGCTGACCCGGGCACTGGCCGCCGTGGCCCATCTGTACGACTATATCCTCATAGACTGCCCTCCCTCGCTCGGTCTTCTCACCCTCAACGCCATGACCGCCGCCGGTTCGATACTGATCCCGCTCCAGTGCGAGTTCTACGCCATGGAAGGCCTTTCCAAGATGCTCAAGACCATAAGGCTGGTGAAGAAGGGGCTCAATCCTTCCCTGGCAATCGAGGGTATCCTCCTGACCATGTTCGACGGCAGGAACAACCTCTCGCGCCAGGTGAGCGAGGAGATCCGGAGCCACTTCGGCGAGACTACCTTCAGGACGGTCATCTCCCGCAATGTCCGGCTTTCGGAGGCGCCGAGCCACGGCAAACCGATCCTTCTGTACGACATAACCTCACGGGGAGCGGTCGGCTATCTGGAGCTGGCAAAGGAGATCATAGAAAGGGAGGCACGGAATGGTTAAGAAGACCGGTCTTGGTAAAGGGATGGCGGCGCTCCTCCCGGTGGCGGAGGAAGAGGGGAAGAGCTATTTCTCCTGCCCGATCGAGGACATCCGGCCCAACCGGGAACAGCCGCGCAAGACCTTTTCCCCCGAAAAGCTGGAGGAGCTGGCCGCGTCCATCCGGGAAAAGGGGATCATCCAGCCGCTGGTGGTGCGGCGCATGGGCGGGCACTACGAGCTGGTGGCCGGCGAACGGCGCTGGCGGGCGGCCCAGAAGGCCGGCCTCCATGAGGTGCCGGTGGTCATCCAGGACGTCTCGGACGACACCGCCCTGGAGATGGCCCTGATCGAAAACATCCAGCGCGAGGACCTGAACGCCATCGAACAGGCCGAGGCCTTTCACGCCCTGATCGAGAAATTCCACCTGTCACAGGACGAGATGGCCAGGCGGGTCGGCAAGGATCGCTCCACCGTGGCCAATTCCCTGCGGCTCCTGAAGCTCCCCGCCGTGATCAAGAACGACATCCTGGAGGACAACCTGTCCATGGGGCATGCGCGCGCCCTGCTGGCGCTCGAATCCCACGAGCTGATGGAGAAGGCGCGGGAGGAGATCCTCAGGAGGCGCCTGTCGGTGCGGGAGACCGAAAACCTGGTCAAGCGGCTGAAGAGCAGGCGCGCCGCCAGGCCGAAACCGGTGCATGCTCCCGAGATCACCTCCGTGGTAGACGCCCTCAAGCGCCGCTTCATGACCAGGGTCGCCATCCGCCAGAGCGGCAGGGGGGGCAAGATAGAGATCTCCTATTCCAACGCCGACGAGTTGACACGCATCATCGACATTCTTGCCCCGTGACCTGCCACGCAGTCATTTTTTGTCTGAAACCAAAAAAATTTTATTCATGCTAAAAAATAGAATTGACATGAAAGCCTCGGTATGGTAGCTATCTGATGTTTTACGGTTTGCCCCGGGGCACACGGCCTTTCCCCTGTAACCGTTTGTTTTCGATGGAGCAGGGAGCGGCCCGACCCGGCAAAAAGGGGTGCGGCAAATGATTACTATCGACATAGTATTGCTTTTCCAGACGGTAAACTTTCTCGTTCTGCTCTTCCTGCTGAACATACTCCTCTACAAGCCGATACGGAAGGCCATAAGGGAGCGGGAGGAAGAGATTGCGGCGTCGCGGGAGCGGACCGTCTCCGTTGACCTGGAGGTGAAGGAGAAGATGGCGCGCTACGAGGAAAGGCTCCGGAAGGTCAAGGCCGAGGCCGCCGGGGAAAGGAACCGGACGCTTCGGGAGGCCCGTGCGGAGGAGGCGAGGATCCTGGAAGCCGCCCGCCACGACGCCTCGGATTCGCTGGCCGGGATCCGCGAAACCATCCGGACTGAAGCCGCCAGGGCGGAGGGCCGTCTGCGCGACCAGGCTGAAACACTCTCGCGCCTCATTTGCGAGAAAGTTCTCGGGAGGAGCCTGTCATGAAACGAATAACCGGGAACAGACTCCGGGTGCATGTCCTGCCGTATCTGTCGGTACCCCTGCTGGTCATGGTTTTCGTCGCTGTCTGCCTTGCCTCGGAAGGCGCCCCCCATGCCGATCCGTACGCCCAGCTGAAGGACTTCGGCTATCGCCTGTTCAACTTTCTGATTCTTGCCGCGCTCCTCTTCTGGGCCGCGAAAAAGGTCGACCTGAAAGGTCTCCTCGATGCCCGGCGCGCCGGGATAGTAAAGGCGCTCCGCGAGGCCGAGGAGGCCAGGGCAGAGGCCGAGAGCAAACTGGCCGAGTACGGCGAGCGGCTGGAGAAGGCCACCCGTGAAATCGACGATATCCGTACCGCCGTCCGGCAGGAGGGTGAAGCCGAAAAGGCCCGCATCATCGCGGAGGCCCAGGAGACGGCCGGCAGGATCCGGGAGCAGGCAAGGATCTCGGCCCGGCAGGAGGTGGAGGCGGCCAAGGCGCTGCTGCGGGCCGAGACCGCTCGCCTCTCGGTGCAGCTGGCTGAAACGACCCTGAAGCAGGCCGTGTCGCGCACCGACCAGGACAAGTTCGTCGATGAATATCTTTCAAAGGTTGTGGAGGCATAGTGAGCACGAACGCCATCGCACGTAGATACGCCAGGGCGCTCATCCAGTTGGCGTCGGACCAGGAAAAGGTGGAGCAGTACTACACGGAGCTGAGGGTTTTTTACGGGGCTGTTGAATCCAATCCCGAGGTCGGAGAGATCATCGCCGCTCCCGGTCACGGGATCGAGGCGAAACGCGCCCTGCTGAAGAGCCTCATCGAACCCCTGGGGGTTTCCAAGAC
>Ga0228535_1002071_pt1 | contig 22212 bp, 22 predicted proteins | sample SJ1metagenome_FD_168457 | JGI IMG/M metagenome (GOLD analysis project Ga0228535, IMG submission 168457) | Enriched culture of PCE-dechlorinating microbial communities from Ithaca, New York, USA - SJ1 | ecosystem: Engineered > Modeled > Simulated communities (microbial... > Unclassified | place... | reverse complement strand
TGCATAATCCGCCACTGGAACGATTCTGATAGGCCATCAACCATTCGATCGGTATTGGGCTTGCTTTATGTATGATACGATAATCATCGGTCGTGATATCAGTTCTTCAGTCGCTGCGCTGGCTGCATCAAAGAATGGTCAGAAGACCGTTCTGGTCAGGGAGTCCGGACTGGATTGCGAACATGGTGACGGGGGCTATACCTTTCCGATCGACTCGATTCCCTGCTTCGGTATGGGACCCGGTCAAAGGGTCCTGGAAATATTGAGATCCCTCCATCCGCTTCCCGATGAATCTCCTGTTTCCGTTCTTATGGATCCGGCCTTCCAGGTCATTCTTCAAAGCCATCGGCTTGATCTTTTTGTTCAAAAGGAAAGATTGATCTCTGAAATGGTTCGGGAATTTCCATATCTCGAAGGGGAAATCAGGAATTTTTATCAGACGGTGGAAAAGTCTTCCAGGCTCGTCGATGAATGGATTCAGGAAGAGGTGCAGGAACAGGGGGACCATCTCAAAAGAACCCTCCGCAAACTGGGCCGGCTTCCCAATATTATCGGAAACTACATCTCCTTGATATTGCGAAACGCAGAGATGGACGGCGAGAATCCGTTCAGGGAAGTGATTGATGCCCATCTGGCCCTTCTTTCATACCTGGATTTAAGAGGCAGACATTACCCCATATCTGCCGCCTATCTCCTTTCATTGCCATGGCAGGGGGTTTATCTCACTTCCGGCGGTCGAACGGCCTGGATGGATTGGCTCCACAAGGGGATCGTCCAGAACGGGGGGGAGGTCCTGAACGGATGTTCCATAATCCGTGTTGAAACGAAACCGGGAATCATTGTCGATTTGGAAGGCGTCGAAGGTCCCACGACGCTTCGCAGCACAAATCTCATCGTCAGTTCGCAGTGGGAAAAACTCGACCTCCTTTCCGGCGAGAATAAGCGATTCCGGAGGCTGTCCCATCGGCTTGGGTCTGTTTCACCGAGTGCCTACCCCTTTTCCCTGCATATGGGGATTCGGGAATCTGTTCTTCCTGAAAAGATATCCCCCGTGAGCGTTTTGGTCAGGGAAGAGAAGGATTCCGATAGGGTCATGAAATGGATCCTATTGGAAATCAGCCAGCCCGGCGAATTGACGAGGGCGCCTCAGGGCAAGCGGTCCGTAACGGCTTGCGTGTTTCTTCATGAGTCTCCCCTGAAGCTTACCGATGACGAATTGAAGGAAATTGCGGCGGGGATCATCGATTCCCTGGATCCCTTCTTCCCTTTTTTACGGGAAGGCATCGATTACATTAATGTCGAGAAGTCCATCTCGTTCTCCCGACAGTTTCAGGAGGCTGCAAGTCTTAAATATCATGCCAGAGGAGGCGTGTTCTCGGGAACGACAACCCTTTCCCCGCTGACATCCCTGCCGAATGTCTATTTGACCGGGGCGATCCTGAAGGCCGGCCTGGGGTTTGAAGGAGAAATCCTTTCCGGGCTCGACGCCGCCAGCCTGGCGGGGGCATCGACGAAACAGGTCTGAACGACCCCGGGGTGCAGGGCGTCCTCCCGCATAGGGGCCTGGAAAGGGATCGTAGGGACGCAGAGTGGAAAAAATGCTTGCATTCTGGCTGGATTTGGTTTAGGAAACTCCAGCATTTCAGGAAGGAGTATGGACTATGTCAAGAATCTGCGAGATATGCGGCAAGAAGCCCGTCAAGGGCCATAAGATAAGCCACGCGAACAACAAGAGCGTGAAGGTGTGGTATCCCAATCTGCAGAAGATCCGCTGCATCGACAATAAGAGCGGGGCGGTGAAACGCGTCAAGGCGTGCACCCGCTGCATAAGGTCCGGTTTTCTGAAGAAAGCGGTTTAATAGATCCGGTTTAATAGATCATAGAAGAATAGATCCTTCCTGGGCCGAAACGACGCTCACGTCGTTTCGGCCCATTCATTTACGGGCTCACCGCTGCACGGATTTGCCGACCACCATCTTCTTGAGATCCGATATCCCGATCAGGAACGTTCCGTATCCGGTTTTTCCGAAAGCCTTCCGGTCTTTATTCAGTACAAGCTCCGTCTGAACTCCGTCCCTTAACGTGATGAGCCCCATTAATCTTTCGTCACATTCGGTGACCCTATGGGTCTGATCAACGAAGGTAATGGAATATTTTTTGTCAGGTATGGGAATTTTCTCGGGAAAAGACGAACCCTGTACCGAGCCCACTGCCGCGATCAGCGGCACGGCCATGATGAGCATGCATGACAAAATGACCCCTTTGATTCGGCCTTCCCCGTCGGATCTTGAAGAGAGCATAATGAATTTAGCTCACATGCCATATTGAAGAGATCAAGATGAATCAGGGTCAGAAATCTCTCCTTGACATCATCATGTCCCTTGATATGATCAGAAGGATATATGAATACAGGGAAAGATCGCAGATTAAAGACGATCGGGGAACAGCGATAATGTCGGCAGGACGTTTGCCCACAACCCGTTGGCGCATTCAGGAAGGCGATAAGAATGTTGAGGAACTCCTGAGCAGAGAGCTCAGGGTAAGTCCCATTATTTCTCAAATTTTGATGAGCCGTGATCTTATTGATCTGGATGATGCCCGGCGATACCTGAAGCCCTCGTTAAGCGACTTGCACAACCCCTTCCTGATGCAGGACATGAATAAAGCCGTCGATCGGCTCATGCGCGCCATATACCGTCATGAAAAAGTAATGATTTACGGTGATTATGACGCTGACGGCATAACATCCGTCGTTGTCCTGCTCAAGTTTCTTCAGGCGATTACAAACTCCGTCGACTATTATATCCCCGATCGAATTACCGAAGGTTATGGCCTTAATGTCGGGGCCGTGGGCCGGATGCATTCAGAGGGGATAAGCCTGATCGTCACCGTTGATTGCGGCATATCGGATCATGAGCAAATCGCCTATGCGCAGAGCCTGGGGATTGACACGATTATTCTCGATCACCATGAACTTTCCGACACCCTTCCCCATGCGGTTGCCGCAGTCAACCCGAATCGAAAGGATTGCCGATTTCCGTTCAAACAGCTCGCTGCGGTCGGCATTGTGTTCAACTTTTTGATTGCACTTCGCGGTGATCTGAGACGGGAAGGTTTCTGGCAGAAGGGCCAATACCCAAACCTCAAGGAATACCTGGATTTGGTGGCCCTCGGCACCATCGGCGACATTGCCCCCCTTGTGGATGAGAACCGCATACTGGCGAAAATCGGTTTGGACTTGATGACCGAGGAGCGCAGAACAGGCATCAGCGCCCTGAAGAGGGTTGCCGGCATTGAGCATCAATCGATCGACTCCGGCAAGGCCTCGTATTGCCTCATCCCGAGGATCAACGCTGCAGGAAGAATCGCCTCGGCCAGGGAAGCCGTTGAACTGCTCCTTTCCGACAATCCGGTTGAAGCCGATGAATTGGCCAGGAAACTGGACGGTTTCAACCGCAGGCGGCAAGCGATGGAGAAGGCTATTTTCAACGAGCTGGTCGAACAGGTTGGAGACCCCGTGGACTCGGAGAAGCTGGGTCCTCTGGTTTTCGCATCGCCCAACTGGCACCCGGGGGTTATCGGCATCGTGGCGTCCAGAATCGTCGACCGCTATGGGAGGCCCGCCATCCTGATCAGCCTGAAGGACGGCATCGGAAAAGGATCCGGGCGAAGCATCGCGGACTTCAACATCTATAAGGGCCTCAAGCGATGCGAGTCCCTGCTCCTTTCATACGGCGGACACCGCTACGCGGCCGGCATTTCCATCCGCGAGGAGGATATTGCGGCATTTACCGCCATCCTGGCGCAGGTCATGAATGAATACAGCCAGGAAAACGATTTTACGGTTTTCACGAAGATCGATGCCCAGTGCAGCCTGACGGATATCAATCATGACCTCATTTCGCAGTTCGATCAGCTTGCCCCCTTCGGCAGTAAGAATCCCGAACCGGTTCTCTGCGTCAGGAATGTCAGCGTCACATCCCCTTCCATCGTTGGGAACAACCATCTGAGAATGCGCGTCTGCTCGAACGGCGTGTCGCGCAATTCGATCTGGTTCAGCAACGGCCAGTTTATGCAGGAGCTTTCCGCGGCAACCCTGGATATCGTCTTCACACCGCAGTTGAACCTATGGAACGGCAACGCGGATATCCAGTTGAAAATGAAGGACGTTGCCGTTCAGAACAATGCGTAGCCCTCGTGCCTGGCAACCTCTGACCCGGCTATCTCCCCTCTGTCCGGAATGATTCTCATCTCCCTCCCCTACTGAGCCTCTGATCGACCTCTGGCAGGAAAAGGATAAGCGGCAGTGACTCGGTTTGCCCCGTGCGGGCTGGAAATCCACCCCGCACGAACCCAGGCGCCGCCGGATAAGGTGCAAGAATGATTCAACCAAAGAAGGCCCCCGCGGCTTGCCCCGGGGAGTCTCACGCACATGGCCGGAGGAGTGAGCGATGGAACGATTCGATCATAAGGGGATGATCATCATACCGAATCCGATCAACAAAGTGGCTGTCAAGGAAAAGGTTCTGGTCGTCAATGAGCTCTATTGCCCGAACGGTCACAGCCTGATCAGCAATCGAACGGTCTTCAACGGCCATCAAGGGATTTTGATCGGTATCGGGGTGGACATCCGGAGGGGACTGGTGGCCCTGAGCCCGGTCTATGGAGACAAGACACGAGTTTCCATAGACATCGACCTTCCGCACGGAGCCTTGGCAAAGATGTTCTGCCCGGTCTGCCGGGCCGATTTGCCCGTATATGCAAACTGCAGTTGCGGCGGGGATCTCCTGGCGCTCTTTCTTACCGGTGAGGCAAGTTTCATGGACTGCATCGGAATCTGCAACCGGATCGACTGCGTCAATGCAAGGATCGTCAGCAGCGGGGAACTGATTTCAGAAACCATGCTTGACTACCTTTAGCAAGCTGTTGAAAAACTCTTTCATATAAATTGTCGCAATCTCACCCATTTTGTCGTAAGGTTTAGCGCATAATGTATTGGAATTAAATGAGATAATGATGAGCGGTATGGAAGACAGAAGCTCTGGTGTATGGGACATACCCTCATGGAGAACCGAAACGGCTTGGTGCTGGATGCCCGGGTAACCCCCATCGTCGTCATTCCGGACTCGGCTGTTTCTCCCCTATCGAACCACCACCTTCATAACTTCATCCACCGGCGCCCGTCGTAAAGAACCATGTTCCAAACGACGGTCGCTCAATCCCGCAGTCACCTCCTCTTAGCAATGAATGTGCCGACGAAATGTCCGCTCGCTAACTCCCAGCGCCATCGCTGCCTACTCCTGCATAAACCGAGATTCATTCCATCTGGAATATACCTATTCAAATCGCATCCTCTGGATTTCCTGAAGTAATCATGTCCACCTCATCGATCACCTTCAAATGTGACCATATAAAACCAGACATATCATGTGTCGCTGGCACAAAAAAATAAATAAACTTGACAGTAATAATTTTGATTGTTATGCTGTACGTACAACAGAACAACATGGCGTTTAGGAACATCGGATAGTCTATGCAGTTAAATAGTTGAGACGGAATTACCGTCGGAAGATGAAGTATAAGGGAGTGAAATAAGCGATCTGTAATCGTTGAAGTTGGTTGAGGAGTTGAAGGAGTCGGTTCATCTTACAACAAGAGAGGAGGAGTCATGAGAAAACGAATTAGGTGTCGGTTAATTGGAGTCTTTCTGATAGCAAGCTTGTGTTGGGTTGGCTGCCTGTCAGCGGCAGGGCCAGTGGTGAGAGCTGATGTAACAGATAAGGTATACGAGGTGGTGAGCCCCGTTGGTGAGGAAACACAATTGACAAAATCTGTTTCTCCTAACCTTGATACCTTGGAGGGTAAAACAATCTGCGAGATATCCGTGGGTATGTACCGTCCTGAGACGTCATTTCCTGCAATTAGAGAAAGCCTAAAAAAACAGTATAAAGGAGTAAACGTTATTCCATATACAGAGTTTCCTGTAATACTGATGATGACATCTGGTAAAGAATATGATGACTATATAACGAAACAAATTGCCTTGTTAAAGCGGAGGGGATGCGATGCCGTGATAACCGGCAATGGTGGTTGAGGGGGTTGTACGGGCCGCATTTCGCGGACCACGGTAGCAGTAGAAAAAGCAGGTATTCCAGCCGTAGCGGTCATCGGTAAGAGTTTTGTGGGGCAATCTGACTTTATAGGTAAAAGCGAAGGATTGAATGGTTTAAGAGTTGCTAGTTATCCGGGTGCCTTTGTCACCGATTCGCCGGATGTCATGGCAAAGAAATTTGAAGACAATGTTTATGATCAAATCGTTAAGAAGCTAACTGAACCGACAGGAGGGACTAAAGCAGGAAGTAAAAAGGGAAATTCAAACATTGCGTTTAAAGGCACACTTGAAGAAGTGAATCAGCACTTTCGTGACATGGGTTGGACTGATGAACTTCCAATAATCCCCCCATCTATAGATAAGATTCAAGAATTTCTTAAATATACAGACTATTCTGCTGACAAAGAAATAGCAATAGTCCCTCAAGCCATGAGGAGGGCTACTCCAGCCGTTATTGCCGCAAATGGGGTGATGGCAGGGTGCAAACCCGAATATATGCCGTTACTAATTGCAATGGCTGAAACGATGGCTGATCCTTATCTAAACTATAGGGATCTCGCTACAACTTGTATGATTGTACCATATGGGTTTGCGAATGGACCAATTGCTAAACAACTGGGCGTCGTATCCGATATAGGGGCTATTTCACGTGGACCCAATCCTGCTCTTGGTCGAGCCCTTGGTCTTATGGTGCAAAACCTTGGAGGCTTCAAGCCAGGGAAAAACTACATGGCATCATTCGGCTATTTCAATCGTGGTTTTTTCGTAGCTGAGGACGAAGGACAGAGCCCCTGGAAACCTTTCCATGTGGAGGAAAAAGGATTTGATAAGAACGTAAGCACCGTGACTTTGGGCGGTACCATGACTTGGCAGACAGGCAGTTGTCGCTACAACAAGGATGTTACGGTAATGGCAAAAGCACTGTCTGATCAGATGCAGCACACGTTAGGAACCTATGTAACTTTATTCTGGAGGGAGTGGGACCAGAACATGGTTCTTGTTTTTATGACCCCGGCAGTTGCAAATATGTTTGCTAAGGCAGGGTGGTCAAAACAGGACCTGATAGATTGGCTCTGGAATAACTCATATGTGACGATGGAAGCTATTGGAGGAGAAAAAGGGATACGTGCGTTAATGGCCGACAAAACATATGGTGATACTCCAGCTTGGTTTTGGAAAAAGGTTCTAGAGAAGGCTAAGGAAGGACCAAGCGCAAAGATTCCACTTCTCGTAACCAAAGAGGAGATTCATATTGTGGTAACTGGAGATAACGGCAGGGACAAGTTGGGTACTTTATGGAGTTGGTATAACAAACCCACAACCCATGAGATAAAATTACCGGCAAACTGGGATAACCTAATGAACAAGCTTGGCTATCCTCCTCTTAAGACGTTCTTTAGCAACTAGATTGATTGGGATTGCTGAAGAGTTCCTTAGGAGCATAATCGGTTTGCAACAAGCCTCGCTCTTTAAGGTGATTTAAGAGAATACTAACCAAGGCGCCTCCGGGAAAGCACGTTCTGTTCAGTTGTTGTGAACCCTGTAGGTTTTGATAAGTGGTGCATGTTCCCGGAGGCGCCTTTGTCTAAACAGTAGCATTTGTTTCATCTGCAATCGCAGGAATGGCATCACTAGAAATAAGCTACATTAAAGGGTTATTTAAGGAGCTACCTATTTCCATGGTGGTCGGGTACACCAAAAAGCTATGCGTAATTCGATCAACTGAAAGGGAAAGCCCCAAAATCGAGGTTTGATTTGTTCACAATTCTCTCGCATCTGGTACAGGTTTTATCAACAACCATGGGAGGTATCTATGAAGCGTAACCGAAAAAAAAGATCTACATTGAAGGAATTAATTATCACCATATTTGCGATTGCACTGATTGTCGGAGCAGTGCCAGCATGGGCCGTAGAGGTTCAGCAGATCAGTCCAGATGAAGTCAAAAAAATGATTGAGAGCAAAAAGACCGAATTCCTAATTGTAGATGTTCAGCCTGAAGATGTATACGATCTCGCCCACATCAAAGGGGCGGTAAACTTCCCATGGGAAGAGGATCTCAAGAGTCCAGGCAAGTTGCCCAAGGACAAACTGCTCATCCTCTATTGTGATTGTGGGCATGAGGAAGACGCGATCAGTACTTTCACTCAGCTCAAGGAGAAATGGGGCTACACCAAGCTGAGGACCCTCAAAGGGGGATGGTCCGGATGGCAGAAGTTGGGCTATCCTGTGGATAAGAAATAACGTGAACAGAAGGAGGAAAAATTGAAAATCAGAAAGCGATGGCTGCTAATGATAGCACTGTTAGCCTTTATTATGGGAGGGTTCATTTGTGGCTCGCCAGTCTTGGATGCCAAGGAGACTGTGCCCCTGGTAGGACCCGTGACCCTCAACGCCCACCCCAAGAGCTTGGAGGGGAAGACCGTGGCGCTGCGGTGGAACAGCAAGTTGAACGGAGACAAATTTCTAGATCGACTGGGGGATCTTCTCACGCAGAAGATCCCAAATATAAAGATCGTCAAAATATATCAAATTGATCCTTCAACCATAGCCGTCTCCAAAGACATGGCCGAAAGTCTGAAGATCGTAGCAAAGATCGCGGAACGGAAGCCGGATCTGGTCATTGCATCACAGGCGGACTGCGGGCACTGCACTGCAATGCTGGTAGTTGACCAGCTCAATGTGGAAAAGAAGGGGATCCCCACGGTGACGATTACGACGACGGCATTTGAAAAAGTGGTCAGGAAGGTCTTGAATGACCAAGGAGTCGCGGATATGGCTCTAGTGCCTGTGCAGCATCCCATCGGTGGACGCAATGATGCCGAGACGAAACAATTGGTTGATGGAGCATTTGCCAACATCCTCAAGGCGGCCACACAGTGGCAACCGGCGAAGAAGTAGCGAAGTAGAAAGGATCGAGAGAGATGGATACACTAAAGGAAGGGTGGGTCAGGAGATTGGTAGGCAACCAGTATCTGGTACTGGTTTGCCGATTGCTCCTGGGTCTTATTTTCCTTTTATCGGCCATCGGAAAGCTTATGGACCTTCAGGGATCAGTGGATGCGGTCTATAGTTTTAATGTCTTTCCGCTGGCTTTTGCGCGCTTTTCTGGTCTTGTGGTGCCCTTCATCGAACTGGGAATGGCGCTGGGACTTCTCTTTGGAGTGCTTACGCGTCTGGCCGCCTTGGGCGCCTCCATCATGAGCGTTGCGTTCTTTCTCGTGAAGGCGCATGTGCTGTTCATTCAGGGACGACAGATTGATTGCGGGTGCTTTGGTGCCCTCATGAGCACCATGGCGTCGGTAACCATCTACATGGATATCCCAATGCTGATCATGGGGCTCGTAATCATGGCTGCCCCAGCTTCGGTCCGCCACTGGGGTTCCCTGGCTAGGTTGGTATCCCCATTATGGAAAGACAAACTGAATATGGTTTGGTAAGAATAAGAGTTATTGTTGTTTGCCATGTAGCCAGTACGGGAGACAAGGAAAATCGGATCAAAGAATTGCCAATATGGGTTGAAGACTAGTGACTTTGTTAAAGCCTAGGTCAGACTCAACAGACAGTGCATTTGCGGGGGAAGTATTCGGTACTCGCAAATGCACTGTCTGGATTAATAATTTAATTCGGAAGCATTGCATTTGATCTTCTTTGACAACTCTCAAAAAAATATCACATTAAAAGCTAAAATTTTGTCATTGTGGCTGGAGTAGCCCCCGTTTCGACCAGACACCTGGGAAGTGGAAATAAATTGTAGGAGTCATACAACTACCATGAGAGAGCAGGTGTCGATGGGACCCGTTGAAATCATGACATCTATACAGAGACCATAGAGGCTGGAAAGGTTTTCAAAGAGCAGGAGACGACCCAACAGACGGCTTAAACATCGCCACCTAAGAAAGACTGACTGTCTGGGAAGAGATTAAGCTTTTCACATGAAACTAGCAGGAGTGTGATCCCAATTCGAGTGAGGTTGACTTTCCGTATTTCTCACAAGTTCGACTCTGTAGTTGTAGAGATCTGGTCTGTAGAGGATAATTGCATATTGTATCGGTCTGTTCATAATATCATATACAATCCGTTTTATCCTGAGTAATGGGGAACAGATACTTACTTGTAAAAGGCTAGCGACTCGACTGTCCGCCATCGTGGCATCAATCGTCTGGTACCCATGAGTTATTTTCAAGTCGTATTTTGCTTCGAGCAAGCTGTACAACGAAGATTTTTGTAATTCTTTTTTAGAAATATTAATACCCAAATCATAAGGAATATACATGAGTAAATGTGAGAAGGGCGTTCGTTCAACGAACCGCAGACGTTCAATCCGGCAGACTGGGATCTCCGGTTCCACTGCCAACTTTTCTGCAACATGAGAGGAAGAAGCGATAATATCAAAGCGAAGTGTTTTGATATTAGTCTTGATCCCCACCCCTATGATATCGTTAATGGTTCCACTCAGTTTCATTGGTATAAGCATTTTTATCTTATTACTCACATAACTACCTTTCCCTGTTTTTTTTATAATAAGCCCATCCTGCTCAAGGGCAGATAGCGCCTTCCGCACCGTTGCTCGACTTACTCCATAAGATTTGGTTAATTGATCTTCTGTGGGCAATGCTTGTCCTGGTTTGTAGTCGCCCAATTGAATTTGCCCTCGGAGCAGGTTCTCCAACTGGAAATAAAGCGGAACTGATTTATCCTTAAAGTGACTCATAGTTTTCTCCCTTGAAACATCTTCTTAGAACATATCCGTAAAATAGTGGCAACCTTCCTCCAGCAGATGATGGTAGCAGCGAAAGGTGAGGTGAGGAAACGGATCGAGGAGATCTTCGGCTGGATAAAGAACCGTTGGCACCTTACTAAAAGTCCATTACCGGGGTACTGAGCGAGAAGGGCTCCTGGTACTTCACCCTGGCGGTTGCGGCTTATAACTTGGTTTCGGATGAGAAACCTGGGGTGGAAACTGCATAAGAGGGAGGGGAATACGGCCTCCCTAGGGTAATCTTATCCGGCCATCACCACAAAACGGATTGTCAAAGAGCGCGAAAATTGAAATCACTGACTTCCATTTGAGGAATCGATCTGAGAATCAATAAACGCCCCATAAACCGGTTTTTCAACGCCCTGTTAGTGCCGTCAACGCAATGTCATGGAATAGGACTTCACGCGCAGGACGGGGTGGTAGGATTGCTTGGATTCTGCCAGATTGGGCAGGTTCATATCACTTTCCTTGTTGATGTACCGGAATCCGTCAAAGAGGTTCTTCGCACACTGGTTATCAAGATATTGATAGAGCCCCTTGACGGCCCCGTCGGCCTTTTCAAAGTTCAGTACGGCGGTGGTGCTGTTGAGGCGGGATCCTATTCCAAATGCGGAGACCACGCCATCGATGCGGATCAGCAACCCCCACGACTCCAACTGCTCGATATTCTCCAGGGTGGTGATGACGGCCTTTTTTTCACAGGCAAGGCTCGTTTGCTGCTCTATGTCGCAGGCATGCTGTTCACACCAGATTTCAAGGAATTGAAGGCACTCAGCGACATCTTTTTGATGGATTTTCTCCACGGCCACGAGGCCGTTCCTCAGATATCCCCGTGTGAACTGGTGGATCAGGTTTCTCTTGTTTGAATACTTGTTCCCCCGCAGGTTGATCAGATCGTCGGTCAGATAAACATAGTCGTTGAATTCGGGCTGCTCTTGAACTTCAAAATACGACTCGATTAAACTCCTGTCGCATTTCTCCAGATAGTCCCCGGGGACATACCAGTACTTCTCGAAATCGTATTTTTTTGCGTAGCCGTACAGATCTTCGACTGAAAAGGAATTGTCCCGTGATACCGGCATGATGAGATGACGGTCTTCGGCATGCCCCGGGACCTCGCTGCAAATGAAGAGGGTATCCTCCTCAATGGCATAATGGGCCTTGAAGACATCGTTGCTCCAGGCGATGATGGACGAAGGAGAGTAGATGCTGAGGTTATAGGGGTGATCTGAAAAAAAGGTCTTTAAGATCGGATAGTCGGATACGGCTACGGGTTTGAATGCGTTCATAACTCCCTGATCATCAGCATCGGGATCGAACCGGGCATCTCATGGAAGCCGGCCCTGAGATAGAGGTTGGATGAGCCCGGTTCGGCGATCAATCCTATCCAAGGGATCCCATCATTGTGAAGTCTATTCAACAGCGTACGAAGAATCCCCCCGCCCACTCCCCTGTTGCGATATTCCTTGCGCACAGTCACATCCTGAATATAGGCATCGCTCACGCCATCGCTGATGGCCCTGCCGATTCCCAGAACGGTCGTCCCGGTGGCGGCAATGACGAAGCAATGGCTTCCGGAAATCAATCGGGGCAGGAGTTGCTCCTGACCTTCGTCATAGGCCTGCCACCATCCCTGCTCTCGATAGAGGGAGATGATCTGCTGCGTTTGTTCTACGGTCGGGATCTTGAGGAATTGGTATTGCACCTCGTTGTCTTGCCGGACCAGCATGTTGCCTCAAAGAAAAGCTATAGAATCCATATTATGGTAAGAATCACCTCCCGGGCGACGGGAGATGCCAGCCATTATAGATTCTATAGCTCAAGGTGTCAAGCACGCAGGAGGGGGAGACGCAAGTAACCGGATGAATATATTTAAAAATTGATCTCTAGACGTCGTTCCTTCTTTGCCACGCCTCTCTGTAGAGCCGCCAGACAGACATGAACACAGCCAGCAGGAAGAGACCCAGCATGAATGTAGGGGCTGAATCGAACACTTGATCAAGCCAGTAACCTGCGTAGAGGAACACAATCGAGGCAATGGCTATCACAAACCCCCATGCGCTGAGAAGGAATATGGACGATGTTGTTCGATGATCCCTTGCAATCATCATAACATACCTTCCTTTTCCAAGGTTTTTCTGACTTAGCTGACCATCATCTTGATCGCATCGATCACCGGCGAAGTGAACATCGAAACGAATATGGTGTACAAAGCGAATGCACCGATCGCCTCGCCAGTATACATCTTGTTATACTTGTGTTTGAGCGATACGATGATCAAACCGCCCACGATCAGGCAACCCAGCTGAAAGTACGGGAACGTTGAGGTCCCCGTGGCAGCAAATTCGGCAAACCCGAAGGTGGCTGTCAACAATACGACGGCGCTGGCTACCAGCAATGTTGATATGGCCTTTTTCATAATTTTACTCCTTTTTGTGAAGTTATTTCTAAAACGCTTTTGCCTGTTTTAATGAAATTTGCATGCCAAAAGACAACGAGGGCGATAGTGTGCTTGCAATTATTTGAATATTAAGGATATTCCTAGGAAAGGGTTTGGTCGGAACCGTGGATGGCAGGCGGGTTCTTGCGGTCTGTTAAAGAAGGAACATTCAATGTCATTGTACGGAACGTTAAAAAAACCTGGTGACCATCCTCCCCTGCCGCTTCCAAGGGCCTGCAGGGACAGGATTCACGGTCGTCTTTCCGGTCACAGCCATCTCTTCCGGCGGCGGTAAGACTTAACATCTGAATATGACTTTATATTTCCTGTAGAGGACATCCCGAGATAGAATTCTCTCACATCGGGATTCTCTCTGAGATCACCGGCTGCGCCTTCCATGACGATTTTCCCGTTCTCCATGACGTAGCCGTGGTGTGCGATCTGAAGCGCCATTCTTGCGTTCTGCTCGACGAGCACGATGGTCGTCCCCTCTTCCTCGTTGATCATGCGGATGATTCTGAAGATTTCGCGCACCACCAGGGGCGCGAGCCCCAGGGACGGCTCGTCCAGCAGGAGGAGCTGCGGATGGGCCATCAAGGCGCGCCCCATGACGAGCATCTGGAGTTCGCCTCCGCTGCAGTATCCGGCAAGCCCCTTTCGCCTCTTCAGGAGGGCGGGGAAATAATGATAGACCCTTTCCAGGTCCTGATGGTAAGGCTTCCCCCATCGTGTTGCGGTGCCGACCCTCAGGTTTTCCTCGACCGTGAGATATTTGAACGGTTGACGCCCCTCCAGGACCTGGATGATGCCGCAGCGCGTTATGGTCTCGGGGGATTGATTCTGTATGGTACTGCCCTGATAGAGGATGGTCCCGTCCGTGACCTTGCCGTTTTCAGGCTTCAGAAGCCCGGAAATCGCCTTGAGCGTCGTGGTCTTCCCTGCCCCGTTGCTTCCCAGCAGCGAGACGATGTGATTCTGCTTGACCGAAAGCGATATCCCCTTCAGGACCTGGATGACATCGGAATAGACCACCGAGATGTTGTTCAGTTGCAGCAATGGCTGATCCATAAGTTGTCCTTGCATTCCCGGCATGCGAACTAATATGAGAATGGCCAGAGCCTGAAGCTGGATCGTACGATCCGCCACAACTCGGCAATCCCCCTGGGCTCGAAGAGGATGAACATGACGATGGCCAGGCCGAAGATGAACTCGCGCAGCGGAGCCATGTTCAGCCCCGATGTGGAAATCACGCCCGTATTCATCAGGCTTTCCGTCATGAAACGGAGCGCCTCGTTGAGGCCCGTGATGAACACCGCCCCGAATATGGAGCCCGAAACGCTCCCCAGGCCGCCGATGATCACCATGGCGATGTATTCGACGGAGAGCCCCAGGTTGAAGGGCTCCGCGGTGATGCTTCCCATATAGAACGCCCAGAGCGCCCCTGCGAAACCCGCATAGAACGAACTGACCCCGAAGGACAGGAGCTTGTAGCGGAAAATGGGTATCCCCATGCCCTCGGCGGCACGGTCGTTGTCCCGTATGGCGATGAAGGCGCGGCCGTACCTTGTACGCATGATATTGACCGCTATCCAGATCATCCCCAGAAGGGCAATGAATATCATATAGAAAAAAGTCACGTCTCCCTGAAGGGAGAGGGTCAGTATCTTCACCGGCGGCAGGGTGATGCCCATGGTTCCCATGGTCAGGGATTCCCAGTGTATCAGGACGTATTCGATGATGAACTGCCCGGCCAGCGTCGCGATGGTCAGGTACAGACCCTTCAGGCGGCCCGACGGTATGCCGAAGATCATCCCGACCATGGCCGTCAACAGCCCGGCCGCCGGAACGGCCAGAAAAAGAGGGAGATGAAGCCGGGTGGCCAGGATGGCGGCCGAATAGGCCCCGACCCCGAAAAATGCGCCGTGGCCGAGGGATATCTGTCCCGTGAACCCGATCAGGATGTTGAGCCCGATGGCTGCGATCGCAGCGATCCCTATGCTGTTCAATATGTAAACCATATAGGGACTGACGACGGCCGGGACGACGGCCAAAAGGACAAGCACCCCCAGGAATGCACAGACCCTCCCGAAATCGGTGGAGAAGATCGTCTGCTCCTGCTCGTACCTTTCGTGGAAATTGCCGCATGGGTGAAAATGAAGCTTGCGCATATTAGACCCGCTCGATTTCCTTCAGCCCGAAGAGACCATAGGGTTTCACCAGGAGAATCAGGACAAGGATGATAAAGGGCACGACATCGCGGAGCGCCGGGGACAGGTAGCCGCCGGTGAAGGTCTCCAGAAGGCCGATGATCAGTCCTCCGATGATGGCGCCGCCGATGCTGTCAAGCCCTCCCAGAATGACCACGGGAAAGACCTTGAGCCCGATCGCCGACAGATCGTGGACATTCACGCCGTTGATGATCCCCAGCACCATGCCGCTCATGCCGGCGACCAGCGCGGCAATGGCCCAGGACAGGGCGAAGACCCTTTTGACATGGACCCCCAGGGACAGGGCCGCCCGCTGGTTGTCCGCCACGGAACGCATGTAGATCCCCTGCGACGAGTATTTGAAGAAGAGTCCGAAAAGGATCAAAAAGAGCGTCCCGACGATCAGCGTGGCCACGTAAACCGGAGGGATGCGGACCATCCCCCATTGGATGCCGATCGTCTCGGGAAGGAACCGGGGATAGGTGTGGAGGTTCCCGCCCCAGACCAGGAGGATCAGGCCCTTGAACATTGCGGTGAGCCCCACGGTCAGCATGATGATGAATATCAGCGGCTCCCCGATCAGGGGTCGCAGGAAGATCCTCTCGATGACCATTCCCAGAAGGAAGCATCCCGCAAGGGTCAAGACAAAAGAAACGGCGATCGGCAGTTTGGCCCATGTGACGAGCGCCAGAAAGATATAGGCGCCGATGGCGAGCATTTCGCCGTGCGCGAAATTCAGGACGCTTGATGATTTGAAGATCATCACGAATCCCATGGCCGACAGGCCGTACAAAAAGCCGATCGAGATTCCGCCGATCAGAAGCTGGACAAAGAAATCCATTGGGGTCCCCTTCCCTCACATAACCTGTATGACCTTGACGTGGGTGTCGATTTCACCGATCTGCCCGTCGCGATAACGGATCTTGCCTTTGACATGGACCTTGGAGGTCTCCGAGTACATGGCCTCGATAAGCTTGAGGTAAAGGCCGTATACGAAACGCCTGCGCACCTTTCCCGTCCGCGTCAGCTCCTCGTCGTCCGCATCCAGCAGCTTATAGAGGAGAATGAATTTATGGATCTTCATCACGTCCGGGAGCTGATCGTTGACCGTCTTGATTTCACCGAGGACAAGCTCCTCGACGGCCTTTTGCTGGGAAAGGTCCATGTAGGTCGTATAGGGGATCATCCTCTCCTCCGCCCAGTTCCCGGTATTTCCGAAGTCGATGTTGATCATGGCCGTCAGATAGGGCCGGCCCTCTCCGAAAATGACGGCTTCCTTGATGAAGGGGCTGAACTTCAGGCGGGTCTCGATGAAATCCGGCGAGAAGGCGTCGCCGCTCTTGTTCCGGATGATCTCCTCCTTCCGGCCGATGATCAGAAGATGGCCGTCCTTATCGATGTAGCCCGCATCGCCCGTGCGCAGCCATCCCTCGCTGAAGGCGGATTCCGTTGCCTGGTAGTCCTGGTAGTAGCCCTTGAAAACGGAGGGGCTGGAGACGAGGACTTCCTGATCCTCCGCGATCCTGATCTGAACGCCGGGCAGGGGTTTCCCCACGGTTTCCGGCTTGACCTCGTCGTCGGGCTGGAGCTGGAATATGCCGCCGGATTCGGTCAGCCCGTAGCATTGCTTCAGGTTCATTCCGATGGCGCGGAAAAAGTTGATCACGTCGGGGCTGATGGGATGGCCGCCCGTGTAGGCGCTCAGGAAGTTGGCGCAGCCGATCCTGTCCAGAAGCGGTTTGTATATGACGCGCGCCGACAGCCGGTGCAGGATCGCAAGCGGCAGGGGGATCGGTTCTTTCCTGATCTGGCGGGCGACCACGCCGCGGCCGATCCTTTCGGCCTGCGAGAAAAGAAAGCGTTTCATCCAGCCGGCATCGGACATCTTGACCCGGATCCGAGACGCCAGTTCCTCCCAGAAGCGGGAGGCGGTAATGATCCGGGAGGGGCCGATCTCCCTGAAATCCTCCGTGACCGTGTCGGGGGTTTCGGGAAAGTTCATCGTCATGCCGCTTAGAAGGGCGACCCCGAGCCCCCACATCTGATCGACGATCCAGGCCGGCGGCGATATGGAAATCCAGTTTTCCCCCTGCTTTATCTTCAGGGCCTTGATCCAGCTCTCTCCGATGGAGGCCATGTTTTTGTGGGACAGCATGGCCAGTTTCGGAAGCCCGGTCGTGCCGGACGTCTGGATCATCAGGGCCGTCTCGTCCGGCTTTCCCTGCATGAGCAGGGAATCGAAGAGGTCAGGACGCTCACGGTCCTTCTGTTCCCCGACGGCCAGCAGATCCCTGAACGATAAGAGCCAGTCGTCTTCCCTGTAGGAAGACATCCCGGTCGGGTCGATGTATATGACCTTCCTCACGTGGGAGAGCTTTCCCCGCATGGCGAGCATCTTGTCGGCCTGTTCCTGATTCTGGACAAACACGAAGGCCGCTTGGATGCGGTTCAGCGAAACGGCCAGCTCCTCTGCAATGGCCGATGTGAACAGGTTCAGGGTGACCCCGCCGACCGCCTGGGCTCCCAACTCGGAGAAAAGCCATTCCGGATGGTTGTCCGTGATCAACCCGACGAAGTCTCCCCTGCGGCAACCCAGGGCGACCAAACCCAGTCCGACCTGTTTGGTGAACTTCAGATAGTCCGGCCAGCTATAGACCTGCCAGATGCCGTAGGCCTTTTCCCGGATGGCCTCGCAGCGGGCACCGTGTTCCCCGGCCTGGATTTTAAGAACCTGCGGCAATGTCCCCGTGTAAGATGAAAGCCGCCCTGTTTGATCAGTATCCAATGAATCCCGTTCCCTTTCTCAGATGGTGTCGGCGTCGCCGAGATAAGCCTTGATGACCTCCCCATGACGAACCACCTCATCCGGAGGGCCTTCGGTCAGCTTCTCGCCGAAGTTCAGTACCGCTATCCGACGGGAAATGCTCATCACGATGGACATGTCGTGTTCCACGAGAATCATGGTCTGCCCCCAGAGCCGGTTGAGATCCAGCAGGAAACGGACCATGTCCTCCTTTTCCTCCAGATTCATGCCGGCGAAGGGTTCGTCGAGCACCAGCAGGCGGGGTTCCAAGGCGAGCGCCCTGCCCAGTTCCACGCGCTTCATCATCCCGTAGGGCAGAGAGCCCACGGTTTTGTTCCTGAGAGACTGGATCTCGAGGAAGTCGATGATCTCTTCGAGAATGCGCCTGTGCTGTATTTCCTCCCGGCGGACGGACGGCGAAAAAAGGCATGCAGGGGCAAACCCGTACCGGCAGTGGGTGTGCCGGGCAAGCAGCAGATTGGAAAGGACGCTCATCCCGGGGAAGAGTTCGATGTTCTGGAAGGTGCGTCCGATTCCCATGTGAACCAGGTCGTGGGTCGGACGCTGGGTGATATCCTCCCCGTTGAACAGGATCTTTCCCTGCTGCGGCCGGTAAAAACCGGTGATGCAATTGAGCAGACTGGTTTTTCCCGCACCGTTGGGACCGATGATCGCGAACAGCTCCCCGGTATGGACATGGATGTCGATGTTGTTCAAGGCCCGGACGCCGCCGAAATGGAGACAGACCCCCTGGATCTCCAGTTCGGCTCCGCGGTCCGGGTCACGTTCTTTATAAATGGAGAGTTGCCCTCTGCATGCCTTCATAAGCCAGATGATTATTTCCGAGGTTTGATCGCTTCTTTCCCGGGGACATAGAAATTGGTCAGGGGGATGTAGGAGCCATCCTCCTTGACCTGGACAATCCGCGCCTGGAAGGAGGCCCCATGGTCCGTCGGGGAATAGGTCACAGGCGGAATCAGGCCGCCGAAATCCTCCTTCTGGAAAGACTCGAGCGCCCGGTTGATGGATTCGGAGTTGATGACCTTGGACTTCTCGTTTGCCCTGATCATGGCCCGTTCCATGATCATGCCCACAGCCACGCCCTCCCAGTAGGATGCATCGAACTTGGTGACCGTCTTATAGCGCTTCCACAGATCCTGCAAAAGCTGCATGCCTGCGTTCTTGTCCACCGGCAGCCCTCCGGGGAACTGGATCCGGAGGCGATCGCGGATAAGGCCCTTGCCCATTTTGAAGAAATCGGGGTCCGTGGACGTCCAGGTCCCGAAGAAAGGAGGGTCGTACCCGATGCGGTCCGCGCTCCGGAAGGCCGTGACGATCGCCGCCGGGAGCATCTGCATGAAGACGTACTCCGCCCCGCTCTTCTGCAACCGCAGCAACTCCGTCGAGAGGTCCACCGTTTTGGGCGGGAATTCCTCTATCGCCACGATGTTGATATTGTGCTTCGCCGCATACTCCTTGCTGGGTTTGTGGATCGACAGGCCGTAGGCGTTGTTGTAGGTCAGCAGTCCCACCTTGGGCGGCTCCTTGCCCTTATGGATGGCTTTGATGTACTCCAGGACCGCCTCGCAGTCCATGCGATAACTCCCGAACGGCAGATACATGTATTCGAAGGGCGCTTCGAGGATCTCCCAGCTTGTGGAATAGTTGATGGCCGGGATCTTATACTTCTGGACGATCGGCTTGGCCGCCATGCCTTCCCCCGCCCCCCAGGTGGTGATCATGTCCACCTTGTCCTGAACGGCGAACTTCCTTACGGCGGCCACGGCTTCAGGGACCTTGTAGGCGGTATCCACCAGGATCATTTCGATCTTGCGGCCCCCTACCCCTCCCTTGACCTCGTTGACGTAACGGAAATAATCCTGCTGCCCCTTTGCGTGGAACTGCCCCCACGTTGAGGCGGGTCCCGTCATGTTGATCGCCGCCCCCACCTTGATCGTTTCGGAAGCTGAAGCGTATGGGACGCCCAGCGCTGCAACCACTACGGATATAAGGATGAGTCTCATGGCCATGCGCATATCGATTTACCTCCTTTTGAAACAAAAAAAAGCCGTGAATAAATCCACGGCTTCGACATCTCTATAAAAAACCGTGGGCGACTGCTAGGTCTGTCCACGGCCATTGTCCCAGTCAGGGCTACACGGGCGGTGGGCAGACCCCACTAAAAAAGCCAAAAAAGCCTTTAAACACGCCCTTGAATATTCTCACAACCCTGTCCTGTGCCAACATAGTCTTCTCCTTGCACTGCTTATAGGCCAGGATCCTCTTTGCTGTCAAGAGAAAATATTGGTGTCTGGGGGGTGATAACTAAGTGCCAGGAAATGCGATAACTGGGGTTAACGATGCTTTACGAAAGCTTTGCAGGAAGGTTTTTTGACCCGCTAATCTGTAAGGAAAATGTAAACAACGCTACTTTATCTCACACCGAATATCTTTAATTCTCCTCGTTATGGCATGGCTTGATGCAATGATCCATACGTCTTATTTCATCTGATGCGGTTATCGCAGAAGCGCTCCTCGACTAACTCCTATCTTTCTAACTTTCTAGCGTACCAGATCACCTTGCCATTGACCCGGACCCTTCCCGTCTCAATCTCAAAGGGATCGTACTGCTTATTATCGCTGATCACGCGGAGCTTTCCATCGGGGAATGCCGGCTGACCGATGATCTCTTCGGCCTGGATGACGATTATCTCATCTATGGCAGGACGTTCGAATTGCCCAAGGATGGGGCGTTTACGACTCTCATCCTGGGATTACCGGGGATGGTTCAATGACCGGGAAGATTGACAGCAGTGAAACGCGTATTGAAAGGGCTCTTTCGCTCGGGCTGGAGCAGGACGGTCTCCCGGGCGGAGCATCGGCCCTTCTTGACTTCGTCCAGGAAGCGGCGGGAGTCGAAGCTTTCCGCCTTGATCACGATCACCTCCCGGCCGAGATCATAGGACATGGTCCTGTCCTTGGTCCTCTTCACGCGGCGGGCGTCCAGAGTCAGGGAGGAAGGCCTATCGTGCGGAACAGTCCTGAAATTGAGCCCCCGTTCGTAGCACGGGCCGGGTTCTCCGGGAAGCTCGTGGCTCCGGGGCGGATAGGGGCCTGCCCAGGCCGGGCCAATGGCGATAATAACGAGAATGACGGCAATCCAAAGCATGCGGTGCATGGAGCGAATATAGGGTGATCAGAGGCATAATTCAACAGGTAATCGAGGGTGCGATCAAGCGATTCACCGCCTCCGGACGATCCGGTGACCCTGACAGATATTCAACGAGCAGTGCGGTTCTATTATTTGCTCAAGTCATGTTTCTCGGCCAAGATGCAAAGCCCCGTCTGGGCAATTGTCGCTTCGCAGCCGCCACGATTGAATCTGCTCCGGATCGAGGAGGAGCTGTCGGCCATTCATCTCAGACTTTCCAGAGTTTACATCGAAAATCGGCCCTATCAAAATATAATCCCGCGCTTTGACAAACCTGACACCTTTTTCTATTTGGAAGACCGGTCCTAATCCCTCGGCGTCTCGGGCGCTACGCCTTCCACACCCCCGCCAATGATTCCGACACTCGGTGCCGTTGATGAAGGGCACTGGCTGAACGCACCCGAAGCGCTGAATACCTCTTGGTAAGTATCCCGGTTGATGACTCTCAGAATCGAAGGTTCGATGCTGATTCGCCAATTGGAACCGGAAAGGCTGACCTGTGCGTTGACCTTCCTACTGTAACAGCAATCGTCAATGGCTTTGGTCGGACCGGCCTGGATGAGGCTGATTCCAGTACCCTTGGCCGAGCTGAGAAGGGCGTCGCCGTTGTTGGGCAACGCCTTGGCCACACACAATTGGCCACCGCTGTTTTTGATCTGGATCCATTGAATACAGCCGC
>Ga0228535_1002069_pt1 | contig 22223 bp, 21 predicted proteins | sample SJ1metagenome_FD_168457 | JGI IMG/M metagenome (GOLD analysis project Ga0228535, IMG submission 168457) | Enriched culture of PCE-dechlorinating microbial communities from Ithaca, New York, USA - SJ1 | ecosystem: Engineered > Modeled > Simulated communities (microbial... > Unclassified | place... | reverse complement strand
CGTCTTTGTGCATATTGTATGACATATAACAGCCTTATACTTACAATTCCGACCCTACGTAGCGCTCGGGGGATTCTTCTTCGATTTGCAACATTTTCCATTTGACAGACGGGAAAACCCATGCAATTATTAACCTGTAAGACAGCTTTACAGCTAAGCAGATTTTCTTCCTGGCATACGCCGGGAAACGCATCGAACATTGTTAGCCGCTTTGCGGTCCTGAGGAGGAAACAATGAAGAAAGTTATCATCACCCTGTTGCTGGCCGCCCTGGTGCTTCCCATGGCATTCGCGCAAGCTTCAACTGAAGTCAAACCCGTTGAACTGGTCTACACCATGACCGCAGTCCCCACCGATGCACACGCCGGTGCCATGCGCGTCTTCAAGGAAACCGTCGAACGTGTTTCCAATGGACAGATCAAGGTTCTCACCTATGACTCCGCCTCGCTGTTCAAGCAGGAGCAGGAAGTCTCGGCAGTCAAGAGCGGCCAGGCCGACATGACCGCCACTGCAGCTTCGTGGTTGACCGATGGAAGTCCGTGGGTGTCCATGTTCACCGCCGGCTACATCTTCAAGAGCTACGACCACATGACCAGCGTACTCAACGGCCCCATCGGAGCTGAGGTGTTCGACCGCATCGCCAAGGAGCAGGGAATCCGCCCCCTCGGTGCACAGTATCTCGGAACCCGCCAACTCAACCTGGTCGAGGACAGGGAGATCAAGACCCCGGCCGACCTCAAAGGCGTAAACCTGAGAATGCCGAACTCCGACTCCTGGATCTTCCTGGGCAAGGCCTTGGGCGCCAATCCGACCCCGATTTCCTTCAGCGAGCTGTACATGGCCCTGCAGACCAAGACCGTCGACGGCCAGGACAACCCGCTCCCGTCCACCAAGAACGCCAAGTTCTATGAAGTCACCAAGTCCATCACCATCACCAACCACTTGGTTGACTCTGTATGGCCCGCCATCAACGAAGCAAAATGGCAGTCCCTTTCCGAGCAACAAAAGGCTTGGGTCATGGAAGGGGTGAAGGCCGGCATCGAGTATTGCGACACCACCAACCTCAAGGCTGAGGCTGAACTGGTCGAGTTCTTCAAGAGCGCAGGCCTCAAGGTTTACTATGCCGACCTGGATGCATTCGCCGAGCACGTTTTGGCACAGTATCTGGCAAGTCCTTATGCTAAGAGCTGGGATAAGGACATGTTCGAAAAAGTCGTAGCAGCTGGCAAGTAAGCAAACACTTACAACCCGGGGCTGCCTGCCCCGGGTTTCTTCTTGCAATTGAACAGGAGACCAACCACGTGAAAAAACTGGCATTGTTGCTGAGAGAGATCATGGAAGTCTACATTCCGGTCATCTCCTTTATCTTCTTGTTTCTGGCATTCATCCTGCAAGTATTCTTCAGGTATGTGGTCAACCATCCTCTTACCTGGACCCAGGACGTGATCGTCATTGGATTTTGCTGGTCGGTCATCCTCGGAGCCTGCTATACCATGCGTCGCAAGGGACACGTCCAGTTCACCATGCTCTACGAAGCCTACAGCCCCAAAGTGGCTGCCTGGGCCCGCCTGCTGGGGAACCTGCTGATCATCATCACCTTCGCCTTGATGGTCATCCCTTCCTTCAAGTACGCCTTCTTTTTGGGTTTCCAGAAAACCCCGGTCCTGCGTGTCTCCTACACCTGGATTTTCCTCCCCTTCACCTATTTTCTCCTGTCCATCATCGGCTACAGCATCAAGCCGGTCCTGGAGGATTGGAAGGTCATTACCGGTAAACTTTCCGATAGTTTCGACCACAGCTACGATCCATTGCTCGGGGAGGTAAAGAAATGAGTTTCCCCTTATTCATCACCCTGCTTGTATTCATCCTGATCTTCATTCTCAGGATGCCCATCGCCCTGGGCATGCTCGCCTCGGCTGCATGCTACCTTTTGGTAAAGGGCGCCGACCTGAGCCTGGTCGTCAACCAGGTCATGAACACCTATTACACCAACTACGTCATCATCGCAGTCCCGCTCTTCATATTCACCGCCAACGTCATGAACAGCGGCAAGGTAACCGACATGATCTTCAAGTTCGCAGGCGGGCTGACCGGGCGGATGCGGGGAGCACTCGGCCAGGTCAACGTCCTTGCCTCCCTGATTTTCAGCGGGATGACCGGATCGGCCATCGCCGATGCCGCAGGCCTGGGAAAGATTGAGATCCAGGCAATGAAGGACGATGGGTACGATCCGGAGTTCAGCTGCGCCATCACCGCAGCCTCTGCAACCATCGGACCGATTTTCCCGCCATCCATTCCCTTGGTCATCTATGCCATGCTCTCTTCAACCTCGGTAGGAGCGCTGTTCATGGGCGGCATGGTTCCTGCGATTCTCCTCGCCCTCTTTTTAATGATCTACGTTGCCATTGTTGCCAAGAAGCGAAATTACCCCAGAGGTGAAAAAATTGTCTGGACGACGTTTCTCGCCTTCACCATCAAGGCGCTTCCCGCCCTGCTCACTCCCGTAATCCTATTGGTGGGCATCTATACCGGGGTGATGACTCCAACCGAGGCAGGAGCAATTGCAGGTCTGTATGCCATGCTGGTCTCGGTCTTTGCCTATAGGGCGATGGGAATAAAGGACCTGTACGAAGTGATCAAGACCACCATCAAGGATGTCGGGGCAACCAGCATCATGATCGGGGCTGCCACCATCATCAGCTACATCGTCGCCCGAGAGCAGCTGGCAACCAACATCGGCAACTGGATACTGAGTATCACGAGCAGCAAATGGACCTTCATGCTGATGGTCAACATCGTAATCCTGATCCTGGGCATGTTCATGGACACCTCCACCATCCAGCTGGTCTTCGTCCCCATCATGATTCCTGTCGCCAATGCTCTGGGCATCGACATGATCCACTTCGGATTGGTAGTCACCTTCAACATGATGGTAGGCCTCTCCACCCCGCCGTTCGGCATGCTGCTGTTCATCACCAGCGGTATTTCGGGGACACCGCTGAAGGGAGTCATGAAGGAAATCATCTGGCCGCTGGTGGTCATGCTGATCGTCCTTGTCCTGATCACCTACATCCCCGAGATCACGCTCTTCCTGCCTCGTGCTGCAGGACTCATCTAAGGAGTTATGTCAATGAAAACACCCTATAACGGCTGCTGGCCGACCATGATCACCCCCTTCACTGCTGACAACAAGGTAGACTTTCCGGCAGTGAAGGCTCTTGCCAACTGGTATATCGACCGGGGCGCCGACGGCATCTTCGCCGTCTGCCAGTCCAGCGAGATGTTCTTTCTCTCCCCACAGGAGAAGCTCGATATAGCCAAGGCGGTCGTCGAGGCTGCCGAAGGCCGGGTAAAGGTCATCGCAAGCGGCCATACCAGCGACGACCACAAACAACAGATCGATGAGCTGGGAGCCATGGCCCAGACAGGAGTCGATGCCGTGGTGCTGGTCTCCAACCGTCTGGCAAAGGCCGACGAGGACAGCTCGGTCTTCAATGCCAACGCCCAAGACATCTTTGAGCAGCTTCCCGATGTCACCTTCGGCCTGTATGAGTGCCCCTATCCCTATCTGAGGCTGCTTACCGACGATTTTTTGGCCTGGGCTGCAAAGGAAGACAAGCTGGTCTTCCTCAAGGACGTCTCCTGTTCCCTGAAAATCGAGAAACGCCGTGTCGAACTGGTCAAGGGAACCAAGCTGGCCCTGTTCAACGCCAACACCGCCACCCTTCTGGACTCCTGGATCGCAGGCTATGTCGGCTACAACGGGGTTATGGCGAACTTCCACATCGACATCTACAAGTGGATGTATGAGCACTTCAAAACGGAACCCGTCCTTGCACGCAAGGTCATGGACTTCCTTACCGTTGCTGCAGTCACCGAAGCACGAGCCTATCCCATCAATGCCAAATACCACTACGACCTCACCGATGTGCCGATGAGCCTGGTCACCCGTTCCAAGCCTGTCTCCCTGCTCAACGAGAATGCCCGGTTGGAGATTCAGAGCCTGATCAGAATGGAAGCGGAGATTCGCTCGCTTCTGGGGCTCAAGCAATGAACCGGGGCTCTGAGTTTCGCACCAGGCTGAAGTCGGGTTCAGTTCTGGGCGGGCACGTATTTCTCAATGACCCTGCCATCACCGAAGCTCTTGCCCGCTATGGCTACGACTTCATCTGGATCGATGCCGAGCATGGGCCGTTTGACAAGCAGAATCTTCTGCTTCATGTCATGGCGGCCAATGCCGGCGGGGCTGCAGCCTTTGTACGGGCAGCGGGCCAGCAGATGCAAGACCTCAAGTATGTCCTTGAGATGGGCATCGACGGCATCATCATCCCCCAGGTGATGGACGAGATTGAAGCCCGAAAGGTTTTGGAACTCTGCCTGTATCCACCGGAGGGAACTCGGGGGTTCGGTCCCAGGCGCGCCATAGCGTATAATCAACAGGATTTGAAAACCTACCTTTCTGCAAGCAGGGAGAGTTTTGTCAGGATCATCCAGATCGAGCACATCAGGGCGGTACAGCGCATTGAGGCAATACTAGCCCTGCCCGCCCTCGATGCGGTGATCATCGGCCCGAACGACCTTTCGGCCTCCATCGGCCTGCTCGGCGACAGCCTGAACGAGAAGGTGCTTGCACTTGCAAACCAGGTGGTCAAGGCAGCCAAGAAGGCTGACAAGCCGGTCGGTGTCTCGATCGGGCCGGATGAGAGGACGATCAGGATATACCAAGAGATGGGAGTGGATTTCATCAGCTGCGGCGATGATATTTCCTTTCTCCATCAAGGAGCCAAGAGAACCTTTGCAATGGTTGGTAGAACCTAGATGCAGGGGTCCGAATTTAGTAAGATGACTGGATAGGAGGAGGTTCCCATGGACATTTCACACTTCTCACTCTCACGGGTAAACCTCAGCCAGCAGATTGCAGACCATCTGGAGGAGGTGATCCTCTCCTCTCCCACCAGTAAAGTGGCTGAGAAACTTCCAGGAGAGATGAAGCTTGCCAAGCAGTACAATGTCAGCCGACCGGTCATCCGGGAAGCTCTCAAGCTGCTGCAGGAAAGGGGCTTGATCACGCTCAAGAACGGCAGTGGAGCCTATATCACCCGACCGGAAAACGATACCGTCATGAATGCCATCAACCGCATCATGCAGGTCGACCGCATCAAGAGCGACGACCTGACACAGATGCGCGAAATTTTGGAGCTCAGCTCCGTGGACCAGGCGGTGAAATGCATCACCGACGAGCAGTTGAAGGAGATGGACAGGATCCTGTCCAAGTTCGAGGACAAGAGCCTTCCGCTCAAGGAGCGGGTCAAGCTGGACGAACAGTTCCATATCGCCATCGCCCAGGCCACCGGCAATGAGCTGCTCAGCATGTTCGTCGGGGTGCTCACCTCCCTTTTGCGTGACTACATGGGAAAAGGCATCCTCATCGAAGGCGGCATCGAGGATGCAATCAAGCGTCACCGGGAGATTTACCAGGCCCTGCTCAACCGGGATGCAAAGGCGGTCCACCAGGCAATGGTCGACCACCTGAGAGTCTCAAGCCTCAACGTCCAATTCTTTGACAAACAAGGTGCATCGAATAAGGAAAGCAGCTCCTGACGTTTGCAGGTATCCAATGTGACCATTTACTGATAAGCTTGGGGGTGGACTCTCATCAGGAGGCAATCCATGAGTCTTCTCCTTTCGGGCATCGACCCAAAGCTCATAACCTTGGCCCAGAAAGTCTTCAACCAGCAATTTGCAATCGACCCCAAGCTCTCTCTTGAAATGGACGAGCGACGCAAGCAGCTGATGTTCCAGGATATCCTGTATAATTTCAGCTTCCTCACCACTGCAGTCAATCTGCAGGACGAGAACATTTTTTCCAATTACGCCGTGTGGCTCTTTGAGCTCTTGTGCAACCTCATGAAGGACCTCGACCGCGACCGCATCAAGGACCAGATGGTCGATCACTACCATGTGCTTTCGCTATTCGCCGATGAGCTGTTCAACTCTGAGCAGGTCGATCTGGCGAAAACCTACCTGCAGAAGGCCATTTTCGTCACAGAACAGGCGGTGGACACCATCGAGGTATCCGAGCAGTTTTTACAGGGAAGGCATGTTCCGATCAGAAAAGCATACCTGAATGCACTGCTGCGCAGCGATACAACACAGGCGACGAAAATCATCCGTGATGCAGAGACTTCAGGTATTCCCATCGAGGAGATATACGAGGACATCATCCGCCTGACCATGTTCGAGGTCGGCGAGCTCTGGCACCAGAACAAGATTACCGTGGACAAGGAACACTACTGCACCTCCACCACCCAGATGATCCTCTCCCTCTTCTACCCCACCATTTTCAGCCAACCATCCAAGTCCAAGAAGATTGTGACCTGCTGCATCGGCAGTGAGCTCCATGAAATGGGAGGACGGATGGTCAGCGACCTCTTCGAGTACCATGGATGGGAGAGCATCTTCCTTGGCTCGGCTGTTCCTACGAACGCCCTGGTGCATGCCGTCGGCGAACACCAGCCCAACCTTGTCGCCCTCTCGGTGACCATGCCACAATATCTGGGTCTCTGTCATGATGCCGTCTTGGCTATACGCAAAGCCTATCCCGCCCTGCTGATCGCCGTCGGCGGGCGGGCCTTCAGTACCAGCAACAAGATCTATGAGCGTTGGCCGGTGGACATCCATACCGACCTTGCCACCGAGTTGATCGAGTGGGCCGACAAGGTGGTGAAGTAGCGTGGGCAACTCCTTTTTTGTTCGCACCACAAGCCAGGGAATCGTGCAGGAATCTTATTGGTCCGACCCGATCTCCCTTGCGATTCCCTACAAGACAACGCTTGCCGAGCTGTTCGACGAGGAGAACCGTCAAACGTTCGAAAAAACCTTCACGTCGGCTTTGCTGGAGAAACACAAGGTATTCTGCTCGCATGTTGTAATCATCGAGGAGCAGCTTGAGCTCTGTTTTTTCATCCTCAGCCTCGATCAGGATGTATGGGTGCTCGCCGTTGATTATCTGATGGAGCTCCCTCCCGATCTGCAGGAACGCCAGAAAAGCCTCCTCTTTAAGATGATCGAGCAGGTTGCGGTGATGCACTCCCGCTTCTCACTACACAACTCTCAGGTGGTTTACAGCCATTTTGAGCAAATCCAGAAACTCAACAACCAACTGGTAAACACCCAGCGAGAACTGCAACGGGCGAACAAGAAACTTGAGGCATTGAATCTCGATTTGAACAACCGTCTGGTCAAGGACCCGCTCACCGGCCTGGTAAGCCGCTACCAGTACCGCTCCGAGATGCAGAACGTCATCAACGAACACCCCAACGCCCTCGGGTTGTTCGCCTTCATCGATATCGATGCCTTCAAGCAGATCAACGATACCTATGGCCATGCAGTGGGGGATGAGTACCTCGTCGGCTTTGCCAAGCGCCTTGCAGCCCTTTCATCGGATGGAAAGCTCATCGCCATGCGTATTGCAGGTGATGAGTTCGGCCTCTATCTGCACAACCTGGATCAGGTTGATGAAGGGGTTTTGGCATCACTTTTTCGCAAGTTCGAGCAGCATGTCACCGACTCCCCGATTAATACCACCAGAGGTGACCTTCCAATAAGCTGCAGCGTAGGGTTTGCCGTCTACAACCGCGACACAACCAACCTGTTCGAGCTCATCGAGTATGCCGACTGGGCGATGTACCAGGCCAAGCGCGGGGGAAAACACGGATACAGGGCATTCGATAAGCTGCACTACGATGAGCGTTATTTGGAAAAGTGAAAAAAGTATTGTACTGTTCTTGACCCTCACGTTACATGAGGGTGTATATAGCCGTGTCTGGAGGTGCAACATGGACTACTTCATCGGAGAAGTCGCACAGCTTTCCTCGGTTTTCGAGCGAACGCTGCAATCTGGATGATGTTCCCACCTCCTGAGAGTCTGAAGGTGGGCATTCCCCACAAAACACACTCCATTGCATCGGGGACCAGCTGATGCACCAAAGCCCGTATGGTTTGCAATCGCTGCTGCCTATCGTCCGGGCATCAACTTCAGCTGTATCCACTCAGATGCTTATTTCCAAAGCCTGCACAGTTCATCGATGGAGGAGAGTTCCTCTTGGCTGAAATCAGGGCTCTTTCCCACCGCCTTCAGGTTCACCTTCACTTGTTCGGCACTGCTGGCTCCGATGAGCACGCTGGTGACCCGCTTGTCCACCAATAGCCAGGAGATGGCCATCTCGGACAGGCTCTGCCCGCGTTTTCGGGCAATGGCGTTCAGGCCGTTGAGCAACTCCACCCGCTCTTTGGTGATCGTTTCCGGCTTGAGGAAATGACTCTTGCTTGCACGGGAATCAGGGGGGATGGTCCCCTCGAGGTAGCGGTCTGAAAGCAAGCCCTGGGCGAGGGGCGAGAAGCAGATGGCCCCCGCCTCGCCTTTCATCCCATCAAGAAGGTGGTCATCCTCGACCCAGCGGTCCAGCAGGGAGTAACGGACCTGGTTCAGCACGCAAGGACAGCCAAGCTCCTTCAAAAGGGCAATGGCCTTCACGGCCTCCGCTCTATGGTAGTTGGAGATTCCTACATACAACGCCTTTCCCTGCCTTACCAGCTGGGCAAGGGCTCCCATCGTCTCCTCAAGCGGGGTATTGGGATCGGGACGATGGTGATAGAAAATATCCACATACTCAAGGCCCATGCGCTTCAGGCTTGCATCACAGCTGGCGATCAGATATTTGCGGCTTCCCCAATCCCCGTAGGGACCGGGCCACATGTAATAGCCTGCCTTGGTGGAAATAAGCATCTCATCGCGATAGGCGCCGAACTGCTCCGAGAGCATTCTTCCAAACCTGGCTTCGGCACTGCCGGCCGGAGGCCCATAGTTGTTGGCAAGGTCGAAATGGGTTATTCCATGATCGAATGCGGTGGCGATCATCTGACGGCATACTGCATCGTCAACGCCGTCACCGAAGTTGTGCCAAAGGCCCAACGAGAGAACAGGAAGTTTCAAACCACTGTGTCCTGCATAGCGGTACTGCATACCATCATAACGTGTCTGTGCTGCTGTATAGGTGTTCATAGCTACACTATACAACACACAAAGGTGTGGTCAAAGCAATTTTTCCTGTGCTATAGTCGGAACATGCAAACTCTTATGGACACATTCCTTGATTTGGTTGCCTTCGATTCACCCTCCTTCGAGGAGCAGAAGATTTCCTTGTTGCTCGAGCATGCACTGCTTGAGGCAGGACTGAGCACCGACTATGACGAAGCGGGAAATCTCTACGGCTATCTAATGGGAGAGGGCCCCACCATCCTGCTCAACGCCCATATGGATACGGTCGAGCTGGCACGAGGGGCGAAGGCGGTCATCGAGAACGGAGTCATCAAAACCGATGGGACGACAGCACTCGGGGCCGATGACAAGGCAGCCGTCGCCGCCATCCTTACCGCCTTGCGGACGATCAAGGAGAAGCAGCTTGCCCATCCGAACCTCGTCATTCTCTTCACCACCGCCGAGGAACAGGGCCTGCTCGGAGCCAAGCGGCTTGAGATCGACAAGCTCTCAGCCGTCCAGTACGGCTTCACCTTTGATGCTTCACAGTGTGTGGGTCTGGCCGTCACGGCCGCTCCCTCCTACGACAAAATCGAGGCCGTTTTCCATGGAAAGGGAGCCCATGCCGGCTTCAAACCCGAAAGCGGCATCAGCGCCATCCAGATGGCCAGTGATGCAATAAGTGCCATGCCGCTGCTACGCATCGACAGCGAGACCACCGCCAACGTCGGCTCCTTCATAGCCCCCGGGGCAAAGAATATTGTCTGTGACAAGGCCCAGCTCGTCTTCGAGGCCCGCAGCCTGGACAATGCCAAGCTTAAGAAGCAGACCGACACCATGAAACAAGCTCTCCAGGATGCAGCCCAAAGGCATGGAGGGAGGGTTGAAATACAGCACGAACACCTCTATGAGGTCTATCACCATCACCACGACAGCCCTGTTCTGGCAACCTTCCGGCGAGCGTGCACCAAGCTCGGACTCCCCTACCGTGAAGAGCCCACGTTGGGCGGAAGCGATGCAAACATCCTCAATGAGCTTGGCATTCCCACCTTGGTGTGCAGCATCGGCTACGAGGAGGCGCATACGACAAGCGAGTACATTCCCATCGAAGAACTGAAGCGACTGCTTTCGCTGGTTTTGGAGTTGGCTACGCTATGAAAAACATCACCCTTATCGGATGCGGGGCGGTAGGAGCCCTTTACGGCCTGCGGCTGCACAATCTGCTGGGCAGGGAGCATGTCTGCTTTCTGGTCGACGAAACGCGCAGACAGCGCTATGAGAGCGATGGCATCATCCTCAATGGACAGCGTGCTCCCTTTCGCTACTGCACGCCCGAGGAGGCCAAACCAGCCGACTTGATCATTCTTGCAACCAAGAACCATCACCTTGAAGATGCCATCGGATTGATGAGGTCCTCCATCGGACCTGATACTGCCATTCTCTCGTTGCTCAACGGCATCGAGAGTGAGCAGATCCTTGCAGCGGAGTTCGGCCAGGAGAAAGTGCTGTACAGCTTCGCCGTCGGACTGAACTCCACCCACACAGGCAATGCCATCACCTACACCGCCGAAGGACGCATCGTATTCGGGGAGAAGGACAACAAGGTCAGCAGACGGGTTACGGCGATCGCCGACCTCTTCGAGAAGGCAGGCATCTCCTATCTCGTACCCGAGGATATCCAGTTGGAGATGTGGAACAAGTTCATGCTCAACACAACCTACAATACGATCAGCAGCCTCCTGTATGCGACCTATGCAGACTTCGACCAGAGTGCGGTACTCGAGCTGGCTCATTTGATCTGCAAGGAAGTGCAGATGGTGGCAGCGAAGGAAGGAGTACTGCTTCCAGACTCCCTGATCGAGCAGAACCACAGAATCGTCTGCAACCTCGGTTCGGAGGGGAAGACATCCATGTGTCAGGATATGGAGGCTGGAAGGAAAACTGAAAACGCCTGGTTCTGCGGGACTGTGATCAAGCTGGGCGAAAAACATGGCATAGCCACCCCGACCTGCAAGGCATTATCGCTTTTGGTCCAGGCCAAGGAGCATATGCAGCTCAACGGCCAAGCTCGGCAAGGGCATTGACTTTTGCACTCTTGAGCTTGCTTGTCAGTTCAGTGAGTTTTTTGACATTGCAGTTGTTGCAGTAGACATGGAAGTCGGCATCCGAAGTCGGTACATTCTTGGCCATCTGCAACAACAGATGCTTCTCCAGTATTCTGACGGCAGGTACGTTGTACTTGCGGGCAAGCTCATCGCGGGCTAGGAAGAAGTGCTTCAAGAAGACCTTCTCTTCGCGGGACAGATACTTCCATGACGAGAACTTCGTCCACCCCGGTTTATCCGGTCCCTTGCTCTTTCCTGCCTGCTGCATCTCAAGAGCGACTTTCTCAGTCAGGCCTTTCTCTGCAACCTCTATATCGAGGATTTGTTTGAGCACCAAGAGGTGTTCGACATCTGAAAGGGCATACTCGATCTGGTCGTTCTTCAGCGGGCGTACAAGCCAGTTGGTCATCTGGTTCTTCTTCTTGCTGGAAAGATTGGGTTTGGCTGCTTCAGGAATATATCGTTCCACCAGACCGGTAAGGTTGCCGGTGTACCCAAGGGCAAGGGCGCATACGCGAATATCGTAGACACCTTCGAGCAGAATGTCATACTGCTTGCGCACCAAGGCGGAGTCGCTTGCACAGTCAAACATGACCTTCAAGACCGAACCATCCTCCAGGAAAGCCTTGAGGGCGTCTTTGGAGAGTGCAAAGGGGTCGACCAACGTATAGGCCGATCCATCAAACAGCTGAATAAGGCATAGGTGTTCCCCGTAGATATGCAGGTTGAATTCACCTTCAAAATCCATGGCAACAATGGTGATGCCCTTCTCTTTCCATTGGGACTGCAGTTGTGACAATTTCGCATCGGAATCGATCATGGTGTACTTGCGCATAGGAAGACAGCATAGCAAATAGAGGCGAAAGTGAGAACCTCTTGGGGATGGGTAATGAAAGTATCGCATCGACTTATATTTTCATTAATGTTTATTTTTGCATATTATTGGCATAGTTATTCTATTAAAAGGATATTTTACCGGCTTTTACCTTTTAAATATACATAATTGGATATTATCAGCAATAAATTGTGCAATAGTTTTGCTTTTCATACAAATGTTTGGGCATTTTCCTGAATGCTCTTAACGCGATAAATAAATATCGATATCTTATGCTCATACAGAATATCCCAAGGAGATGAGCTATGAGTGTCATGAGTTTTTCCATTCCCCGAACCATCTATTACGGAGAAGGTTCCCTTGAAAAACTTTCCCTCTTGAAAGGCAAGCGAGCCGCCATCGTAACCGGCGGCAGCTCCATGAAAAAATTCGGATTCCTTGAGCAGGCAGTCGCCCTGCTTCAGAAAGCCGGCATAGAGTCGATCATCATCGACGGCGTCGAGCCAAATCCCTCGGTTGAGACGGTTGTCAAAGGCGGAAAAACCATGCTCGACTTCGGTCCCGATTGGATCGTAGCCATTGGAGGCGGTTCCGCTCTCGATGCTGCAAAGGTCATGTGGTGCTTCTATGAGCATCCCGAGCTCGGCTTCGAGGATATCATTACTCCGGGCAGCATGCCATCCCTGCGCAACAAGGCCCGATTCATCGCCATTCCTTCCACGAGTGGAACTGCAAGCGAGATTACTGCCTTCAGCGTCATCACCGATACGGCAAAGCACATCAAGTACCCCATCGTGGCGGCCGACATGGTACCCGACATTGCCATTCTCGACCCAGCCCTGCCGATGACCATGCCCAAGCACATCACCGCCAACACCGGTATGGATGTCATGGCACACGCTGTGGAAGCCCTTGCTTCGACTGCGGCAACCGCCTTCACCGACCCGTATGCCGTCCAAGCCATCAAAATGGTGCTCGAGAGCCTGCCGATTGCCTATGCAGAACCGAAGAACCTCGGCGCCCGCGAAGCAATGCACGAAGCTTCCGCCTTGGCGGGCATGGCTTTCACCAATGCCTCCCTGGGGCTGGTCCACTCGATGGCCCACAAGATCGGGGGGGAGTTCGGCGTCACCCACGGGCTTGCCAATGCAATCCTGCTGCCGTATGTCATCGCCTTCAACCGCAGGTACAGCGACAAGTATGCCTATGCTGAGAAACTGCTGGGCCTTGAAGACCTTTCCAAGGCGATTGAGGAGATGAACAGGAAGATGGATATCCCATCCTGCTTCAAGGATTGCACCGAAGTCGACTTCAACGAGGCTAAATTCAAGGAGTTGCTCGACCGCATGAGCAAGCACGCATGGGAGGATCCCTGCACACTCACCAACCCGGGAAAGCCGAATGCCTCCGATGTGAAGATGCTGTTTGAGGCTGCCTACTACGGAAAGGCTGTGAAGTAAATCACATGGGTATTCCAAGAAAAGCCGCTCGAAGTGAGCGGCTTTTTCATGTCCAATGCTTACTGACAGGTGTTATTCCTTGGTCTTTGGAAGCACCAGGTTCAACAGGATGCCGACCAATGTGGCGAGTGCAACACCGGCAAGTGAGAAGGTAAGATCCTTGCCCATGGCAAAGGAGAGGGTCCCTCCACCGATGCCGATGACCAGGATGACGCTGCTGATTGTCAGGTTGCGCTTGTCCTCGTAGTTGACGCCTGCATCAACCAAAGTCCTCAGGCCGCTGGAGGCGATGGTGCCGAAAAGGAGCATGGAGATACCGCCAAGCACCGGATTGGGGATCGTTTGGATCAGGGCGCCGAACTTGGGGAAGAAGGAGAGGAATACTGCCACGACGGCGGCTCCTCCGGTCACCCAGACACTGTACACGCGGGTAAGTGCCAACACCCCGATGTTCTCACCATAGGTGGTGTTCGGAGGACCACCCCAAAACGATGCCCACAGTGTGGCCAGGCCGTCCCCGGCAAGAGTTCTGTCAAGACCCGGATCCTTGTAGAAATCCTTTCCCACCACCTTGGAAATGGTCAGGGTGTCACCAAGATGCTCGCATATGGTTGCCAGCGATACCACAATGAAGGTTACGGCTGCCACCACATTGAACTTTGGAAGGGCAAAGGTGGGAAAACCGAACCAAGCGGCTTCCTTGACTGCTGCAAAGCTGATCAAGGCATGCTGGGGGAAGATGAAGCCGAGGATGAGGGCGAAGAAGTAGCCTCCAAGCAGGCCCAAGAGTATCGGGATGATGCTGAAGAACCGCTTGGCGAAGATGTTTGCCACAATAGTGAGGGCCAAGGTGACAGCTGCGACTGCGAGTAGATAGAGGCTGTAATTGCCGTTTGCATCATTCATCGCCATGCCCATCGCAGTAGGTGCCAGGTTGAGACCGATGACCACAATGACCGAGCCGATCACCACAGGAGGCAGGGCCTTGTTCAACCACGAGTGCCCGGCTTTCTTGATGATGAACGCCACCAAGGTGTAGAACAAGCCGGAGACGAATGCACCGCCCATGGCATACGCCACCCCGTAACTGCTGCTGATCGCAATCAAGGCAGGGATGAAGGCGAATGAGGAACCCAGGAAGGCAGGAACTTTTGCTCCGGTGATCAGGATGTAAAGCAGGGTTCCCGTTCCAGCGGTGAAGAGCGCCGTACTGGGGCTCAATCCGGTAAGGATGGGCACGAGAATGGTCGCACCGAACATCGCGAAGACATGCTGGATACTCAGGGGTATCCATTGTCCCAGTGGCGGCTTGTCAGCCGGACCATACTTTACAAAGCTGGATGGGTGGTTTGCCATCAGAGAGCTCCTTGAACCTGCGCACACAAAGAACCTAGGCTCTTGGTACAGTTGCAGGCAGGGGGGGGATGATGACTTGCAGGAAGTCTCTCCATCCTACCGAGAATTCAAGGAGCATGGGAAGTGCAAGAGTGCATGAATATGCAAAATATGTGCAAAACCGACACCACAATGCACCATCATGCCAATCTGCGCACCCCGCCCTCTTGATCACAGGCCTTTTCCTGAACCGGGCAGAGTTCCAGCATGGCAAGTTGTACCATGCGGTTCAGATTTGAAAACTGCTCGCTTTCGTAGAAGTCGCGAAGAATCATGCGGGCAACCCGTCTGCGCTCGGCCCCGATTTTTCTTCCCGGTCTCTCATTTCTCTTTTGTTGTGTGTGCATACTTACCTCCTCAGCAGGGGGGAGAGTGCTCCATAGAGCAGCAATAGGGGAGAAGCAATCAGGACGCACAAGACAAAAAGCACCATCAGTGGTACTGATGAGAGCATCCTGTCATACCATCCCGGCAGGTTTCCTGTTTGTTCATGCATACACTCCCTCCTTGTTTCTGCTTACAGCATACGGCAGGGGGTGTGACACAGAATGTCTCACAAAGGAGTTTTTATGCGAATTTGCATATTTTCAACTGCTTGGTTGTAGAGATTTACGAACTCAGGAGGAGCGAGGGCTCGCGCCTGGGGACCGAAGAACAGCAGTGCCGAGAGGATCTCATGCAGGTTTGCAACCGGAAGCGTCACTTCCAGGGCATCCTGCCCATCCTCCTTGACGAAGCGCTGTTTCTGCTTTGCATGCCAGGTCTGGGTCGCCAGCGTGTTGATCGCCCATCCGTAGACACGGAAGGTCACGTAGGTAACCTCCTTGCCCATGAATATGCCATAGCCGGAGTGGATGAAGGCATCCAGCTCGGCATCACTGTAGCGCTCCTTCATCCGGTCACCGGAAATCCGGGAAAGATCGAGGATCCTGCTGAGGTGGAAGGTCCTGAGCTCCTTATGCTGCAGGTCATAGGAGACCAGATACCAGCGACCGCTGTAGTTGATCAACCTCAGCGGTTCGATATGCCGCCTGGACAGCTCGCCGTTGGCATTCTTGTAGTGCATGGTCATGCGCTCGCCGCTCTTCATCGCCGCACAAATCCTGTTGAAGATTTCGTAGTCGGGCCAATCCTGAACCGGGGTGATGAAGACAATCTTGTCAGAGAGGGAGCGGTAGCTCTTTTCCACTCCGCTGTCGATTCCTTCACTGATCATCTCGGTCAACGCTCCCATCAGCCCCTGCGACTGGGCAAGGCTGCGGAAGATGGCGTTGAGCACCAGCATCCGCTCATTGGAGTTGGAAAAGAGGGTAAAGCTTTCGGTATATCGATACCAATGCTTTTCTGCATCGTACTCGATGGGCGCCTTGAGTTGGTCGCGCAGGAACTCGATGTCACGGAGAACCTGCCTGCGCGAGAGGGAGAACTCGCGCATGATGTGTGCGGTCTTCACCCCACCAGCTTCCTCAATGGTGCGGTTGATGAAAACAATGCGTTCTATCTGGCTCATACGCCCAGTATACACAAAACGGCCCTCCGGTGAAGGAGAGCCGCTGTAAAAATGTTGATGAAACGCTGCTTACTTGGCGGCCTTGAGGTTTGCCTCGAGCCGATCAAGGAAGGTTGCAAGTTCCTTGGGAAGCTTGTCGCCGAACTTCGGATAATGGTTGGCGCGGATGTCTTCGACTTCCTTCAACCAGCCATCAATATCAACGGCCAACAGCTGCTGCATATCCTCAACGGTCACACCTTCAGGACGATCGATTGCGTCTGCAGTGGGCATGATGCCGATCGGGGTGTCGATGGACTTTGCAGTACCTTCACAGGCCTCGAAGACCCACTTCAGGACACGGCTGTTCTCACCGAAACCGGGCCAGAGCCACTTGCCGTCGTCGGTCTTGCGGAACCAGTTGACATAGAAAATCTTGGGAAGCTTGCTCTGATCCTTGGCAGCCTTTCCGATGTTGATCCAGTGCTGGAAGTACTCACCCATGTGGTAGCCACAGAAGGGAAGCATGGCAAACGGGTCGCGGCGGACGGTACCGACCTTGAGGTCGAGAGCGGCGGCGGTGATTTCAGAACCGACGATCGAACCAAGGAATACACCGTGGTTCCAGTCATAGCTCTGGTGTACCAAGGGAATCGTCTTCGGGCGGCGACCACCGAACAGGATTGCGCTGATGGGCACACCCTTCGGGTCTTCCCATTCAGGAGCAATACTGGGGCATTGGGCTGCCGGAGCGGTGAAACGGGCATTGGGGTGTGCTGCAGGCTTCTGGGACTTGTCACCCTTGTTCTGCACCCACTCGTTGCCGTTCCAGTCGATCAACTTGCCAGGAGCATCGTATCCGATGCCTTCCCACCATACATCATTGTCCTCGGTGAGGGCGCAGTTGGTGAAAATGCTGTTCTTGGAAGCGCTTACCATGGCGTTGTAGTTGGATTCATTGGAAGTGCCGGGGGCAACACCGAAGAAACCAGCTTCCGGGTTGATGGCATACAGCCTGCCGTCGGCGCCGTACTTCATCCAGGCAATGTCGTCACCGACGGTCTCAACCTTCCATCCGGGAATGGTGGGTACGAGCATGGCCAGGTTGGTCTTGCCGCAGGCGGACGGGAAAGCACCGGTGACGAAGATGCTTCTTCCTTCAGGATTGGTAATCTTGAGGATGAGCATGTGCTCTGCAAGCCAGCCTTCATCGTGGGCAAGGACGGAAGCGATGCGCAGGGCAAGGCACTTCTTTCCAAGCAGGGCATTCCCACCGTAACCGGAACCGTAGGACCAAATCTCACGGGTCTCGGGGAAGTGGGAGATGTACTTGTCTTCGAGCGGGGCACAGGGCCACTTGCCGTTGTCGCTCTCGCCTTCAGCGAGGGGCTTGCCGACGGAGTGGTAGCAGGGCACGAATTCGCCTTCACTGCCAAGAACATCGAGGACCTTCAAACCGACGCGGGTCATGATCATCATGTTGAGGACAACGTAGGGGCTGTCGGTCAGCTCAACGCCGATCTTGGCGATGGGGGAACCGATGGGACCCATGGAGAACGGAATGACATACATGGTGCGACCTTTCATGCAGCCCTTGTACAGGCCGGTCATGGTCTTCTTGAGCTCAACGGGATCGATCCAGTTGTTGGTTGGACCTGCTGCTTCCTTGGTCTTTGCTGCAATGTAGGTTCTATTTTCTACTCGTGCCACATCGGAAGGATCGGAGTTGTAAGCTATGCTGCCTGGTCTTTTTTCAGGATTCAACTTGACGCAGTATCCACCGGCAAGCTGCTCGGCTACCAACTGGTCATACTGTGCGGAACTTCCGTCGGCGATTACAATCGAATCAGGGGTGGTAAGCGCTGCGAAATCCAGAATCCATTTCTTGAGCCCGGCATGCTTGATGTCATTGACGTTCATGGGGTTCTCCTCTTAAAAAAATACTGCAAAATTAATTTTTTTATATTACAGTTCAACTTTTATTTTTATCAGAGACGACAATTAAAATCAAGTCTCTCCCGCAATATCGGCCATTTCTGCAACAGTATTGCAAACAAACGCAACTCCTTTATAGCGAAAGGCCTGCATGAAAATATTGAAACCATGGAAAGCATACACCTGTACCATAAGCTATATCAACGAGCATTCAATCAGTACTATATCTTTTTAATACATACAGTTAAGAAGAATCATACTTTTTTCTAGAACATCGTCCCATGGAACCGTGAATTGAAGCTGATGTAGAGTTCGGGTGGAACATCCTGGGGAATATCCAGCAAATAATCGGAAATCTTGCGAATTTTCTCCTTGAGGGTATCCTTCTTGTTTGCCTGCGCCTCCTTGAGAGCATCCAGGCATTCTGCAACAATCTGGTGGCTGTTGCGCACCTCCTGGATCGCTGACTTGAACCGCTGGCTCAAGTCAAGAATTATCTGGATAGTTTCCTCCGGATGGGCTACAATGAAGTGAGGAAAATTCTGTTGGGAGATCTCAATCAGGACACAGTCGGAGAGAGCAACCGCCGTTGCATTTCTGGGTTCCTGGTCAAACAAGCCCATCTCTCCCAAACTTGAACCGGGCTTGGATATCTCAAACAGTTCAAACTGCTGGGGTGTATGGTAGTTGAGGAACAATCCGACTGTTCCGCTGCGCAGCAGAAACATCGTGGAACAAGGAGCTCCCTGCTCGTAGATGACCGTCCCCTTAGGGACTTCCAATACAGGATTTCCAGCATCATGTTTTGTAATCATAGGCTGCCTCCTTCACATCCATAGTATACGCCGAGGCCCGGACGCAGGACAAGGGTGGGCCACTTGGATTGACAGGGATGCACTGCCCCACTACCCTGAGGCCATGACAGAACTCGCTCTCCCTGCAGGTTCCCTGCAATCCGCCCTGGCAGCCTTCAAGGAAGGCGCCGATGCCGTTTACCTTGGCATGAAAAGTTTCTCCGCCCGCAAGATGGCAGCCAATTTCAGTTTTGAAGACCTTGCAAAACTCAGGCAGGTCTCTTTGTCCCAAAACAAGAAAATCTACGTAACAGTCAACACCCTTGTCGACGACTCCCAGCTTGGCGAGGTTGTGAGCACCCTCAAGCAGCTAGCATTCATCGGTTGTGACGGCATCATCGTCCAGGATCTGGGACTTGTGGAGATCATACGGACTCAATTTCCTTCCTTGGCCCTCCATGCCAGCACCCAGTTGGCCGTCCATACCATCGAGGGGGTGCGTGAATTGGTACGCCTGGGTTTTGAGAGGGTGGTCCTCGCCCGCGAACTCACCTTCGAAGAAATCAAGAATATCCGGCAAGCCTGCCCCGATGTACAGCTTAAGGTGTTCATCCACGGCGCCCTGTGCTACAGCTTCTCGGGACTTTGCATGGCCAGTGAACAGCTGTGCGGGCGCAGTGCAAACTGCGGTGCCTGCGCCCAGATCTGCCGAAACTATTTCTCTGTCTCCCCCGACCCCGAGGTCGGCAGCGCACTCAGCCCGATTCCCAAGACGATCCGGGACGGATGGTTTTTCTCGATGAGCGACCTGAAGGCGGGATTGGTTGCGGCACAGTTGCAAGAGCTCGGCATCGAGAGCCTCAAGGTTGAAGGGAGAATGAAAAGCCCCGCCTACACATCCCTTGCAGGGCGTTACTACCGTGCGATCCTTGACGGAAACAGTGATACCAAAGAGCTGGACGAGGCTTTGAGCATCGTCTTCTCCCGAAGGCAGACCGCCGGCTGGCTTGCCGGGTATGGGAGAACCAGGCAGGACTTCTCGATCAGACGCGCTCCCACATTGGGAAGCACCAGTTTTCCCTCCCACCGCGGCTTGAAGGCCGGCACCATCCTTTTGGTCAAGGAAGGCAGGGCCATGGTCCGGCTTGAACGCAGACTCAGCCTCCGCGACGGCCTCATGTACTTCATACAAGGGAAAAGAGAGCCGGTGGAAACGGTCAAGTTCGGGCTCTCACAGTTGCTGGACCAAAGAGGGAAAAGCATCACCGAGGCCTATGCAGGACAAACGGTGGAGATCAATCTCCCCGATGCTTCCGTCCTTCCAAGCGCTGGTGAGCATCTGATGGTCATCAGCCGGCACGATCAAAATACAGCACTGTTCTCAGAATCATTGCCCCTGGTGAAGAAACCCGTCGACATGAGCATCGTCATCGGCCACGAAGGCCTTACGCTCTCTTCGAGCCAGGGCACACAATTCTTCCCGCTCCCGGTTTCCCAGGCAAAGAAACGGCAGGAGACCGAAGCCAACCTCGCCCGGATTTTCAGCCAGAGCGACACCTCGTACTTCACCCTTGGAACCCTCTCTGTGGACAATCAGACATCCTATCGGATGGATGAGCTGTTTTTGCCGCTCTCTGCATTGAAGGCGGCCAGAAGGGCTTGGTATGAGAGCCTGGACAGGAACCTTGCCAGGTTCTTCACCTCCACTTCGGAAAGCAAGATTGTACCCGACAAGCAGGAGACGGAGACCCTTCCACCCCGCTCTCTCCTGCAAACCCTCGATCCCCTCCCCTTTCTTGACCTGAAACTGCTCAGGAGGAAGAGAGAACAGGGAAAGGCTATCGCTTCCTTGCTCTTTCCCTTCGAAGACCGACTGTTTCTTCCGCTCAGCCCGGTGATGTTTGATGAGCAGCAGTTCTTTGACGACCTTGACTACCTGGTTGCGGCAATGAGTGAGGAGGGAGTGCTCGACCAAGTGCGTTTCGGCTTGAACAACATCGGGCAGGCATCCTACTTCAGGAAGAACCAACTCGCTTGTTTTTTTGATATTTACTTCTATCTTGGCAACAGCGAGGCGGCAAAACTGGCACTTTCAATGGGGCTCGACAGCAAAGGCGGGTACCTGTGGATGGAACGATCGGAGGGGGATTTCTCCACGTGGCCGTTCACTCCTGCAATCGTGGAGACTTCATTCAAACCGCCCTTGTTCATCAGCCGCTCGTGCTTCCGTCACGACTCGCTCATGCTCAGTTGTGAAGGCTGTCCTCATAAAGGCTCATGGTACGTCAAGGGAGACAAGGACCGCTACAAGGTCCTGGTCGAGGATTGCATCACGTACTTGGTGAGAGCATAGATTCAAACACCGTCCTGAACTGTTCGAACCGATAGGCCACCGGGAATGCCAGCTTGCCTTGCCGGTGGATTTCCTCCAATTCAGCAAGAGTCACCCACATATAGGCGGTGGTTTCCCCTTTCTGCAGGCGGATTGCATCCTCATCAACCGTTTTTCTGACCAAATAGATGTCCACAAAGGAAAAGGCTTTGCGTGCAGTACCGAGAAAGACCAATTCGTCTTCGGTTGCAACGATGCCGGTCTCCTCCTCAAGCTCCCTCCGTGCCGCTTGGGCGCTGGTCTCCCCGCTGACCACCGACCCCGAGGTATTCTCCCAGAGGCCCGGATAGAGTTCCTTCTCCTCCGATCGGAGGGTCAACAGCAGCTTGTTGTCCTGGTTGACCGTCCACACCGAAACCACCACGTGATAGGTGTTCTCAGGGAGGGGGCGGCCGCGAAGATGCTTCCTTCCCAAAGCAATCCTGTGTTCGTCATACAGATCCCAATACTCAGCCATCGAAGCTCCTTGCTCCCTGTATTCCAGTCAAATAAAGCAGGGCTTCCAATCCCTGACAGAGATCGGAAGCCCGACAGTGCATGATGGTCTTCCTAAATGAGTCCGAACCGTTTTACAAAGGCCTCGGCATTCTGGACCGAACCGCCGGCAGCGCCCTTGACGATGTTGTTGACCAACAAGAGGAATCCAATCTTGCTGTTCTTCTTCTTCAATCGACCGGTGTAGACAACCATTCCGCTGGGCTTGCCCCAGAAGGCATACTTAGGCTGCGGGAAGGTGTTGTCGCTGCCGTATTCGACCGGAAGCTCGGGGGTAGAAGGAA
>Ga0228535_1002064_pt1 | contig 22309 bp, 12 predicted proteins | sample SJ1metagenome_FD_168457 | JGI IMG/M metagenome (GOLD analysis project Ga0228535, IMG submission 168457) | Enriched culture of PCE-dechlorinating microbial communities from Ithaca, New York, USA - SJ1 | ecosystem: Engineered > Modeled > Simulated communities (microbial... > Unclassified | place... | reverse complement strand
ATCCACTCCTTATCTCCCCTCTAATTGTTTGGTCACAACTAAAGGGTATTCTTTCCCCGGATCGCTGGCAATGACTCTTATGTATTTTTATTTGTCCTTTCTATGTATTTCTATTTTGCCAGAAACATCTTTGATCAGTTTCGAGGTTTTTGAACATTTTTCATAACCTCCTTCATCAGAATTAAACAGCTCTGATACTGCCTTTTGAAAGCTTATATCGAAGCCGAAGCTTCCCGTTTTAACACTGCTGTTTATTATGCCATGTATCTGCCCATATTGATCTCTTAATTCTTTCTCTTTCTTCCTTAGAAAAGAGATGATCAAATCGATTAACGTCTTTGCTACGCGATTCTCATAAATATGGAATTCATCATCTTCAACTCTAGAGAATAGACGAGAAGGTTTCAGCCCACTGGCAGTTCTCGCAAGCCAGTCCTCACTGTGAGCGGCCAAGTACGGGATAGATTCATAACCGATACGCTTAACCGTTTCAATCGGTCTTACTTCGTTAATCGCTTTCAAATGTGATTTTGGTTTGTCACATATTGCCTTAAATGGTAAAAACGCAGCCTCTATCTTGTCAAATGTATCTGTCCAATCATGTACATCTGCGCTTTGATCAATAGCATACATTTTAAGTCCACCGGATTTGATGCTTTCAATTTCATTTTCCAGTTTGTGATCATACTCATAAGCAAACTGATCATACACAGGCGAATATTTGTTTGACAAGGTATATACTAACGGCTTAACCATGTAGGTATATTTTTCGCCATTCCGACGAATAATCAATTCGGCTTCAGCATCGAAGGCTACCCTGGAAATATCTGAAGAAATAATGTCGCCATTTAATATAACATCGATCTCGGTATCATCCTTTTCCTTTTTCAATTCCAGGCATGCCTTGCAGGGGACAGTACGGAATATGCTGCCAGCAACCAATTCTTTGTTGATTAATTTCGAATGATAGAATACTCTCATAACTCTTATCCCAAATCCTTGATTCGCTTCTTAATAAGGCGTTGTGTCTCCGGATAATCCTTTGTTGCTTTAAGCAATTCTTGGAATGACTCGCTGTCGTCACTGGTAATGACCTTACGCAAGATCTTTGTAGAAATCTGATAGTCAAGTGCGTCTTCTAGGCTACCTTTTGAAGCAGCGAAGACAGCCGCAAAATCTATCGTCTGAGTGACAATCCTATTACCGAAGGACATGTCAAACTTTTCCATAAGAACGTTGTCAAGCACTTCAAGTCGCTCTTCAACTTCCTTAGCCTTTTGCTTTTCTAAGCCATTGATTGCTGCGTCAAACAGCTTCAGCAAATCTGTGACAGAGATAAACTTCTTGTCAGTGTGTTTATAATTGTTTTCAGACACACCTTTCCTATTTAGAGAAACAACCTGTGCACGGTCAAACACCTTGTCGCTAATTCCGAAGGTAGACTCGTCCTGATTGGCAGTACCGACAAACCAAATGTTGTCGGTGACTTTAATCTTTCGCCCTGCAATCAGGTCTTTCGCACCGGTCAGCTTTCCGAGTTTCGCTAAATACGATGTCAGTTGTTCTTTTTCCTCGTCAGAAGCCTCAGACTTTAAGTCTCCTTGTCTGCTTCTCTCGATTCTTTCCCAAATAGCAAAGACAGCTGGCTCATCTTTTTTCATTTTCTGTTTTACTTCTTCAGGTAACTCCATGGGAAGTGTACGCATATCTGAAGAAACAAGTTCTATGAGCCACTTATCATGATCAGGCTCCTGTAAAATTGCCAGGAAATCTGAAAAGTAGTATTCGATTCGCGCAAGGTTCATTTCGTCCAGTACAATGAAGGTCGGGACCTCCTGGCATCTCTTCTTGCTGCTTCTATAGAGCTCTATTGTGAAGCTTTTTGCATTGAACTTTTTATTGAAGTCGTTATAGTAGCCCAGGAGTTCATTTCTATCCCTCCAGGAAGACTCTACAGGGATAAGTCTATTGAAGCCAGAAATTGCTTCCGAAAAAATACGCGGAAGGCTTGATTTACCTGTGCCTGACATTCCCTGTAGGATTATCAACCTGCTGACGGCCATTCCGGCGAGGAATGCCCTAATGTCGTTGTCAGTGTAAAAAAGCCGTTCCTCTTTTGCACGGCTTCCTGCGTAATTTTTTACATGGCGCACAATTTCTTCAAGAGATTTGATTGGAGTTCTTTGAGTTCGCTGACTTACATCGCTTATAAAGTCGCTTTCCTCAGTCTCATTATCGACTTTTGAAAGCGCTGGACAAGTATCGCCGGTACGGCTCTCCAATGCAGTTTTATGGCTTTCGAGCTCCTGCAATAAATGCTCATTCAGCGCATTCGTTGCTTCAGTCTCCTGCTTAACGATCTCAAGTTCTTTGCTAGCATTTCTTGCGGCTACAGCTTCCATTCTGTATCTGTTTCTTTCTTGTTCAAGTTTATCATTATCTTTTTCAAGCTCTTGTACCTTTTGGGCCTTTTCTTCCAGGAGCGATATACTTCCATCATCCGGATATTTGCTGTATATTTCGGCAAGTTTTTCATATTTCTCTTTGAACTCCTGCATTGCTGAAACAATTTCACGCATGGGCACAATTTTTCGTTCTCCAGCAGAATTCTCGATCTCGGTCTTTATTGTATCTAATAGAGTCTGAGAATCGACTAAACGCTTAGAAAGGGCTTCATATCTTTCGAGAAGAATTCTGTATTTCTCCCGCTCTTCACTCAATTCAAGCGCTAGTTCTGTAATTTTTGAGGGATTTGCAGCAGAGTATTTCTCTCTCAGTTTCTGAACATGCTCCTTAAGTTCGTGAAGCTCTTCCTTTTCAAAGTAGAAATCCTGCTTCTCTTTATCTAGATTCAGCCGATCATCATATAATTTTTTCTCACGGGCAGAGACCTCTTCAATCTGCTTTTTCAGACTATCAATCTGAGCCTTCCAGACGTCTCTTGCTTCCTCAGAAGTCTTTGTGAGCTTTTGAATTCTCTCCTTCTCAGCTTTATCAAGCACTTGACGAGCATCAGCCTCAGCCTGGGATCGAATTGTTTCTGCAGCTTCCTGAGCAATTCTTACAGTTTCTTCGCTTTCGGATTTTGCTAAAGATACAATTTCCTCAGCATCTGCTTCAGCTTTGTCTATTGTAGCAACCGCTTTATCGTATTCCTCTTTGATTGAATTATAGCTATTCTGGAGCTCTTCCTTTTGTCTAGCCAGATCGGAACTTTTTTCTTCCAGCTCTTTGGAACGTCTATCAGCTTCAGCGGCAGCCTCTTCAGCAGCCTTCTTCTTGGTCTCAAGGAGTTCTATGTCGTAAGTGAGTTTTTTGAGCATAGCTTCTTTATTCTTATTGAACTCAGATTCCGTTTTGCTCACTTCGACATCGGATATTGTAGTTTCAGCCTTTGGCTCTTGATTAGAAGTTGGCTGCAGTGGACGATTTGGATTTTTTTTGTTTCTGTTCTTCCTCGACAACTTTATTCCTCCCTAAATGCCTCTAAGAGACCGTTTATTAACTCAAATACGTTTTCTTTATAGTACTCATAATCTCCGGGACCAAAGCGCTCGTCAGTATCGTGAGAGACTTTCCTTCGGATTTGATTTAACTGATCTGCCAATTCATATAGTCTCTGTATTTTCTTGTTGGACAAAAGCTTTCTGCTTTCCTTTGTTCCGATATAATAGTCAACAACAACAACGTTAATAAATTTTTCAACAATGCTGTTTCCGTGAGTCCGGCCAAGTCTTCCTAATGCACTACTCACATACTTGTGGCCCCACGTAATTTTGCATGGATCCATTTCAGTGTTTTTTGTCAAAAGCTGTATGAAGGACTGACACCCACGGTTATCGAGATCGGACCTTGCATTTCTTGAAACCGTGTAAAGCACATCCTTTTTCAATCCTCTAAAGAAGGTGTTGAAGAGACGTTCAACCACACTTCTGGATATGCTATTTACAATATTCTCTTTTTCCAAAAGACTGTTTTGTCTTTGCATAAGAGAATAAATACGCGACATATCCTCGTATACCATAGGGAATTTGCTCGAGAATATCTTCAAAAGAGGTATCTTTTCAAGTACGAAAACACTGAAGTCCTTATCTGAACTCTTATAAGATGGACTAATCTTTCGAATCTCTCTGGTCAAATAGGAGTTAAGCTCCTCTTCGCCAATGAAGGTGGTGCCCGTTGCAGCAAGCCACTGAACTTGCCTGAGAAAATAATCGTTATCGATGTCGCTAAAATCAAATGGAGATTCGGCTCTATATCCACCAGGATACTGCGGATCAATAATCAATCTCATCCTTAGATAAATACTTTTTTGAGGACATTTCAAGGCACGTATAAACATATTGCTCTGAAGTTCTTTTTGTGCATCGCTCTCTACGCTTTCAAGGATCGCAACATCTTCTTCATCAAACGCATCGAGATCCTCGAACTGATCTGTGGCTTCATCGAAATCAATTTCGCCTTCGTCATACTGCCTAGAGGTATCGACATTCTTGATATAGCTTTTATATGCGTCGCGAAGTCTTGATCGTTTCACGGGGATTTCTTTAAAGGTTTTTGCTTCATCTCCGCTGATTGTGAGCCTTGCAGGGAGCTGCTCACCTCTGAACAACGAGACTTGATTGATATCACCTTGATAAAAGTACGGCAAAACATCTTTCTTTATGGCGTTTATGAACATATATCCAAATTGAGAATTTGTAGATTCTCTTTCTGAAATGAAGCCATTAAGATACTTTTCCCCGCCTCCAGTCAGCTTCCATGGCTTACCGATCTCTTTTGCAACATACTCCTTCATCTCAAGATGCGCCAGGATTTCTTCAATCAAGCTCTCCGATGCGTTCATAGTCCTTGCTATACCATGAGTTGACAATCCTATAGAAACCAGTTTTAAGACTGTTTCCTCATAAGCATCCAAATGATTTTCCAGGGGCGGTGTTGCTTCACATTCAATAGCCATAACCGCGAGTGCAACATCGATTGCTTTTTCATCGGATGAAAATCGCCTCATGTTCAAGATGTCAATATTCACGGTAGCATCCTCCCCCCTCTTTTGCACAAATATCATAGAGCCTTGAAAAACACGGAATCTGAATAAGTGTCTCGACATCCCCGTATGTTATAAGTTGCCTTCTGGCCCTGCTAAAGGCCACACACAGACGATTTGGCTTTTCCAGGAATCCAACCTTAGGCTGTTCTCCAATGCCTCTTGGCTTGTTTGAGCGCACGCATGATAGCAATACATAGTCGAATTCCTTTCCCTGGAATGCATCAACAGTACCGACTTCGACTCTGGAGATTTCCTCACCGTCTAAAAGCATGTCCAAGCTCCGTTTGATTTTCATCGTCTGGGCAGCGTAGAACGTAATAATACCTACTTTGGCTTCTCTATCGGTTTCCAGAATGGTTTTAACATCCTTGCTTATAGCCTCAACCTCAGCTCTACGGCTTTTAGATATACCTGGAGTTTCTGCGCCTCTTGAAATTGGCACATTAACAAGAGTTAAAGCTCTGCCGCTGTTGATTGATTTAGGACTTGACCGCAGTTCGGGAGTTACGCTCTCAGCAGTTTGTAGTTGTCCATCATAGAAGGCCTCACTTACGAACTTACATATTTCCGGATGCATTCTGAACTGATGTGTCAGCAGAACTGCTTTCTTTTGCCCCTTCAAAAACATCCCAAACAGACGTTCAAACAAGCTTTTCTCCATTTCAGGTAGATCCTTGAACCTGGGATCATCCATAATCACCTTTAAGACATCTTGTTCAAGCATATGAGGTAGCTGTTTATGGTCGCCAACCAGCACAATCTTTTTTCCCATCGACATAGGAATAAACAAATCTAGCGGATTCGCTCTTGCTGCCTCATCGATTACAACCAAATCGAATGTCTTCTGAGTGTTTTCTCGAAGATCTAGACTGGTTTGACATGTGGCCGCGGTTGTCATCGAATACTTTCTTACAATGGTCTCGTACTCCTGCTCTAATCTTGACAAGAACTCACTTAAAATTAGCGACTTCTTGCTTTCTATGTCAGACAGTGTATTAATATACTGATTTGCAAAACACTTAGACATCGCAACTATGCACTCGTGTACTACGCTCTTATCTTGTATGTCGATTACAACACCATGCTTGCAGTACTGCTTTTGAAGTCTTTTGACTGTGTCAACGTAGCGGGCAAATTCAGCTTCGGAGTATTCTTTATTGCACACAGCATCGATTGCATCAATAATGCGTTCGTCGATTTCCAAATCATCGCGAATCTTTAAATGTGCAGACAGTCTTCTTGCGTTTATTTCTCCATCATCAGAAAATGCTTCAGGCCATGTTCTCTGCGCTTCCAGCTTCGCAATAATCGGATCAGGAATATCATCGGCATCCATATCCTGAGCGGTAGCTCTTATCACCGCATTTGCCGCGTCAATAAGCTCCTGGGGGTAGCAAATGTCAGTGTAGCTAAGATATTGCTTAATAAGTTTGGCGGCCAATTCCAAAGGCTCTCCGGCGTTTTTGTAAGATATGAATTCGTCATTCAGGCGCTTTCTATTCTCAACAAATTCCGTTGTGGCTTTATCCTCGATAAGTTTATTAATTGATTCGTATACACTTGCATACCACCCGTCAAGAGCTTTTTGATATTGCTCCTTTGTGCTATCCTTTGTACGCTTGGCTGTCTTTCGATATGCTGGAATATCACCTGGAAGAGGGGTAGATATGGCATTGTCAACGGCTTCATTCTGAAAACTCGATATGAGTATTTTTGGGCTACGAAGAACATGCTCCGGATTGAGCTTTTTCTTTTGCCGTTCTTCAGCCTCATATATTTCTCTGAATCTTTCGCAAATAGCTTTGATTACTGTCGTTTTTCCAGTCCCGGGAGGGCCCTGAATCAAAGCGATATCCGGAGTGTTAATTGCAGTACTTAGTGCTTCAATCTGCTCAGGATTCAGGTCACTTGCTTTTGGAAAATTCTTCTTCAGTTCTTCTGTGACAGCCTTTTCACTTCCCCAATTGCTTGGAAGCTCGTATTCTGAAGCTCCCGCTTCAATGAGAGCGACGATTGACTTGATCGGCGACTGATGCTTAACCATACGATCTCTTGCAGCATCTCGTCTGGCCATAATATATCTGTCACCGGCAGTGTATAGAGTAAGACTTCCTGAATCTGGAATAGTAACAAGCCCATCCATTGCCTCAATATATGTGGTGACCTTTTTCCCAGAGATTTTCTTAATCTGCCCAACTACTGTTTGCTTAGTTCTCTCAGCATTATCTTCTTTAGCGGTCTTTTGGCTTGCACCAAGTTCTTTTCCTTTAAAGGACTCGTCAAGTTCTTCATTAACTACAAATTCGTAAGTTGTTCCGGACAGATCTGTCTTCTTTGTATATGATGAATAGTGAAGCTCTCCGAACTCCTCGCTTTCTTGCTCCAATAGTCTCTTACTCAGCTTGTTGTATGCATCCCAACGGGTAAAATACGATGCGGGATTTGAAATTTTGTCCAAATCTGCTGCCAGGCCATCATTCATATATGATGTTTCGTTCTCTGAGACGAACTTTATTTCCGGTGCTATATAAACATCAACAGGAACCTCGTAACGTTCCTTCAAATATCTTTCGCTTTCGGCTATAATACCGCGGGGCGTGTTGTGTGCGATCAGGTAGCGCTTTCCAGAAAAAAATCTGATATCTTCGTTTTGCTTCTTATTATTCTTGTAGTTGAGACAGAACAGAGCAGGTTCTCCCAATTGATCCCATACATATTCCTTATACAGATTTTCAAGGTTCGTTTTTTCCAGCAGCTTTTCCGGTACCTTAATATATATTGAGGTCTTATATTCCGTCACGGATCTAAAGGTATATGCCTGGATTTCCAATGAAGTATCGTTAACGCCCTCAATTGCAAACATGCAGCGAAAAGCGTCATTGCGTTCACCATTAATCAGATCAAGTATATACTCTGCTGTCATTCTATCTGCTTTGCATAGTACCATCTGCGAAGCGGTTATGCCTATTCCTGCACCATACTGATTAACCAGAAATTCGCAATCTCTTTGAGTGGCTTCAATATGGATAAGCAAGCCGGTTGAAAAATGAGCAGATGAATCTATGTAATTGAGTTTAACTTTCAACCCTTTTGCAGAATAAACATCTGATATCTTCATTTTCACACCTCCATAAAGCGAGCCATTCTAATGAAAGAATAGTGTTTTCCACCGCATTCTATGGAAACAGCGCGATTATTATCAATTTCAAAATAGATTTCATCACCACTCTGTAGGGATACTGGCTTTCTGTTGTCGAGCCGTATGAATTCCCTGGAAGCATACTTTCTGATGACTATCCCGGCTTTTGAGAATTCGTTATATGCATGATATCCCTTTTCATTTTGAGCCACAGACATATAGTTTTCCGAAGACCTTTTTTCTTTTCCAAGATCATCAAACCTCAGGATATACAAACTCTTGATGAGGTTCTTCCATGATTCCTTCAGGATATATGAGTTTACGAGCTTTCCTGATTTGTTGGTACCTAATACCCTGGTATTTCTGTAATCATTTCCTTCATACAAAACATCATAAAAATTAAGCATGGCCTTTGGTCTCGAAGGTCCGTCACACCAAGGACATCCCTCATAAACTTTGCCGTTCTTTCTAGGATAATGCCAGGCTCCGCATGATGGACACTTGATAAGTTTGTTGCTTGCCTCCAGCAAGGCATACTCGAATTCAGTAGCTGATGGCCTACTCATTCTATTTTTTTTGCCATCGACAAAGCATCTTCTGAATAGTTCTTTGAGCTTATCTGTGAAAACAATATCTTCAGGAAGCATGTTCGTTGAGTTTTCATCAGTAACGTAATCTGTCTTTCCCGCCAGCGCAGCTTCTTCGTCTTCTGGTGTTCCATCAAGCACATCATCACTAATGTACGGGTGTCCAACGCGCAGCAGTTCAAACAGAATTACAGCCAGAGAATAGTTATCAGAAAGAACATCCGGATTTCTCTGTCTGCTAATGACTTCAGGGGCGATATATCTCGGTGTTCCAAGAACTACTGACTTTCCTTTTCCAGCTATATATATGTTATCTACATCAATCATTCTGACCGATGCGGACTTATTATCAATTTTTATCAAAATGTTATTCCCGGAGATATCGCAATATGAGAGGTTACTCTTTTCCAGCTCACTGAACGCTTTCGCAATCACATATCCCACAAACATTCTTCCAAAAAGCCCCAGTTTCCGGTACCACTCAGGAAAAGATAGGTTTTTATCAGGTATCAAATAAGAATTAAGCGACTTATGGCCAATGACTTTGTCCATTATATAACCTGGATAGGGCGATTTGATAAGATCAACAACAGCGACAAAGTTCTTGGGTGTCTTTATAGCTTTAATAAACCGAAGCCGTTCAATGATATCATCGTCAATGCTCTGGCAGCCAGATGGATAATAAAACTTGACCATATATTTGCCAGTGCTCTCACCATATACAACACCCTGGGCTCCCCATCCAGCTTGCCTGGACAGCCTGTATTTTTGACCACTTACTGAGACTATAGTCATATCGGTTAAGTCCTTCATTCTACCGCTCATATTTCACCACTCCCACAGTCTTGTCGTCAAAGCAATAGTTTGAAACATCGCTAAGAAACTCCTCCAAAGCATGTCTCAATTCATTTGCACATATATCCTTTTCTATTTCTTCAACCAGATTTATTTCTTTTCCGGGCAGTATACCATTTGCGATACCATCAGTGCAGCAGAAAATAACATAGGGCTTAAAAGTATCCAAATAAAATTCTGCTGTCCAGAAATCACTTTCTGATGCTTGGGCATTTAAGCAGTTTGTTTCATTCGTGAAGTGTGTTTCTTCTATTGGAGATATGAGATTTATGCCGTCAGAAGATATTGCAATAAAGCCGTCTCCTATAGAGAAAACCTTGACCTGGTTGACAATCTTAAATACTGCTTTTAGTGTTGCACAGTAATCATCTATATTGTCATCAGCAATTGAAGAGTGCCAAAGTTCAATCAGTTTCTCGGCAATGATGTCGGTTTCGAATGGAATGGATCCGTTTTTGATTGCTTGAAACAGCTTTAAGCTTGAATCAACAACGAACCTTGAACCGAGCTCTGCTTTTTTGCAGGACCCGACGCCATCGGAAACGGATAAAACAAAATCCTCACCAACACAAAAATATGCCACCGCATCCTGATTGGGTTGACCAAGCTTCTGGTGATTTGAACCGATATCAGACGCCGTAACAAATATTAAGTTGCCGTAGCGTTCTTCGTTGACATTCAAATAATGATATCCTCAGCATCCATATCAAAAATAGGTGCTACAACCGATGTCTCATTAGGATTGACGCTGTTCATTCGTGCAACGGTTGACATGGTAACCCATCGGAAAAACTTTGTAATTCCAGTTGCATCATTTGCCTTGATAACTGGAATTTCAGGATTATTGATAAATGTCTTCAACATCCCATAGTCAGCATCAACGCCGATTCCAAGGGCAAGTCGTTGGCTTTTGGAGGAGCGTTCACCAGAATGCAAATCATTAAGCGGCTTCCAGCCTGCGTAATTTTTAACTTCAGGGCAATCCGTAGGAATACCATCGCTAATTAAAACAATAGTAGGGACATATGATCTAGAAGAAACAGTATTTCTGTCTTCAATCATATCCCTCACTACCTTAAACGCTTCTCCCATCGGTGTGTTGCCAGAAGCTGTAAGTTCTGATAGTGCCAGTCCTTTGATATCGGCCAAAGGCTGCATTACCCTAACATTACCACCAAATGCGATAACCGACAGCTGGAATTTTCCCCTGATATCAACCAGGTTGTTCAACGCATTCAGCATTTCTCTTAGTGCAAGATTCAATTTGTTGATTTTCTCACCTTGCATACTACCAGATGCGTCCGCTAAAACGAATATGGGCAGAGCACGAGGTTCTCTTACTACATAACTATTCAGTCCCATTTTCATCCCTCACTCATTAGTAGTTTTGCTTCTGTAAAGACTCCTTTCTGTCCTAGACAACTGGTTGAAAAATATCGCCTTCGTAGATATTGAATTACCTCACAGCTTATTTCAATTACTTACCGCTTCAGTATAATTCAATGCGTCTCTATACTTTCTCGTTTTGTACATTGAGTATGGAAAGGCGCGATGAATTATACAGTCTTGCCTTCATATAAGTTCGATCAGTTTCTCCCTTCTTTTTTGGCGCCTCTCTCGATGGAAAGGCACAAAAATCATCCGGAAGGAAGATGTTTCTGCCATCTAAAGGTTCATAACTGGTGTTCTTAATGATCTGCTTGAGCTTCACCCTGTAATCCTGATCCACAGTCATAAGATTGTCCTCATAGAGAGTATTGATATCAGATCTGGGAAGAAGACCGTTTTGAGGCGTGTCGGTTTCTTCGAAATCTGGATCTATGCGGGCCGCTTTCAGAACCAGAGGACAATCTGCTCCAGTGATATTGCATCTAACATATCGATTATACGATTTTTCGCAATGAATAAATAATAATTATTACAGTTAATCCGTAACTCATGAAGCTAAAAAGCGTTGTAAATTTAAGTATGAATACGAATCTATGTAGGTTAAGAGGTCATAAAACGGTTTTACTTCTTAATAAGTACGTAGACGAGAAACCCGAGGTAGTTTTTACTTTTTCGAGAGCCAGTGTGTGTGTCGATTCCAGAACAGTTGTACGCTACCGGCCTTCGAGACGACTTCCAGAACGCGAATCCCACACGAACGCTTCCATTCGCTATTCTATCCGCCTGAGGCAGCGTTTCACGTAGCTTCTTAATCGGATAGTCCATTCACCGAATCACGCACCTCCACAAAGCACGACGCTTTCTCACAATATCCCGTTACCCACTCGATGACAATCTCTTTGTGCGATTGTAGAGAGGTAAGAACAGATAACCGGCCCATTTACCAGGCAGCGATTTCGGTCGCAAAAAATCATAAGGAGGAGTGGTTAGTTTGATGACGGAAACACCGTCAATGGAAATGCCTGAATGGATCAGAAACCCCGGAGAGTTCGACATCCGGAACATACTGAAAGACTCTATGTATTACCCGGCCTGCGGCCACGACGGTCACCCGGTCGAGTACTTCATGGGAAATGTCTATAGCTTCGTATATGTCGATTACTCGATAAGCAGGGAAAACCTGCTGGAAGAGGTCACCAATGTGGGCTTCAGAGGTTACAGAGTTCTTCGGCAGCTTCCGATAAGCGAAGGCCAGCTCGCGCTGAACGGCTGGAGGATAAGGGTCGAGCCGGACGGTCGGGAATACCACGAACCCGACCAATACTCGGACATTTTCGAGAAGCCCTTCGCCGAATGGTTCATCTTCGAGAGGACCGAGGAGTACGACGAAAGCCACAACCCATACAGGTTTTCGCTGCTCTTCATATGCGCGGACGGCGCGGCCGCTTATCAGGCGCTTTACCTGGAAAACAGGATGACTCCGAAGATCCTGGCCATAATCCAGCCCGGCGAAGCCTTCGGCTGCAACTGGACAAACTTCACCAACAGAGGACAGATACTCGCGCGGTCGGTCTTCCACGGGGGAAACCCCTTGCCCGAATACCTCATAAACGGCGGAATAGGCCGCAGCGAGTTTTACAGGGCGCCTATCTGGCCGGAATACACGGAGTTCGTCAAGAAATTCAATATAGGTGCAAAGTACTTCAGGATCTGGGCCAGAAGCGATCGCCGGGGGATAGGAAATTGAGACTGACGGGATTTTTCAAGTGTTCGGACTAAACCAAAAGGAGGTAAAGATGGATCTGAAGAGTTTTTCCCGCAACTACATGTATCTACTCTCAAAACTCGCAGAAGAGGGCCGCGACCTTTCCGAAAGGGCGATAGAGTACTTCTGGACGAACATGCTGCTCAGAAAGCTCTCGTTCCGCGATAATTTCCTCGATATTTTCAGGGAGTTCAATCTCTTCAACAAGAGCGGCCGCGATAGGGCGGAGCTGATCGAAAAGGCTCTTAAAGAAATAATCAGCAGATATCCGGGCTACGGGTTCATCGAATACGGGGGCAAATACCTCTGGATCTTCACGGAAGGCCCTGCGCCGCTTCAGAAGACCTGCGCTTACGCGGACGGTTTCATAGACGGCCTGGCGATGACCGACATCGCCAGTGTCTGCGGGGACATTTACAACACCTTGTTCTCGCTCTCGATCGATCTGGGGCTGGTCGATCCCGACGCGGCCGTGGCCATGCCTGTCGTCGAGGCCATGGCGAAGCTGCTCGATTTGAAGCCGGGATTGAGCGTCTACGATCCGGCGCTCAACTATGGGCGGGTGATATACAGCATATTCAAGAAGGAGGGTTTGGAGAACACGGATTTCGCCGGGCTGGAAACGGACCCCTTCAGGCACAGGGTAGGCAAGACGGCGCTGGCCATCCTGGGGGTAAACACCGTGAACCTCAAGCGGGGAGAGCCGCTCTTCAGACCCGCGAACGCCTCTCTCACCGATAATGCCCTCTACGACAGAGTCGTCATAGAACCGCCGTCGGCCGAGAGAATAATACATCTCCGGCTGAATACAGGACACTTTTCCATGGGAGAGCTCGAGATCGCGAGAGAGCCGGGGAGCCAGTGGGAGTATATCGGCCACGGCCTCGAAGCGACAAAACCTTCTGGAAAGCTGGTCAGCCTGATCGACAGCTGCAAGATCCCCGAAGCCCTGCGGTCGATCGTGGACGGCGACCTGCTGGAAGCGGTCATAGCGCTCCCCGGAAGTCTCGTATGCTCGGGCGGCGAGCGGAAGTCCATACTGGTGATAAACAGGAATAAGCCTGCGGGGAGAAAGGGAAAGGTCTTCATCGCCGTCCCGGAGAGGGAGAGCGCGGAAAACTGGTCGTCGCTCGCGGACCAGTCGCGGTGGCTCGATTCGGTGACGGATCTTTACGGCGAATGGAAGAACAGGCCCGGCACCGCGGGCATAGTCTCGACCGACAGGATAATCGAGAACGGCTACGATATAAGCCCGTACGGTTATGCGGTGAACTCCACGGGCGAGTCGACGACTGCGCTCGATTATGCCGAATTGCTCGAGGCTCCCATGATAAAGCTAGGCGAGGTCGCGGACCTGATCGAAGGCGTGAGGGGTGAAAGATACTATCGCCTCGACAGCTACACTGCCGATAAAAACGGTGTCGTAAATATGGAAGCGATCGGTCGCGAAACGAGTGAGGTCTTCAGGGAAGACGATCTGAACCTCCTACGGGAGTTCGACATACTCCTCCCGGCGTTTCCCGGCCGGGACGACATGGCCATCGTGGGCGAAATGCCGGAAGGCTTCCGTGTCATACCGGGGACCGGCCTGCTGGCGTTGCGGGTAAAGGACGGCTACGATCCCCGCAAACTCTTCGATATCCTTCGAAGCCCCATGGGGAGGCACACCAGGAGAGAGGCGGGACGCTCCGTCTACATGAGCAGGTCGGTCGCGCCCATCCTCGAAGAGATCATGATACCCGATATCGTGAGGAAAAGAGACTGAGCGGACTGTTCGGAAAGGAAACTCGCTCTTTGTAGCGGGGAGGTGGATCAGAGGTGAGAGTTATGAGGTTAGAGGTAAGAAGATCGAGATCTTTTCGCTCTTCCGACCTCTGACTTCTAACCTCAGGTCCCCAAGGACGGCTCTTAACGCTCTTCTCACCTCTCACCTCTATCCTCTGACCTCAGTCTTACCAGTGAACCTGGACGCGAAGCGTCGGAACGAAGAACAAAGCTCCTAGCCCTGGAACGAGGAACCGCTCTTACTAAAAATGCAGTCCCTGTTTTTCAAGCCTACTTTATCGCCGTCCTGCAGACCCTGAATCCCACGACGTTACCCGCGGCGGAAGGCTCCAGAGATTCCCGCGACGTTACCCGCGCGCACGTCGGGTCCAGGCCGGCGCTGCCCCCGCGCATCACACGCTCAAGATCGATCGAGTCGTTGTAAGGGTTTAGATTCGGGCTTTGGCCGAAGTAATCGTCGGCGTACCAGTCGCTGCACCACTCCCAGACGTTGCCCGACATATCGTAGAGTCCGAGCTCGTTCGGCGCCTTCATGCCGACTTCCTGCGTCGTCGACCGCGAGTTGTCCCCGTACCAGGCGACCTCGTCTATATCGTCGCTGCCGGAATATTTATATCCCCTGCCCTTCTTGCCTCCGCGGGCGGCATACTCCCATTCGGCCTCCGTTGGCAGTCTGTATCCGGCGACGGTCGAAACGTCGGTCGTTTTCCGGCCGCTTGAGTCGAGCAGGTTACCGTCGTCGTAGGCCGGGCGCAGACCTTCTCTCTCGCTAAGCCAGTTGCAGTATTCCACCGCGTCCCACCAGGTGACGTTTATCACAGGCCGCGAGCCTCTTCCCCAGCCCTCGTCCGGAGGCAATTGCCTCCCTGTGGCGGTGCAGAAGGCGTCATACTCGCCGAACGTCACTTCATACCTGCCCATGTGGAAGTCGTAGGAGAGAGCGACCCCGTGGACAGGTTCTTCATCTAAAAGAGCGCCGGCGAGGGCGCTGCCCATTCTGAAACTGCCTCTTTCCACAAACTCCATGACCGGTAACGGCCCGTCCGACCCGCGAGTGTCTATCTCGACCTTCCCGGTGGAAGAGATCCTGCAGATCCTGAACCCGACGCCGTTGTACAGACCGACAGGCTCCGAATCTTCGCGGCAGGCCACGCGGACGTTTTCGGCGGGGCTGAACCAGCAGCCGCCGCGGATCACGCGTTTGTAACCGGCTATATTGTGGGGATTCGTCTCTTCCCTGTCGGAGTACCCCAGGCTCCGGTCCGAGCACCACTCCCACACGTTTCCCGACATATCGTGCAGCCCGAGCTCGTTGGGCGCCTTCATGCCGACTTCCTGCGTCGCCGACTGCGAGTTTTCCTCATACCATGCGACCTCGTCGACATCGTCGCTGCCCGAGTATCTGTATCCTCTGCTCTTCTTGCCCCCGTACGCGGCGTACTCCCATTCGGCCTCCGTCAACAGCCTGTATCCCCTGACTCTCAACAAGTCGTTTGTCTTTCTCCCATTTTCGTCGAGCAGGTTTCCGTCGACATGATAGGCTGCCGGGAGGCCTTCCATTTCACTGAGCCAGTTACAGTACTCGATCACCTGGAGCCACGCGAGGTTCACCACCGGCCTCTTTCCCCTGCCCCAGCCCTCGTCGTCCGGACCGGAATACTCTATCGCGTCGCAGTATCTGTCGTACTCCTGGAAAGTGACGGGGTACTTGCCTACGTAGAGGTCGTAAGTCAGGTTGACTCTGTGAGCGGGGCTTTCAGAGCCTTCAAGTTCTCCCATGACGAAACTCCCGCCTTCCACGAATAATAGCTCGTCTCCGTTCGCGGTCCGGATCTGTAAAGGCTTGGTGTCGGCCAAGGCTCATCCCCCCCTCTCCAGCAGCGCCTTGAGTCTCTCTTCGAACTCCCGCGTGTTTTCGAGTGTGACCGTCTCGGTCTGGCCGTCCTTCAGGAAGAGTATCTTCGCGCAGACCGGGGCGAGCATTTTTTCCAGCAGGTAGAGATAAAACTCCATCTGGAACCTGTATCCTTCGAGCGAGTCGGCTCTCTTTTCGGCGTACTTGAAGTCGGCGATCTTCCAGCCTTCGGGCGTCCTGTACAGTTTGTCGACCACCCCTCTCAGCGTGAAACCGTCGAAAGCGCGCTCGAAGGTCCGCTCGCTGTAACAGGCCTGCGAGTCTTCTATCTCCCTTATAAGCGGGTGGTCCGCGAGTCCCTTGAGCGAGGCGATTATGATCCCGGCCTCTTCTTCGGGGACCTCGGCCGCCGGTCGCGCCGCCTCATCGTCCAGGATGCTCGAGAGGCTTCCGTCACGGGTGTTGTCGAGCTTTTCGAGTATGGCGTGGACGTAGAGGCCCTTGACGTTCGCCGCCGTCTCTTCGGCCTCTTCAGTCTCGAAGGAGAGACTCCTTTCGGCGCGCTTATCGGGCTGCATGGTCGTCGGCGAGAGCCTCTTCACGTACTTCCGGTGACCGGTAGGCGAAAGGTACTCGGCAGGAGGCTCTTCCCAGGAAAGCCGCTTCCCCTCTCCCCGCGTCTCGCCCCTTTCCCTTTTTTGGGCCGAAACCTTCTTCGCCAGACCGTTCAGGCTCTCGTCCATCCCTCCGGTTTCGGCGTCGAAGAGGCCGTCTATGAAGAAATGCGTCCAGTTGTTGGCTTCCTCGCTCGTCTGTGAAGCCTTCTTCTTTTCTACCACACTCCCATCGACGTTCATCACGAGGACCTCCCTCGCCCTCGTAAGGGCGACGTACAGCGTCCTCTTTTCTTCCTCGGCCTGCTTTCTCTCTTCGAGTTTTTTCCACTCTTCCAGCCGGGCGTCGCCTATCTTTTCGCAGTACACCGCGAAACTCCTCGACTGCGAATCGAAGAGCAGCCCCGGGCGGTCCTTCTTCGGAGACTCCGTCATCTCGGCGACTATCACGACCGGAAACTCAAGCCCCTTCGACTGGTGCACCGTCATGATCTTCACGCTGTCGCTCTTCTCGTTCTCCAGAGAGGCCTCGCCCTCCTGCGACTCCTCGACATAGACGACCACGTTCCTCGAGAACTCCCTCAGGCTCGTACCGAGCTCGTCGAGCTCTTTAGATATCTGCAAAAACTTGATGACGTTCGCCACGCGCTGCGCCGGAGCTTTCAGAAGCGACACCTTCGCCAGGTAGTCGGTCTCATCCACGAACGACTCGACCAGCTCCCCGGGAGTGGCTACCATCGAAAGGCGCGAATACTTGTCAAGGGTCGCCCTCAGGTCGGAAAACTCGCCGTCTTCGGCAAGCGAAAGCGCCTGCGAGAAGTGGCGTTCGCCTCCCTTCAGCCGCAGCGCTTCATCCAGGGTGCCGCCCCAGGCCGGCGACAGGAAGAACGTGAGGAAGGCCAGATCGTCGTCGCGATCGCCTATAAACCCGGCCAGCGAGAGCAGACCGGCTATCTCAGGGCTCTCGAAGAACTTCCTCGAACCGACCGTGTAGTAGGGGATCCCCGCGTCCTCCAGCGCCTGCTCGTATTTCCTGACGTTGCTGAACTTTCTCAGCAGGAGCGCGATGTCGCCCGGCCTGACGTTTCTCTTCTCCTCACGTTTCCCTACGCTGAATTCGAGCTTTTCTTCCAGCAGCACCCCTATGTAGTCCGCAACCGTCGCGCTGTACTCCTTGTTCTCGCTCTCGAGTATCCTGACCCTCTCGCGTCCAGTGCCGTAGTCCTTGACGGCCGTTATGTCTTTTCCGTAAGTCGAGGCATATCCCGGCCCGCGGTCACGCCCCATGACTTTGCCGAAAAATACGTTGTGGAACTTCACCAGGTCCGGGTGCGACCTGTAGGATCTGTCGAGGGTCTCGGTCGTTTTGCCCTTGCTTCTGAAGTCGGCCTCGGTATCGTTGAAAACTTCGACGTTCGCCCCCCTGAAGCGGTATATGGACTGTTTGTCGTCGCCGACGTACAGCACCTTCACGTCTCCGGACTCTCTTATCTTCCCTATAATCTCGGCCTGCAGCTCGTCGGTGTCCTGGAACTCGTCCACGAGGATGTACCTGAACCTGCGGGCATAGTCTCTTGCTATCTCCGGGTAGTCGTTCAGAATCCTTCTGGTGAGCTCGAGTAGCTGCTCGAAGTCGAGCTGGCCGTTCTTCAGGGTCGCCTCCTCGTACTGCGCGTTGATCCGGCCGAAGGCCTCGAAAAAGCCGGTGGTTAGGCGGGCCGACTCCTGCGCCGCCCGGTCGTCCTGCCGGTCGGCCTGGAAGGGTTTGTATATGTACAGGTTGTGCCTCTCCTTGCCGAGAGCCTCTTCCAGCAGCCTGTAGGTGGCGTCGAGGCCGAGGGCGTCGGTCAGCGATTCGAGACTGCCCAGGTTTTTAATACAGTACCGTCTGAGCGTCCTGTTCTCTATGAGTTTCTTCGTCCCGGTGATTATGGAGAAGCCCGGGTCGATCCCGTAGTCGGTGTACAGGAGCGATTCCCTCAGCAGCCTGTCGCAGAAAGAGTGTATCGTAGATATCCAGGCGTCCATTATCCTGTCGCCCAGTCTCTTCCACCTGGCCCGCTCGTCGTCGGTGGCCGCCTCCTGCAACTTTTCCGCGATCTTCCTGGACACCCTCTCCTTCATCTCCTTCGCGGCCTTCTCGGTGAAGGTTATCGCCAGGACGTTGTCGAGATCGAGCGACGGATCGCCGCCGAGTATGTCGGTGTACTCCTTGACCAGCCTGTAAGTCTTCCCCGTGCCCGCGGAGGCCGAGATGAACGTGTCACCGATCATTCGCGAGCACCCCCCTGTTTCTCCATTCGAGCATCCCGCAGAGCTTATCGTAGGCGCAGTTGAAGCAGTTGGGCTTCTTTCCCTTCCAGTCGGTCATAGAGAAGTCGCCGGCGTCGATGGCGGCAACGATTTTCCGGATCGCCTCCACGAGCTCTCCGTCCGTGATCGTGCCCTTTTTTTCTGTCTCGCAGATCGTGAAGCCGACCCTGCCGTCGAAGACCCATTTCCTGCCGTCCTGATCCCACTCCACTATGAAAGGCTTAGTTTTATTCTTACCCTTGATCAGCCTGAACTCTCCGGCGCCGACTCTCTTCTCGTACCTGTACGCCTGCTCGACGGCCATGGAATACAGGACGAGCTGCTCCGGATGGGCCGAAGACGTGTTCTTTCCGCTCTTGTAGTCAATTACGAAGAGCGTACCGTCGTCGTTTTTCACGTCTACCCTGTCAACGAAGCCCCTCATGCAGAGTCCGGGCAGTTCGAGCGGCGACACAGTGCCGAAGCCGAAGGCGAGCTCCGTTTTCTCTGTCCTCATGTTCAGCCCGCGCGTCCTCTCGCTGTCGAAGGCGATGTACTCGCTCAAGATGCCGGTCATCTGCTTTTTGCGGAGCCTGAAGAGGCTCTCGTTTTCGCTGCTGGAGTACCTGCGCAGCTGTCCGTCGAGGACCGTTTCTATCTCTCCGTCGCTCCGCGGCAGCTGGCTGAGCACGGCGTGAAAGACGCTGCCCGTGTCCATGTGGGAGAGCTCCAGGATCTCTTCCAGCTCTTCCTCGATCTTCAGTACGTTGCTCAGGAAATACTTGAATTTGCAGCCGCAGTACTGGCTGATCTTCGAAAAGCTCACGAAACGCGTCTCTTGCTCCTCCCTAGCGGCCTTCATCGACACATTGTAATCGAATTCGCGGGGCACTCTCCTGAGATTCTCTTCGAGCCGCCTCGTCTGATCGGAAGTCGCGTTGGCGTCCCACGTTTCGCGGTCCAGCGCGAATATCCGCGCGACGGCCAGCCTGAAATCTCCCCGGCTCATCGCACCGGCGGGCGAGCCAATAAGATCGGACCTCTTCCCGCCGTCCCTGCCGTGGACCAGCGTTCCCGCCTTGCCGGCGGCGTCCAGCAAAGACTGCGTGTAGGGTGAGGCCAGCAGCGAGTCTCCGTCGATCGTCGAATTGGAAAACGTGAAGATAGCCCTCTCCTGCGCGGCGGCCACCGCGAGGAAGAGGCCGAGCCTCTGGCGGTTCTCCTGTATGTTCAGTATGTCTTTGGCGATGGGCCTCGAGTACTGCGCCCTGGAATAGAGCGGGTTAAGGCCGGTGACGGGATAATTCCCGTCGTTGAAGCCCATGAAGAACTTGTATTTGGCTTCGATGTTCCTCGAATCGACCAGGGAGACGACGCTCACGCCGCCCCCCATGTTTCTCTCGCTGACCAGGCCGTCGCTGTTCAGGAAGGCCAGGAGCGAACGGTGGTAGAAGGCCGGCGGGCACTCTTCGATCCCTGCCAGCCTCAGTTGCCTGTCGTGGTCGGGCAGCGCCTTCTGCAGGAAGCGGAGGCACAGCTCCAGAGACTCCCCGGCCGTAGCGGAGATTTCCGGGCTTTCCGATAGACTATCCAGACCCAGCTGCCTCCACCAGGCCGAAAACAGCCCGGAAAGCTTCCGGAGCGACAGGCTTCTGTCCGTGTCGAGCGGTCCGAGAAAGGTGAAGATCTTCCTCACCGCGGGCAGCATCTCTCCGGCGACAAAGACGGCCTGATCGGCTGTCTCCGAGATAAGAGAGCTCAGCGAGAAGTCGTCGCCCTCGTCGTTCTGCTCCTCTAACCTCTTGCGCTTGCCCTGGAGAAAACCTTTGTACGACTCGAGGTTTTTCGTCCAGAATTTTCCCGCTTCGGCCGCGCTCTCCTGGGTGGCGCCGTACAACAGGCCGGCCGCGGAGGCTATCTTCTCGAACATGACGGCGTTGACCTGCCTGCCGGGCCCGGGGTTTCCGTAACCGGCATCGACCATCTCGAGAACCTTCTGCGGCTCGAAGGAGGCGGAGACGACCTCGAAGGGGAGGAGCAGGTGCCGGACGCTCTTGGACTGCAGGAGCGAGCCGGGCCAGCGGCTGACACAGGGGATGTCGAAGTCCGCGAGTCTCTTCTTCAGCACACTCAGGTAGTCGTCCCCCGGCACGACTATCTCGAAACTCTCCGGCCTTTCGCCCTCCAGGACGATAAGCCGCTTTATCTGCCTTGAAACGTAATCGACCTCGCCGTACAGATCGTTGCACTCGACGACCCCGACCCCTTCGACTTCCTCGCCGGCGGGCAGCGCCGCGTCGCGGAAGAGCGAGTTCTTCACGGCGGCGAGCGGACCGTCATACCCGTCTTCCAGTTCTATGTTCTCGCACTCTCTGCCCTCGAAAAGCCCGGGGAGCGTACCGGCTTCCCGGAAGAGCCCGCGCCTGTCGGGGTCGGACGGAACAGTGAGATACACACTCTCGAAGCCCTCCATGAATTTCGCCACGAAGGCCGCCATCGCAGGCGACAGGTCGTTGAAACCGTCTATGAACAGGACGGTTCCGTAGCTGCCCGACTCTATTTTGTCGGCGTTTTCGGCGACGATCGCGAAGGCGTCGTACATATCGAAGTAACGCCGCTCTTGAAACCGTTTTTTCAGGCCTTCATATACTTGCAGGAGGATCTGCGGGACGGCCTCCTCACCGCCGAAGGCGAGGCCAAGATCGCCCATGTTCTCCTTCAGTACGTTGACGGCCTCACGGAAGTAGCCAACGGTGCGGGCCGAGGGCACGTATCCTTTCAACTCCTGAATGACCGCCGACAGCTCCATCCTGCAAACGCCCTCCGGGATCTGCCTCAGCTCGCCTGCAATAGACGAGGCCAGCCGCCTAGCGAGCGACCACACCGGCACGAACCTGTCGGAGAGGAGCGAATAGCCTCTCAGTAGCAACTCCTGGCGGACGGACTCAGTGAAGGAAGCGGTGGGACCGAGAAGAAAG
>Ga0228535_1002061_pt1 | contig 22383 bp, 13 predicted proteins | sample SJ1metagenome_FD_168457 | JGI IMG/M metagenome (GOLD analysis project Ga0228535, IMG submission 168457) | Enriched culture of PCE-dechlorinating microbial communities from Ithaca, New York, USA - SJ1 | ecosystem: Engineered > Modeled > Simulated communities (microbial... > Unclassified | place... | reverse complement strand
TATCCACCGGTCCTCCCCGGCCCGCGCTTTTCGTTTTTGTTGATAATAAATGAATTATGATGCCCCCCCATGTTCAACAATATGGCATATTTATTGCGTATCCTTATAAGGATGCGAACCGGCCATTTATCCAAATACGGAATTGTCCTCTTAACCGCGAGGAATTCCCCGCTTTTCGGAGTTCCAGAGAAATTTTGCGGTTATTAAGAAGGGGGAAGGAGGTGATCCGTCGCCTGGTGATTTTATCGGATTAGCGTGTTTAATCAAAGGTCCCTTATCATGAGGTTGAGTAAAAAAGGAGGCTGAGTGAAAAAGAAAATTCTATTAGGATTTCTGGCATGCGCTTTGGCTTTCTCTTTTGCGCATGCCCAGATCAACACGGGTGATATCGTCGGCACCGTCACCCTGGCTGAAGACGGTTCCGTCCTCCCCGGAGTGACCATCACGCTGACCGGTAACGTGACCGGCAAAATGACGGTCGTTACTTCAAGCCAGGGGAATTACCGTTTCATGAAGCTCGCTCCCGGATTTTATGATCTGGCCTACGAGCTCAGCGGATTCAAGACCGTCACGAACCAGCAGATCCGCGTCAACGTCGGGGTCACGACGACGCTCAATGTCACCATGGAACCCGGCGGGCTCGAGGAAAACGTCACGGTTGTCGGCCAGAAAACCATGATCAACCTGCGCCAGACCACCGTGGCGGCCACAGTCACCCGCGAGGTCATGGATACCCTGCCGCTGGGCCGGGGCTACTTGACGGTCGTCAACATGGCCCCCGGCATCCTGCCTGAAGCGCAGGGCGGCGGCATCACGGGCGGCTCGCAGCTCTTCTACGGCCCCGGCACGACGGCCGAGAAAAACAGCTGGGCCGTCGACGGCGCCTCGACCGACGGCCGTTTCTACCCCGGCGAAATCGGGGCTTCGATCAGCAAGAACCAGTTGGAGGAAACCCAGGTTTCCATTTCATCCCATGACATCATGAACATCTCCGGCGGCGTCCAGGTCAACTTCGTGTCCAAGCGCGGAGGAAACCGGGTCAGCGGCGACATGTTCATCGAGCTCATGGACAAAAAGTTCGAGATGAACCAGACGCTGCCCGACGCCATGAAGGCGAGAGGGTGGGTCCCGGCCGGCGTCAACCGGATTTGGGACTTCGCGGCCAGCGTGGGCGGCCCCATCTGGAAAGACCATCTCTGGTATTTTGCCTCGGGCTCGATTTCCGACCCCATCACCCGTTCCTATACCGGCGGAACGACGCGGCCCACGTTCACGGGCAACTATTACGCCAAGGTCAACGCCCAGTACAAGAAGACCACCGCCCAATTCTCCTACAACTGGGCCGACGGCCAGACCTACAACATCAGCAGCTCGACCTACAATCCGAGCATGCTGTCCAGGACCATCAGCCCCAGTTCGCTGTACACCGCGGAAATCCAGCACGTGTGGGGCAATCTCCTGCTCACCGCCAAGGCGACGATCGCCAAGACCAATTATTCGCTCCACGACAACGACGAGAAATGGCTGCCCGACGCGAAAGACTATGAATCCGGCCGCAGAATCCGCTTCCCCGGCAGAGCCTGGTCCTACAACTACGCCTATTCGGCCCCGAAGAGCGCCCTGCCCCCCATCTCCATGATGCTGGCCCAGGACGAACGCGGCGACAGGCCCTATTTCGTCGCCTACGCCGACTACTTCGCCGAGAAACTCCTCGGCGGCTCCCACGAATTCAAGCTGGGCGTCGACTTCGCCAACAACAAGTTCAACCGCGAGCAGCTCCTGCCCAACGGCCTGAGCCTCTATGTCAACGCCAAAGACCCGACGTTCACCTGGCCCAACGGCTACAAGCCGGGAGTGGTCAAGAGGTTCTATTTCCGCGACGACATCGTGGGCAAGCGTTACACCAAGCGCCAGAGCATCTTTTTCCAGGACACCGCCACCTACAAGAAACTGACAGTAACCCTCGGCTTGCGTTGGGACCGGAACATCTGGGGCTGGGAAGACACCTATATGGGAAGAATGGAGCCCTTTAATCCCGGCGCCTCCAACGGCGAATGGGAACCGTGGTGCATCGACCTCAAGGTCAAGGCGGACACGGTGCCCGTCAAGCCGACGGCCATCTCGCCGCGCATTTCCTTCACCTACGACCTTCTCGGCGACGGCAAGAACGTCTTCAAGGCCTCCTTCGCCCAGTACAACGGCATCCTGAACAACCGCTACAACGAGGGAATGGCCCCCGGCGCCGGCAGGGTCATTTACGCCCCCTATTTCGATTACGACAACGACAACTGGCCCGACGAAGGGGAGTTCTATCGTTACAGCTTGGCCAAGTACGCGAAAATCCAGGCCGAGAAAACAGAACCCGGCTGGGCCTATTACATCTTCGGCGGCCAGCTCTCGCCTGTAAGCGCCCCCTCGGCGACGGCCTCGTCGAACGTCTATGACCCCGACTGGAAAACCCCCACGGTCACGGAATTCGTCGTGGGGTACGAGAGGCAGCTCACCCAGGACATCTCGGTCGGCCTCAACGGCTACCACAAGAAGGAAACCAACGACATCCTGACCCTCCGTTACGAGGGGACCAAGGAGAATTACACGGTTCAGTGGCCTCACGAGGTGACATTCACCAAGATGGGGGCCGACCCGGTCACGGGCAACGAGGTCTACACGGCGAACCCCCGCCCGCCGACGGTCGGCAACTACTTCACCCACGACCGCTACAACTGGAGTTACTACTGGGGCCTCGAGTTCACCTTCCACAAGAGGTTGTCCCACAGGTGGATGTTCAACGGCAGCTTCAACTACCAGGATTACAAATATCACAAGGACGAGAGAGGCTATAATCCTTCCCAGTACTACTATTTCGCCGACGGCGCGGCGGACCCGGCCTCCTACCGCAGCGGCTTGATTTTCTACAACGCCCGCTGGATGGTCAAGGCCAACGGTCTGTACCAGCTTCCCTGGGGATTCAACATCAGCGGCACCTTGATCGGCAACGAAGGAAACCCGGTCTACAACGGCCGGAACACCATGTACGGCATCACCCTCTATCCCAAGGACGAAAAGTACGGCGACCTTCGCCTGGCCGACATCTGGCAGGTCAACCTGGCCCTGGAAAAGCAGTTCGCCCTCGCCGACAGCGTCAACCTGGTCCTCGAAGCGCGCTGCTTCAACGTCTTCAACAACACCACCATCATCCGGGTCGGCCAGCAGCAAGTGCCTCAAACAATGACTCCGGACAGCGTCATCGCTCCGGGAATCGTGCAGTTCGGCGTGCGCCTCAACTGGCGCTAAAGCTCGAGTTCACAGCGCAGTTTAGTTGTTCTGAAAGGCGCCGCCTTCGGGCGGCGCCTTCTTTTTTACCCCGAAACCCTTCATCCCCGGTGGAAACGGGGGAAGAAGACGGCTTTTTCAGGGGGAGGCCGGACGGATGAGAAAATATGGTAGAATGAATTGCGGCAGGGAAACGGCATGAAAAGGGAAAAAGGATTTTATCCGCGCCGGTACCGTGGATGGAGTCTCTTTCTGGCTTTCGTGTTCTTCGGGCTCTGGGCGATGCCTGCCATCTGCGAAGACTCCGTGCGCGTGCCGATAGTCGCGATCGACAGCCGGGGGGAGGCGGTGAGCGGCCTCGGCCCGGACGGCATCGAAGTCTTCGTCAACGGCCGGCCGGTCGAATCGTTTATCCTGGCCAAGCGCGCGGCCGGCAGCGGCGCCCCCGTCCGAAGAACGGCGTTCCTCGTCTTCGACACCCTGTCAACGACGCACCGCTGGCTCTCCAGCGCAAAAAACATCGCCGGCTCCCTCCTGACGTCCCAGGGCCCGGGCATCGACTATCTTCTGCTCAGCCTGGAACCGGGATCGGGATTGCGTTACCTTCTCGGCCCGACGGGAGACCGGGAGGAACTCGTCCGCACCCTGCGGAAAAAGATCGTCGCCCGACAGCCGGGGGACGCCCTCGACAGCAATCCGCACCGTTTCGACGTCAACGACGGGCTGCTCGTCGGCGATCCGAGGACGCCGCGCACCCAGATGGGGGACATGCGGACGGAGCGCGACCCTATCTCCGCTCCCCGGACTCAGTTGGATGAACGGAAAAAACGGGAGCTCTTTCTCGCCTCGCTGGCGACATTGAACATCGCCTTGACCGGCTTCAACGATTCCGTCAAAACCGTTTTTTTCTTTTCCGGCGGGATCGCGTCCCGGACGCAATATCAGGATCTGAGCACGATCAATCCCAACTTCCGCGCCGAGGTGCAGACCATCGACAGCCTTTTTCTGAATTCGCTGACCAGCCTGTCCGGCCTCATCAAAACCAAGGGAGCCGTGGTTTTCGTCATCAACCCCGCCGGATCTTATATCGGGCGGGAAGAGCCGGGCTCGGGCGAAAACCAGCTGCGCCTGCTCGCCGAGAAGGCCGGCGGCCGCTACTTCGAAGGCGACCCGGATGTCATCGTCCGGCGGCTGGCCGAAATCCAGAATGCCTATGTCGAGGTGGTCCTGCCCCTGGACGGACTGGGAAGCCGGCCGGTCGATATCGAAATAAGGCCGAGGGATCCGGGGCTGCGGCTCTATTACGGCCACCGCGTGTTTCCTTCCCTGGGCTTCGAATATCTTGACCCGGACGAAAAAGCGCGGCTTGCGCTCGACGCCGCCGAGGGCGGCTATGCATCGCAAATGACCCTGGGCCCCCGGACCGCCGAGATCACCGAGAAGTCAGAGTCGCGGGACCGGGCGACCTACCGCCTGAAACTGCCGGCGGATTTCCAGGGCTCTCCCCTGGATGTTTTCCGCGTCTGGCTGGGAAAGGGCGGCCGGCCCGGGATCGTCGAGACGGAACGGATCGATCCCGCCGGCGATGAAGCCGTTATCACCGTCGTCAAGAAAAAAGGTTATCGCTCCAGGGTCGTGATCATCGAACCTCGGGACTCCGCGGCGCTGATCCTTCCCTGATCGCTCTTGGCCGCGCGCCGGCGATTGACAGGGGCGGCCACCGCCCGTAAAATGGGGTTGCCCATGAAGCGTAAAACGGTCCTCATCGCGGTGATCGTTGTCCTGCTCATAACCGCGGCTTTCTTCCTCCGGCGCGGGCGTCGCGGCATCGAGGATGTTTCATGGCCGGCCCAGGGCAAGGCGCCCAGGCACATCCTCCTTGTCACGCTGGACACCGTCCGGGCGGACCGGATCGGCGCCTACGGCTATTCCAAGGCCCGCACCCCGGTCCTTGACGCCCTGGCCGCCGGGGGAATCAGGTTTTCCCGCGCCCAGAGCCCCGTTCCCCTGACCCTCCCCGCCCATGCCTCCATCATCACGGGCACCTACCCGACGTTTCACAGCGTCCGCAACAACGGCAACTACTTTCTGCCGCCCCAGGCGGAGACGCTGGCTGAAATTCTCAAGCAACGGGGATACCTTACGGCCGCCTTTATCTCGTCTTTCGTGCTCGACTCGCGTTTCGGCCTCGACCAGGGATTCGATGTTTACGGCGACCGCATGAATACCGGGGGCAACATCAAGGACCTGCAATCGGAGCGATCCGCCGGCGAGATCTTCGCCGATTTCGATGCCTGGCTGGCCTCCGTGGACGGAACCCGGCCGTTTTTCTGCTGGCTTCACTTTTATGATCCCCATCTTCCCTACGCCCCGCCGGAGCCCTTCAGATCCGACCCCTCCCTCTCCCCCTATGACGGCGAAATCGCCAACGTCGACTTCAACCTGGGCAAGGCCATCGAACGGCTTCGGGACCGCGGGTTTTACGACAGCACGCTGATTGTCGCGGCCGGAGACCATGGAGAGGGGTTCGGCGAGCACGGGGAATCCGGGCACGGCATTTTCTGCTACCAGGAGACCCTGGCCGTGCCCCTCATCTTCCGCATTCCCGGCGGGCCGTCCCGGACGATCGACGAAACCGTCGACCTGGTCGACATCATGCCCACGGTGCTCGAGGCCATCGGCGAAAGCGTGCCGCCGCATGTCCAGGGCGTTTCCCTTCTCCCCCAGATCTCCGGGAAACCCGGCCGGGAACGCGAATTCTACTTTGAAAGCCTCTACGCCAAGGAGAACATGGGCGGAGCGCCTCTCACAGGGCTTCTGGCCGGCGGCTGGAAGTATATCGACCTGCCCAGGGCGGAGTGCTACGATCTCAAGGCTGACCCGGCGGAGACGAACAACCTTCTGCCGGCCGAAGCGGCGCGCGCCGGTCAGATCAAAAAGCGGCTCGCGGGATGGGAGGCGGAAAGCCGGGAGAGGAATATCGACGCCGCCCGGGTCATCAGCCCCGAGGAAAAACGCCGCCTCGAATCCCTCGGCTACATTTCGGCGGGGACGGCGAGACCGGAGGGAAGCGCCTTGCCCGATCCCAAGGATCTCATCGCCGCGTGGACCGAACACGTCGCCGGGAAAACGTTCCTGGATGAAGGAGACCTCGCGCGCGCCGAGGAGCATCTCGAGCGCGCGATCGAACTCAATCCCGTTTTCTTCAATCCGTACATCGATCTCGCCCGAATCCGGACCGGCCGGGGAGACGTCCGGGGCGGATTGGCGGTCCTCAAGAAGGGGATCGACCACAATCCGGGAGACGCGGCGATCAAGATCGAATACGCGCGGGCCCTCGGCGAGGCCGATCGGCCCGGGGAAGCCCTGGAAATTCTTCGGCAGGCGGAGAGCCAGATGGCTTACGGCCAGCAGGAAACGGTCCAGGTCATGATCGGCGTCGCCCTGTCGCGCCTGGAGCGTTTTTCGGAGGCCGCCGGGCGATTCCGCAGGGCGCTCGAAATCGAACCCGACAACGCCGCCGCCGCCCGGGACCTGGGCTATTGCCTCTACCGCGCAGGCGAGTTCACGGAGGCCGTCTCCTTGTACAGGCGGGCGGAATCCGCGATGCCCGGGGATCCCATGATACCGGCCGAGTTGGCCCTATGCCAGGTCGCCCTCAAGGAATACGCGGCCGCCGCAGAGAACTTCGAGAAAGCGATCCGCCTCGCCCCTTCCCAGGAAATGTTTTACAACTATGGGCTCATGACCGCCGAATCCGGCGATCTGATAAAAGCCTCCGGCCTGATGAAGAAGAGCCTGGAGCAAATGCCCCAGGACGCCCGCCTGGCCCGGAAAGCATCACGTCTTCTGCAGGAATGGGAAAATCGGTTATCCCTGGAGTAGTCGAAACATGAAAAAGGCGACGATCTTGACCCTGTCACTGATTTGGCTGGCTTCTCCCGTTTTTTCGCAGGCGAAAGTCCGGGAAAAGGACCTCTCCCAACAGCACAAGGACTGGCTGAAGCTCACGGCCTACGTCATTCTTCCCCAGGAAAAAGAAGTCTTCATGCAGCTCGACAACGACCGCGACCGTGACATCTTCATCGAATCGTTTTGGAAACAGAGAGACCCCACGCCCGGGACCCCCGCGAACGAATACAAGGATGAGATCATCAAGCGTTTCGAATACGCCAACGTCGAATTCCGCAAGGGCGCGCCCCGCGACGGCTGGATGACCGACATGGGGAGGTTCTACATCATTCTGGGTCCTCCGAACAGCAAGGAAGACTTTGACATGCAGTCGGAAATCTATCCCTGCAAGGTTTGGTATTATTACGGCGACGCGGCCAAGGGACTGCCGACCTATTTCGCCCTTGTCTTTTTCAAGAAAAGCGGAGCCGGAGAATACAAGCTCTACGATCCCGTCGCCGACGGACCGGCCAGCCTGCTCGTCAGCAAAAGGCGGGACATCGACCTGTCCGACAGTTACGCCGTTTATGAGAAGATCAAGGAAACGGTCCCCGAATTGGCGCCGCTGACGCTGTCCATGCTTCCCGGCGACAATCCCTATTCGTTCGAATCGACGCTCCGCTCGAATTTCATCCTGCAGAGCATCATCGAATCCCCGAAAAAGGACGTCAATCCCTCCTACGCCCGGCATTTTTTGAATTTCAGGGGCATCGTCAGCACCGAATACCTGACGAACATCGTGGACAGCGAATCAACGATCGCTTTCCTTCGGGATCCGCTCCTGGGCATAAATTTCCTGCATTATTCCATAACCCCCAAAAGCCTGTCCGTTGATTACTTCGAACCCAAGGAACAGTACTACTGCAACTACTCGGTGGACGTCAGTCTCCGCAAGGGAGAAAAGATTTTTTATCAGGATTCCAAGGAGTTTCCATTCTATTTTCCGCCGGCGAACGCCCAGGCCGTTCGAGCCAACGGAATCGCCATCCAGGATTCCTTCCCGGTCATCGACGGCACCTACCGGCTCATCATCCTCGTCAAGAATTCGGTGGGGAAGGAATTCAGCATCGTGGAAAGGGATATCGCCGTCGAATCGGCCGCGAGCGGCCCCGAGATCTTCGGCAACGTCATCGGCTATAGGCTGGAAGACGCCACCGCCGCCGTCCATCTCCCCTTTCGCGTGCTGGGCAAACGGCTCTATGTCGATTCCAAGAACACATTCAAAGCGGAAGACGAGATCTCCTTCCTGTTGAGCGTCTTGAATGTCACGAGGGAACTCTGGGAAACGGGGAACGTGAGGATCGAGATCCAGGGCCTGTCGGAGAAGAACGCCTCAAAAAAAAGCTTGACGGTGAAGCTCTCGGACCTTTCTTACAACAAGGACCTGACCGTCAGCCGGTCCGTCTCCGCGGCCGAGCTGGCGCCCGACTATTACGATATGAAGTTCATCCTTGTCGACGGCGGAGGGAACCCCGTCGATGAAAAGAAAGCGAATTTCATCATCTCTCCGGGCCAAATCCCGGGCCGGCCCATCAGCATCGTCAAGATGCTTCCCCTGGCGAATTCCTACCTGTATTACTATCTCCTCGCGGACCAGTATGAAAAAACCGGAGACGCGGACAGGGCCGATGCCGTCTATGCCAGAGCGCTGGCGGCCGCTCCCGGCTACCAGGAGGGGATCGTCCAGTATTCCGGATTCCTTGTGAAGAGCCGGAAGTACGAGCGGGCGCTTGAGCTCATAGAAAAAATCGCGGACGCGCCCAAGCTGGCTTTCGACGCCTACCTGATCAAGGGACAGGCCCTGACGGGGCTCGAACAGTATGCGAAGGCCATCGACCAGCTCCTGGCCGCGAACAAGATCTATGACAGCGACACGCGGCTTCTCAACGCGCTCGGCTTCTGCTTCCATAAAACGGGCAAAAAGAGCGAAGCCCTGAAAGCGCTGAACGCGTCGCTCCGCCTGAATCCCGGGCAGCCCGAAATTCGGAAACTGATCGAAACCATCAACAAGAACTAGGCCGGGGGCACGTTCTCCGCCCGGCCGTCCATGGAACGGGGAAGAGGCGTCTTCCCCGGCCCCGCGTCCGAGCCGCCGGGGACAAGGGATCGGCCCGTCGAGGGAAAACGATGATCCGCGGGGCCCCTCCCACGCGGGAAAGGCCCCTTCCATGGATTTCGCTTTTATGGCGCGATCGAGTTATCGCCCGGCCGCGGGGAGCTCGATCCAGTCTCCGGCGATCGCGGCCGCCATCGGCGCGGAAACCGAGCGGCCCTCGACAGTCAGAGTCGCGCCGGCCGGGTTGAAGACCAGAATGTCCGTTCTCCCCTTCCAGTTCACGGTGTACGCCTCGGCCTGCCCCGTCCCGTCCCCGCTGACGGCCAGGGGCGTCAGCCGGACATCCGGAGGCTCTCCGCCGCGGAAGGGGACAAGGAGCGTGGCGAAGGTGATGGGCTTCTGGTCGCCGACATCGCGCCACTTCATGGCCGTCAGCCGGTGTCTTTCCGAGGCCATCTGGTACTGGTCGGTTCCGGTGAAATCCTGCGCGGAGTAATCGACCTGTGTCGTCAAGCGGCGCAGTTCGCCGGCCTTGGCGTGGACGACGAGGCAGCTCGGTTCACCCTCCAGGCGCGCCCGGCCTTCGTCCAGAACGCGGAACGCCTTGGGGCCGTGGAGAACGCTGGAAGCCTGGAAGATGTATTCGTCGGCCCGGACGGTATCGAATACGACCCAGTAATCGGGCCTGACGAAGACGATCTGCCGATGGATCCTGGCCTGGGGATACGCCTCATGCCAGCCGCTGAAGAAATCGACGGCGTCGGTCGCCAGCCAAAGGACGTCCCGGCCGCGGTGTTCCCGGCGATTCATCGGGAACGTCTCGAGGACGATCTGGTTGTGCGCCGCCTCGCTCCGGAAAAAGGGATCGAGGGGGTTATCGTAAGAACCGAAGCGGCCGACTTCCTCGATGAGCGGCTGTCCGTGACACCAGATCGAGAAATCGAGCAGGTCCTGATGGGTGTGTCCGCCTCCCCAGTTGCCGAAATTGATGCTCATGAAGGGCGAGTCGGCCGTGTCCGCCGTGCGCATGAAAGCGTAGCCGCTCGGCCGCAGGATGGCCGACCGGGAGCGGTCGATGCCGAGAACGCCCGGCTCCTCTCGCAGCTCGGGGAAAAGCTCCAGCGCTTCCTGGATGATGCCGGCGGACGGCGTGATATGGCCGTCGCCGTAGTTCAGCTGGTAATGGCCCGGAGCCGTGCTGGCAGCGAACCATTGATAGCCGCGCTTGAGAAACGACCGCCAGTAGGCCTGCGCCGCGGGGTCGAGGCTCTTGTGCAGGAGAGCGATCTTGTAGAACTCGGCGATTCCGCCGAGCGACATATGGCCGTACCCCCAGCAGCGCTCACCGTGCCCCCCGTCGTCGAAAAAGTCTTTTTCCGCATGTTCTTTCAAGAGCTCGAGGGCCTTCGCCCGCCAGGCTTCGGATTCGCCGAACTCGGGAAAGGCGACGCCCAGATGATAAAGCGATTGGGCGCCGACGATCTGCCAGTTGCCCGGCCGGTACTCGGTCTGCATGCGGTGAAGGCTCCGGCCGAACCCGACGAGAAGCTTAAGCGCGGCTTCCCGCCCCTGGACATCGAGAGACTTGTCTCCCGCCAGAATCGCGTACGCCCGGATGAAAAGCTCGGCCTTGGCATGAGCGCCGAGTTCATAATAGACCGGATGGATATGGGAAAAGCGCAGCTCCAGCTTGTCGCGCTGGTCATAATATTGCTTGATGACGGTGATGAAATCGTCGCGGTACTTTTTCTCGCCGCCGGCGACATATTGATCGAGAACGGGACTCAGCCATCCGAGATAGTGAAAACCGTACTGCCCGGAGCGGCCGAAATTGGCGTTGAAGTCGATGACCGGGCCGAACCGGATGGTCTGCCCCGCCCATCCGGAGATCTCGCGTCTCAGCACGCGGTCGGCCGCCTCGCGCCGGCGCTCGAGCGAGGACGCGTCCTTCCCTGCCGCGGCGACCCTCTTCCTGTAGGCTTCCGCCTCGACCGCCAGCGTGCGGGCATGGTATTGGCCCAGCAGCCGGTAGGCCAAATCCCGCTTTCCGGCCTTCCCGGCGGCGACGGCTTTTTCCAGGCCCTTCACCGGCGAAATGGAATTCCAGAAATCCTGTTCACTGATATTGACAATCCTCTGTTTGAAGAAATCGTCCATCACCTGGGCGCTGGAAAAAAGGGCAAGCGCCGCGATTACGACCAACAAGAAACCGATCTTTTTCATTTGAACCTCTCGTCGATGTTGATTCGGATGCAAAAAAACGGATTATTTCGGTATTTTCAGCTTCTGCCCGACCTTGATGAGGTTGGGGTCGTTCAGAATATCCCGGTTGGCCTCGAAGATCTTCATGTAGAGGCTCGCCTTCCCGTAATAACGCTGGGCCAGGGCGCCGAGCGTATCGCCCGGCTGAACGACGTGAATCGTCTCCTCCGCGGCCTCCTGCTCCGTCAGGGGCGGAACGGGCGGTCCCGCCGGAGCTCCCTTGACCTGGATTTTATTCAGGGTGTTCTCCGTCTTGACCAGCTTGTTGAATTCGGCCATGACCCGCCCCTTGATGTCCAGGTCGTCGGCGAGCCCCTCCAGGGTCACGATCTTCCCCTCGGTCGTGGCCCGCAAATCATGGATGCCGAGGCCCATTCGGCCGACGGCGGCCACCGCATCCTGGACCTTTTGATTGAAAGACCTCCCAAAAATCCCCATTGCTTGAACCTCCTTCGGATGTCCGATTCGACCGGGCGCCGGAAGTCCGGAATCCCTCCGAGCGGGCGGCCAACCGCCCCCACACGATCAAGGCCGTCTTCGCCCGGCCCGCGCCAGGCTGATTAGCCGGCTGAAGAATAACACAAACAACGGGAAAACGCCGACTGAGCCCCGAGCCGACCGCCAACCCGGGCATCCTGTCCGGACCCGCTCAGATTTTCAATACGGAACCCGGCGATTCTGTTTTCGATTATCTCAAAAATGCCGGCCGCCATCAACAGCGCTTTATTCTCCGGCTCAACCGGGAACCGCGCCGCCCGGAATCTTGACGAAAAGAAACGCGTGGAGAATAATAGGGGAAATCTCAGGAAAGCAAAGATCATGCCGCCTGAAAAGCGAAGGCCTGGGAAATGCCTGCCGGGGGAGTCACAATGAAAAACCGCAAGTGGATTCTCATTCTGGGTTTATCCGCGGTCACATGGTTGGCGGGCGGCGCTGGATGGCGGACGGCCCAATATGACGTCCCCCATGAAAAAGCTTCTCCCCCGGATCGCTTTCACTGGCCGGAAGGTAAGAGGGCGGCCCTCAGTCTGACGTTCGACGACGCCAGGCCCAGCCAGATCGACAACGGCCTGCCCCTGTTTCAAGAATACGGAGTCCGGGCGACCTTTTACGTGACGCCGTCCAGGGTCGGCGAACGCCTGGAGGGCTGGAAGAAAGCCGTGACGTTCGGCCATGAAATCGGGAATCACACTCTGGCTCATCCCTGCACCGGCAATTATCCCGCTTTCAAGGATAACGCCATCGAAGACATGACGCTCGCCGACATGGCCGGAGAGATCGACGGAGCGTCCAGGGCCATCGTTGAAATTTTCCACCGGCCGCCGGCGAGCTTCGCCTATCCCTGCGGCCAGACCTACGTCGGCCGCAGGAACCGGGTGAAAAGCTATGTGCTGCTCGTGGCCGAAAGATTTCTCACCGGCAGGAAATGGCTGAGCGAGGGTGCCAACGACCCGGCTTTTTGCGACCTCAGCCAGCTCCTGTCCATGGAAAGCGACGGGAAAAGCTTCGACGAGCTCCGGGAGCTCGTGGACAAGGCCGCCCTTGAAGGGCGGTGGCTGATATTGACCGGCCACGACATCGGCCCGGCCGGTTATCAAACGACGGAAGTGGGCGCTTTAGAAAAACTGTGCCGATACGCCCGGGATCCGGAAAACGGGCTGTGGGTGGACACGGTCGGAAACATCGGGACATATGTCGCCGGCGCGGCCGCTCGAATGAAATCCGCTGCCCCGCCCGCCGGGGCGCCGGCCCGGGACCTGGAAGAGCGCGTCGGAGCCCTGCTCGGCCGGATGACCCTCGAGGAAAAGGTCGGGCAGATGAACATGCCGTGCGTCTATGTCGGCGAATTGGGACCGGACATTCCGCACAAAATGGATGCCTGCAGGAAGTTCGCGGAAGGGACCTACGTCAAGGGCGTCGGCCCGGGCGGCGGATTTTTCACTCTTCCGAACACGATTCTCCACGAGGGCCCGCGCCGGCAGGCGGAGTTTCTGAACGGTCTCCAGGAAATCGCCCTGAAAAAAACGCGCCTGGGCATCCCGCTCTTGATGACGGAGGAAGGGACTCACGGTCTCATGTGCCCGGGAGCGACGATTTTTCCCGAAGGCCCGGCCCTGGGCAGCGCCTGGAATCTTGATCTCATCTCCAGGGTCTACGCCGCCGCCGCCGAGGAAGCCCGGTCGATCGGCGTTCACCAGATTTTCACCCTCGTCGTCGAACCCATCCGCGATCCCCGCCTGGGCCGCAACGAAGAAGCCTACAGCGAGGATCCCTATCTCTGCGCCGAGTATGCCCGGACGATCGTCAAGGCCGTCCAGGGCGGAGACGTCTCGGCTCCCGGCAAGGCCGTGGCCGGACTTTGCCATTATCCCGGCCAGAGCCAGCCCGTGAGCGGACTCGAACGGGGCGCCATGGAGATTTCGGAGAGAACGCTCAGGGAAATCTTCCTCCCTCCCTGGGAAGCCGGCATTAAGGAGGGCGGCGCCCTCGGCGTCATGGCCACCTATCCGGCGATCGACGGCATTCCCGCGCACGCTTCGGAAACGATCCTGACGGGGATCCTGAGGGAGGAACTCGGTTTTCAAGGGCTCGTTTTGTCCGAGGGCGGCGGGATCGAGACCCTGGTCTACGAGGGGCTGGCCCCCGCGCAAAAGGAAGCCGGCCGGCTCGCCCTCAAGGCCGGAGTGGACGTCGGGATCTCTTTTGAATCCGGCTACATGCATGATCTCATCGAGGCCGTCAAGGAAGGCGCCGTCGATATGACCCTCATCGACCGGGCGGTCCGGAGGATTCTCCGCCAGAAAATCCGGTTGGGACTTTTCGAAAATCCTTTCGTGGACCCCGCCCGGGCCGAAAAGATAATCCACAGCGCGGAGCACCAGGCCCTCGCCCTGGAAGCCGCCCGCCAGGGAATCGTGCTCTTGAAAAACGAAAACAAGCTTCTTCCCCTCCGCAAGGATCTTAAATCCATCGCGGTCATCGGGCCGAACGCCGACGATGCGCTCAACCAGCTCGGCGATTACGTCGCCCTCAAGGTGCTCCAGGATGTCACGACCGTCCTTGAGGGAATCCGCGCGGCCGTCTCTCCGCGGACCCGGGTCACCTATGTCAAGGGCTGCGACGTCGCCGGGACGGAGCGCGACGAGATCGAGGAAGCCCGGCAGGCGGCCGTGAAGGCTGACGCGGCCATTGTCGTCGTCGGCGAGAACGAGTGGAGAGCTCCGGGCGGGAAGGGGACGAACGGAGAAGGATTCGACTCCGCCACCCTGGAACTCACCGGCCTCCAGGAATCCCTGGTCAAGGCCGTCGTCGAAACCGGAACGCCGACGATCGTGGTGCTGATCAACGGCCGTCCCCTGGCCGTGCGCTATATCGCCGAGCGCGTGCCGGCCGTCCTCGAGGCATGGGTCTGCGGGGAGAAAGGCGGTCAGGCCGTGGCCGAGATTCTTTTCGGCGACGTCAATCCGGGCGGCAAGCTGTCCGTGACGATACCGCGCCACGCCGGACAGCTGCCGGTCTACTACAACCACAAGAAGTCGAAAGCTTACTGGCTCCGGGAAGGCTGGGGCCATCCTTACGCCGACCTGGATCCCAACCCGCTCTACGCCTTCGGCCACGGGTTGAGCTATACGGATTTCGAATACGGCAACCTGCGGCTCAGCGCCGCGGAAATCAAGCCCTCGGAGTCCGTCGAGGTCAGCGTCGACGTCAAGAATACGGGAACCCGCTTCGGCGAGGAGGTCGTCCAGCTCTATATCCGGCGCGTCACGAGCTCCGTCAGCGTCCCGGTCCAGGAGCTCAAGGGCTTCGCCCGGGTCGGACTCGAGCCGGGCCGGACAAAAACCGTCAAATTCGCGCTCACCCCGAGGCACCTGGAGCTCTATGACCGGAATCTGGAGCGCGTCGTCGAACCCGGAATAATCCGGATCTCCATCGGCGGATCATCGGACGATTTCCGGCTCTCCGGGGACATCGTCGTCGTGGAACCCGGGATATGAGGACGGTCGATGCGGGCCGCCTGCCGAGGGGCGGGATCCGGAGGAACGGTTGAAGCTGACGGCCTTTGAGATCGGAACCTTCGTTTTTTACCTGGCCGCCGTGGTGGCCATCGGCTTTGTCTCCGGCAAAGAGGGGAAAGACTCGACCGCCGGCTTTTTCCTGGCGGGACGGCGCCTTCCCTGGTACGTCATCGGCTTCTCGCTCATCGCGGCCAGCATCAGCTCGGAACAGTTCATCGGGGAAGTCGGCTGGGGATACAAGTACGGCATGGCCGTGGCGAACTGGGAGTGGCTCGTCTGGCCGGCCCAGGCTCTCCTTCTCCTCGTTTTTCTCCCCATCTATCTCAAAAACAAAATCTTCACCGTTCCCGAATATTTGACCCGGCGGTTCGGACGCGGCGTCGGGACCGCCTTCTCCATCGTCTGCATGATCCAGTACACGGCCATCAACCTGCCGCTCGTCCTCTATTCCGGGGGTTTCCTGATCAACAGGATTTACGGCATGAATCTCTATCTCGCCGTCGGACTGCTGGTCGTCATCACGGGCTCTTACACGATTTTCGGAGGCCTGAGCTCGGCCGCCTGGGTCGACCTGTTCAACGGCGCGCTGCTCATCGGAGGAGGACTGCTCGTCTTCATCCTGGGCATGGCGGCCGTTCCGGGCGGTCTCCGGGAGGTCCTGGGCGCCGGCGATAGAGCCCATCTCATCCTGCCCGCCTCGCATCCCGACCTTCCCTGGACGGGCATCCTCGCCGTGGCCGTCGTCATGAGCGGATACTATTACTCGACCAACCAGTATATCACCCAGCGCTGCCTGGGCGCGAAATCGCACTGGAACGCGAAGATGGGCATCGTCCTGGCCGCCGCCCTGGCCATCCCTCTTGGCCTCGGCGTCACGTGGCCGGGGATGATCGCCCGCGCCCTGAATCCCGGCCTTCCCCATCCCGACGGGGCCTATCCCTATCTCGTCGGCCGCGTCGTCCCCGTCGGGCTGAGGGGCGTTGTTTTCGCGGTCCTCTTCGGCGCCATCATTTCCACGGTCGACTCGCTCATCAACTCCACGTCGTCGCTCCTCACCCTGGACATCTACAAAGGACTGGTCAACCCGCGGGCTTCCGAAGACCGGCTGGTCCGGTTCGGCCGCTGGACGGGAACTCTTTTTCTCGTTTTCGGGGCGGTTTGGTCGCCCATGGTCGGGAAATTCGGTTCCATTTTTTCCTACGCCCAGGATTGTTGGGCGCTGATGCTGGCGCCGGTCATGGCGGTTTTCGTCCTGGCCGTTTTCTGGAAGCGGATGACCAGGGCCGCGGCCATCACCGCGCTCCTGGCGGCCGTGCCGATGCTCGTCCTCGTCTATTTGCGGCAATTCTACGGCCTGCTTTCAGGGGTTAATATCTTCAACCTGTCCGGAATCATATTCCTTGCCTCCCTGGCGGTCATCGCCGTCGTCAGCCGGCTCTCGCCCGCTCCGCCGCTCGAAAATATCCGGGCCGCGCTCTGGGACCGGCAACTCGTCCGCCTCCCCGAGGCGGAAGTCAGGAACGGCTACCCCTGGTGGAAACGGACAAGCCTCTGGTTCGCGGCCGTCGTCGCGTGCTTTATCGTCATCTATGCTATTTTCTGGTAAGGAGGAAGAACAATGGCCGGACCCGGAAGTCAATGGATCGGCGAGGAAGAGATCAGGGAACTCATGGACGTCATGGCGTCGGGATACCTGTTTCGCTACGGAAGCCTGGATGATCCGAAATTCAAACGCAAGGTTTACGCTTTTGAAAAGGCCTTCGCCGCCCATTGCGGAGTCCGGCACGCCGTCGCCATGAGTTCCGGCTCGGGAGCCCTGATCTGCTCGCTCAAGGCGATCGGAATCGAGCCGGGCGACGAGGTCATCGTGCCCGCCTACACGTTCATCGCCAGCTTCAGCTCCGTGATCCACGCCGGCGGAATCCCGGTGCTGGCGGAAATCGACGAAAGCCTGAATATCGATCCCGGCGATATCGAGCGCCGCATCACCGGGAAAACGAAGGCCATCATGCCCATCCACATGCTCGGGAATCCGTGCGACATGGACGCCGTCATGTCCATCGCCCGAAAGCACGGCCTCGAGGTCATCGAGGACGCCTGCCAGGCGAACGGCGGCTCCTACGGGGGAAAGATGCTGGGATCCATCGGCCGGATCGGCGCCTTTTCCCTGAACATCTTCAAGACCGTGACCGCCGGAGACGGGGGTGTCGCGGTCACGGACGACGCCGATCTCTACAAGCTCGCCTTCGGCTACCACGACCAGGGGCATTCGCCCCTTCGCGCCGGCGTCGAAGTCGGCCGGCGCTCGGTCCTCGGGATGAACTTCCGCATGAACGAACTGACGGGCGCGGTCGCCCTGGCCCAGCTGAGAAAAATGGACGGGATCATCGCCGCGCTGCGGGAAAAAAAGGGGAAATTCAAGACGTTGATTTCCGGCATTCCGGGAACGAGGTTCCGGACTCTGAACGACCCGGGCGGAGAGTGCGCCACGCTTTGCACGGTCATTTTCGACAGCGCCGGGCGGGCGGCCCGCGCGGCGCGGAAGCTGGGAACGAAGACCGTCGATGAAAGCGGCTGGCATGTCTATGCCAACATGGAGCACCTCACCCGCTATCTTCGGGAAAAAGGCCTTCCTCACGGCAGGGGCGCCTATCCAAAAACCGACGATATCCTGAGCCGGTCCATCAACCTCAGCGTGGGCGTGGTCGACGCCGGCCTGGGCGCCGCCTTCGGCATCAACATCGATTCCACGGACGAGGAAATCGAGCGCGCGGCGCAGGCGTTCCGGGAGGTCTGCCGGGCATCAACCTAGCCGGCGGGCCGCGCTTATTTTTTTCCGGGAGGCCGCTTCAAAGCGAAATAGACAAAGCCTCCGAAATAGGCGGCCAGCATGAGGATCATCATGACGATCGCCGAAACGCTCATACATCGCCTCCCTTGAAAGCGGCCGGCTCCCCGCGATCCCGTTTCCCCCCGGGCGGACGCGGAGGAAGGTACGGGCCCCGGACTCTGCGGGCGAACCAGTTGTTGGCGGCCAGGACGAGGGCGATGAGCGCGGCCCATTGCAGGAACATGGTCCCCGGGCTCAGCTTTTCGAAAGGATTCCACCATGTCTTCGGATACCAGGTCACGGCCTGGCCGACCCACCAGCCGAAGACGCAGAAAAAAACGGCGGGGATCGCCAGAACGCAGGCGTTGAACCATTTTCCGACGTGGATCCAGCTCAGTTCATTGATCATTCCACGGACACGATCGATCCCGTTTTTATAGACGGCGATCGAGAAAAACACGCCCGAGATGGGAGCCCGACTCCCCAGACCATATCCTGGTTGGCCTGGATATTGATGTTGACGGCCGACGGGATTCCGCAAAGGAAGGCGACGACCGATGTCAGGACGGCGGCCTTTTTCCGGCTGATCCCCGCGTCCGAGAGGTTCCGGACGGCCAGCTCGACCATGGATAGAAGGGACGCCAGGGCGGATACCGCCAGGGCCAGGAAAAAAAGCGCGGCCACGAACGAGCCGGCCGGAAGCGAAGGGAAGAATTTCGTAAGATAAATGAACGTCAAGCCCGTGTCCCCGGATTGAAGGGCCCGCGCGGCCGCCTCGGGGCCCGGGGACACGGCGAAGACCAGCGGCAAAACGGCCATTCCCGCCAGGAGGGAAGACCCCGAATCGGCGAAAGCGATGACGAACGAGTTGGCGGCGATATCCTCCCGTTCCGACATGTAGACGGAGTACGTCAGCATCAATCCCCAGCCGGCGCCGACCGACCAGGCCGCCTGGGTGAAGGCGCTCAGCCAAGTCTTGGCCTTGAGCAAGCCCATAAGGTCCGGCCTGAAAAGGTATTCCAGTCCCCGGACCGCGCCCGGCTTCGTCAAAGCCCAGACCATGACGGCGGCCAGGATGACGACGATGCTGGGGACTATGATCTTATTGGCGCGCTCGAGGCCCTTGTAGACCCCTCCGATGATGATGAAGCAGGCCAGGGCGATGGCGATCAGGTGAAAAAAAATCGTCTGCGCCGGGGAAGCCAGGAAACCCCGCCATAAAGCCTCGGAGTCGACTCCGCGCCTCACGACTCCCGACAAGCCGAAGATGAAATAGCGGATGGCCCAGCCCGTGACCACGGAATAATAAAACATGATCAGGACGCAGCAGAATCCCGTCCAGACGCCCATCCAGGTGTGCTTTTTTCCGACAAAATCCCGGAAAGCGCCGTTCGTGCCCAGCCGGGTGGATCTGCCCATGATCATCTCGATCATGAGGAGCGGGACCGCCCATATCAAATTGGCTAAGATGAAGGCGATGAGGAATGGCCCGCCGCCGTTTGCGGCCGCCTCCCTCGGAAAGCGCCAGATATTACCGGCTCCGAAGGCCATTCCCAGGGAGGCGATGATAAAGCCGAACCGGCTGCTCCACTGCGCTCCTTTTTCCGCCATGTCGGGCGACCTCCTTGTTCAGGGTTGAGACGGCCCGGCGGTCATCTCCAGGAACTCCGCCAGGATCATGGCCGTCGCCCCCCAGATCTTGTGACCGCGGAAAGGATAATAGGGTATCTCGACGGGAACGCCGTCGATCACGTGCGTCTCCCGGCGAACCCGCCGCGGATCCGCGAGATGCCCGAGGGGCACCTCGATGACCTCGGCCACTTCCCTCTCTTCGGGCTTGAAACACAAGGGCTCCTTGGAAACCGCCACGATCGGATGGACGCGGAAATTGCTTCGGGCGATGTAGAGAGGCGTCAGTACGCCGATAACCCTCAAGCGTTCCGGCTCGACGCCCAGCTCTTCCCATGTTTCGCGCAGAGCGGCCTGTTCATAAGATTCGCCGGATTCCACTTCTCCGCCCGGGAAACCGATCTGGTCCTTATGGTGGAGGACCATCCCGCTGCGCCGGATGAACGCCATGAAGAGCTCGCCCTCTTTCGGGTAGAGAAGAATCGTGACACCCGCTTTCTGCGCGGCGGCTTCCGCCCCCGCGCAGGGCTCGCCGCCCGGACGGGGACGCGGTATCATCCGCATCTGAGCCTTCAAACCGGGTCTCGGCCCGTTCAGCCTCCGCTCGAGGTCTTCGATATTCATTGAGTCCTTCACGGTGTCACCGGCGGCTTTTCCTATTTTGATGGATTTTCTCGCGGAAGACAATCTTTTCCCGCCCGGCCGCCGTCCCCCGGAAACATACAATATAATGGAACCGGTAACCTTTCCGGTCCCCGATTCGTACATATTTATGATGAACAATGCGTAGGGCCCGCGACCGGATATCCGGGCGGCCGGCCGGGCTGATCCGTGCATCGTGGAAAGAAGTCAATGAAGAAACTAGCCGTCATTTTAACAGCCCTCTTCATCCCTGTCCTTGTCTTCGCCGGGGAAAAGCGGTCCAACCCCCCGAAAAAAGACCCTGAACAGAAAATCGTGCAGGCCGTCCGCGCCGAGGAGCCGATCGAGATAGACGGCGAATTGAGAGAGAAGGTCTGGCAGACGGGGGGGTATTCCGATTTTATCCAGTCCGACCCGGTCGACGGCGGCCCGCCGTCGGAAAAAACGCGGGTTTGGGTCGCCTACGACCGCGCCAACCTTTATGTCGCGGCCTTCCTTTATGACTCCGAGCCGCAGGCCATCAAGAAGCTCCTGGGAAGGCGGGACGATTTCGTCGACTCGGACTGGTTTACGTTCGCCGTGGACCCTTATTATGACCGGAGGAGCGGCTATGAGTTCTCGGTCAACCCCGCCGGCTCGATCATCGATCTCGCGCTGTCGAACGACGTCTCCGAAGACGAAACCTGGGACGGCGTCTGGGACTGGAAAACCCAGATCAACGGGCAAGGCTGGACCGTGGAGATCCGGATCCCCCTGAATCAGCTGCGCTTTCCCAAAAGAGATGAAAGCGTCTGGGGCGTCAATTTCGGCCGCAAGATCATGCGCAAGCAGGAAAAAATCCGGTTCGTATGGGTGCCGAAAGAGGATATCGCCTACGTATCGCGTTTTGCCCGGCTCGAGGGCATCAGGGATATCGATCCGGGAACCCACATCGAATTCTTGCCCTACAGCGTCGGCCAGGCGCAGTACAAACCCGCGGAGAAGGGGAATCCCTTTCAAACCGGGCACGCTTACCGGGGAAACGCCGGCTTTGACCTGAAGGTCGGGCTCAAGAGCAACCTGACGCTCGACGCCACGGTCAACCCGGATTTCGGCCAGGTGGAGGTCGATCCGGCCGTCATCAACCTTTCGGCCTACGAAACCTATTACGAGGAGAAGCGGCCGTTTTTCATCGAGGGCGCCAGCCTGTTCAAGGGATTCGGCCGCGGCGGCATCTATTTCAACGCCAACATCAACTGGCCCAATCCGGAGTTATTTTACAGCCGCCGCGTCGGCCGCACGCCGCAGGGCATCGGCGCCCGGGAGGAAGGCTTTGTCGATTCCCCCGACCGGACAACCATCCTCGGGGCCGCCAAGGTGACGGGAAAACTGGGCGGCGGCTGGAACGTCGGATTTCTCAGCGCCGTGACGGCCCGGGAGTTCGCCCGCATCGAAGCTTCCGGCCGCAGGATGAGGGAAGAAATCGAGCCCTTATCCTGGTACGGGGTTTTCCGGGCGCAGAAAGACATCCAGCAGGGGCAACGGGGATACGGGATCATCGCCACGGGCGTGGACCGCGACCTGAGGAGTGAAAACCTGGGCGGCATTCTCAACAAAAACGCCTACAGCGCCGCTCTCGACGGCTGGACGTTTCTGGATAAAAAAAGGATTTGGGTGGTGGGCGGCTGGTTCGGAGGAACGAGCGTCGAGGGCGGCCGCGAGGACATTCTCAGGCTCCAGCG
>Ga0228535_1002060_pt1 | contig 22385 bp, 20 predicted proteins | sample SJ1metagenome_FD_168457 | JGI IMG/M metagenome (GOLD analysis project Ga0228535, IMG submission 168457) | Enriched culture of PCE-dechlorinating microbial communities from Ithaca, New York, USA - SJ1 | ecosystem: Engineered > Modeled > Simulated communities (microbial... > Unclassified | place... | reverse complement strand
CGGAGAAAATCATTTACTCGACCACAGCGTCAACGACACCGGCACCCACGGTCCTACCGCCTTCCCGGATCGCAAACCGCAATCCCGGTTCAATCGCTATCGGCGTGATCAACTCGATGCTCATCGTCGTGTTGTCGCCCGGCATAACCATCTCTACCCCTTCCGGCAGTTTGATTACGCCCGTCACATCCGTCGTCCGCAGGTAGAACTGCGGCCGGTATCCGCTGAAGAACGGTGTGTGCCGCCCGCCCTCTTCTTTCGTCAGCACATATACGTTCGCCGTGAACTTCGTGTGCGGTTTGATCGAGCCCGGCTTCGCCAAAACCTGACCCCGCTCCACGTCTTTCTTTTCTACGCCCCGCAGCAGCGTCCCGATGTTATCGCCCGCCACCGCCTGGTCCAGTAATTTGCGGAACATCTCGACGCCTGTCACGACTACTTTCCGCGGCTTATCCATAAAGCCCACGATTTCCACTTCATCGCTCACTTTGATTGTCCCGCGGTCCACTCGCCCCGTCACCACGGTGCCCCGCCCGGTGATGGTGAAGACATCTTCAATCGGCATCAGAAACGGTTTGTCCGTATCCCGCTCCGGTGTCGGCACATAGCTGTCCACCGCATCCATTAATTCATGGATCGCTTTGCAGTTCGGGCAGTCCTTGGAACCGCACGCGCATTCCATTGCCTTCAACGCCGACCCTGCCACTACCGGTAATTCATCCCCCGGAAATTCGTAGGTGTTCAGCAGGTCTCTGACTTCCATCTCGACCAGTTCCATCAGTTCCGGGTCGTCCACCATGTCCGCTTTGTTCAGGAACACTACGATGCTCGGCACACCAACCTGCCGTGCCAGCAATATGTGTTCCCGCGTCTGCGGCATCGGCCCGTCCGCCGCCGATACGACCAATATCGCTCCGTCCATCTGCGCCGCGCCCGTGATCATGTTCTTGACATAGTCCGCGTGCCCCGGGCAGTCTACATGCGCATAGTGCCGTTGCTCGGTCTCGTATTCGACATGCGCCGTGTTGATCGTGATCCCTCTTTCTCTTTCTTCCGGCGCTTTGTCGATCATGTCGTAGGTCATGACATCCGCCCGCCCGGCTTTCGCCAGACACATCGTTATCGCCGCCGTCAGCGTCGTCTTCCCGTGGTCGACATGCCCTATCGTCCCTACATTTACATGTGGTTTCGTCCGCTCAAATTTCTTCTTTGCCATCTCGTTCTTCCTCCCTCGTCTTTCTAATCGCCCCGAGTGTCATGCGACCGGCTTAGCCAGGCAGCGTCCCCGTGGGTTACTATGCACATTTTACCATTGATTTATTACCTTTTTGTAATTAATTGTTTTTCGACAGCAGCGGAAATATTCCTTCCGGGCCGCAGGTCCAAACAAAAAAAACAACCGCTCTGCGGTTGCCGTCCTGATAAATGATGGAGCCCATGACCGGGATTGAACCGGTGACCTTATCCTTACCAAGGATACGCTCTGCCGACTGAGCTACATGGGCTTGCTTGGGTCGTGGTGAAAAATAGTGGTGGAGAGGGGTGGATTCGAACCACCGAAGGCGTCAGCCAACAGATTTACAGTCTGCCCCCTTTAGCCACTCGGGAACCTCTCCCTGCCTGTCGCTGCATTGGAGCCGACGATGGGACTCGAACCCGCAACCTGCTGATTACAAGTCAGCTGCTCTGCCAATTGAGCTACGTCGGCCTGTTCGCTACAATAGTGACGATGAAAATTATACAATGTTTTCAAGGCAGCGTCAAGTGTTAAATCTTGCTGCCGTCAATTTTGGGCACTGGCGCTAACCTTGGCCTCGCCGGTCTCTTCATCACGATTATCGAGATAGCGCTCCAGTTTGCGTTTTACCCGCTGCAACGCGTTATCGATGGATTTCACGTGGCGTTTCAAATCACAGGCGATTTCCTGGTACGACTTGCCGTCCAGATAAGCCATCAGCACTTTCCATTCCAGATCGCTCAGGATCTCGCCCATTTTCTCTTCAATATCGCCGAACTCTTCCCGGCTGATAATCAATTCCTCGGGATCGGAGATTTTCGAACCGGACAGAATATCAAGCAGCGTCCGATCCGAATCCTCGTCGTAAATCGGCTTGTTGAGAGAAACGTAAGAATTGAGCGGAATGTGCTTTTGGCGGGTAGCCGTCTTAATCGCAGTAATTATCTGTCGGGTAATGCAAAGCTCGGCAAAAGCACGAAAAGATGAAAGCTTATCACTGCGAAAATCCCTGATTGCCTTGTACAGGCCAATCATACCTTCCTGGATAATATCTTCCCGGTCGGCACCAATTAAAAAATAAGAACGGGCTTTCGCACGCACGAAGTTTTTGTACTTATTAATCAAGTATTCAAGTGCCACGTTATTACCGTCTTTTGCCTTGCTGATGATATCTTCGTCAATCATTTCATCGTATTCATCGCCAAAGTCCCTTTGTGTATTGTAATTCATCTCCAAATGCACCGCCTCCGTCAGAATTTTCTGGACCGTTACGGTTTTACTCTTCAGCGGAATAGATGAAATTAAATGGAAAAGTTATTGTAAACCTACGCTGTTATTATATCTTATTCGCATATAACCGTCAAGCCTGTCCTGCCGCGCCGCACCTGCGCTGCCGCCGTTTTCTACATGCCGTCGCCGGGTTTGTGCGCCTTTATTGCTTTTTGTCGCGCCGCTTCGTGCAAAAGAATTGCGCCGGCTACCGCAGCATTCAGCGAAGCCATCTTGCCGCGCATGGGAATCCGGACCGTAAAGTCACACTTCTCCTTGACCAGACGGCTGATCCCGTGGCCCTCACTGCCGATCACCAAACCGAGCGGTCCGGTCAGGTCGGCGTTGTAATAATCGGTTTCCGCCTCCATATCGGCGCCGACAATCCAAAGTCCTGCTTGTTTTAACTCGTCGATTGTCCGACTCAGATTCGTCACCCTGGCAACCGGGACGTACTCCACCGCCCCGGCGGAAGCCCGGCTGACGGCCGCTGTCAACTGAACCGCCCGGTTTTTCGGAATAATCACGCCGTGCGCCCCGGCCGAGTCCACCGTCCGCAGCAGTGAACCAAAATTTTGCGGATCTTCCAGCCGGTCAAGCAGCACCAGTAGTGGTTCTTCTTTTTTCTCTGCGGCTATCTGCAACAGTGCCTCTAAGCCGACATAGTCTTTGGGCGCGGCATAAGCGACCACCCCCTGATTGGCGGCCGATGCCCCCAGATATTCAAACTGCTTCCGATCAACTTCCTGCACCGGAATACTTTTCTTCTTGGCCAGGGCGAAGATTTCGCGCACCGGGCCCGATACAGTCCCTTTGGCAATCAATACCTTATTGACCGGCCGACCGGCGCGGAGTGCTTCCAAAACCGCATTGCGTCCTTCCAATTGCTCTTCCATTTTTCTCCACCTTTTCCGCGCCGCCGGATAAACCGCAATTTATCAACAGGACAATCTACCGGCCTGTCCGCAAGTTTTCTAATAGATTATTATTATTTCCCTGGATGAGAATATACCAAAAATCTGCGCAAAATTTCATCTGTACCGACCGCCTTGGGGCGTCCGCACCGGTGCTAACCGTTCAGCGCCGCATATTTTTCCCGGACCGCTGCGCTTTTTCCGCACGTCATTTTCCCTTCCGGACAGGATCCGCTCAAACAGCCAGGTCCGGCGTTCTTAAACAAAGAAGGCGCTACTGCCCGGACGAGCCGCAGCATTTCTTCCGCCAGCGCCCTGATTTCCCACTGCGCGCGGTTGCAGCAGCGCAACCGGAAAAAATGGAGCAGTTCGCGGGCATTCATGGTCACGAGCAGCTTGGTTTCCGCCGCATTCGGGAGCACAAAACGGGCATCTTCATTGGCGGCCTCCCCTTTGTTGCCGAGCCGTTCGCTCCAATAATCGTACCATTCCTGCATCTGCCGCATCTGCCGGTCGAATTCGGCGGCGGCCTCCTCACCCAAGGCGGCAATCTGCGGCGGGAGGATATACCCGAACACCCCGTCTTCACTCTGGCGGCTGGTTTTGACCACATACCGCTGGGACTGGACGCTGAAACTTGCCAGGCGATGCCGGGTAATCTGGGCTAAGAGACTGCGGGACACGCCTTCCACGCCAAAAGTGAAACTGGCATGCTCGATCGGTGAGAAATGGCCCATATCGACCAGTTTGCCGATGAACTTTGTCTGATCCGACGCTTCAACCCCGGCCTGCAAATCACCGACCGCCGCTCCCGAATAACACAATTTGGCGCCCATGGCAATAACTTCTTCGGGTACGGGAGTATAGCGTAACAATTCGACATAAAGTTTTTTTCTGCCCATTGCAAGACCTCCCGCCTCAAGGCATAAAACGGCCGGCTGGAAACCGAACCATTATTTTCTTAATTATACACCATCCGGGCCCGGAAAAAAAGCCGGGTCATCCCCAGCTATTCCCGGACCGCGATTTTACCGAGTAAATCCTGCAGCCGGTCCCACTGCCCCTGTAAATAGAGATAGCCGACTAACGCTTCCAGCGCGGTACTGTAATGATACGTCTGAAGATCGGCGTTTTTCGGTGTCCGGGTGGATTTTGCATTGCGTCCCCGCCGGACGATGGCTTTTTCTTCTTCGGTCAGCAGCGGCTCAATCACCCGCAGAAAGTCGGCCTGGGCGCCGGCCCGCACATATTGCACCGTTTCATTATGCAGCGCCGTTACCTTCGTGCTCCCCTGCTGCAGCAGCGTTACCCGGACGAACAGTTCAAAAACGGCATCCCCGATGTAAGCCAGAGTGAGAGGAGAAAGGGAAGAGGGTGAATCGGTCATGTCGTTTCCTTTCTCACTGTTTCCGTTTCCAGCGGACTCCCTGCGGAGTATCCTCCAGAATAATCCCTTGTTGCAGCAGCCGATCCCTGATCCGGTCGGCTTCCGCCCAGTTTTTCCGTTTTCTTGCCTCGTCCCTTTGCCTGATCAGATCCTCGATTTCGGTGTCGACAGTCTCTTCCTTCCCGGCGTCCGCCAACAGGCCGAAGACATCGCAGATCTCTTGGAAAAGCTTTCCGACTTCCTCCAGCAGTTCCCGCGAGCTTTCCCCGCCGGCGGAGGTATTAATTTCTCGCGCCAGATCAAACAGTACCGACACTCCGTCGGCCGTGTTGAAATCATCATCCATTGCCGCGATAAACTTTTCCCGGTATTCCTTAAACCGACGGAGCAGTTCGTTCTCTTCTTCCCGCAGCGCTGAGGTTTTAGCCGTTTTCCGGAGATGCTCGAGATTCAAGTAAGCGTTGTACAGCCGCTCCAGCGCGCTCTTGGCGCTCGCCAGCTGCTCGTCGCTGAAATTCAAGGGACTGCGGTAATGCGCTGAGAGCAAAAAGAAGCGAACTACCTCCGGTGCGTATTTCTGCCGGATGTCCCGCACGGTAAAGAAGTTGCCAAGCGATTTCGACATCTTTTCCCCGTCAATATTCAGGTAGCCGTTGTGCAGCCAATACCGGGCGAACGGCTTCCCGGTAGCCGCTTCCGACTGGGCGATTTCATTTTCGTGGTGCGGGAACATGAGGTCGGCCCCACCGGCGTGAATATCCAGAGTATCTCCGAGGTATTGACGCGCCATCGCCGAGCATTCGATGTGCCAGCCCGGCCGGCCTTTACCCCAGGGGCTGTCCCAGGCCGGTTCACCCGGTTTTTGTTGTTTCCAGAGAGCGAAATCCATCGGATTTTTCTTCCGTTCGTCCACTTCAACCCTCGCCCCGGATTCCAGTTCTTCCAGGCGCTGCTGGCTGAGTTTGCCGTATTCGGCAAACTTGGCCGTATCATAGTAGACATCCCCGTCCACTGCATAGGCGGATCCGTTGTCCACCAGCTTTTGTACCAGGGCGATGATTTGGGGAATATGTTCGGTGGCCCGCGGGTGGACATCCGCCCGTTTGATGCCGAGAGCATCCGCGTCGGTAAAATATTCGGCAATATACTTCTCAGCCAGTTCCCCTACCGTGATGCCGAGTTCGTTCGCGCGGTTGATCATTTTGTCGTCGATATCAGTGAAGTTCTGCACATAAGTGACCTGATACCCGCGGTACTCAAGATAGCGCCGGACGATATCGAACAGGGTGAACGGACGGGCATTTCCGATATGGAAGTAATCGTACACGGTGGGCCCGCAGACATAAATACCGACTTTCTTGTCCTGAAGCGGAATAAATTCTTCCTTTCGTCGCGTCAAGTCGTTGTACACCTTGATCATTTGTTCCCTTCTCTCCTTCCGAATAAATTATCCCCTCCGCTTCCGTATCATATCAATACAGAGACGAAGGGGACTTCGTGGTTCCACTCTGCTTCAGCCGGACCAAGCCGGCATACTCAGAACCGCCCGACAACAGGCGGCTACGGGTGATAACGAACCCTGCCGGCAAGGCCTGCCCGGTTTCCCGTTCGGCCCGCAACTCCCGGGTGCACTTTCAGCCCACCGCCCGGACCGCTTCCAGCCGTGACGGTCTCTCTGTTCGGGTCGCTTAGGCTTACTCTTCCCGTTCCTCGCATTTGCTCGTTTTAGCCGGACTTAAGCACCGTCCGGTTAATCACTATATTATTCTTCCGGCCGGATGTTGTCAAGACATTTGGCGGGGCAGGGCGTGCAAACGTTTGAGGCTTCGTTCCTTGCCAAGCAAAGCAATGACCCGGTTCAATTCCGGACCGTGCACCTGCCCGGTCAGAGCGACCCGCAGCGGCATGTAAACTTTCTTGCCGCCCAAGCCCAGTTCCTTCGTCATCCCTTTTAAGAGGGCCTGAACATTCTCCGGGTTCAGCAACGGCAATTCGGCCAGCTTCTCCGTAAATGTCCGCAAAACCAGCGAAACGTGTTCGCCCTGCAGCGCTTCGGCCGCCGCCTCATTCTCGGGGGAGATATCGTCGCGGAAAAAGATTCCGGCATGCTCAGTGATTTGGCCCACATAAGACAGATACTCCTTGACCAAGCTGACCACTTTTTGCAGCCACTCCCGCTCTTCCGGAGAAACCGCTGCCCCGATAAAACCCGCTTTTTGGAGGTGTGGGATCGCCAAATCGGTAATCCGCGCATCCGAACTCTGCTGGATGTAATGCCCGTTCATCCAGTTCAGCTTGTCGATATCGAAGACGCCCGGATTGTGGGCGATCCGGTCCAGAGTGAACTGGCGGACGATTTCTTCTACGGACATGATTTCCTGCTCGCCTTCCGGCGACCAGCCGATCAGGGCGAGAAAATTCAGCATGGCTTCCGGCAGGTAACCGTCCTCCCGGTACTGCCCGACGTAAGCTTTCCCGTGCCGCTTGCTGAGCTTGGTCCGGTCGGCGCCGAGAACCATCGAGACATGCGCAAACTGCGGCAGGGCAAATCCGAGTGCCCGGTAAATGAGAATCTGCCGCGGGGTATTGGAGACATGTTCTTCCGCCCGGATGACATGGGTAATCTTCATGTCGTTATCATCGATAACCACGGCAAAATTGTAAATCGGGACACCGTCCGGCCGGACAATCACGAAGTCACCGAGGAGGTCGCTGTCGAATTCCACCCGCCCCCGGATCATGTCGTCAAAGACGATCTTTTCCCCTGCCGGCACCCGGAAGCGAATCGCCGGCCGCCGGCCTTCCCGCCGGTATTGCTCTTCCTGCTCGGGGGTTAAATCCCGGCAGCGCCCGCTGTACCGGGGCACTTCGCCGTTAGCATGAGCGGCTTCCCGCTCGGCTTCCAATTCTTCCATCGTACAGTAGCAAAGGTAAGCCCAGCCGTTTACCAGCAGCTTTTGCGCATGCTGCTGGTAAACGGCGATTTTTTCAGTTTGCCGGTACGGGCCGTAAGGACCGCCACAGTCCGGTCCTTCTTCCCAGTTCAAACCGAGCCACTTGAATTCGTCAATAATGATTTGCTCGTATTCCGGCTTGGAACGGGCGATGTCGGTATCTTCAAAGCGCAGGATAAAACTGCCGCCCTGATTGCGGGCGTACAGCCAATTAAATAGGGCGGTGCGGATATTGCCCACATGGACCGGGCCGGTCGGGCTCGGGGCCATGCGCACACGGACGTTGTTGCTCATAACTCCACCTCCGGACAGTCTTGCCATTTCTTTGCCTGATTGCTATATTATAACATAAAATAACTGCCGGCTCCACCTCAACCCGGTCGCCCGCCGACAAATAAAAAACGGGAAAGCTCCCGTTTTTCATCTGATAACCTCGACGGTCACCCGGGCGACCCCGTAAGCAGTAAGACCAATCTCCTGCGCCGCCGCTTTGGAAAGATCGATGATCCGTCCTTTCGTCCACGGTCCCCGGTCATTGATGCGAACCAGTACCTGACGGCCGCTCTCCTGGCTGGTAACCAGTACGATGGTCCCGAAAGGCAACGTCCGATGGGCGGCTGTCAGGGCGTTCTGGTCGAAGGCCTCTCCGCTGGCCGTACCGCGGCCATGGAAACCGGGTCCGTACCAGGAGGCGAGCCCGGTCTGAGTTCGCTCTCCCCCGCGCGTTACCGTCGCTTCCCGCTCCGATGCCGCCGCCCCGGCGAATGCGGACCGCAGGTTGTCGGCCCAAGCCAAGGCCAGCCCGGTCCGGCTGCAATTGTTCAGGGCCGCATTTTGCGCATCCACCGTAACAATCAATTCTTCACCGGCTTTGATAACGATGGCCGCACCGGCCGGCCCCGCTTCGCAATCGCCGGCCAGTTCTCCCAGCCGCCGCAAGCGGTCGGCGATCGTTTCCGCCCGCTCACTGCAACTGTACGAGTCGCTTTCGGCCCGTATCCGGATAACCGGCAGCCCGTTAATTGCTATCTCGCTGATCGGCGCATCTCCTTCTGTCCAGTCTGTCGTGGTAACGGTCACAGCCGGTTCCGGCGCCGCTGCCGCCAAGCTCGTCAAGAGCATGACAAAGATCATTAAACACCCAAACAATCTAACCTTGGGAGAAAAAGTTCCCATCCGGTTCACTCCTTATTCGCTGCCAAGTAAATACTCTACTGCTCAGTTTTCCCAATTTCGGCTCCCGTATACATTACCCGTTGCCAGGCATCCGGTCGGCGGACGCTGTGGAAGCACCTGTTTTTCCGGTCTTTTCGATCAAGACCGCGGCGTATGCCGCAATTCCTTCACCGGTTCCGGTAAAGCCCAAGCCCTCCGTAGTCGTCGCCTTAATATTGACACAGGCCGCATTAAGCCCAAGTACTCTCGCAATATTACTATTCATCGCTTCAATATACGGTGCCAGACGGGGAGCCTGTGCCACGATCACCGCATCGAGGTTGCCGACCCGCCAGCCGGCATCCTCCAGCAATTGCGCCACCCGCCCGAGCAGGAGAAGACTGGCTATCCCCGCATATCGCCCGTCCGTATCCGGAAAATGCTGACCGATGTCACCCTGTCCGGCCGCTCCCAATAATGCATCCATGATCGCGTGCAGGAGAACATCCGCATCGGAGTGCCCGAGGAGACCCTGATCAAAAGGGATGGTTACGCCGCCGAGGATCAGTGGCCGTTCCGGTACCAACCTGTGTACATCATAGCCGATGCCTACCCGCATCTAGTCTTCCCCCCTGTCATGCAAAACAGCTGTCGCCCAAACGAGATCTTCCGGCGTCGTGATCTTAATGTTCTCATAAGAACCGGGTACCAGTTTGACTTCTATTCCGAGGCGTTCAAGCAGGGAGGAATCATCAGTTCCCCGGTAACCGTCCTGCTGCGCCTGCTGATACGCCCGGACCAACAGCGGAAAAGAGAAGGCCTGGGGGGTCTGGGCTGCCCACAAACACCGGCGATCCAAAGTTTTCTGCACCGTCCCGGACTCGTCCGCTGTCTTAATCGTATCCTTCACGGGCACAGCCAAAACAGCGGCTCCCTCGGTAGCCGCCGCTTCAATTACCCGATGTACGCATGGCAGAGGGACCAAAGGGCGAACCCCGTCGTGAATCAGCACGAGATCAGGTGCCGAAACCTGCAGGGAAGCAAGCCCCCGGTAAACCGAATCCTGCCGTTCCGCCCCTCCCGGCAAAACGGCCGCAATCTTATCTAAAGCGTGCCCGGGGATCAATTCATCCCGGCAAAACACGACATGCTCCGGATCAACTACCAGAACAATGACGTCAATCAGCGGGCAGGCGGCCAGCACGGCCAGTGTCCGCGCCAATACCGGCTTGCCCGCGAGCGGCAGGAACTGCTTCGGCGAAAGGCTGTGCATCCGCCTCCCTTGTCCGGCCGCAGGAACAACCGCCGCAACCTTTATGGCACCCATTTGGCTACAACACTCTTTCCATTGAAGCCGATTTCGGTTTGGCGAAAATCATCCGTCCGGCCGCCGTCTGCAGGACGCTGGTGACCATCACGTCGATCGTATCCCCGATATGTTTCTTGCCGCCGTCGACGACAATCATCGTCCCGTCGTCCAGATACGCCACGCCCTGACCGGACTCCTTGCCGTCTTTGATGACGTGAACGACCATTTCTTCCCCGGGCAGGACGACCGGCTTGACGGCATTGGCAAGCTCGTTGATGTTCAGGACCGTCACCCCTTGCAATTCGGCCACCTTATTCAGATTATAATCGTTCGTCAGCACTTTCCCGCCCAGCATCTTGGCCAGCTTGACCAGCTTGCTGTCGACTTCAAGATTATCCCCGATATTCTTTTCGTAGATTTGCACCGGAACATCCAGCTCTTTTTGAATCTTATTCAGGATATCCAGCCCGCGCCGACCGCGGTTTCGTTTCAGCAGGTCGGAGGAATCCGCAATATGGCGCAGTTCGTCGAGGACAAAGCCGGGAATGATAATTGTCCCTTCAATAAAACCGCTCTTGCAGATATCGGCCACCCGACCGTCAATGATTACGCTGGTGTCAAGAATCTTACATGCCGGCTTGTTTTCCTGTTTGCTTTGCCGGTCACGGCTGCCGAAGAACGAGAAGCCGGCCAAGAAGTGGGAGATCTCTTCCCGTTTGTGCAGGGCGATGCTGATACCTAGGTAGCCTAAGATAACACTGCCCAACGGGGAAAGAATGACTCCGACCCAAGGCAGCCGGGCAAAGGCAGAACCTAATAAATTAGCTATAATAAGTCCAATAATCAAGCCAATTGCCCCGGCAATAATGTCCTGCATGGGAGCTCGCTGCAGGCGGGTCTCGATCCACACTGTAACCTGCCACAACAGTTTTGTCGTCTTGGGAGCCAGAATAAAACCGATAATTCCGCCGAGCAGTGCCCCTATGGCCAGAAGGCTTCCCACCGATACTACCGTTACCTGATAGCCGACCAACTCTGTCAGATACGGCAAGCTGTACAGAACGAATGCATAGCCGATACCCACGCCGCCGATAGCCATAACCGCTCGCACTGCTTTGTTGAGCATAGCTCAAATCACCTCCTAAGATTAATCGGACACCCATTATTCTGTCGTCAGCCCGGGAAAAATATAATCACGGTGCCGGTTTCAGCCAAATTTAAAACAAAATACGTCAGGCTTCACTGACGTACTCAAGTACCGGACAAATGTATCATCCAATATACTCATCAAGTAGCAACTCAGCCTTAGTCTCTTCCATCCCTTTTGCCAAAACCAGTTCGCTGATCAGGATTTGCCGGGCGCTGTCCAACATCTTTCGTTCCCCGGTGGATAGCCCCTTCTCCCTCTCCCGCAAGATTAGATTTCTTACTACTTCAGCTACTTCGTAGACGTCGCCGCTTTTAATTTTTTCCAGGTTTGCCCTGTACCTTCGGTTCCAGCTCGCCGCCATTTTTCCTTTGTTCTCTTTTAGAATCTGGATTACCTTATCAACCTCTGCTTCGCCAATCACACCTCGCAGCCCGATGTTGCTCACATTGTTGATAGGTATCATAACCTTCAGATCACCAAGCGGTAACCGCATAATATAGTATTGCTGCCGCTCACCTAAAACTTCCCGTTCCTCAATCGCCTCGATGACCCCCGCCCCGTGCATGGGATAAACTACCTTATCCCCGATTCTGAACATTGAGGTTCCCCCTCTGAACTTGCAAAAACTTCCTAATAGTCAGGATACCATATTTACCGGGAGATGTCAAATAGCGCCAAGCCGTCAAACTCAGGAGCCGCAAGTATTTGGGCCTCATTTCGATCCCGCATCGCCGCGTTTGTTAAGGCAAAATAATAATCCGGCGGACGACAACGACTTCACTTTCCGCCCATGACGTAGGTGAGCGCTTCTTCCACTTGCTCTACCGGTAACAAATCTACCGTGGGAAAATCTTCCGGCTTAACGGTGTTACGGGACGGAACGATACAGGTCCGAAAACCGAGTTTTTGTGCTTCCCTGACGCGCTGTTCAATCCGGCCAACGGCCCGTACCTCCCCGCTCAAGCCGACCTCCCCGATCAGACAGGCGTGGGGATCCGCCGGCAGGTCGCGAAAGCTGGAGGCAACGGCAGCCACCACTCCCAGATCGACTGCCGGCTCCTCAATTCTTACTCCGCCGGCAACTTTCAGGTAGGCGTCCTGATTTTGCAGGTGCAACCCGACCCTTTTCTCCAAAACCGCCATCAACAGCGACAGGCGGTTATAATCAATCCCGGTGGCCATGCGGCGCGGCATTCCGAAACTGGTCGGGCTGACCAAAGCCTGGACTTCCACCAACACCGGTCGGGTCCCCTCCATGCAGACGGCGACTACCGAACCGGGAACCCCAAGCGGTCGCTCCGCCAGAAATATCTCCGACGGGTTGAGCACTTGGACCAGCCCGGTATCGCGCATTTCAAAAATACCGATTTCGTTGGTCGAGCCGAAGCGGTTTTTTTCGGCCCGCAGAATCCGGTAAGTATTATGGCGTTCACCTTCGAAGTACAGCACGGTGTCGACCATGTGTTCCAGCACCCGCGGCCCGGCTACCATGCCTTCTTTCGTTACGTGCCCGATGATGAAAACCGGTGTCCCTCCGGTCTTGGCCAACCGCAGCAGGCGCCCGGTGCATTCCCGGACCTGGCTGACGCTGCCGGGAGCCGACTGCAGGTCCGGATCATAGACGGTTTGAATGGAGTCAATGATCAGCAGGACCGGACCGGATGATGCCACGTAGCTTTCCACTTCGGTCAGGTCAGTTTCAGCTACCACGTACAATCGATCGGACAGAGTTCCGAGCCGGTCGGCCCGCATCTTGATTTGGCGGGCCGACTCTTCGCCGGTGACGTACAGTACCGGACCGGAAAGCCGGGCGAAGGTATTGGCTGCTTGGAGGAGAAGGGTGGATTTGCCGATGCCCGGATCGCCGCCGATTAAAACCAGAGAACCGGGAACCACCCCACCGCCCAAAACCCGGTCGAGTTCGCCGATGCCGGTGGTATACCGGGTGTCACTACTGGTCTCGATTGCCGTGATAGCCCGGGGACCGGTGCCATCTCCGCGGCTCCGGCCCGCTGCAGCAGTTTTGCGCGGCTCCAGTTCTTCCACCAGTGTATTCCACTCGCCGCAGCCGGGGCATCGTCCGAGCCAGCCCATGGACTCGTGGCCGCACTGCTGGCAGACAAATCTGGTCTTGGACTTGGCCATAACCGTCCTCCTTCATCCATTCTATTCGATGCCCAGTTTATCCCCTGCCCAAAAGCACATGGAATTCAAAATCGGAATCAGGCTTTCCCCAAGCTCGGTCAGCGAGTACTCAACTTTGGGCGGAACCTGGGCATACACTGTTCGCTTGATGAGCCCGTCCCTCTCCAGTTCCCGTAACTGTTGAGACAGCATTTTATGGGTTATCCCGGCAATATCCCGTTCCAGTTCGCTGAACCGGGTGATTTTTTTGGAAAGGAAATAGAGAATCACCGTTTTCCATTTTCCGCCCAGATAATCCAGTGTTACCTCTATGCGCGAAGAATAAAGCTTCCCGTTATGCTCGATCACAGACGCTTCCCACCCGTTCTGGTATTTGTCGGTTACCGCTTCGATACCGGGGCACCGTAAAGTGCGTTCTTGCAGAGGTTTTCCCACCTAGTTTATTATAGCATTAAATCCGGACGAAATGATGCGGTCCGGCAAAACTAACACGGGAGGTATCCGGAAGGATGGAAGGAAACTTGATCAGAAAAACCGCGGATAATCACGGCACGGAGCTTGAGTATTATGTGAGCAATCGAGTCAGCGAGAAAGCCACCTTAATTCTGTCCATGGGCATCTGGGAACCAGCTTGCCGGGCCTTCCCCCTGATTACACGGCTGACGGGGAGGCACTGCCTCGTACTAAGCTATCGGGGGCGAGGCGGCAGCGGCACTCCGGAATCGGGTTTTGACTGGCCGCAGCACGCCTCGGATCTTGCCTGCATGCTGGAAAAGGAAGCGAGCAATAAACCCGTGTTTTTGGGCTTCTCCAAAGGCGTCTCTTATCTGCTGGGCTATCTATCGTCCAATCCGGCAAAGGCCCGCGGAATTATCCTTATCGATTTTCCTGCCATCCATGCCAAGGCGGAAAACGGATATGCCGAATTCTGGGGGAACAAGGCCTATAACGGATTTAAGTTGGGCAGCCATATAACGGCCCGTACCCTGAAGGGAATTGAAAGCGAATCCACCTACCGGGAATTCTATACGGATTTGCGTAAAATGAAGTGTCCGGTTTGGGTATTCCGGGGAACCGACGCCACATCCGGCATTCCGTCCGAATTGACGGAAGCCGATATGCTGAATTACGAAGCTTCCGTACCGCAATTGACGGTGGTCGATTTCGAATACAGCGGCCACATGATAATGGATGAAGAATTGGGTAAGACCTGCTGCCAGATTCAACGGATTCTAAAGCAAATCGATGCGGGCGAATAAGCGATGCCGGCATCGATTTGCTTAACTGTCTCCGCTTTTTTACATTATTGGCTCGTCACCTTTTTCCGAAAGACAATGTCACCGTCGCGGTAATCAGCTTCCACTTCGTCACCGCCGGTGAATTTCCCTTTCAACACTTCTTCCGACAGCACATCTTCAACCGCTCTCTGGATCGCCCGCCGCAGGGGACGGGCACCGAAATCCGGGTCGTAGCCGCGGTGAGCCAGCTCTTCTTTCGCCGCATCGGTTACCGTCAGCTCGATATTACTCTCCCGAAGGCGTTTCCGCAGCTCTTGTAACATCAGGTCAACGATCTGCTTGATCTCTTCGGCGGTCAGGCTGTGGAAAACGATCGTTTCATCCACCCGGTTGAGAAACTCCGGCCGGAAGGTCCGCTTCAATTCCTCCATGACATGGTCCTTCATATCCCGATAAGCGGCGTCCGACGGATCTGCTGCCGTCCGGAAACCCAGCGTCGCTTCCCGCCGCAGCATATGCGCCCCGACATTTGAAGTCATGATAACCACGGAGTTACGGAAATCAACCGTTCTCCCCTTGGCATCGGTCAGCCGTCCGTCTTCCATTATCTGCAGCAGGATGTTGAATACTTCCGGATGCGCCTTTTCGATCTCATCCAGGAGCACGACCGAATACGGCTTGCGCCGTACCGCCTCCGTCAGTTGTCCGCCCTCTTCATAGCCGACATAGCCGGGCGGCGCTCCGACCAGGCGGGAAACCGTGTGTCTTTCCATATACTCGGACATATCAATCCGAATGATTGCGTCCTCGTCTCCGAACAGCGCCTCGGCTAAGGCGCGCGCTAATTCCGTCTTCCCTACCCCGGTCGGACCCAAAAAGATGAAAGAGCCGATTGGCCGTTTCGGGTCCTTCAGGCCGGTCCTGGCCCGCCGCACCGCCCGGGCCACCGCCGTTACCGCCTCGGACTGGCCAATCACCCGCTGGTGCAGCACATCTTCCAGATTGAGCAGCCGGGTCGTTTCTTCTTCGGCCAGGCGCCGGACCGGAATGCCCGTCCAGCTCGCGACGATGTGGGCGATATCGTCCTCACCGACGACGGCGTCGGCGGCAACACTGCGGTGCTTCCATTCCGTCGTCAGGCGCTCCAGTTCCGTTTTTATCTTCTGCTCCTCGTCCCGCAGCCCGGCCGCTTTTTCAAATTCCTGCCCCTGAATGGCGGCATCTTTTTCCTTGCGGATAGCCTCCAGTTCCTCCTCCTTGTGCTTAAGGTCGGGCGGCGCCACGAGCGTCCGCAGCCGCACCCGGGAAGCGGCTTCATCGATCAGGTCGATCGCCTTATCCGGCAGGAAGCGGCCGGTAATATACCGGTCGGATAGCCGGGCGGCGGCCGCAAGCGCCGCATCGGCGATTTTTACCCGGTGATGGGCCTCGTAACGGTCCCGCAGGCCGCGGAGAATAGCCGTCGTTTCCTCCACGGTCGGCTCATTGACGGTTATGGGCTGGAAACGACGCTCCAGGGCCGGATCCTTTTCCACGTGTTTGCGGTACTCGTCGAGCGTCGTTGCGCCGACGCATTGCAGTTCGCCTCTGGCAAGCGCCGGTTTTAAGATATTCGCCGCATCAATCGCTCCCTCCGCCGCCCCGGCACCGATAATCGTATGCATCTCATCGAGAAAGATAATGACATTCCCCGCGGCGCGGATTTCATCAACCACTTTTTTCAGGCGCTCCTCAAACTCCCCGCGGTATTTGGTCCCGGCTACGACCGAGGCCAAATCAAGCGAAACAACCCGTTTGTCCTTCAGAATTTCCGGCACGTTGCCGTCGATAATGCGCTGGGCCAGGCCTTCCGCAATCGCCGTCTTTCCGACTCCCGGCTCGCCCACCAGGCAGGGATTGTTTTTCGTTCGCCGGCTCAGCACCTGGATTACCCGTTCGATTTCCGCATCCCGGCCGATGACCGGATCAAGCGTTCCCTCCCGGGCAAGATTGGTCAAGTCCCGGCTGAATGAATCAAGGTTGGGAGTTTTTGTTTTGGCCTTCGCTCCGGCCGGATTCCCCCCGCCCGGGACGGCTTCGTCACCGCCGCGCATCAGCTGCATGACGACTTGCTGCACGCGCGGCAAGTCGGCGCCCAGACTTTCCAAAACCCGGGCGGCGACACCTTCGCCTTCCCGAATCAGACCCAGAAGCAGGTGTTCCGTGCCGACGTAAGAGTACCCCAACTGCTTCGCTTCACTGCCTGCAAGTTCGAGGACAACTTTTTTGGCTCGGGGCGTGAAACCGATTTCCCCTGTCGGCGGCGTATCCCCCCGCCCGATAATTCTCTCCACGGCGCTGATAACGCGGTCGGCATCTATTTGCAGGAGCAGCAGCGCCTTGGCCGCCACCCCCTCGCCTTCCCGGACCAGACCGAGCAGCAGATGTTCGGTCCCGACAGCATTATGATGCAAGCGTTTTGCTTCTTCCTGAGCCAGATAAATCACTTTTTGTGCCCGCTCTGTGAATCTGCCGAACATGTTCTCACTCCTTTATCGCAAGTTGCATAATTAGTCTGGTGCATTCAGGCTTTTTTATTCTCCGCCAGTTTCTCCCGGACGACGGCGGCGCGCCGGATATCCCGGTCGGTCGAACTCATCTGCGCTCCGGCGGCTTTCTGCAGATAAGCCGGACCGGTGAGCACCAGCAACTCGTTCAACGTCGTCAGATTTACGTCCGGAATAAGGCCCAAATCCACCCCCAGGCGGATATCGGAAAATAACTGCAGCGCCTCGCCGGAAGTCAAAATGCGAGCCCGGGACAGAATACCGTAAGAGCGCCACACCCTATCCTCCAATTTCAGGCGGCCGGACTGCAGCAAAGCCCGCCGGGCCGCGCTCTCCTGCTCGATTATCTGCTGCGCCACCGCCACCAGATTTTCGATAATTTCTTCTTCCGTGTGGCCGAGCGTTATCTGGTTCGAAAGCTGAAAAATGTTGCCGGCCGCTTCCGTCCCTTCTCCGTACAAACCCCGCACGGCCAAACCGAGTTGGCCGACCGTGCCCAGAATCCGTCCCGCCTGACCAATCAGGACCAGAGCGGGAAGATGCAGCATCACGGAAGCCCGGATCCCGGTGCCGACATTAGTCGGGCAGGCCGTAAGAAACCCGATATCTGCGTCGAAGGCATAGTCAAGCTTCTCTTCCAGGCTGTCGTCAATCAGGCCGCAAATCCGCCAGGCCTCTCTCGGCTGCAGCCCTGACTGCAGGCACTGGATGCGCAAATGATCCTCTTCATTGACCATAATGCTCACTGTGCCGGCCTGATTGACGGCGACAGCAGTGCGCCCGCCGCCCTGCAGCAAAGCCGGGCTGACCAGGTGCTTTTCCACCAACACCTGACGCTCCAGGGGGGAAAGCTCCGCCAGCCGGACAAACTCCATCGGCCCGGCCGTCCCCCGCCGATTCAAATCCTCTATCGCGTTCCCGACAATCGCCAGCACCTTTTCTCCCTGCTCGTCGCCGGCAATATGGGGCAGCGGAAGCGCATCAATATTACGGGCAAGCCTCACCCGGCTGCTGAGGGCAATGCTGGCGACCGGACCGCTTCCGTCCATCCAGCCGTCCGACAGCCGTGTCAAGACCTCTTCCAAAGGCATACTCTGACCTCCTAACGACCGCTTAGTCGATATCCTTCTCAATTCCCTTAATCCTGTCCCGTAGCTGCGCCGCCCGTTCGTATTCCTCCTGCTGCACGCATTTGGCCAGTTCTTCCCGCAGCCGATCCGCCTCCCGGCGGCGGAGCATTTTCGTGCCGTTCCGCCGCGGCACCTTTCCGATATGCTTGCTGCTGCCGTGAATCCGGCGCAGCAGCGGCTGCATTTTTGCCGCAAATTCCCGGTAGCATTCGCTGCAGCCGACCCGGCCGATCTGCCGGAAATCGCTGTACCTGAGGCCGCAGTTCGGACACCGGCTGTCCGTTTCCGGTCGGCCCAGCGGCAGGCTGTAATCGGACTCGTTATTCAGCAATCCGGCCAGCAGATTGTTAATAGAGAAGTTTGGCTCGAACGAAAAATGCAAATCCCCTCGCTTCCGGGCGCATTCTTCGCACAAATGGATTTCGCTTTTTTGGTTATTGATAATTCGCGTCAGATGAACCGAAGCCGGTCTTTTCTTGCATTCTTCACAAAGCAATTGGCATACCTCCACCCGCTATTCTTCTTCCTCCAGGCTTCCCAGCAGCGCACAGAGCATAGCTTTCAGCAACTTGCCGCGGACTGCATCCCGTAGCGGCAGCGACAAGGCGAGTGTTTCCCGCCGCATGGCGCTTTGCAGCAACACATACTCCCGTTTCGTCAGCACCTCGGCTTCAGCCAGGCGGAGCAAATATGCCTCGGCTCGCTCCTGGATGATGCTCTCATCGAGCTGCTGGATAACCTCCTGCAGCAATTCCTGCTTTGGGCCTGCCGGCACCTTAGCTATCATAATATGCCCCCCGCCGCCCCGCCGGCTCCTGATTAAGAAACCGCGTTCAACGGTGAACCTTTTTTCCAAAACATAATTTATCTGTGAGGGGGCGCACTGAAACTTGTCGGCAAGACTGCTCCGCTGAATGGCAATATTGTCCTCCAGCGATTTCTCCAAAAGGTACAAAAGATATCTTTCAATGCTGTCGGCAAGATTAGGCAAGGTTCTCATCTCCTTTTGACTATCTTTGACCTTTATTATATTATACCTTCTCTGCCCCGGCAAGGGTAGGGCAAGTATCGCTTTTCCTGCTTGATTATCGGTTGTTTTTCGCTGTTAGCCGGATATTATTGTCGCGGGAAGTTTATTTTTGGCTTTTCTCCCCAATCCGTCCGGCCGCTCAAGTTAAGCCGCCGGCCCAACGCCTTTATTATACTGTAAAAAACTTTCAGTAATACCGGGTTCCAACTAAAGACAAAACAGGGAAAGCTGGCTCGCTTTCCCTGTTCCGAACGTTATTACCTGCGGTTCTTTCCTGGGTTTACTTATCTTCCGCCTCCCGGTCTTTTTTGGCCTGTTCAATCACGTTCTCGGCGATGTTGCCGGGAACTTCCTCATAACGGTCAAAATCCATGGTGAAAGTACCGCGGCCCTGAGTCATTGAACGCAAGTCGGTCGCGTACTTGAACATCTCCGCCAGCGGCACCTGAGCTTTCACCAATTGAGTGCCGCCCTGCGGCTCCATTCCGAGAATACGGCCCCGTTTTTTGTTCAGATCACCGATAATATCTCCCATGTACACATCCGGCACGATTACTTCCACTTGCATGATAGGTTCAAGCAAGGCCGGTTTTGCCTGCTCCATACCTTTTTTAAACGCCAGGCTGGCCGCAATCTTAAACGCCATTTCCGACGAGTCGACCGGGTGGAACGAACCATCGTACAAGGTGGCCCGGAAATTGACAACCGGGTATCCGGCCAGAACACCTTCGTCTTTGACCTCCCGCAAGCCTTTCTCAACTGCCGGGATGTACTGCCGCGGAACCGAGCCGCCGAAAATCTTATCGACAAACTCAAAGTCCTGCCCATCGTACAGGGGCTCGAATTCCACCCAGATATGGCCGAACTGACCGCGTCCGCCCGATTGTTTTTTATGCTTGCCTTCCACTTTGACCGCAGCGCGGATCGTTTCCTTGTAAGGAACCTTCGGGGTTTCCAGGTTGACCTCCACACCGAATTTCTTATGCAGCCGGCTGGTGATAACTTCGATGTGGAGTTCACCCATACCGGACGCGATCAGCTGTCCGGTCGTCGTATCCTTACCTACGGTGAAGGTCGGATCTTCTTCCGCCAACCGGGCCAAGCCGGTACCAAGTTTGTCTTCGTCACCCTTCGACCGCGGCAAAACCGCCAAACGCAAGGTCGGGCTCGGGAATTGAATCGGCTCGATAACCACCGGGCTTTCTTTATCACAGATGGTATCGTTGGTGCTCGTCTCCTGCAGCTTGGCAACAGCTGCAATATCGCCGGCTTGGATTTCGCTTACCGGATCCTGATGCTTGCCGCGCAGGAAGAAAAGCTGCCCGACTCGCTCTGATTTTTCTTTGCCCGAATTGTAAAAACCGGAGTCGGATTTCAGCTTGCCGGCAAATACCCGGAATAATGTCAGTTTCCCGACGTACGGGTCGGCCATTGTCTTAAACACCAAACCGCAGAACGGACCGTCAGTTTCCGGTTTGACGGTCACCGCCTCTTTTGTCGCCGGGTTGGTACCCGCAATCGGATCGATCTCGACCGGAGCAGGCACATAGGACACAATCGCGTCCAGCAGCTGCGCTGCCCCGATATTTTTCTGGGCTGACCCGCAGAGCAGCGGGAATACTTTCTTGGCGGCCGTCCCCTTGCGCAGGCCGAGGACAATTTCCTCATCGGTCAGCGGCTCGCCTTCCAGATATTTCATCATCAGATCGTCATCACCCTCGGCGGCCGCTTCAATCAGCATTTCCCGGTATTCTTCCGCCTGAGCCATGAGGTCGGCCGGGACTGCTGCCTCTTCGTATTTGCCGCTTTGATTGGTGCTATATACATAGGCCTTCATTTTAACCAGATCGACAATACCCTTAAACGTCTCCTGCGAACCGATCGGCAGCTGAATCGGCGCCACCCCGGTACCGAAAACCTCCCGTGCTTTCGCCAGCACGGCGGCGAAATTAGCGTTCTCCCGGTCCATTTTATTGACAAACAACAGCCGGGCCAGGTTGTTCTCTGCCGCGTACTTCCAGACCAGTTCCGCTCCGACTTCGACGCCGCCTACGGCATCGAGGACAATAACCCCGCTTTCAACCACCCGGAGCGCAGCCTTCACTTCCCCGACAAAATCGAAATACCCCGGCGCGTCGATAACATTAATCTTGCTGTCATTCCACTCGCAGGCAGCAATAGCGGCACTGACCGAAATCTTCCGTTTGACTTCTTCCGGGTCGTAATCCATCGCGGCGGTACCGTCATCGACCCGGCCGAACCGGTCGATAACCCCGGCATCATATAACAGGGCTTCGGCCAGCGACGTTTTTCCCGTCCCACCGTGCCCGACAAAACAGACATTCCGCAGCTGTTCACTCTGGTAACTTTTCATCAAACTAGCATCCCCCTTCTAATCTTACCTTCACTTATCCTTATCCCATTAATAGTTCAGATTATGCGCTGCCCCGGCGCTTAGTATATTTTGTCCTCCTTCTATGTAATTATAGGTTATTGCCAAGGCAATCGCCTAACAGGCACAATGGGTAACGGTACGATATCAGGCTTCGTATTGTTGTTTCTGCTTCGGATTAGCCGGTCTTGCTCATTTTTCCGGCCAGACGCATACAGTTTAAATTATACAGGATAAGAGAATAATCCTTCAAGCGTTTTCGTTCCGCACGTAAAAAAACCTCCGCCCGAAGCGGAGATCGGCAAGACGTAAAATGGCTCCTCGAGTAGGACTCGAACCTACAACCACCCGGTTAACAGCCGGGTGCTCTACCATTGAGCTATCGAGGAGCGTCTAAAAATACTCTGGCGGCGACCTACTCTTCCGGGGGTTAGCCCCAAGTACCATCGGCGCAGGAGGGCTTAACTGCCGTGTTCGGGATGGGAACGGGTGTTGCCCCTCCGCTCTTGCCACCAGAATTCTTTATCAA
>Ga0228535_1002058_pt1 | contig 22418 bp, 19 predicted proteins | sample SJ1metagenome_FD_168457 | JGI IMG/M metagenome (GOLD analysis project Ga0228535, IMG submission 168457) | Enriched culture of PCE-dechlorinating microbial communities from Ithaca, New York, USA - SJ1 | ecosystem: Engineered > Modeled > Simulated communities (microbial... > Unclassified | place... | reverse complement strand
GGTATCCTCCGGCCGCGGGGGGAAGGCAAACCCATGCCAGATAACCGTCCGGGCACGGATCACGTCCCTGTCGTCATCATCGTTCCGCCATTCCAGACCCCCTTTTCACCCACCCTGGCCACCGGTCTCCTCAAGAGGGCGCTCGTCGACAGGGGCATTGGCTGCAAGGTGATCCATGCCAACATGATCACCTTCAATGCCGTGGGGATGGAGGCATTCACCGCCATTGCCTCATACCACCCCAAAGACATGGTCAGCGACAGGCTGTTTGCCAGCTACGCCGCGGACGGCATGACCCGCATCGTTGACGTACCCTCCGACCCGCCCGACTATCTCCGGATCTTCGACAACATCGGCGAGCCCCGGAGGGAGCTGTCGCCGGCCCAATGGCTGGAGACCGCAGCCGGATGCGGCAAAGCGATTGACGAGACGACAGCCGTGGTGGCGCGTCTCTCCCCCCGTATCGTGGCCTTCTCCCTCACATACACCGATGCCCTGGCCACCATCGCCTTTGCCCGCCGTATCAGGAAGGCGCTGCCCGACGCGGTCTTCCTGCTCGGAGGGTGCGGCTGCCCGGCCGAGATGGGCGAGGAAATGCTCCGGGCGGGGGGCGTCTTCGACTTCCTCTTCATGGGCGAGGCGGACCATGCCTTTCCGGATTTCTGCCAGAACTATCTGACCGGAGGGGTATTGCCGGAGGAGCCGATCATCGAGTGCGGCATCGTGCACCGGATGGATACCGTCCCCATTCCCGACTATTCGGACTTCGTCGAGGCCCGGCAACAACTGGGCCATCCATTGATCTCCCTCAGCTTCGAAAGTTCCCGCGGGTGCGGCTGGGGTGCACACAAGCCCTGCAACTTCTGCGCTGACGCCTGCTACGGCTTCGACTTCCGCGTCAAGAGCCCCGAACGGATGATGGAGGAACTGACGCGACTCCGCGAGGACTACCCCGACTGCCGGCTCTTTACGGCATCGGACCTGATGATCCCCCCACCCTACTTCGACGGCTTCTTCCAGTGGCTGGCGTCTTCGGAGCTGAAGCTCAACTTTGTGTACCAGACCAATACAAAATTGGATAAACGGCAGCTCGCGTTGCTCAGGAAAGCCGGATGCGCCTATTTTCTGGCCGGGATCGAGTCGCTGTCATCCGCTATCCTGCAACTGCTGAACAAGGGAACCTCACCGGCGGCCAACCTGCTCCTGCTCCGCAACTCCAGGGAAGTGGGCGTCAATGCCCTCTGGAACACCATGGTCGGCATCCCCGGCGACCGGCGGAGCCATTACCAGGAGCAGCTCCACCTCATGCCCGCGCTGCACCACCTCCATCCGCCGCATCTCACGCCTCTCGCGCTCATGCGTTTCAGCGCCTATACCCGCCATCCCGAACGGTTCGGCATACGCAACCTGCGGCCCCTTCCGGACTACGCCCGGATTTATCCTCCACACTTCGACGTAAATCGCCTGGCCTTCTACTTCGAGGCCGATTTCCCGTCCGAGAGCCTGGAGCAGCCGCATATTCCCATGGCCATGGCCGAAGCAGTGCTCCGCTGGATAGAGCTGTGGCACGGCGGCAGGCCGCCGGTGCTGCGGATGATTCGGAATCAGGACGGAAGCCGCCTGGCGGAGGACACCCGTCCCTGCGCCCGGCAGCACAGGCTACCACTGGACGAGGAGCAGTACGAACTGCTTTGCCGCTGCCGCGCCCCGCGAAGAAAGGAGGCACTTGCGCATGCGGCCGAGGTGGAATTGCTTCTGGAGAATAAGATGCTGGTCGAGGTCGATGGAAAGATCTTGTCTGTTGTCTGTGATGAGGAGGGGGAGTGAGGCAACGCAGAAGTATCAGCCAAGAGTACATTAAGCTGCACGACCACGGCCCGCACCAGCGGGCCGTTTTGTTTACCAATATATTTGCTGGATAACAGAAACCCGTAAGGATTACTCGTCCCTCAAGCTTTCTTCGAGTCATGCAGCGATGCAAGATATCAGATAGCAGAGACCCTCAAGTTCGATTTTCATGGAACAAATATAATGATGCCGTTATTGACGAAAAGACGAAAGCCGGTGTAAAAATGGGTTGATTTTCATTCCCCGAAGGAAATCGTGGTAAAGGTGGAGAATGTGGTGCCTATGGGGAAAACAGTGCCGACCGTGTCAGCTTTCAACCGATCGGACGGTTTTATTAGTTTTGGCCTGTCGTAACCCAGCGTGAATAGCCCATTGTCAGAAAATCCCGAGGGGGTAGTAATCGAAGAGGGCAAGTGCTTATGCGTGACAAATCAGAAAATAATATCTAATAATAGATGCTTTGCAGGCATACAATACTCAGGATGATCATCCTGTAACGGTTGAGTAAATGAAAGGATTAGAGCCATGGATACTAAGCCCCGAAAATGGTGGCTGGCTGGTTTGTTGAGCCTCTTCGAGCCGGGTCTCGGCCAAATTTATAACGGGCAAGCTCGCAAAGGGATATTTTTTATTCTCCTGCAATTATTATTGATACCATTTTTGTTACTGAGTCTCAATAGCCGTTACATCTTCATTTATATCTGTATCATGGCTCTTTTTACATTACTGTATTACATTATAGTTGTTGGAGATGCAGTTATATATGCAAGAAAATGCAACTCGGACTACCAACTCAAAAAATATAATAAAATAACTATATATGTCGGAACAGTTGTACTACTGATAGTATTTAGCATATCACTAAAATTTCTTATCAGAAACAATTATGTACAAGCCTATAAAATTCCAGCCGGCAGCATGGAGCCCACCATCTTAATCGGAGACCACATTCTCGTTGATCGCCGAACATCTGCACGAAACCCCAATCGCGGCGATCTTGTCATTTTTGAATATCCAGAAGACCCATCAAAAGATTTCGTTAAAAGAGTTGTAGCTGTCGGTGGTGATGTTGTGGTTATCAAAGATAAAGAGCTGTATGTGAATAACAGTCTAACAAAAGAATCTTACAGTGTGCATAAGGAACTTGATGTGATACCAGCAAGTCAGAATCCGCGTGATAACTTTGGGCCGGTAACCGTTCCAGTAGGTTCTTACTTCATGATGGGTGACAATAGAGACAGAAGCTACGACAGTAGATTTTGGGGATTCGTTGAAAAATCGAAAATCAAGGGGACAGTTAGGAACATTTATTGGTCGTGGGATCGCAGTAAAAATGCAGTGCGATGGAGCAGGATTGGGTCAAGGATTTTGTAGAATAGCTCAACCAGGCGGCACGCGATCCTCGCTACACTCAGCCGGTGCGCCTTGTGACGTTATCAAAAAAGGAGATTTTATATGAGTCATGCCGGATTTTTCAGAAGACTGTTGGTTTTCGTACTAGATATTCTACCTATCACCCTGCTTCTTTTTGGCCTTTGGTATTTGGTTTCTGGATTTCGATTCAGTAATAGATGCATGGCGAAATAATTCTGGAAGTATCCCAGAGAAGCAAAAATTTCTCCAATACAGGAATCAAATCCGTGATACGTCTTTTTTGATTTGGATTCTTTATGCGGCAATCATGGAATGTTCACCATGGCAAGCGACAATAGGAAAAAAATAACAGGAATAAAAGTATCAGATTCAAGTGGTAGGCGCCTCACGATCCAAAGATCAATAAGCAGAAATTTAGCTAAAATATTGAGTTATCTACCGTTGTCACTAGGCTTCATTTGGAGTTTGTTTTCCAAAAATAAACAATGTTGGCACGACATGCTGGCAAAGACATTTGTAATTAAATCTTTCACTGACAATGCGGACAGTCTCTTTACAGAGCCTTCGACAATGAAGGAGGCAAGTGGTAACAATGATGAGAAGTGGTTTTGAAATAACGAGTTAAGTTCGGAAACGGCACGAGAGGCATACCATGAAACGTCCCAAATGCGAAAACAGTGATCTGGCAAAAAAGTCCTTTTCACAGCCATACGACTGTTCCGAATGCGGCGGGATATGGGTGCGCAAGGAAGATCTCCCAAGAATGAATGATGCCGTGTTCGACAAATCTGAAGATATTCTGTGCGATATCACTGTTCACGATTCAAAGACAGGCATATGTCCGGAGGGCCACGGAATAATGATCCGGGCAAGAGTAGAGGACGAAGTTCCGTTCTACCTGGAACGATGTACCGCCTGCGGCGGCATATGGTTTGATAGGGGGGAATGGCAACGGATTGCCGGCAATCATTTCCTGAAGCATTTACCCGATTTCTGGTCGCATTCATGGCAACAAAGGCAGCGGAAGGAGAAAAACAGGTGGCATTACCTGCAGAAAAACGAGCAATTGCTGGGAAGTGAACTGTTCGCTTCGTTAATGACCCTTGCGGAAAAGCTGAAACTGCATCCTGAAAAAAGCCGGGCGCTGGCATTTCTGCAACAGGAAGTCAACCGTCAGGAAATACCGTCTTGATTCGTCTGCCCTCTGCGGAAAACATGGATAGACCTCGGGTCACCATACTTGATGCTCCCGCAAAAAGTCCAAAATGCACTTTTTTGCCAATGCACCATGCTTAATTCGGGAATAAAAAGAAGTACGGCGTCCACGACATCTCTCCAACACGTCATCGAGCGCCGTATTGAAAATTGCAGAATGATACCATAACTATGGTGGAACCAAGGAGGCCATAAATGGAAACGGAACAGAGTTCGTTTGCCACTCAGTCGTTGACAGTAAAAGAGTTCAAGTCCATGGTGGTATCTCCCGAAGACAGGGAGAAAATCGAGAAGATTAAAAAGGATATTAACCTCTCGGAAGGCAATATGGCAGTTCAGTACGGTGTCGGCACCCAGGCCAGGCTATCCGACTTCGCCGACGGGGTGCTGGCGGAGATCCGCGCCAAGGATGCGGGATATGTGGGCAACATGCTTACCGATCTCCTGATGAGTGTGAAAAAACTTGAGATAGGAGAGTTGCAGGGAGAGAGCGGATTCCTCGCTTCGCTCCCCCTGATCGGCGGTATGTTCGACAAGTTCAAAAGGTTCATGGCGGAATACGATAACCTTTCGGGGCAAATCGAAAAGATAACCGACAGGCTCGATGAGGCCAGAATCGGGCTCCTCAGGGACATTACCTTTCTCGACGGACTTTTTGAGAAGAACGTCGGCCACTTCAGGGAACTGGGGATATTCATCCAGGCGGGAGAGGAAAAGCTTGCCGAATTCAGGGAAACCCTCATTCCTTCCATAAAAGCGAAGGCCGACGTGAGCGGCGACCCGCTGGATGCCCAGAAGTACGATGACCTCGCAAAGGCCGTCAACCGTTTCGAGAAGCGGATTTACGACCTGAAACTGAGCAGGACCGTATCCCTTCAGACCATGCCACAGATTCGCTTGGTGCAGGCGGGAAACCAGGAACTGGCCGAAAAGATCCAGAGCTCGATCCTCAACACGATCCCCCTGTGGAAAAACCAGATAGTCCTCGCCATCTCTCTGATGCGCCAGAAAAACATGCTGGAGTTGCAGAAGGAGGTGAACAACACCACCAACGAGCTTTTGAGAAATAACGCCGAGCTTCTGAAGCAGGGGAGCGTGGAGATCGCCAGGGAATCGGAACGTGGAATTGTCGACATGGAGACCCTGCAGAAGGTGAACGCCGACCTTATCTCCACCATAGAAGAGGTGATAAGAATCCAGCAGGACGGGAGGATCAAGCGCAAGGCCGCCGAGCAGGAGCTGTTGAAGATAGAAAGCGATCTGAAGCAGAAGATGGCATTGGCCAGGTAACTAATTCGCAATGCGGAGGGAAGAATGGTCGGATTCAACGGAATAGAGAATTTTTTTCTGTTATGCGCCGTGATTGGCGGTTTTTTTGTGGTTGCGAAGCTGGTTATGGGATTGGCCGGAGGGTTGATGGAAGCGGAGCTGGATCATGACCTCACAGGTGTCGAGGCTCATCATGCCGATTCCGATGCCGGGTTCAAGCTCCTCTCCCTTCACGGTATTGCCTCGTTTCTGATGATGTTCGGACTGGTTGGCCTGGCCCTGTACCGGCAGAGCCACGCCGGAACGCTGGTATCCCTTGCGGGAGCAGCACTTGCCGGCGTGGGGACTGCGTGGGTGATCTGCAAACTCTTCCAACTGGCAGGGAGAATGCAATCCAGCGGTAATCTCTCCCCCACCGGCGGGCTTTTGGCCAGCACCGGCACGGTTTACCTGACCATCCCCAAGGGGGGTACCGGCAGGGTGACCATCAACGTCCGCAATCGGCTTCGTGAATTCGACGCGGTATCCATCGATGGGGAAGAACTCCCCACCGGGACCGCCGTGCAGGTTGTCGACGTAAGCGGGACCTCCGTAATAGTTCAGAATATATCCATCAATCACTGAAAGGACTCGTCATGATCGAACAAGGACTGGCCATCTTCAATTTCTGGATGCTTCCCGTTGTCGCCTTCCTCTTCCTGGTAATTTCAACCATAGTCTTTCTCGCATCGCGTTACAAGCGTTGCCCGTCGGACAAGATCCTGGTCATCTTCGGCAAAGTCGGGGCCGGCCAGTCCGCCCGCTGCGTTCACGGCGGCGGTACCATGGTCTGGCCCCTGATCCAGGACTACTCCTACATGAGCCTCACGCCGATGACCATCAGTATTCCCCTGCAGAAGGCGCTCTCCCTGCAGAACATCCGTATCAACGTCCCATCCACCTTCACGGTCGGCATAAGCACGGAACCGGAAATTATGAACTCCGCTGCGGAAAGGCTGCTGAACCTTGTTCAGTCCCAGATCGAGGAGATGGCCAAGGAGATCATCTTCGGTCAGCTTCGCCTGACAGTGGCCTCTCTGACCATTGAGCAGATAAACCAGGACAGGGAGAGCTTCCTGGAGGCGATCCGCAAAAATGTGGCGCCGGAACTTAACAAGATCGGTCTCTATCTCATCAACGTCAACATCACCGACATCACCGATGAATCCGGGTACATCGACTCCATAGGCAAGAAGGCGGCTGCAGAGGCAATCAATCAGGCAAAGATCGACGTGGCCGAGCAGGAGAAGCTGGGTTCCATCGGTGAGGCTGAAGCGACCAGAGAGAAGACCATCCGTGTTGCCGAGAACGTAGCCGAATCGGAAAAGGGCAAGAAAAGGGCGGAGGCCGACCAGAGGATCTTTGTCCAGCAACAGGAGGCCCAGGCAGTTGAGGGTGAAAACCGGGCCAAGGCCGAGATAGCCTCGTCCACCGCGGAGTTGACCGTAAGGCAGGCTGAGGCGCAGCAGCGCGGGGAAGTAGCCAGGCGCGAGGCAGAGGTGGAGATCCAGAAGGCCCAGTACCTTGCCGAGCAGGAAAGACTGACCGCCGCCGAGGTTGTCCGTCAGGAGATCGACAAGAGAAAGATCGAAATCGCCGCCGAAGCGGAAGCCGAGAAGACCAGACGCGAGGCGAAGGGTGAGGCGGACGCCATCCTTCTCAAATACCAGGCCGAGGCCGAGGGTCTGCGCAAGGTGCTGGAGAGCAAGGCCGCAGGCTACCTGGAGCTGATCCGCAGTTGTAACGGGGACGCCAAGTCAGCGGCTACCCTCCTGATGACGGAGAAGATCGAACAGATCGTTCAGCTTCAGGTGGAGGCGATCAAGAACATCAAGATCGACAAGGTTACTGTATGGGATGGAGCAGCGGGGAACGGCGACGGCACTTCCACCGCCAACTTCCTGTCGGGCCTCATCAAGAGCCTGCCGCCGCTTCACGAAGTGGCCTCGATGGCCGGGGTAGATCTCCCAAAATACCTGGGAGAGATGAACCCCGACCCGTCCACGGTCGCCAAACTGGAGAAATCAGTGCAGGGATGAAGGACGGAAGCAGCTGATACCTGAAACAGCGAGGAGCCATTAAAGTGGATATATTGATATTTGTACCGCTTCTAACATTTATTTTCTTGTCAGTGGGCCTCGGTGCCATCATCGGTGCATTGGCACAGAGAAAACACCGAAGTCGTCCTTTATGGTGGATTGCCGGGGCATTGGGTTTTCCTATTGCCCTCGTGAGTATTCTCTGCTTCCGCGACCTAGAGCAAATTCCGAATGAACGAAAGTCGGCGTCTACAAAAAAGGAGTATATAGTTTTCATCGTTATCATTTTACTTTGGACGGCAATGTTCTTCGGAAGAATCCGGTCCGTGGGGGGCATAACGCCGACAACAGGAAGCCTGTGGGCTCAGACCTTGCAGATTTGAAAGATGTGGTATCGACAACGGTCTACCTCAAGGACCTGAAAGATTTCGTCGCCATGAATGCAGTCTACGCCACCTTCTTCAGAGAAAAACCGCCTGCCCGTGCAACGGTGGAGGTGTCGCGTCTGCCCCGCGACGTGCTGGTGGAGATATCCGCGGTTGCTGCGAAGTAGGTCCCCAACTGAGGGAATCCCGGGGACATGCCTGCCCCCCCGGAATCAGCAAGGTTCGACAGTGGGTCAGCCTCTGACATAGGACAAAACACTGAAAGTAAAGGGAGAGATGCGAATGCCCTCTACAGTTGAATCCGAACTCCGCACTCGTGCGTTCGCGCGCGTTCTGGGCCCCTTCCTGGTCCTCGTGCCTGGCATCATCATCGTGCGGGCGCCCGACATTGAGGCGCTTCTTCACTCATTTTTCCATAACGAGGTGATCGTGTGGTTTGTGGGCGCATTCCTGCTGCTCTGCGGCCTGTTGATAATCGCCTTCCACCAGTACTGGTCAAACGCCGCGGCGATCATAATCTCATTGTTCGGCTGGTTCCTGGCGCTTCGCGGCCTGCTGCTCCTGACAGCCCCGCAGATGATTGCGCGTGGCGCCGCCTACTCCGCCCTCAAGCTGTTGCCGGCCGTGAGGGCCGGCTTCTCCATACTTGTCCTGGCCGGTATCTGGCTCACCTATGTCGGCTGGTTCGTCAAGCCGCCGGATTCGGATTCCTGAAAAAACACATTTGATGACGGGGTCTTCACAACAGAGGCGGGGTCAGGCGAATATACGGCGAGGAAATTCTGGCCGACTCTGAAAACTGATTAGAGGTAACGAATTAGGACCGGGTCGGCAACGGTACCAGGCAGTTCGAGCCGTCGCAGCCGTTCGTCGTGCCGCCGTCCGATCTCAGCTGACGCTCACCCCGCGCCGTCTCAGCTCATCCGCCACGCACTCCTTCTGGCCGGCGGTCAGCCTGCCCGAGACGCGGAGGTTCTTCACCTCCACCAGCGACAGGCCGGGGAGAAGGACGGTGAACCAGATGAGAGGGGTCCTGCCGTTCTTCAGGATCGCCAGCTTGAGGTTGGGCCGGTTTTTCCAGCGGGGATGACGGGCAATGGCCGAGATGGTCTCGGCGTCGGCCGCGGGCCCGTTCAGAAAGCGGAACAGGGAGGACGCCCTGAGGCGGGGGTTGTCGAGACAGGCGGCCATGACCTGGGCGTTTCCCTCCAGCAGGAGCGCCTCGAGAACATCGGGAGTGGCCCGCCGGGCCAGGGTGATCTTGCTGCCGAGGGGGACCGTGGGCAGGCGCTGCAGGATGGCGCGTTCGGCCGCCACCCGCTGGTCCGGGGTGACGCCGGGAAGGAGGCAGACCGTCACCAGCTCGAACAGGTAGAGATGAGGTACCAAGGTGGGAACAAGGTGTACCGGGGTTGCCGGGTGGTGGACCAGGGCCACTTTCAGGTTGTGGCTCTCCTCGGCCAAAGGGTGGCGGGCGACTGTTGTCAGGATGTCTTCCGTCAGGTTCCTCCGTTTCAGCAGCAGGGTCAGATGACCCTCGTCCAGCAGTGGATTCCTGAGGAGAGAGCGGATCACTTCCGGGGACGGGTCGTTCAGCATCTGCGCTATGCCGTCCCGGTCCGCGGTCAATGCCCGGTGGAGCCGGCGCGCGAACTCCGCATCGAGGGTGGCTGGGTTTTCCGAACGGTTCATCGCGTATTCCTATACTATACAGAGACAAACGCATCAAGGGAACCGAATACCTCGTACATCCGCTTTTAGCAGCGGTCTCCCTGCTCGACGGATTCCAGGGGAGAGGAAACCGTGCTGTCTCTGAACAAAGAACGGCCCGCGATTGCGGGCCGTTCTTTGTTCCGTCATATACAGTTGAGAAAGCCTCTTACGCCGCCTTCTCCTTGCTCCTGTTGGGCGAGTCGCCCCGTCCGGCGCCCACGTCCCTGCCGATGGAGATAATGCGACGCTGCATGCAGGCCCGGCAGTCCGCGGCGGTCTCGTCGATGCAGGCCTTGGCCGGGTAGATCTCGTACATGGCCCGGTACTTGCGCGGGGTCAGGTTCGGCATGACGATGTTGGCGCCCCGCGACAGGCCCAGTTCCCTGCCCGTGGCGGTGTTGAGGGTGGCCAGAGCGGTGGTGCTGGGGATGTTGGCGTCCGGACAGGCGATGCGCGCCAAGGCGATGACCTTGTAGGTCATGGCCTCGGTGTTGGGCACCTGCTCACCTTCGGGCGCCTTCAGGGCCTCATCGTCCGTGCCCAGCGGGGTGTCATGGTGGGGGATATACGGCCCGACCCCGATCATGTCCAGATCCAATCTGCTGAAGGTGAGGATGTCCTCGGCCAGATCGTCATAGGTCTGGCCCGGGATGCCGATCATCACGCCGCTCCCGATCTCGTACCCTATCTCCCGCAGCCTCAGCAGCAGGGCCTGACGGTCCACATGCGTTCCCTTGAGCGGGGGATGGATGCGATCGTAGAGCTCTCGGTTGGAAGTCTCGAAACGGAGGAGGTAGCGGTCCGCGCCCGCCTCTTTCCAGGCCACCAGGTCCTCGTCGCTCCGCTCCCCCAGGCTCAGGGTCACGGCCAGGCCGGTCTCCTTTTTGATGCGTCTGATCAGTGCCGCCATCCACTCCCGGGTGATGCCGTAATCCTCGCCGGCCTGCAGCACGACGGTCCCGTACCTGTAGTCTTTCCCCTCATGGGCGCAGGCAACGATCTCGTCCTCTGGCATGCGATACCTCTCAAGCCCGTCGTTGCCGGTGCGGATGCCGCAGTAGTGGCAGTCCCGCGCACAGATATTGGAGATCTCCAGGAGCCCCCGGAGATGGACCGATTTTCCCACATGGCGCTCGCGGATCTGGTCCGCCTTCTGCCAGAGCTGCTCCAGCTCCGCTTCGTCCTCGCATTTCAGCCATCTGATTATTTCCTGTTTATCCATTAAGAGACCCCTTTCTTCGTCGACCGTCCGTTTACCGGGACCGTTCCTCCGGACGATTGAGATCGTCGCACCCGGTCATGAAAAACATATCAAAGCAATCAAGAAATTGTAAACCCCAAAAGTATCTCCTTAAGGAAAAATCAATCAGGATTTGATTTGCGTCAAGACAAATGCACTGTACGACCTTAAACAAGAAGGCCACCCGTATGGGAGAATACCGCGCCCCGGACCGTCTTTTGGTCAAAATCCAACGAGAACACGGAGTTTGGTCGAGAGAATTTATAGTATATTACTAACAAAAAAAGTGCTTGAAATATTTTTTTTATTGCCTAAAATGGTCAACAACCAAATAGACACGTACTACTTCTTATCAAGAGCGGCGGAGGGACTGGCCCTGCGATGCCCGGCAACCCCCGGAAACGGGAAGGTGCCAAATCCTGCGGAACCGAAAGGTTCCGGGAGATAGGAAGGGAGAGAGTATCCCCTTCCGTACACCCCGGAAGGGGATTTTTCTTTCAGGAGGTTATTTGTGAAGATTACCACACAGGCAGTACAGATCGGTCTCCAGTGGGACACCCGCACCGGCGCGGTCACCGTGCCGGTTTACCAGACCGCGACCTTCAGGCACCCGGGGCTGGGACAGAGCACCGGCTACGACTACACCCGCACCGGCAACCCGACCCGCCAGGCCCTTGAAGAGGGGATCGCCAGGCTGGACGGGGGCGCCCGCGGATTCGCCTACTCGTCGGGCATGGCCGCCATCGCCAACCTGCTGCTGCTGTTCGGCAAGGGTGAGCACCTGATTGTGACCGAGGACCTCTACGGCGGGACCTACCGGCTGTTCGAAAAGGTATTCCGGCAGTACGACCTGGACTTTACCTACGTGGACACCAGTGATATATCTGCCGTTGAAAGGGCCGTCCGGCCCGAAACCAGGGGAATTTTCGTCGAGTCCCTCACCAACCCCCTGCTGAAGGTGGCGGACGTACGGGGGCTGGCCGCTCTCTGCAAAGAGAGGGGGATCCTCTGTATCGTGGACAACACCTTCCTGACGCCGTACCTGCAACGGCCGCTGGACCTGGGTGCTGACATCACCATCTACAGCGCCACCAAGTACCTGGCCGGCCACAACGACACGGTAGCCGGGCTGGTGGTGGTCAAGGACCCTGAGCTGGCGGAGAAGGTCTATTTCCTGCAGAATTCGGTCGGCGCGGTGCTCGGTCCACAGGATTCCTGGCTGGTTATCAGGGGGATGAAGACCCTGGGGGTGCGCCTGGACCGGCAGCAGCAGAATGCCCGGAAGATAGCCGGGTGGCTTTCGGGGCATCCCAGGGTGAAGAGGGTCTATTACCCGGGGCTGAAGGGTCATCCCGGCCGGGACACGCTGTGCGGACAGGCGGGCGGATTCGGCGCCATGGTGGCCTTCGAGGTGGCGGACCACTCCCTGGTGGAGCGGCTGCTGCTGAAGACGCGACTGATCTCGTTCGCCGAGAGCCTCGGCGGGGTCGAGACCCTGATCACCTTCCCTGAAGTCCAGACCCATGCGGATATCCTCCCCGAGATCCGGGCCAGGCTCGGGATCAACAACGTGCTGTTGCGGTTGTCCGTCGGGATCGAGGATGCGGACGACCTGATAGCCGACCTGGCGCAGGCGTTCAAAGGAGAGGAATAATGAAATTCGGCACCAGGATCATCCATAACGGCCACGAGGTCGACCCCTCCACCCGGGCGGTCGGGGTCCCCATCTACCAGGTGTCCACCTACGACCAGGAGTCTTTCGACCGGTTCGGCAGATACGACTACGCCCGCTCCGACAACCCGACCCGTGAGGCCCTGGAGAAGACCGTGGCCCTGCTGGAGAACGGTACCCGGGGCTTCGCCTTTGCCTCTGGCATGGCAGCCATTTCCACCACATTGCTCCTCTTTTCGCCCGGCGACCACCTGGTGGTGGCCGAGGACGTCTACGGCGGCACCTACCGGGTGCTGACCTCGCTGTTCGCCAGGCTCGGCATCGAAGCGACCTTCGTGGACGCCACGGACCTCGACAATATCCGGCAGGCCATCCGGCCCAACACCCGGGCGATCTACCTGGAGACCCCCTCCAACCCGCTGCTGAAGATCACCGACCTCGCCGGGGCCGCGGGGATGGCAAAGGAGCGCGGCATCGTCACCATTGTGGACAACACCTTCATGACTCCCTACCTGCAGCGTCCCCTGGAACTGGGGTGCGACATCGTGCTTCACAGCGGCACCAAGTTCCTGAACGGCCACAGCGACGTGATCTGCGGTTTCGCGGTGGTGAAGGAGCGGGAGCTGGGCTCGCGGATACGCTTCCTGCAGAATGCCTTCGGAGCCATACTCGGCCCCCAGGATTCCTGGCTGGTGCTCAGGGGCATCAAGACACTGAAGGTGCGGATGGAGGAGAGCCAGCGGAGCGCCGGGGCGGTTGCCCGGTGGCTGGCGGGGCAGGAACGGGTTGCGGAGGTGTTCTATCCCGGGCTGCCCGGGCATCCGGGCTTTGAGGTGCACCACGGCCAGGCGTCCGGCGCCGGAGCGGTGCTTTCTTTCAAGCTGTCGTCGGTCGAATTGACCAGAAGGGTGCTGGAGGAGATATCGCTGGCCGCCTTTGCGGTCAGCCTCGGCGGGGTGGAAAGCATCCTGTCCTACCCGGCCAGGATGTCACACGCGGCCATGCCCAGGGAGGCGCGGGAGGCGCGCGGCATCAGCGACACCCTGATCCGGCTCTCGGTAGGGCTGGAGGAAACGGAAGATCTGATCGAGGACCTGGACCGGGTGATAAACTCGCCCTGAGTCCACGACGCATTCAGCGGGCCGCGTCTCCGGAGGGAAACGCCTGACCGGTGAATAATTTCCATCATGGCGGGAATGGTGCCCAAGGCAGGGACTTTCAGAAGCCTCTCGTGCGGAACCCATGCATGTTCGAGGGACAGCAGCCTATTCCGGCATGGCGGCCATTGTACCGGTGAAGTCCGGCGTCCGATTACGAGGGGCTTCGTGAAAGCTCCGGCCCGGCCCCAACCGACACTATCCGGATGAACACTCCCTGCAAAAGAGCCGGGTCACCTCTTGCCGTCGATCCCGTAGAGCTTCATCTTCCGGTGGAGGTTGCTCCGTTCCAGTTCGATGGCCTCGGCGGTCTTGCTGATGTTCCAGTTGTGCTCCTCCAGCTTCTGGAGGATGAACTCCTTCTCGAATTCCTCCCTGGCCTCGCGCAGGGAGGCCAACTCAAGCACGGCGTCCAGCCTGCCGGCCCCGGCCTCGCGCGCGGCCTCCCCGTAGGTGACCGACTCGGGCAGGTGGGTCTCGGTGATGGTCCTGCCGGGGGTCATGATCACCAGGCGCTCCACCACGTTCTTCAGCTCGCGCACGTTTCCCGGCCAGGAGCCGTTTTTCAGCAGCTCCAGTGCCTCGGGGGTGACGGTCTTGCGCTCCAGCCCCTCCCGCCGGCAGAACAGTTCCAGGAAGTGCTCCATCAGCATCGGGATGTCCTCCCGCCGCTCGCGCAGGGGAGGCACGGTGAAGGGGACCACGTTGAGCCGGTAGTAGAGGTCCTCGCGGAACTTGCCGGCCCTGATCTCCTCCTCCAGGACCTTGTTGGTGGCGGCGATGATCCGGACGTCCACCTCGATGGTCCGGGTGCCACCCACCCGCTCGAACTTCCTCTCCTGCAGGATCCGCAGGACCTTGGCCTGGGTCTTCAGGGACATGTCGCCTATCTCGTCCAGGAACAGGGTGCCGCCGTCGGCCAGGTCGAACCTCCCCTTCCGCTGGGACACGGCACCTGTAAACGCCCCCTTCTCGTGGCCGAACAACTCGCTCTCGATGAGCTCTTCCGGTATGGCGGCGCAGTTCACCTCCACGAACGGGCCGTCCTTGCGCTGGCTGTGAAAGTGGATGGAGCGGGCCACCATCTCCTTGCCGGTGCCGTTTTCCCCGGCGATGAGCACCGAGGCGTTGGACGGCGCCACCAGCAGGATCTGCTCCTTCAGCTTGGTCATGGCCGGGGAGTTCCCGGTCATCTGCCGCTCGCTGAAGGCGATGTCCCGCAGGGTGTCGTTCTCGTCCTTCAGCCGCTGCATCCCCAGGGCGTTGCGAATGGTCACCAGCAGCTTGTCAAGCGAGATCGGCTTCTCGATGAAATCGTAGGCCCCCATCTTGGTGGACCGCACCGCGGTCTCGATGGTGCCGTGGCCCGACATCATGATGACCAGGAGCGGGGGGTGCAGTTCCTTCAGCTTCCGCAGGGTCTCTATCCCGTCCATGCGGGGCATCCAGATGTCCAGCAGCACCAGGTCGGGGAGCTCCTTCCGGACCACGTCCAGGGCGGTGATGCCGTCATTGGCGAACACCACCCGGAACCCCTCGTCCTCCAGGATGCCCGCCAACGAGGTCCGGATGCTGTCCTCGTCATCCACTACCAGTATCTTCTCATCCATTGTCTCGGTCCGCCTTGTGATTCATTCCGCCATCTGCGATTCCTGGGCGCACGCCATGCGCCCCTACAATCCACCCTTCGCCCTGCGCCCCTTGCCTTTCATCCTTCTCCTTGTACCCTTCACACATACGCCCCACTCGCCGGCAGCTCGATGATGAACCTGGTTCCCCGGGGCTCGTTGTCCTTCACCCTGATGAAGCCGTGATGGTCGGCGATGATGGTGTTGACGATGGCCAGACCCAGGCCGGTGCCCGCCTTTTTGGTGGAGAAGTACGGTTCGAACAGCCGGGGCTTGTCCTCGGGGGAGATGCCGTGGCCGGTGTCGGCGACCGTAAAGGTTGCCATGCGCAGCTCGGGATTGTAGCTGGTCTCCACATCGATGCGCCCCTCGCCGTCAAGGGCAGCCACCGCGTTGTCCAGCAGGTTGATGAGCACCCGCTTTATCTGGTCCCTGTCCAGCCGGATCATGGGGACCGACTCGTCGGCCCTGAAGCTGAACGCCACGTTGCGGTGGGACTCCTGGTAGAGGGTGACCGCCTCCCTGATGACCTCGTTCAGGTCGTTGGGGGTCGGCTGGGCAGCCGGCATCCTGGCGAAGTTGGAGAACTCGTCCACCAGGATCTTCAACTCGTCCACCGACTTGATGATCATGTCCGTGCATTCGTCGAAGACCTTTTCGTCCTCACCAAACCGGGAGAGGTACTTTCTACGGAGACGCTGGGCCGAGAGGCGGATGGGGGTCAGAGGGTTCTTGATCTCGTGGGCGATCCTCCTGGCCACCTCCCGCCAGGCAGCCATGCGCTGGGCCTTGAGGAGCTGGGTGAGATCGTCGAACACCACCACGGTCCCGATGAATTCACCGTTTTCATCCCGCATTATCGACATGTTGATGAACAGGGTGAGCTTTCCGCTCCGGAGACTGACGTCCACCTGTTTGCTGATGCTGTCCTTCTTTGAATTGAACAGATCCCGCAGAAGCCCCTTGATGATGTCGAGCTGCTCGGGCCGGAGCACCTCGCGAAAGTGCTTTCCCAGCACCCGGCCGCTGGATATGTTCAGCAGCTTCTCGGCCGGCGCGTTGATGGTGGTGATAATCCCGTTGCCGTCCACCGAGATCACCCCAGCGGTGACGTTGCTGAGGACGATCTCCATGTACCTGCGCCGCTGCTCCAGTTCCTGGTTGCTGCTGGTGAGGCCGTCGTTGGCCTCCCTGAGCGCGAGCTGGTTGTTCTTCAGGTCCTCGGTCATCTTGTTGAAGGAGGCGACCAGCATCCCGATCTCGTCCTCCCCCCCCCCTTCCAGGCGCACGTCCAGGTTCCCCTCGGCCACCTGCCGGGTCGCGTTCGCCAGCTCCATGATGGGCGTGGACAGGCTGTTGGCCAGGTAGACCCCGAACCAGACCGCCAGGAACATGATAACCATGGTGATCAGGAAGAGCGTCAGGATGTACCCCCCCCTGATGGGGGACTTGAAGAGTTTCAGCTTCCGGTACATGTCGTAGGCGCTGGAGAGGAACATGAGCCTGCCGGCAAGCGGCTTCGACACGTAGTAGCCTACCGTCACCACGCCGACCGTGGCGCTGGGTGTGCCGTCGGAGAATACCGGCACCAACGCCCGGATCAGGTCGCCGTTTTTGGTGGTGAGGACCCGGGTAAACTCCTCTCCGCTCAGGGCCAGCGCCAAATCATCCCGTAAAGGTCCGTAAGAGAGGTCCGGCGGGATGTCCCGGCGGACCGAGCGGGCCAGCAGCTCCCCGCGGGCCGAAGAAACCTCCACCACCCCCAGGTTGTACTCCTGCCGCTTCGCCGCAACGAACGCTCCCAGGCCCGAGGGTTTTGCCACGTCCAGAACGCCTTCCTCTCTCAACGAGGCGCTCAAGCGGCGTCCGAAGTGGAGGGCATCGGCGGTGGAATCCTGGTAATAGGTCCTGGCCACTTCAAGGGAGCCGTTGATGAACAGCTCCACCTGCTGGTCGAACCAGTTCTTGATGCTTATGTTGATGATGCTGGCCGAAACGAAAAACAGCAAAAAGGTGGGAATGAAGGAAAGTATGACAAAGGCAACGACCAGCTTGCCGCGCAGCTTCGTGCCGAAGGGGTTCCGCTTCCGCTCCAGGATGATACGGGCCACGTTGCGGCATACCAGGTACACCAGCAACACGATGAGCAGCAGGATTATGTTGATGATGCCGAAGATGACGATGTTGCCAAGTCCGGGGGCATGGGTGCTGATGTCGGAAAGGTGGAGCTCCGCCAGGGTGAGCAGGGCGATGAGCAGGAGCGAAAAGAAGATGATCATCGCCTCACGTTTGTTTTTCCTCGCCTCTGCCGGGCTGAACCTGTTTTTCCTCGGATGCTTCATCTACCCCACCGAATGATCTCAGTTTTTCATCCACTGTAACTGAACATGCCCGGCATTTCAAGATTGTTGAGCCGGTATGTTGAGCCGGTACGCGGCGGAATCACGGGTATAAAAAAAAGCAGCCAGGAAGGCTGCTTTTCATGGAGGACACTGCTGCTGGCTTTAGGCTTTAGGCTTCGGACCAGGCCAGTTCCGGCGCGGAGAGGGGGAATGTCAAAGGCGTTTCATCGGCGCCGGCCGTTTCGACCAGTTTCCAGCAGTCCGGCCGGGCAAGGATTTCCGTGACCAGCTTGTGGTTCAGGTCGTGGCCGGACTTGTACGCCTTTACGTGACCGACCAGCGAATAGCCGGCCAGGTAGAGGTCCCCGACCGAGTCCATTATCTTGTGACGCACGAATTCGTCATCGTAGCGGAGTCCGCCTTCGTTCAGGATGCCGTCGTCGCCGATGACCACGGCGTTGTCCAGGGAACCGCCCCGCGCCAGCCCGTTGGCCTTGAGGGTCTCCACCTCCATCAGGAACCCGAAGGTCCTGGCAGGCGCATAGTCGCGCTCGAATACCTCGTCGCTGAATTTCATGCTCCGGAACTGGTTGTTCACCACCGGATGATTGAAGCGCATGTCGAAAGAGACGCGGAAGTAGCGCGAGGGGATGATGGAGATCTTCTTGTCGCCGTCCACAACGGTAATCGGCTTCTTTATCACAAGGAACTTCCTGGGGCGCGACAGGGTGCGCACGCCGATCTCCTTGAGACCTCGCACGAACGGGGCGGCGCTGCCGTCCATGATGGGCACTTCGGGACCGTCGATGTCCACGTGGACGTTGTCGATCCCGCAGCCGTTCAGGGCCGCCATCAGGTGCTCGATGGTGGAAACCACCGCGCCCCCCTTGCCTATGGTGGTGGAGAGCCGGGTATTGACCACGTTACCGGCCACGGCCTCGATGGAGACCGACGGGCTCAGGTCGATCCGGTGGAAACTGATGCCGGTCCCCGCGTCGGCCGGGCGCAGGGTCATGGTGACCTCTTTGCCGGAATGAAGGCCAATCCCCGAGAACATCACTTTGTTTTTTATCGTTTTCTGTAAGGCCATGGACATGGATGGCTCCTTTGGAAGTTTTGTCGGTTCATGGGATTTTTAGCAACAATCAGGCCAAGACAAAAACGATGTCCTCAGGACAAGATATTTAGTAATAACCGGATATTACACGCCATACACATCGCGGCCGGGATCGTATCCCCGGCCTGTTGTTGCAAAAAAGCCACACTGAATGTTGCGCGCATGCAACACCCGATGGGCTCACAACTCCAGGTGCTTAGAGCTTGCCCGGAAATAGTTTCCATCCGGAAAGTATCGCTAGTGTCCTGTGCGGTTAGTTCACCGCAAGAATTCCGAGGAATTTTGGTTTCTGGCAAGGTGCGGCGACACAGGCCTAGCAGGGTCTAAGCCGAGGAGCCGGAACGCGACCAGGGGCCAAAAGGCCCGGAATTGTAAGGAAGGAATTAGCCGCACAGGACACTAGGGGACGGGACGGAACTTCCCCGAAGCCCCTCGTAATCGGACGCCGGACTTCATCGGGACAATGGCCGCCATGCCGAAATAGGCTGCTGGCCCTCGGACATGCATGGGTTCCGCACGAGGGGCTCCGTGAAAGCCCCGTCCCGTCCCTCATGGCATTTTTCCAGGGTTCCGGACAGAAACCGGATAACGTTCCGAGAGATCGCGGCCGGAATGCATTATGCTCTTATTTTCGCATCCACAGAAAAATAAGAGACAAAATGATCGATATGATGACGCAGGTGGCAAGGGGGAAATAGAATGTGAAATTCCCCTTCCTGATGAAGATGTCGCCGGGCAGCCTCCCGAGCCAGGGAATCCTGTCGGAAAAGACCAGTACGGCACCCACGACGGCTATGAAAAGCCCCACGACGATGAGTGATTTTCCGATGTTGATCATCCGGCGTTCCCCCTTGAACTCCCGGTCTTCGGCCGGTACCGGTCCTGTTCGCTGTAAATGCAGCCGCAGTACTGCTGACGGTAGAGGCCGAGCTCCCGTGAAACGTCTATCCCTCGCCTCCAGCCGGGCCGGAAATCCTGGTAGTGGAAGCGGACCCCGAATTTCGCCGCGGCCCGCTCCCCTTCCTCGCGAATCACGTCATGGCGCTGATAACGGCTGTAGAGGAGCGATGAGGTGAAGGCCTCGTACCCCAGTTCCGCGGCCTCCCGGGCGGTGCGTTCGAGACGCGAGACATAGCAGTACCTGCAGCGTTCACCGGGCGCGGACGCAACGGCTGCCAGGAATTCCTCCAGCCGGTATTCGTCGCGCAGCACAAGCTCCATGCCGGCCAGCGACGCATAGTCCACCGCGGCCTCCAGACGGCGGCGATACTCCTGGTAGGGATGTATGTTATGGTTGAAGAACAGCCCGGTTACACGGAATCCCGAAGATCGGAGGGCCTCCAGTGGATAGATTGCGCATGGGGCACAGCAGATATGCAGCAGTATGTTCATGAGCGTATCTTAGACCATCGACCGGCCCGAATGCAACGGGATATCACCCTGCATACGCCGTTAAATCAGTATATTCGGAAATTTGTATTTTTTACTGGCAATAGGCAACCGGAGTAACTATAATTTAATCAAAGAAGCTGAACGGAGATCTAGGCGTGATGCAATACGGCTTCAAAGGCAGGCGGTAAAAGGCTGGAATATCGAGAAAGGAGAAAAAGAAAATGCGAAGATTAATGGCTCTTGCGGCATTCGGAGCGGCTCTTTCCCTGTCCGGATATGTCGCCGCCGATACAGTCCCGGCCCAGGCCGGGGCGGTGAAACCCCTGATTAAATGCTCAACCTGCGGCGTTGAATTTACCTCCCAGGCAGGGTTGGTTGAGCACGTGAAGGTGCATCCGGAGCATGCGGCCGTTCCGTCCGATTCCGGCAAGGCCCTCATAAAATGCTCAACCTGCGGCGCTGAATTCACCTCCCAAGCCGGGGTTGAAGAACACGTCAAGGCTTTCCCCGGCCACAGGACGGTGAAGGCGGACTCTGTTAAACCACTAATCAAATGCACCACGTGCGGCGTGGAGTTCACGTCCAGGGCCGGGGTTGAGGACCACATGAAAACCCATCCGGGGCATACGATGGAAAAAGGTAAATGATGTGTGCGCCCAGAAACGGACGCACGCCAGGTTCAGGGCATGAAACGGAGAAAGCCGGTATTCCCGAGTGGAAAACCGGCTTTCTCTGTTATGAGGGACGGAGCGGGGCTTTCACGGAGCCCCTCGTACGGAACCCATGCATGTTCGAGGGACAGCAGCCTATTTCGACATGGCAGCCATTGTCCCACTGAAGTCCGGCGTCCGATTACGAGGGGCTCCGGGGAAGTTCCGCCCCGTCCCCTGTCGACACTTTCCGGATGAAAACGAGTTAGGCGATTGACAAAAAAACCGCCGGACTCTACCATGCGTCAAGTAGAAACGGACAATTCCTCGGAGGAGCGCCGAGGAGAAACAGGCCGCCCCATGACCGACAGGAGAAAAAAATCCCGCTTTCCCACGCCTGTCGCGACGCTGCTCGCCGAGACCTTCAGGGGGAAGCCCCTGGAAAAACGTCTCGACGAGGCAGAGATCTGGCGGGTGTGGGAGGCCGCGGTAGGCCCCCAGATAGCCTCCAAGGCCCGACCGACCGGTTTCCGTGACGGCGTGCTCACGGTCCTCGTTGCCAGCGCACCCTGGATGCAGCAGCTGAACTTCATGAAGAGAGATATCGTGGAACGGCTGAACGGAAAGCTGGGAAAAAACCTCGTGCGGGAAGTATACCTAAAGAGCGGCAGGCCGCCGGCCGCGACCCCCCGGGCCGACCGGGCGCTGCCGGTCAGACGCCAGCTCACGGAAGATGAAAAGGCAACTATAGAAGCGGCGGTGGAGGTGGTAAGCGACCCGGAACTGCGCCGGGCATTTGCCCGCCTCATGGCTGAACAGCTTTCGCATACTCCCGGAAAGACCCGGCAATAAAGACCGGCTACTCCCCTGTCCCCAGGATCCCGGCCATCTCCGCCGTATATGCTCCGTCCGTTCCGTAGACGAAAAACGGCGGCATGACCCGCAGCTCGCCCTTTCTCCCCTTCGCCATCTCCAGCAGGACCATGCGCGCCTCGGCCGCGGCATTGCCGTGCACCATCCTCAGACGAAGGGGACAGAGCTTCAACCCCGCTGCCTCCATCAATAACTCGGTCAGCCTGGAGGGGTGGTAGATGAAGCAGATCCTGCCGCCGGGCTTTACCAGGTATTTGGAGGCTGCCAGGAAGTCTGCCAGCGAGGCGGTCAGCTCGTGGCGGGCATTGTCCCGGCCGGGCTTGGGGCTTACCCTCCCGGTGCCGCGCTTCCGGTAGGGCGGGTTCGAGACCACTAGGTCAAAGGAAGACGGCGCAAAGCAGGACCTGACCTCCAGCACGTCGGCATGCAGGATGCGGACCCGGTCATCGAGCCCGTTCAGGGCC
>Ga0228535_1002057_pt1 | contig 22419 bp, 17 predicted proteins | sample SJ1metagenome_FD_168457 | JGI IMG/M metagenome (GOLD analysis project Ga0228535, IMG submission 168457) | Enriched culture of PCE-dechlorinating microbial communities from Ithaca, New York, USA - SJ1 | ecosystem: Engineered > Modeled > Simulated communities (microbial... > Unclassified | place... | reverse complement strand
ACACCATCACGACAGTCCGGCAGAGCCGTGATCTGACTCAGCAAACTCAAGAAGCTTTCAAGGAAAATATGGAGATAGCAGGTAAAATAGGTCAACTGGTGGATGAGATTGCTGCCGCCTCAAGCGAGCAGGCCCAGGGAATCGGCCAGATCGGCAAGGCCGTAGCCGAGATGGACAAGGTTGTCCAGCATACGGCGGCCAATGCCGAGGAATCTGCTTCCGCCTCGGAAGAAATGAACGCTCAGGCCGAACAGATGAAAGATTATGTGAGCAAACTGGTTATGGTAATTGACGGCAATAAAAATTCTCTTCAACAGCCAAACTATCAAAGCGCCGGGAAAGCATCCGTAAAAAAAGAAAGATCGGCAGTCGTACCAAAAACGGAAACGAGCGGCGATAAAAAGCTATTACCGTCCGGAAAAAATGTCATCAAGAAAAGTAAAACTGTTCGAGCTGACGAGATCATTCCGTTAGGAAACAACGATTTCAAAGATTTTTGATTTGTTAACATAAAAGACGGAGAGTTACCGGTCCCTCTCTTTTTCTCCTGAACTTTCCGCTATTTGTTATTTAATATACCTTGAAGACGGACTATGGAAACGGGGGATTAAATATGAAAGCTGATGCAGCAAAAAGTATCAATCAGGCAATTTCTGATATGGGAAATCGCGAAGGTAAATATTTGACCTTTTCACTTGCCGGTGAAGAATACGGCATCGGAATCCTGAAAGTGAAAGAGATTATTGGTTTGATGTCCATTACACCGGTTCCGCAAACACCGGAATACATCAAGGGTGTAATAAACTTACGCGGCAAGGTTATTCCAATAGTGGATTTACGCCTGAAATTTGGAATAGAAGCAATAGATTATAACGAGCGTACCTGTATAATTGTTAGTGAAATTGTTTTTGGTAACAATAAAATTGCCATGGGAATAGTTGTTGATTCCGTGTCGGAAGTATTAAATATAAAAGCTTCGGAAATTGAGGATACACCAAATTTTGGTTCGAATCTTGAGACATATTACATATTGGGTATGGCCAAAATCGGCAAAGGTGTAAAGATTCTCCTCGACATTGATAAAGTAATGATCGGGGACGAGCTTAAGCAGCTCGCTGCATTATAAATAATGAAAAGATTACGGAAGGAGTGATTCTCGATTTTAAATAAACTTATCTGATCCTATTTTGTAGTTCGTGTTAAAATAAAAAATCCGATAATAAAAAAACTGATGAGCATGAGTACGGAAAGTACACCATACTGATACAATTCTTCAAGGCTATTGTACCAAGCTATGATCTGTTTCGAATATTGATAATATAGTTCATTGATTTTTTCCATCACATCCCCCTGTGCATAGAATGATTTCGCTTTCAGTAAGACACATCCAAATCTGTTGATTCTTCTTTAAGTCAATCATACTGATACATATAAAAAAGCAATGATTGTGCCATGAAATACAATATGCTGATATGATATTGATATTATTATGTATATAGATTATTAGGCTTGTTAAAAATTAATGGAAAATGAAGAAATGTGTATGCTTTAACCTACAGATGTTAAACCTCATTTGTCAGAATTCATTGTCCCTGCTGTAATTAGCAGATGAATGATTTTCCCTTCAGCCCCGTTGAAATTTATTGTTGTCATTTAAGTTTGCACTATTGTTTGCCGATATTATTAAAGATTCAGTATGTATGAGCCGTTGGGCAAGGTTATAAAACGAAAATAGCCATCTATTACATACAGGCCTGCATACAAAATAACCTGATTGGTAAAACACTATAAGGTAGATATATGTTTATAATTAATAAAGAATGATTGCTTAAATAATACCGATTACAGTGATGAGAGGGGGATCTACTCATGACAGATACAGGGAAATTAGAATTCATAAAAAAACGTAAATTAAAAATCTGCCGCTCCAACAGTACTTACGACACCATCAATCCTTTTGTTTTTGCTGTTGCCCTTAACTGCGGCATACTGGAATCAGACCACGGTTTAAAGGGAGCGGCGAATAAGATGGCGGCAGTCGAACCGGCCTCTGCGCAGTGTAAATGCAGCTTTCCTAATCAAATATACAAAATCGACGTTAATTTGCTGAAAATATCAAGGTTGTTGAGTCGCCTTTAGACTCGGAACCGCCACCCCCCTGTACTCGCAATACAGAGGGATGGCTAACCACACAACCCGAAGAGGGGGATGTTATGGCTAAGCGATATTTATCATATCTTTTGTTAATAATCACTATACTTATTTCCGCATGCTCTCTTTGCCGTTATCAAGCAATGAAAAACGCCGCCTGGGCTTATGAAGAGGGCTATGATGTTGAATATGTCATGTATTCAACAAGCCCGGTCTTTTCCATGGGAATGTTCAATGCCCATGTTCAGGCTACTTTCAAGGAAAATGGCCGACGGCAATGGATTTCGAATGATTTGGGAATTGTATCCTCTTACCCTGATTATCCAATGGGAGAATACTGTTGGATACTTACTTCAGAGCAATACATCCAATGGCTTAAAAAAAGCAGAGAATTGGCAGCAATGCCGATGCCGCCAAAGGAGCATAGGGATAAGCATTGGCCGAAAACTAAGGATGTGCTGAGATGAAGCATGAATGGACGAAAATAAAATATACTGCTTTCAAATAGAAAACAGCAATTGAACAATATACTTATCATTTGACATCTCAAAAGGCATGCGATAATTTTCATAGCATCAGACAGGTTATTATAATAAATACCAGCTGTCTTTCTTTCCGGTCGGTAGTGGAGGGTAAGTGAAAGATCCGTTCAGAACAAATCAAGAGTTGCTCGAAGAAATATCTACTTTAAGACAAAGAATCAAAAACTTAAACAATCTGAATCGGTATGTAAGGAAGACTTTGAAGAAGAGTAATCTGGGAATGAAAATACGGGAAGATTTGGATATAAGATAAAATATTCAAAGTTTCAATTTGTGTCAGCCAGGGAGGTCCCGGTGGAATTTAGTGTCCAATATCATAATGGTTTCTTTGAGGTTAAGACTTTCGGCGATGCTGAAGTTGGAAAATTCAGAGATATTCTTGAAGCCTTGGTTACTCATGAGAAATGGAAATCAGGAACGGCATTGTTGATAAATCATACAGAACTCAATTCAGCGTCGCTGACTACTGATGATATGAGAACAATTGTGAACTTCAATGCACAATATAGTGACCAGGTCGGAAAATCAAAATGTGCGCACCTTGTTGCTCGTGATATAGAGTTTGGTATGGTCAGGATGTGGGAAGGATGGGTCGAAAATAAATGGGATGTATCAGAAAAGCTGTTCAAAGCAAGAGATGAAGCAATTGCATGGTTATTGGACTAACAATATGTTGCACCTTGCGATTTGCAATTTCCCAAGTCGGGACTTTTTAAAAATTTTTATCTTTAAGTGGAAACAGCGCTTCCGTTAGTTTGTCAGGGCGTTATTATCTTAAAGGAGAAACTTATTAAGGATGAATGAAGACAAAACGCAAAAACAACCCATAAATGATTTATCCATATTACAGAGGGAAATCGCCAAGCTAAGAAAATCAGAAATTGAACAAAAAGAGACCATCGAGACCTTAAAGAGAAGCGAAGAGTTTTTCAGGTCTATAATTCAACATGCTTCAGATATTATTATTGTTGTGAATAAGACAGGAGAAATTACTTATGTAAGCCCGTCTATCGAGTATCTTCTGGGATATAAACCGGAAATGCTGATCGGCAGAAGTGCCTATGATTATATTGCCAAGGTGGATATTCCGCGAGCTATTTATGATTTCGGCAGAGCCGTATTAACAAATAATATCGTTATTTCAAATTCTTTTGGTGTCAAACATAGTGATGGTTCCATCCGTATTTTAGAAGGAGTTGGGAAAAGTCTGTTTGATAATCCGGCAGTCAAAGGTTTTGTCATGAACGTACATGATATTACTGAACGCAGACGGACCGAAAAAGAATTAACTTCATATCGTAAACATCTTGAGGATCTTGTATATGAGAGAACTTATGAGTTGGCAAATATAAACACACAACTTCGTGTTCAACTATCTGAACGCAAACAAGCGGAAGAAGCATTGCGAGAGAGTGAGGAGCGTTACAGGGGTATCATTGAGAATGTTCTGGATGTTTATTATCGGACTGACAAAGATGGTAAAATAATCATGATAAGCCCCTCGGGATTAACCTTATTAGGATACGATTCGAATGCTGAATTAACAGGCAAAAGCATTTCTGCCGCTCTTTATTTTGATCCTCACGAAAGAGAAAAGATTTTATCAATTCTTCAGGAGAAGGGATCAGTCAAGGATTTTGAAGCTACTCTCAAACATAAGGACGGTACTCCCATCCCTGTTACGACAAGCAGCCGTTACTACTACGACGACAGAGGAAATATCCTGGGAGTTGAGGGGATCTTTCACGACATCACTGAACGTAAGAAGATAGAGTTGGTATTGAAAAACAGTGAGGAAAAATACCGCAATCTTGTGAATAATATCAATCAGGGAATATTTGTTGCCCAGGATAATATGCTGAAGTTCGTAAATCCCCAGAGCATAGAAATCTTTGATCAAACAGAACATGATCTTACGACAAAACCGTTTATTGAATTTATCCATCCGGATGATCGTTCCATGGTATTGGACCGTCACATAAGGCGATTGAGGGGAGAAATATTCCCAACTAAATATGAATTTCGTATTATTACTGCCGGCGGGAATACGAGGTGGGTAGAGATTGACTCCGTCATGACGCAATGGGGTGGCAAACAAGCCGCTTTAGGTTTCGTAAGTGACATCACGGACCGCAAGCGCGTGGAAGCGGCATTGCGGGAATCCGAAGAAAAATTCAGAAATCTGGCTGAAAAATCTATTGTCGGTATATATCTTATCCAGGATGGTGTGTTTAAATATGTAAATTCCAAGCAAGCCGAGATATGCGAGTACCGGATTGAGGAAATGATAGATAAAATCATGGTCAAAGATGCAGTGTTTCCCGAAGACTGGCCGCTGGTGGAAAAAAATATGAAACAGAGGATATCCGGAGAACAGGCCTTCGTCCAGTATGCATTCCGGGTTTTTACGAAAAACCGCAAGGTTAAATATACCGAAGTCTATAGCTCACGTATAACGTATCAGGGGAAACCTGCTATTATTGGAGCAATGCTGGACATCACCGAACGGAAGAAGATGGAAGAGGCGCTGCTGGAGAGTGAGGAAAAGTATCGCATCCTTCTTGAAGAATCATCCGACCCTATTTTTTCATTCACTCCGGAAGGAGAATACAAGTATGTCAACCGGGCCTTTGCCGATGGTGTCGGCAAACCGGTCGAAGACATTATCGGCAAGAGAATTTGGGATGTTTTTTCCAGGGAAGAAGCAGATAAGCGCTTCGCCTCCCTGAGCGAGGTATTTCGTACAGGAGAGGAGAAGACCATCGAGGTTCGTGTCCCGCGGACTGACGGTGACCGGTATTATGTGACTACGATTACTCCCATCAAAGATAAGATGGGGGTAGTGGTTTCTGCGATCTGTTCATCCAAAGATATTACCAGACGCAAACAGGCGGAAGAGGCATTGAAGGAAAGCGAGGCGTTAATTAAGAGCTATTTGGAGAATGCTCCGGACGGCATTTACCATAATGATCTGCAAGGTAAATTCCTATACGGTAACCATAAGAGCGAAGAAATTATCGGTTACAGCCGTGAAGAGATGATAGGTAGAACCTTTCAGGAATTGAATATACTTCCCGGGCAAAGTCTGAAGAAAACCATGAAGATGCTCCAGGACAGCAGAGAAGGTAAGTCCACCGGCCCGGATGAGATTGAGTTGATCGGCAAAGACGGGCGTCGAATACCCATTGAAATCAACACATCTGTGGTTCAACATAAGGATAAAAAAATAGTCCTCGGTTTCGTCCGTGATATTACCGAACGGAAAAAACTGGAAGAACAGCTCCACAGAGCGGAAAAGATGGAAGCGCTGGGTACTCTGGCGGGTGGAGTTGCCCACGATCTCAATAATGTTTTGGGTGTATTGGTTGGATATTCCGAACTCATTTTAAGGAAGATAACGGAGAGCAGTTCTCTGAGGAAGTATGCTGAGAATATCATACAGTCCAGCTTGAAAGGTTCGGCAATAATTCAAGATCTCTTAACGTTAGCAAGAAGAGGCGTAAATGTTTCGGAAGTAGTCAATCTGAACAAATTGGTTGCCGATTACCTGGAAGCACCGGAATTGGAAAAACTGAAGACTTACCATCCGGGTGTAAAAATCTGTACCGAACTGGAAGATGGGCTTTTCAATATCAAAGGGTCACCGATTCATTTAAGTAAAACAATCATGAATCTCGTGTCGAATGCTGCCGAAGCCATATCCGGTGAAGGAAGCGTAACAATAAAAACGGAGAACCGTTATGTGGATCAGCCCATCTGCGGGTACGACAAAATGCCGGCAGGCGATTATACGATTCTGATAGTTTCCGATACCGGCAGCGGCATATCATCCGGAGATATCGGCAAGATATTTGAACCTTTCTATACAAAGAAGGTTATGGGAAAAAGCGGAACAGGATTGGGTTTGGCTGTTGTCTGGGGGACTGTGAAGGATCATGAAGGATACATTGACGTGAAAAGCGAGGAGGGTAAAGGAAGCTCCTTTAGTCTTTATTTTCCTGCAACCCGAGAGGTATCGGCCAAAGTTGATAAAAGAGTTATTACTGTTTCCTATACAGGTAAAGGTGAATCCATTCTTGTAGTTGATGACAGGAAGGAGCAGCGGGAATTGGCCATAAATATGTTAAATAGTCTTGGATATAAAGTCGAATCTGCCGACAACGGAGAAAAGGCGGTGGAGTATATCAAAAACAAGAAAGCCGATCTGATTGTATTGGATATGATCATGGACCCCGGAATTGATGGTCTGGAAACATACAAAAGAGTATTGGAGATTTCCCCCGGACAGAAGGCGATAATCGTCAGTGGTTTTTCAGAGACCGACCGCGTCCAAAAAGCGCAGGAAATAGGCGCTGGTGAATTTGTCCGCAAACCATATGTTCTGGCAAAAATTGGTCAGGCTATTAGAAAAGAGCTGGACCGGAAATAGATCACCGGTACAAATGGTAATTTTCAGCTCCTAATGTGACTAATAAAAATGAAAAGTCTAACTTTACGCATGCAATCCATACGGGATGACAAACTAGGAACTGTCATGCCCGAGGTATTCTGCCGGGCATCCGTTATTATCAATGGTTTATGGATTCCCGCCGAAAGACTGCGGGAATGACATTTTTTTCAAAGCGGGCATGATTGAAGCCAGGGGACGCGGCACTATCAAGATTGTGAACGAATGCAAAAAAGCCGGGCTGCAAAGTAATGATTTCATTTTGTTACATTTGTTCGGTGAATGGTCTGATAGCGTTCGACGGCCTGCTCGATTGTCGGGAAAAAATTGTCGGTACCGAGTTTTGCCATAAGCCCGTATTGTTTTAAACGGTCCTTAACCGGCCCCTTCATTTCCGCAAAAAATAAATCCATTCCGGCCTGATGCAGTGTCTTATCAATATCGATGAGCACATCGGCGGCGGTGGTATCAATGTCGGTAACAGGTTCGGCGGCAACAACAACCCACTTGATCTGAGTCGGTGCTTTCGCGACGGCAAGCATGATTTGTTCCCGGAAAGTTTGCACATTGGCGAAAAATAAAGGCGCATCCCAACGGAAAAGGAGGAGCCCGGGAATTTGCTTCGCTTCAGGATGCCGGGATATATCGTGGTAACTCTGAAGACCATCCACATGACCGAGGACGGTATAATAAGGCCGCCAGGCCCGCCAGATGAAAGCAAGAAGTGCCAGGCCTACGGCGATGAAAATCCCCGTAATGACGCCCAACAGAACCACACCGCAAAAACACACAAGAGATAACGCAAATTCGTCCCGCCGCAACTTATAAAGGCGCATAACGCCGTGAACCTCAAACAAAAGAATACAGGCGCAGATCACAACGGCGGCCAGCACTGAAGCAGGCATATTTTGCAGCAGCCCGGGCATAAAGATTAATAAAAATGCAATACACACGGCTCCGACTATCCCGGTAATTTGCGTTCTGGCGCCGATTGCTTCGGCCACTGTCGTACGCGAGGCGCTGCTGCTTATGGGAAATCCCTGAAACAGACCGGTTGCGACATTGGCCGCACCGAGCGCGATAATTTCATGATTAGTATCGCTTTCATATCCGTCACGCAGGGCAAACGTGCGCGACAGAACACTCATGTCGGCAAAGGAGACGAGGGCAACGGCAAAAGCGCCCGCCAGCAGAGTGCTGAATTCGGCGAGGGTAAACGTGGAAATACGGAAGGAAGGCAGACCCTGAGGCACTGTCCCTACCACGGAAATGTCTGCCACAGCGGAAAGATTGAAAAGCCAGACAATGATGGTTGCCGCAGTCATAACAATCAAGGCGCCCGGAAGCCTGGGTGCCCGTCGTTTTAAGCCGAGAATCACAATCACCGAAAATAATCCGAGGGAGAAGGAAGTCCAGTTTATTTTTCCGTATATAATGCCTTGTAACAAAGAATTTGCTTCCTGGATAAAGCTGGAACCACTGACGGAGAAACCAAAAAATTTAGGCAACTGGCCGATAAGTACGGTAAGCGCAATCCCGTTCAGATAACCATAGCGGATAGGCTGGGAGAGCAGATCGGTGATGAAGCCGAATTTGGTCAGCCCGGCCGCAATGCATAGAAGTCCGGAGATAATGGCGAGTATCCCCGCAAAGGCCACCGCTTTATCTGCATTGCCGGCAGCCAGAGGCAGAATCGTTGCGGCAATGACAGCGGCCAGAGCGGAATCCGGTCCCAGAAACAAAATACGGCCCGGTCCGAAAATGGCGTAAACAAGAAGGGGAACAATAGTGGCGTACAAACCGTAAATGGCGGGCAGTCCTGCTGCTTCAGCATACGCCATTCCCACAGGCACAAGGAATGCCGTGATGACGAGGCCGGCAAGAATATCGTGCCCAAACCAGGAAAGCTGATAAGTCCTCAGTGTTTCGAGGATGGGCACAAAGCGGTATAAGCCGTGCGGACGGACTCGCTGCAGAAAAGGATGGGGAGAAGGTGTTTGTGTATTTACCAAAAGAGTATAATTCTCCTGTAGCAAAAAAGTATTGACTTCATAACACAAATCAAAGTTCAGGCCAAATCAGGAAGGTTGCTTCCGATGGGAAAGCTTATTTATTGCTTCCCGGACGGCGCAAAATAAGCAAGCCGTGTTCCCCTTCACCGATCACCTCGTCGCGTTGGTTCAGCATGGTCACACCGTCCACTACCAGACCCTGATCGGTTTTTTTTGTTTCCCGCTTGTTTTTAATTGTTATTTTTACCCGGACGGTGTCGCCGATAAAAATCGGTTTGCGGAAATTGTAGTTCCAATAGATTGTTGCAATGTTATGCACATTCGCCAATTCAGGAATGCGAATCTTCAAGCCGTCGGTCAGGGCAAGGCCCATTAAGCCGTGGGCGATGCGGGTTTTGTACTGGGTCTTTTTGGCATACTCCTCATCAGTATGAACGGAAAACCAGTCTGCGGAAAAACAGGCAAAATTAACCACATCTGTTTCCGTGACGGTTCTCCCAGGGGATACATATTCTTCTCCAACCTGCAGGTCTTCATAATACCGTTCCATAAATTCTCCTTCCCTTTTATGATTCCTCCGGAAAATCCGGAAAGCACGTTAACAACTCCCTGTATTACGATTTAAGATAGCTGTGCAAACCCGGAAGATAATTTACCCCCAGATAGGTGAACAGCACTGATGCAAAGCCGATAAACGCAAACAAGGCCATCCTTTTTCCATGCCAGCCGCGGACATACTGGGAATGCAGCATAATTGCATAGATGAGCCAGGTGATAAGCGACCATGTTTCTTTGGGGTCCCAGCTCCAGTAGGAGCCCCAGGCGTAATGTGCCCAGATGGAACCGGTCATTATTCCGATTGTCAGAAAGATAAAGCCCAGAGTGGCGCATTGATAAATCAACGCGTCAAGCAGGGTGAGAGAAGGCAGCCTGCCTGAAATTCCGGTTTTTTTCTCCGTTTTTCCCATTATTGCATCCTGGACGAGGTAAATGATCCCGCAGCCGAAGGCGACGGTGAAAGCGGCATATCCCATAAAACAGGTGACAACGTGACTGGTCAGCCAGTTGCTTTGCAGGGCGGGAATAAGCGGCTCAATTTTGTCACTGATGCCGGGCGCAATGGAGGCGTAAGCCATGGCCAGAAAGGCGACCGGTACCACACAGACACCGGCTGATCTGCTTTTAATGCGCCATTCAAAAATAAGGTAAATAAGAATAATCGTCCAGGCAAAAAATATCAGGGATTCATAAAGATTGGTCAGAGGCACATGTCCGATTCCTAAATCATAGGAAGCCTTCCATCTCCAAAAGATTGCCAGGGTATGCGCGGCAAGCCCCACCCGGGCGAAAAGGGAAGCGGTCCGTCCCCAGAAATTTTTGTCCAGAACCACTTGGAAGAGATATAAAACAAAGGATGCAAAATAGATAAACGTCACCCAGCTGAAAATTGTCTCATGGCTCATGACGGTATCTTCCTTCTGATTAGATCACGCAGCCCGGCGATTTGTTTTTCCAATCCGGCGGAATGGCGATTGCTCCGGCCGGCAACGATAATTGCCGTTTTTGTTCCGGACTCTTGGATTTTTACCCAGATGCGCCGGTGCGGCAGCAAAAAGATAATTAATAATCCGGCGACCATAAGCGCTCCGCCTGCGGCGACAAACGGAACGCCCGGATCGCGCACTATATGCAGGCCGGTGAAATATTGCCGTTCTAGGCGTTTTAATGAAAATACCACAGGCTTGAAAAGTCCGGGATTGAAAACAGGAACCTGCGAGAACAAACCGGGATTGGCGGCGGCTATTTCATCGATCTGCTGAAAAATCCAAAGAGGGAAATCCTTTCCGGAGGCGGATATTTGCAGTTTTACAGCCGGACCCATCTGCATGACGTTTTCTTCAACACGCAGAACATGGGCATGGATATTATATTGCGGTATGGCGAAAAAGTCCCCTTGCGTAAGTGCTATTTCAGCGCTTTTTTGACGGTCATCCGAATATGTCATAATCGCTTTTGTTTCCGGTGATACTCCATAGCTCATCTGGTAGAAACGGAGATCGGCAAAAGTCAGAGGATGATTGACAAGAAGGGCTCCCTTATATTCCACCTGATTATTTCTGATGAAACTCAGATCGGAGCGGTAGGTCTTAGGCGCACCGTTATCATACAGTTCGACGGTGAATTTGTCACAACGCACTGAGAAATCAAGTTTCCGTATTTCTTTTCCGTGGGCAATCCGTACGGTATCGATGCTTTCGCCCTCTGTAATATTAACATCGGCTTCAAAACCGAAAAGAGAACCCGCGACGGCTCCGGCAATCATGATCAGGATGCCCAGGTGAACGGCGTAAACTCCGAAAATAGAAAACCTTCCCCGTTCTGCACAAAAAAGAAGCCCCCGTTCCGTTTCCGATTTTTTGCTGTTCCCGTACTTTTCCCGCAGGCACGACTCCAGAATCGGGCTTGCCTGGGCTTTTTCTTTATCCGTGAAAATCACCCGGTTATCCGGAATATTTTCAAAGAGGCCGGATGGTTCGGGAAAGCATGATGCCCGGTATTGCTTAAGAGAAACCGGCAGGCGCTGCAGAGAACAAATTATAAGATTGAAAGACAACAATACCATCAGAAGGTAAAACAACGGGGAATGGTAAAGATCCGCGAGACCGAAAAAAAGAAAAAGTTTTGCCGCGTTGGGCGAAAGCTGCTTGACAACTTCCGCAGTTTCCCTGTGCTGAGGGAGAAATGAAGCAAGAATGAAAACAAGGACAATCAGAATCAGAAGAACAATTGTCAGTTTGACGGAAGAAAAAAATTGCAGCAGAAGATTTGTCTTTTTGGACAAACGGATCACTCCTTAATTTTATTAAAATTTATCATCAAATATTATTGTTGTCAAAAAGAACATCGAAAAGATGTTTTATTTTTTAATCCATGGATAAGAATTCACTTACCTGAAAGGTTACGGAAGCCTGGGAAACCTTAAGTATCTTGACAAATAAAATGATATACCTTAATCTGAAACCATATTCATGGCCGCAATAAAAAAGCTAAAGGGGATATGATGGCAAGTTCCGCTCAAAGACGTATCCTGCCTATTTTAAAACCTGCTTTAGGACGTGTTTTATCCGGCGGCGGTATATATCTGATTTTTGTTGGTGTCTTTGCTCTGTTAACATTAATCGGCATTGTTGCCGGTATTCATGCCTTATTTATTGCGGGGACACGTCATGCTTACGGAACCTATCGTGAAATTCCGGTGGCTATTCTTATTTCCACTTATATTTTTTTTGTTGTGGCTTCAACCGGGCTTTGCCTGATCTCTTCGTTGGGGCATGTTTTTGGCTTCCCAAGCCTGCTGCCTATAGCCCGCAGGTCTGTTTATTTGTCAATTATAACAATACTTTCCGGGTTTCTGGTTATCGGGCTGGAAATTGAACATCCTTTCCGTATGGCAATTTATAATATCCTCTCACCGAACCTGTCTTCCAATATCTGGTGGATGGGAACACTCTATAGTTTTGCCATGGTTTTTCTGATTATTGAATTTATTTTTCTTTGGAGAGGAACGCATGGAAAAGCGGTTATTGCAGGATTGCTTGGGGTGATAACCGAAGTAGCCGCCAATACCAATCTGGGCGGTGTTTTTGCCATGATGCACGGCCGTTCTTTCTGGTACGGGCAGTATTTACCGTTTTATTTTCTCCTGTCGGCACTGGTGACGGGGTGTGCCTTCATTATTTTTTTTGTTGTTTCAGCACACAAAATAAACCGTCTGGTTATCGATGAAATGACCGCAAAGGCGCTGGAGGTCGTAGGGAAACTGGCCGTTTTCTTTCTGATTATTGTCATAATTTTTACCAGCTGGAAAATGCTGACAACATCCGTTGGAGGCGTTTCGGCAGTGGAAGCAATGAAGGCGTTGGTTACCGGTCCTTATGCGTTCAATTTCTGGGCAATTGAAGTGCTTGCCGGAATGATTGTTCCGCTTATTTTACTTTTTATGTCCAGGTTCAAGAATATACTGCTGATGTTTACGGCGGCAACTCTGATGATATTCGGCATCTTTTTCATGCGGCTGGATATGGTTGTCGTTGGGCAGATAGTTCCTCTTTACTATGAGCTGGGAGTTGCCGAATTTTCCCGGCTGCATAAATACACACCGAGCATTCATGAAATTCTGGTGGTATTGGGCGGTATCGGTTTTTGCGGTCTGGCTTTCTTATTGGGGGAAAAGATATTTGCCGGATTTCGGAAGGAAGATAGTATCCCGGCAGCGGAGCAAACGGTTGCTGTACCGGAAGCGAAAGAGATGCCATGAAGGATAATATTCCAAGCGGGAGAAAAACCGGTGAGGAAAAACGGGAATACCCGGAAGACCGGGAGCGCCGGAATTTTCTGAAAATGGGACTTGCCGTAACCGGTATGCTGGCAGGCGGCACAATTATATCGCTTATCTCCACCATCGGAAAAACATTTGCCTTTGACGCCTACCGGGAAAAATATCCCTACAAGCCCCATTACAGCATGGTCATTCGGCAGGATCGCTGTATCGACTGCAAACGCTGCCTGGAGGCCTGCGTATCCACCAATCATGTACCGGATTACGGTTGGAGAACTATTATTCTGAAAAGGGAACTTTCCGCTTCCATCGACCAGAAATGGGATTTCATACCGATACTCTGCAATCAGTGCAACAATCCTCCCTGCGTGCGCACATGTCCGACTAGGGCAACTTATAAAGACAAAAAAAACGGTATTATTATGATGGATTACAAAAAGTGTATAGGATGTAAATCCTGCATTATGGCCTGTCCCTATAATGCCAGATATTATAATGAAAAAAGAAGCGCTATCGATAAATGCGATTTTTGCTTTGAATCCCGCCTTTCCAAAGGTTTAAAGAATGTGGCCTGTGCTGAGGCCTGTCCGGCTGATGCCAGGGTATTCGGCGATTTATCTGATCCCGGAGACAGGGTCTTTAAACTTATTCACCAGTTGCAAAAACCGGTGTGGGTTTTGAGAGAAGAAGTCGGTGCCAAGCCCAATATTTTTTATATGAAGGGTTAAAGAGATAGAATGAAAAAAAGCTCTATATTGATAATTTTACTGGCATCATTATTTCTGGCGAATGCGGGAATTGCCGCAGTGGAACAATTTTCCGACGGTGGCGGCATTTTCTATACCGAACCCTTAAAAACAGTCATCTTCCGCCATCAGCATCACGTGGATGTTAAAAAAATTTCCTGCGATAAATGTCACAGCGGGCTATTTGAGATGAAAGCCCTGAAAGCTCAGGAATACAAAGATTTCAATATGGATTCCCTTTACCGGGGAAAGTATTGCGGTGCCTGCCATACCGGTAAGGAAGCCTTTGCGGCCGATACCCAGTGCGCCCGTTGTCATATCCGTACAACCGGACTTACCGCAGGCCATGTCAAAGGCCAGCCGCCGCCTTATAAAAAGCCGGTTTATAATACTAAAGTATTGCTGGGCAAGGGAGAAACAAAGGCCCATTTTGATCATGAAAAGCATTCGCCGTCCACCGATTGTCAGGAGTGCCATTTGCCGATCTTTTCCATTAAAAAAGGTTCCAACATTATAACCATGGACGATCATAAAGGCTCTAAATACTGCTTCGGATGCCATGACGGTAAAAAATCTTTTTCCTGGTCTGAATGCAACCGCTGCCACCAGGACTGGAAAACGATTGCGCAAGCCGGTTTCAAAAAGGATAAAAAAGAAAAGAGCAGTTGCTATAAGTGCCATACAAACGACCGTGAAATGAAATCCCTGGTCAAGGTGCCGGAGATAACAGGCGAGGGCGAAGGGTGAGCGGGAGCACCTCCCCCAGTTAGGGCGGAAGAATACTACAAGGGATACATGATTAATCCGGCATCTATGAGCAAGGATTTTCACCTCGCCATGGAATGCGTTTTCTGCCACAAGGGCGATGACAAAAAAGAAACAAAGGAATCGGCTCATAAGGGACTTGTCGTCAGGCCGTCGGATAACATCAAAACATGCGGTTTATGTCATAAGAAAATAGGGAAAAATTATGCCGGATCTCTTCATTATACCAGCCTGGGGCAAAGGGAAGGAGTCAAACACCGTTTTTCCGCTGAAGAGCTGAAAATTTTTGATAAAAAAGTTTTTGAGCAGTCGTGCCGGAGCTGTCACGCTTCCTGCGGGGACTGTCACGTGAAATCGCCTCCTGTCGCCGGGATTTCCGCGGGATTTCTGCAGGGACATAAGTTCGTTAAGAAAAATGAAGGCAAAACCTGCGCTTTGTGTCACGGCGGACGGGTTTATCCGGAGTATACCGGTGAATACGGCGGAACGCCAGATGTTCATTACCAGAAGGGTATGATGTGTGCGGATTGCCATAAAAATACTGAAATGCACGGCAACGGGAAGACGTATAAATCGAAGCAGGAGGTCAAAGAACGTCCTCAGTGCCTGTCCTGCCACAAGAACCGCAAGTATCAGGTTGCCCATGAAATACATAAGGACAAGGCCAGCTGTCAGGCTTGTCATTCTTCCGGACAGTATCGCCAGTGTTACAGCTGTCATACGGAGACGGGATCATCGGCAAAACCTGATTTTATTCTGGGGCTCAATCCACGGGATAAAAAGACCTTGACAACACTGCGGGTCGTTCCTACCTTAAAAACCACATTCAACAAAGCGGGTATTAAAATGGAAAATTTTGATAAACTGCCCAATTACTGGAATTCCCCGGTTCACAACATTAAAAAAAGGACGAACCGGACAAGATCATGTGATTCCTGCCATGAGGCAAAAGAAGGATTTTTGAAGCGTGAAATGCTCATCAAGGACGGTTCCAAAGCCAATGAGGGATTAATTTACAATTTAAAACCGATTAATAAATAATTCAGGAGGATATTTATGAAAAAAATTAAATGGCTGAGGGCAGTACTGATAATGATACTGTTGATTTTGCCGCTTGCCGCAATGGCCAAAAGCATCGATCCCATCGTATCTACTGACTGGCTGGCGGGCAATCTGAAAAATGCCGATCTGGTTGTGGTCGATGTCCGCAAAGTGGAAGAATACAAAGCCGGCCATATCCCCGGTGCCGTAAATGTTTTTTACGGATCATGGGCTATCAAAAAAGGGACATTACTCAACGAGTTACCGCCGATCGACGACTTATCGGACATTATCGGTGAAGCAGGTATTGACGGCAATTCGCTGGTGGTAATCGTAGGAAAAACGGATAAAATTCCCGATCAGTTCGATATGACCAGGGTTGCCTGGACGCTGAAATATGTCGGTGTCCCGAATGTAGCCATTCTTAACGGCGGCCAGAATCAGTGGGTAAAGGAAAATAAACCGCTTTCCCAGGATATGGTAAGAGCCAAAGCAAAATCATTCAAGGCTGCCATTACTGCGAAGTTATTCGTAGATAAAGCCTATGTGCAGGACAGGATCGGCAAAGCCGTTATTGGAGACACCCGCGGGCCGGCTTTTTTTGAAGGTAAAGAAAAACTTGCCTTTGTGCCTAAAACCGGGCGAATCAAGGGAGCGGTCAATCTTCCGGTTGCCCTTCTTTACACACCGGATGGTCTGTACAAATCTCAGGCTGAACTTGCCTCTTTAGCGGAAAAAGCGGTCGGCGGCGATTTAAATAAAGAAATAATTCTCTACTGCGATACCGGTAAAACCTGTACGTCCTGGGCATTTGTCATGACGGAAATGCTGGGCTATAAAGACGTTAAGGCCTATGACGGTTCATTTATGGAATGGTCGGCTGATTCGAGCGCACCAATGGAGCCGTAGATAAAAAAAAGAAATGCCCGCCGGTAAAAGCGGGCATTTCTTTTAAGAAAATAACTCTCCTTAGTATATCATGAAAATGTTTTAAACGCTGGATTGCATTTCAATAATCACTTGTAAAACATAGAGTTACATATCTAAAGTTAAACCATAAATTGATGAAATATTATTTTCTTGACTATACCGGACATCCGGTATAGTCAAACTCAGCCGATAAAAACAACTTTATTCCAATAAACATTAAGATAAAAACGTCTTGTCGATATAGTGACAATTGGAAATTCAGTAGACTGTTATAGTCGCTGAAATGCTGCAGAAGGAGGTTTTGTTGTAATGGATAAAAAGAAAATCATCTCCCTTACAGATATTTCTTTTTTTGTGGTCTTGACTTTTTGTGCCTTGTCTACCGGTTGCAACGGCCAGCCGGCAGGAGTAGATGCTAAACCCGTATCAGTGGATGTTACTGAAGTTGTGACGAAAGATGTGCCTGTCTGGTCGGAGTGGACAGCTTCCACCGATGGTCTGGTTAATGCAACTATTCGTTCCCAGGTTCAGGGTTATCTGCTTATCCAGCATTATAAGGAAGGCGAATATGTAAAAAAAGGTCAGCTGCTTTTCGAAATTGACGACAGGACTTTTCAGGCTGCCCTGAAACAGGCGACAAGCCGGGTTACACAGGCACGTGCTGATTGGGAAAATGCCAAGGCCAATCTTGTCCGGATAAAGCCTTTGGCCGAATATAAAGCAGTGAGCGCAAAAGATCTGGACGAAGCCATCCGTGCCGAAGGAGTCGGCAAAGCTTCTTATGAAGCGGCTGTGGCGACGGCGGATAAAGCGGAACTCGATCTTAAATTTACGAAAATTATGAGTCCGATCGATGGTATTGCCGGTGCGGCCAAAGCACAGGTTGGTAATCTGGTGGGGCCGGGATCAACGGAAGAATTGACATCTATTTCCACGGTTGATCCGATTAAAGTGAGTGTGCCGCTGACCGAGCAGGAATACTTAAGGGATATGCGAGGCGGCAAAAACGGCAAGGCCAGACTGGAGCTGGTTCTGGCGGACGGAAGTGTCCACCCGTACAAGGGAAAATTCACTTTTGTCGATCGTCAGGTAGATGTAGATACCGGTACGATAAAAGTAAACGCTCTTTTTCCCAACCCAGGCAATTTTCTGCGGCCAGGCCTGTTTGCCCGGGTCCGGGCGGAGATCAAAATAAGAAAGGGAGCTGCTCTGGTTCCTCAACGGGCGGTAATTGAAGTCCAGGGAAACCAGGAAGTGGCTGTGGTAAATGCCGACAATAAAATTGATATGACGCCGATTAAAACAGGCCCTCGTTTCGGTGAGATGTGGGTTGTCGAAGAGGGGCTGCAAGCCGGGCAGAAAGTGGTTGTCGAAGGAACTCAAAAGGTACGCCAGGGAGTTTCCGTAACACCGCGTCCTTTCCAGACGAATTCTCCTGATCAGGTACAAAAAGGCAAATAAGGAAGATCATGGCCAGGTTTTTTATCAAACGCCCCATTGTTGCTATCGTTATTTCCATTATTATTGTCACCTTCGGTATTATATCCATTTTCACCCTGCCGATTGAACGTTTTCCCAATATTATTCCTCCGGAAATCCGGGTGGAAACCACTTATACCGGTGCTGACGCCGAGACCCTCGAAAAATCCGTCTCCACACCGATCGAACAGCAGATGAGCGGTGTTGATTACCTGAATTACATGTATTCCATGAATTCGTCGAGCGGCATGATGAGGCTTTATGTCAATTTCGATGTGAAGAGCAATCCGGATGTTGATCAGGTTCTCGCCCAGCTTCGCCAGGGGCAGGCTCAATCTCAACTTCCGGAAGATGTCCGCAACTACGGCGTGACTATCAAAAAGGGTGGATCGGCTCCATTTATGATTCTGGCACTGCATTCACCGAAAGGGACCAGAAATGCGGTGTTTCTGGCGAACTATGCCAATATCAGCCTCAATGACCGGCTGCTCCGGGTACCGGGAGTTTCGCAGGCCAATATCTTCGGCGCGGGTCAATATGCTATTCGTATCTGGGTAAAGCCCGATATTCTCACCAAACTCGGCATTACGGTTCCGGAAATTGTGAATGCCGTGAAAAAGCAGAATGCCGTCAATCCCGCCGGAAAAATAGGCGGCGAGCCCGCACCGGCCGGACAGGAGTTCACCTATACCGTCCGCACGGAAGGACGTCTTGTTTCGGAGGAAGAATTCAGGGCAATTGTTCTTCGGGCGAACAATGACGGTTCTCTGGTCCGCATAAAAGATGTGGCCCGTATCGAACTGGGCGCCCAGGATTATAATACAAGGAGCCGGTTGAATGGGAAACCTTCGGCAATGATTGCTCTTTATCAGACTCCCGGGACAAACGCTTTGGCGGCTGCCGAAAATGTAAAAAAGGCAATGGAAGAAGCCAAAGCGAGGTTCCCTTCGGATCTGGATTATGTTGTTGCCATCGACACTACAAAAAGCGTGACGGAAGGAATCAAGGAAATTGTTATAACGCTTCTGGAAGCGATTATTCTTGTCATTATTGTTGTTTTTATATTTCTTCAGGGATGGCGGGCGACTCTTATTCCCACTCTGGCCATTCCCGTATCGCTTCTCGGCACGTTTGCTTTTTTCCCGCTTCTCGGATTTTCCATTAATACCTTGTCGCTCTTCGGTCTTGTGCTGGCCATAGGACTGGTGGTTGATAATGCCATCATTGTCGTGGAGGCGGTAGAAAGGCATATAGAAGAGGGTCTTTCTCCCCGGGAGGCAACAATTAAAACAATGGAAGAGGTGTCGAGCCCCATTATAGCAATTACCCTTATTCTGATGGTGGTTTTTGTTCCGACGATATTTATTCCGGGAATAACGGGCAGGCTCTACCAGCAGTTTGCCGTCACTATCGCCATATCGGTGCTTCTTTCCACCGTCAACGCCCTTACCCTGAGTCCCGCACTTGCGGCGATGATCCTGAAGCCGCGGAAAGGAAGCAGGGGGGTGCTTAGTCGTTTTTACACCCGCTTTAATATTATCTTCGGCAAGGCAACCAACAGATATGTCAACCTCTGCGGGTACTTGATTAAGAGGAGCATTGTTGGCCTGGCCTTCATTGTTGCCGTCATTCTTTTTGTCGCATTACTGGGGAAGAACATTCCCACCGGATTTTTGCCCGAAGAAGATGAGGGTTACTTTTATATCAACGTTGTCCTTCCCGGTGCCGCCTCACTGCAACGCACTGATGCGACCTGCCGGCAGATCGAATCCATTTTGTCGCACACACCGGGCGTTCAATACTATACAACCGTTGCGGGTTTCAGCCTTTTTGAAACATCACCCAACCCGTCCATGGCCTTTTACAATGTTAATCTTAAGGACTGGAGCGAAAGGACAAAACCGGAAGAACAAAAAGAGGCCATTCTCAGCTATCTCAACCGTGAGCTTGCCGCTCTTCCCCAGGGGCTGGCCTTTGCCTTTTCCCCGCCGGCAATTCCCGGTATCGGACATGCCGGAGGCGTTACCTTCATTTTGCAGGACCGGGAGGGTAAAGATATCGGATTTCTTGCCGCCAATGCGGCCAAGTTTATCGAAGCGGCCAGAAAACGGCCGGAACTGGCCCGTGTGACAACCTCTTTTCAGGCGGCGGTTCCGCAGATGCTGGTTCGCGTGGATCGCGATAAGGTGCTGAAGCATGGTGTGGATATAGGACAGGTGTATCAGACCGTGCAGGCATTTATGGGAGGATCCTTTATAAATTATTTTAACCGGTTCGGCAGGCAGTGGCAGGTCTATGTTCAGGCGGAAGGTAATTACCGCGGGAATACCGAATCTATCGGACAGTTTTCCGTTCTGAACGACCAGAAAAAAACCGTGCCCCTTTCTTCCCTTATTCATATTCAACCGACATCAGGTCCCGAGACAACGATGCGTTTCAACCTTTATCGCTCCGTCCGGATTGACGTGACCGGCAATCCGGGCTACAGTTCCGCTCAGGCCATGGCGGCATTGGAAGAGGTGTATCAGCAAACCATGCCGCGGGAGATGGGCTTTGATTACCTGGGCATGAGTTTTCAGGAGAAAAAAGCGCAGGAAGGAATACCCGCCTGGGTGATTTTTGCGTTTTCGCTCTTTTGTGTCTTTCTTATCCTTGCCGCCCAGTACGAAAGCTGGTCTTTGCCGGTGAGTGTTCTGATTACAACGCCGATCGCTGTTTTCGGCGCACTGGCCGCCATTATGCTTCGCGGTCAGGTAAACAATGTTTATGCCCAGATCGGCTTGATCGTGCTCATCGGACTCACGGCCAAAAACGCCATTCTTATCGTCGAATTTGCCAAGAGAGCCTATGAACGGGGTGTGCCGCTTGCTGATGCCGCTTTGGAAGGAGCACGTTTAAGACTGCGGCCGATTCTGATGACTTCTTTTGCCTTCATTCTCGGTGTTGCGCCTCTTGCCGTCTCCGAGGGAACGGGTGCCGCCGGAAGACAGATTATGGGAACAATTGTTGCAGGGGGAACAATTGCCGCTTCTTTGATCGCCGTTTTTCTCATCCCCGTAACTTTTTATGTGATCAGCAGATTATCGGCTGATAAGAAGGAAGGGGATTTGGCAGTAAAGGAGGACGATCATGCCTAAATGTCTTTCTTTCCCCCTTGTTTTGATCTTTGCCTTAATCATAGCGGGATGTGCAGTGGGACCGGATTATCAACGTCCGGCTGTCGAAGTTCCTTCCTCCTGGCGGTTGGAAGAGATTTCGGCGGCTGAAATGGCGAATACAGCCTGGTGGGAGATGTTTGACGATCCTGTAATGAATAATCTTATTTCCATTGCCTTGAAGGAAAGCAAGGATGTAAGAATTGCTGCGGCCCGGATCGAGGAATTCATGGGACGGTACGGGGCGACAAGAGCGGATTTGTTCCCCCGGATAAGCGGAGTTGCAAGCGGCTACCGGACACAGGTTTCCGAGTATATCAATTCACCACTGCCTTCAACATACAACAATCCTTATAACGATTATAAGCTGTCGGGGAATGCAAACTGGGAGATCGACATCTGGGGGAAAATTCGCCGGGCGACGGAAGCAGCCCGTGCCGATCTTCTGGCTACGGAAGAGGGGAGAAAAGCGGTCATCATGTCTCTTGTCTCTTCTGTTGCCGGTGCATATATTGATCTGCGCGATTTCGACCGGGAACTGGAAATTGCCGAAAACACCACAAAGAGCCGCAAAGATGCACTCCGTTTGTGCGAACTGCGTTTTGAGCGGGGAGTTATTTCCGAGATGGAGCTCAAGCAGGCACAGCTGGAATACGAAGCGGCGGCGGCAACTATTCCCGTGATGCAAAAACTGATCGGCCAGCAGGAAAATCTGATCAGTACATTGCTGGGTCGTAATCCCGCAACTATTGCCCGAGGAAAAAAAATCGATCAGCTGGTGCTTCCGGATGTGCCTGCCGGATTGCCTTCAG
>Ga0228535_1002052_pt1 | contig 22515 bp, 19 predicted proteins | sample SJ1metagenome_FD_168457 | JGI IMG/M metagenome (GOLD analysis project Ga0228535, IMG submission 168457) | Enriched culture of PCE-dechlorinating microbial communities from Ithaca, New York, USA - SJ1 | ecosystem: Engineered > Modeled > Simulated communities (microbial... > Unclassified | place... | reverse complement strand
ACAGGAGAAAAAGCGAAAAGAAGACACAAACAGGAAGAAAGAATCAGAACGGGGAAACAAAGACACCTCGTTTCCCTGTCCGGTGATGGTTTCCTTCACTTGAGAAAACGAACCTGCGGATTTAGGGTTAACAACGCTTATTGACAAAAAACCTTAAGGTCTGTAGAATCTTTTTTTGTTGGGTGGTTAGTTCAGAGGAAGAACGCTTCCTTGACGCGGAAGAGGTCACAGGTTCGAGTCCTGTACCACCCACCATATGAATGCAAAGCTCCGGTGGTCTCCACCGGAGCTTTTTTTATTCGGAGCTCCTTACTCAGTGCGTATCCCTTGCGGTTCCTGTAAAAATAGAGGTACTGGCCGATCGACCGGGAAATAGTGCCTTCTCAAGCGAATGGCGTTATTCCTTGCAGGATGCGACTGCTTTGCTGAAGCAAGCAGTCCGGCCCCGGAAAGTTTTGCCGTGGCTGTTTTTTGTGGTATAACCTAGGCCATGCATGGAGGATTGACGCAAAGACGACTCACTACGGAGGAGATGCCGTGATTGCAGGCCTGGGGATTGATTTGTGCAGTATATCCAGAATGAGAAAGGCTATTCGGTCAGAGCACTTTCAAAAAAGGGTCTTCCATGATTCCGAAATCGGGTATGCCCTTTCGAAGGCGGATCCGGCAAGACATTTTGCAGGCAGTTTTGCTGCCAGGGAAGCATTCAGCAAAGCATCATCACTTTCAATGTACTCTCTTGCTTTCCAGGGCGCCTGGGTCGAGCGTACGGAAGCAGGTCCGGTACTGAAATTAAGCGAAACCGTTCACTCCATGCTGCCAGGGGATAAGAAGGGGCGCGTTCTGCTCTCAATTTCCCATGACGGGGATTATGCGGTTGCAGTAGTCGTAATAGAGGCGAGAGAATGAATTATTACACTCCTTCACAGATTCGCCGGATGGAAGAATACCTGATTGAAACCCTGGACGTTCCGGAAAGGCTTCTCATGGAAAACGCCGGAGGGGCTTCCGTGAAACTGATGCTTGAGTTTTATCCTGAAGCCTCACGGGCGGTCATCTTGACCGGTCCGGGGAAAAACGGCGGCGACGGATTCGTGGCGGCGAGACACCTTCAGTCAGCGGGATGGTCCGTCCAGATTCTTTCAGCCGTTCAGGAGGAATCCATCAAAGGCATCAGCAGGGTGAATTATAACCTTGTCAGGGAATGCGGAATTCCCCTTCTTTTTTCCCAAAACCTTTCTGACTTCGAAATCCGTTCACTGATTACGAAACATGAGGTCATCGTAGATGCCCTGCTCGGCATCGGATCGAATGGCCCCCCGAGGGGAGAAATCGCCCGCCTGATTTCCCTTTCCCTGGGTTTGCCAGGCATCGTTGCCCTTGACCTGCCGAGCGGAGTTGATCCCGAGTCGGGAAAAATCCTTTCACAGGCGGTATCCGCTGAACATACACTCACCATGATAGAAGCAAAAAGCTGCCTTGCCCTCTCTCCGGGAAGTGACCATTCAGGACAGGTCACCGTAGTGGATCTTGGCTTTCCCGCCGGACCGGAAATGCACCCTGTTCTGCGCTCCTTTTCGGAATATGACGGAAAATCGCTTCTGCCTTCCTTCCGCGGCGACATACACAAGGGAGACAGGGGAGGCGCGCTTATCATCGGAGGAAGCGAGGTATACCGCGGTGCTCCGGTGCTTGCTGCAAGAGGCTATCTCCGTTCAGGAGGGGGGCTCGCTGTCCTGTTCTCCGAAGATGCATGCTGCAGTGCTTGTGCAGCCTCCCTTCCGGAGACCATTTCCCTTCCCGGTTTTCCCGGAGCATCAGAAGACACGATCATAGAGACAATTACGATGTGGAAAAATCGGGCAAACTGCATGGTCATCGGGCCCGGCATGGGGAGATCAAAGAAGGCCGGAGAGGCCTTCCTGCTCGCTCTTTCCTCCTGGGACAAGAAAATAATCGTTGACGGGGACGGGGTGTACTGGCTTCGTGAATTCGGGACGCAATGTGCCCGCAAAGGAGATATGCTCATCACTCCCCACGAAGGGGAAGCCGCGCTGCTCCTTGGCCTGGAACCCGGCGAAGTAAAGGGTGAACGCTCCGCCTCCGTCCGGAAGCTTGCAGAAAAATGGGGCACAGTCCTCCTCAAGGGAAGGGAAACACTCGTCGACGACGGACGAAGGACATTTCTTGTTGCAGAAGGGAACAGGGCACTTGCTGTTCCGGGGTCAGGGGACGTCCTTGCCGGGATTTCTGCTTTTTTTGTCTCATCCGGCATCCCAATACCAGAAGCTGCGGCTCTTGCTGCGTTTGTCCACGGACGGGCGGGAAACAGAGTCTCCGGGGAAAAGGGACTTGACGGAGTACTGGCCTCAGAGATCGCTGACGCGGTGCCCCCGGTTATAAGGGAAATGCGGGAAAGTCAGGTTTCCGCCTACTTCAAACGGCAGAACAGAGAAAATACGGATGCAACGAGGTGACACAGCGGTGAAGCATATCGGACCATCAGGTATTCTCTCCGAGTCTGAGGAAGATACCCGTAAACTGGGATCATACATGGCTGAGTTCCTCAGGGAGAACGGCTTGAGGATACTGCTCAAAGGAGGGCTGGGAGCGGGGAAAACCGTACTTGTGAGGGGGTTTTGCGAGGCCCTTGGTTTTATGAAGGTCAGGAGCCCGTCTTTCACTCTGGTAAACCAATATAAGGCCGGGGACAGGACAATAATCCATTCGGACCTGTACAGGATCGGAAAAAGTGACGCTGAAGATCTTGAACTTGAAAGCGGGGTAGAGGAAAACACCATTGTGTTCGTCGAATGGGCTGAAAAGGGGAATTTCTCGTCCGATTTCCCTACCTGGGAGCTCTCTATCGATTCTCCTTCCGCTTCCATATCACCCTGTGAAAGGATCATCCTCTTCCGTTCACTAAACCTCGGAGGGGAAAAGCTTCTTTCATCTTTTATCCGCTTTGTTTCGGAGGTACTTCCTGAATGAACGACCTGATCCTTTCCATAGACTGCTGCAGCCTTCAGTGGACGACCCTCGGGCTCCTGGATGGGGATTCCTTAAAAGGGGAGCTGAATCTCGACATAGGAAGAAAACAGTCGGCACTCCTTCCCGGCCTTGTGCAGTCCTTTCTCCGCTCCTTTTCCCTCACGGCGTCTGATATGGATTATTTCGCGGTAACCAACGGCCCCGGGTCCTTCACCGGAATAAAGGTCGGAGTTGCCTTTACACAGTTCACGGCATGGACGGCAGGAAAGAAAATAATTCCCCTGTCCTCACTGGAAATAATGGCATTCAGCCATATCAGACAGAAAGATGCATGCGTACTTTCTATGATCCAGGGAGGGGGAGGAAAGGTATATGCAGCCATGTATCGCGGAAACAGCGGAACAGAGCGTCCCGAGTGCCTCATGGCGGAAAAGGCCTATAGTCCGGCTGAACTGGAGCAGCGGCTGGGTGAATTATCCGTTCTTCCGGACAACCTGCTGTGGAGTGCGGATGATCCGGGAAAAATCAGCAGGTCTTTTCATCCTGCGGCAATACCTTTTCCTCCTAAAAAAGCTATCCCGTCCGGATCTGCTGCTGTAAGCCTTGCCTCGCTGAAAAAAAGCGAGGCGATTTCGGCAAGGGAAATACGGGGCCGCTATCTAAAGGATCCTGATTTAGGATAAAAAAAGGTTTTTTTCATTTTTTTCTTTTTTTATGATTCGAGATAAAAAAGATAAATACTCTTTTTAGGTTGAACTCTTTTCCGGTTGCAGCTATCCTCTCAAATAGTGGTTGAATTCATAAAACGCATGTTCCGGTTGTGGCTTTTAATACTGTAGGAGGTGACTTTTTTGCCGAAGAAGTTTGAAGTCCAGGTGAACAACTCGTGGTGTAAAGGGTGTTCCTTGTGTATTCACGTGTGCCCGAAAAAAGTCCTCGAGCTCGACGAGGTACGGGGAAAATCCGTCCCTGCAAGGCAGAATGACTGCATAGGCTGCAGGCAGTGCGAAAACATCTGCCCTGACATGGCAATTACAGTGACTGAGAAAGGGGAGGAATAGCATGCCTGAAGTGGCTTTCTGGCAGGGAAACGAGGCTATCGCCTATGGCGCTCTTGCCGCCGGATGCCGGTTTTTCGGAGGATATCCCATTACCCCTTCCTCCGAAATCGCGGAGATCATGGCTGAAAGGCTGCCGAAGCTCAACGGCAGGTTTATCCAGATGGAAGACGAAATCGCCGGCATTGCTGCCACGATCGGCGGCTCCATTGCGGGTATGAAGTCGCTCACCGCTACGTCCGGTCCCGGTTTCTCGCTGAAACAGGAAAATCTCGGTTTCGCCTACATTGCAGAAATCCCCATAGTCGTCGTTGACGTTATGCGCGGCGGACCTTCCACAGGCCTTCCCACAAAAGCAGCCCAGCAGGATGTAATGCAGGCCCGCTGGGGAACCCACGGAGATCACGGGACTATCTGCTATGCGCCGGCTTCCGTGCAGGAATGCTATGAAGTTACGGTCAAGGCCTTTAACGCCGCTGAGAGATACCGGCAGCCAATACTCATTCTGAGCGACGAAGTTATCGGCCATATGAGGGAAAAAGTTGTTGTTCCCGAAATAGATCCCTCGACGCTGACCGAACGGAAACGGCCTGTGGATATCCCTGAAAAATTTGTTCCCTACAGGCCTGACCCGAAGGACGACCTCCCCTGTATGGCATCCTTCGGCGACGGTTATACCTGGCATATTACAGGACTCACCCATAATGACTGGGGCTTCCCGACCAACAATGCCGAAGAGATAGAAAAAAAAATGAAGCGCCTTATGAGAAAAGTCGACCGCTTCCGCGATGACATTGTTGAATACGAGACCGAATCCGTTGGTGATGCGGAAGTCGTCGTCCTCGCATACGGCAGTGTTGCCAGATCCAGCCTGAGAGCGGTCCACGACGCGCGGGTCAGGGGGATCAAGGCAGGCTTTTTCCGCCCCGTCACCCTTTGGCCGTTCCCCGACAAAGAGATAGAAAAGCTCGCCCGAAAGGTGAAGACGATCATCGTTCCCGAACTGAACTGCGGCCAGATGGTGCTCGAAGTGGAGCGGGCCGTTCACGGAAAGGCAAAGGTACTGCCTGTCAATCTCGTGAACGGTGAGCTTTTCAAGCCCGAAGAGATTCTTGCCGTAATTGAGGAGGTGGCCTGATTATGCCTAGTCAGGAAGTGTTCAGCTGGCTTCGTACACGGTTTTTCCCCCACATCTGGTGCCCGGGATGCGGACACGGCATCATCATGCACGCCCTTCTCCGTGCCCTTGTGGCATTGAAGAAAAAGAAAAGCGAAACGGTAATAGCATCAGGAATCGGCTGCTCGAGCAGAATGGCCGGATATATCGATGCATGCACTGTTCACACGACCCACGGAAGGTCTCTCGCCTTCGCAACCGGCATTAAGCTTGCAAAACCCGAGCTGACGGTCATCGATGTGATGGGAGACGGCGACTGCACCGCGATCGGAGGAAACCACTTTATCCATGCATGCAGAAGGAACATCGACATAACTGCCATCGTCATGAACAATAACATTTACGGAATGACGGGAGGGCAGGCTTCACCGACAACCCCTGTTGGCAGCATTGCGACCACCACGCCTTACGGAGCCATTGATCCGTCATTTGACGTATGCAGGCTCGCCGAAGGAGCAGGAGCTTCCTACGTTGCACGGTCCACTATCGCCAATCCCAAGCAGGCGGAACAGTTCATAATGAACGGAATAAAAAAGAAGGGCTTCTCGGTTGTCGAAATCATGACCCACTGCCACACAACCTTCGGGAGAAAGAACAACAGAAGGACCCCTATCGACAACGTGAATTTCTTCAAGAACAACTCCGTTCCTCTTGCAAAGGCGAAGGAGATGTCTGAAGAGGAACTCGCCGGCAAGATTATCACCGGAGAATTCGTTAACAGGAATATCCCCGAGTACACCGAGCAGTACCTTGCCTTGATTGAAAACGTGAGGGGGAAATAACATGGCAGGCAGATACGAGATCCGGTTTGCAGGTTCCGGCGGACAGGGCGTTATTCTCGCTGCTGTGATCACCGGCGAAGCGGCATCGATCTATGAGGAAGGGCTTCACGTCGTCCAGTCACAGTCTTACGGCCCCGAGGCAAGGGGAGGAAAGTCAAAGGCCGAGGTTGTTATCTCCACGGAGCCCATTGATTATCCGAAAGCCATCAAGCCCAACCTCCAGGTGATCCTTACCCAGCAGGCAGCGGAAGAATATGCCGGTGAAACTCTTCCGGGCGGAAGGATCATATACGATGATTTCTTTGTCACCAGTTTTCCCCAGGTTGACGCCAACGTCTATTACCTGCCCATCATAAGGACGGCCAGGGAGAAAATCGGCAAAGAGATCGTGACGAATATGGTCGCTCTCGGAGCAGTTGCCAGGGTTCTTGAGCTTGAGAAAATCGCAAAACCTGAATCCATCAGGAAAGCGATTCTCGGAAAAGTGCCCCAGGGGACAAAACAGCTGAATTCCCAGGCTTTCGACGAGGGATACGAGCTCTTCAAAAACAGCGTCCATCTGTAAAAAGGACATACTTACATTTTCGGCGGCAAAGGCATGACAGCCTTTGCCGCTTTTTTCAGAAACGGGTGATAGGGATGAAAACTGGTGAATCCATACGGCTGCAAATGGGAAAGATAAGCAGCGATGGAAGTGCTATAGCCCGTACTCCGGAAGGGCTTGTCGTATTTGTCCCGGGCGCATTGCCCGGTGAAGACCTGGACGTCAGGCTTTCAGTCAGAAAAAAAGAGTATGCCATCGGTCTCCCGGAAAAAATATACATGCCGAACCCGGGAAGGACGGAACCGTTCTGCCCTCTCTACGGAACCTGCGGCGGATGCCAGCTGCAGCACGCAGACTATGATCTCCAGCGCGAGCTCAAATGGTCTATTGTCAATGATGCATTCGCAAGGATCTATAAAAATCCGTACCCGGACATATCGCCGTGCTCAGGAAGCCCTTTCCCGAAGAATTACCGGAACAAAACCTCTTTTCCCGTCGGCGGACGGTCAGGGGCGGCAATTGTAGGCTATTACAGCAGAAGAAGCCATGAAATCGTCGAAACCGTCCGCTGTCCCATAATGGCAAAAGATGTAGAAGAAGCCCCCGAGCTTTTTTCATATGCCCTGAGGTCCTCGGGACTTGCTCCATACAACGAGAAAACCGGCAAAGGGATGGTTCGGCACATTATCCTGAGATATTCTTTCTCCACAAAAGATATCCTTGTATCCATCGTCACGGCAAAAAAAGCCTCAAAAGAGGAGAAAAAACTGATTCTCGAAAAAATACTTCCCCCGCTGAAGGAAAAGTACGTGAACCTGCGGACGATGACGCTGAATTACAATCCCTCGCGGGGAAATGTCATCGTGGGCAAGAATACCGAGACTTTGTCCGGCGACGGGATAATAGAGGAAGATCTCGGACCGTTCCGCTTCCGCTATGACACGACAGCTTTTTTCCAGGTGAATCCGCTCCAGGCGGTGCGGCTGTATGAAAAAGCCGCCGAGATGGCCTCAGCGGAAGGGAATGATCCGGTACTGGAACTCTACAGCGGAATCGGTTCACTTACCGCTTTTCTTTGCCGGCATTCTTCTGCTGTAACCGCAGTGGAGGAATGGGTGCCTTCAGTGGAGCGGATGAGGGAGAACATGGAAAGAAACGGGCTCTCGGGAAAAGTCAGGATTGCAGCAGGCCCGGTTGAAAACCATATCAGCTCATTTCCGAAAGGATTCAGGACGATCGTTGTGGACCCTCCCCGGACCGGCTGCAGCAGAGACGTGCTGGCGGGGGTGATGAACCTGGAGCCTGAAAAAATAGTGTACGTTTCGTGCAACCCGGCAACTCTTGCACGGGACGCCGCTCTTTTGCTCGAAGGGGGATACGAACCTGCGGAAATCTGTTGTTTCGATATGTTTCCCCAAACCGTCCACGTGGAATCGATAGCTCTTTTCAGGCGAAAAAACAGATGAAAAAGAGATATACCATCGCGGACACCGGAACATGAATTCTCCCCTTTTAGTCCCGATTCTGTTAAAGCTGTGAAGACCACAGGCGGGCCCCGGACTCAAGGATCCTGTTCGTAAAGGGCCGCTTCATCCAGTCATGGAGACGGAACTGTGAGCTTTCCTGCATATCATCCAGAAAAGCCAGGGAGAATTCATCCGCGACGGAACCATCATAGATAAAAGCCTGAACCTCAAAGTTTATCTCAAGACTTCTCGCATCGAGGTTGGCGGTACCAACTGAAACTGACGATCCGTCGGCTATAAGAATTTTTGAATGGATGAACCCCTTTTCATACCTGTAAACCTTTACCCCTGCCTTCAGCAGTTCTTCCACGTTCGAGAGGGATGCCCAGTAGACGAGGGCATGATCTGTCTTGTGAGGGATCATGACCCGGACATCTATTCCGCTCATGGCCGCGACCGTTAACGCCATGACGAGCGATTCTCCCGGAACAAGGTAAGGGGTACAGAGCCAGACAGACTTCCGTGCGTTGGTGATAAGCGAAAAGTAGCCCTGGAGAATTGACTTCCAGTTGCTGTCAGGCCCGCTTGCTACAATCTGGACGGAGCTGTCGCCATTTGCCGGGAGTGGTTCCGGGGGATGGTCGTCAAAGGGAGCCTTGTCACAAAAAAACCAGTCTTCTCGGAAGATTTCGTCAAGACAGAGAACGGCGGGACCTTCGATTTTCACATGAGTATCCCTCCAGAAGCCCATGGACGGGTCTCCCATGATATACATGTCGCCTATGTTTAACCCGCCCATGAAACCGACCTTCCCGTCCACCACGATAATTTTTCTGTGGTTTCTGAAGTTCAGATCCCTTCTGAGCCTTGGGAAGGAGACGGGGAGAAAGGAATGTACCCTGACGCCTGCATTTTTAAGGGAGTTGACGAACTTTTTCCCGAGGTTCCAACTTCCCACGCTGTCGTAGATCACCTTGACCGCAACACCCTCCGAAGCTTTTTTTACAAGGATATCCCTTATTTTTTTCCCTATCTCATCGTTCGCTATGGAATAGTACTCAAGGTGAATATATTTTTCGGCTTTTAACAGCACTCCGAGTATTTCCGCAAAAGTATCCCCGCCGTTGAGCAGCATCCGGACAGAATTTCCCCTAGAAAGCCTGGCACGGGCACTTTTCGAAAGCATGGCCGCAGTCTTCATTTCAGTTTCGCCGTGGGACAGTGAATTCCTGGGAAGGGAACCAGTCCCGCCCATGCCTGCAGGCATTCGCTTCCTTTTTCTCTTGAGCTTTCTGAAGCTGCTTCGGCGCCTTATATCCGGACCAAAGAACAGGTAAAGGAAAAACCCCAGTACGGGAAGAAGCACAAGGGTCATGACCCAGGCGATCGTCCGGTCGGGGTTTTTCTCCTCCAGGAAAATAATGCCGGCGATAAAAAGGGCATAAACCCAAAGGAACGCCGAAGAATATTCCTTGAGGAAATCAGGCAGTTTTCCCGCAAAATTCATAAGGGAATCTGCAAGAGCCCCTTCACCGTGAAAAAGGGCCCTTATTGCCTCGGCCAGCTCGTTCCACTGGGAGAAAAGAAAAAAGATCGTGGAAAAGCCGAAAAGAAACAGAAACACAAGTCCAGTGCCGCTTCTCTTTTTCAGTTTGCTGCTCCTTTCTTCCGCAGGAGGTTCCGCAAATACAGTACCCCCGTACTATGGAGCGAAGGGATGAACCCTTCCCAAAACTCTTTCAGAATGCTATTATTCCTCATCATGGAAGGATTTGGCGAGAGTGGTGGAACGGCAGACACGTCAGACTTAGGATCTGATGCCCAAGGGCGTGGGGGTTCAAGTCCCCCCTCTCGCACCATTCTCACCTTCAGCTGCGGGAATACCAGCCAATTTTCCCTTCTTTCCTCGCAGGAGGAGCCGGAACAAACGAAGCATCCCTGTAACCTATACAGACTGAATAAAGAGGATGGTATCCTTCAGGAATCCCAAGCTTCCGGACTTCTTCGGAAATCCCGAAAAGGAATGCCGTCAGTCCCACCCAGCATGTTCCTATATTGAGCGATTCAGCAGCAAGAAGCATATTCTGAATGGCAGCAGAACAGTCAGCAAGAGGGAAAAGAAGCCCGTCCTGCGGTTCTTTTCCCGACACGATCACCACCGTGGGTGCCCGGTGAAAAAGATGATACCCCTCCTTTTCTGCCAGTTTCCGTATCCATTCCGTTTCCGACTCCGCCATAAGTTTCAGGTTCTTTTCGCTCATTTCGTCGATTTTCTCCCTGTCCTGAACGACCAGAAAATGCCAGGGTTGTGTATTATGGCCGCTCGGAGCCCACACAGCAGCCTCAAGCATCATATTGAGTTCTTCATCTTTTATCTGTTCAGGCCTGAACTTCCTCACACTTCTTCTGTTTAATATGGTTTTCAGCACTTCGTTCATTAAAAGATACCTCCAGACAATTGTTTTTTGTCGTATTGCAGGCTACGGTGCTACAATAGCCCAAAAGTTCGGGAATTGCTATAATAAAAATTCAATCCGACCCTCTTTCGCAGGCCCGACAGTCTGCAGAAAGGAGCACCGTTATGAGATCTCGATTTGGATCATGTGTTCTGGTCCTGGCGGCCATACTGCTCGTCACCGTAAAGGCAACCCCGTCATTCTCCGCCCCTTTTTCTACGTGCCGCGATTACAGGGGCATGCAGCGCCAATTGACAAAAAAAGACCAGGCGAAACGGCTGAAAGCCGTTGAAATGTATTTTACCCGGAAAAACCCGAAGGTTTCACAGAAAAAGATCTCCCAGTACGCGAACCTCATAGATCAGTACTCTTCCCAGTATGGGCTCGATCCGTTCCTTGTCGCAGGAGTTATGATGAAGGAATCCACTGTGAAAGAAAACGCAGTCAGCAAGGGGAATTACGGTCTGATGCAGATCAACTGGAACGCTAACCGTCCATGGATAGTCAAAACCTTCCCGATAAAGACAAAAAAAGAACTGATGGTTCCGGCAAACAATATCCGGCTGGGAGTCCATATTCTGGCGGCCAACATCAAAAAAAGCAGGGGCAGCGTAGATAAAGGCCTGGACAGGTACAGGGGCCGTTCCCTGGCCTCTTACAGGAATTCGGTCCATGCACATTATCTCGCGATAGTCGGTATATTCAGAAAGCTTTAGACGAAAACACGATCATATGAAGCATCGAAACGTTTCGGCTGTCATCCTGGCAGCGGGTTTTTCCAGGCGGATGGGTTTTTTCAAGCCCCTCGCGGGGCTCAACGGAACAACGGCAATCGAACGTTCAATTACATCCGCAAAAGCTGCAGGAATATCTGAAATCGTGGTAGTTACAGGCTACGGAAGAGAAATGCTTGAACCGGTCATACTGCGAAACGGAGCAAAACCTGTCTTTAACAGCCGGTTCCCTGAAGGGATGTATTCTTCTGTACAGGTTGGTGCTGCCTCTCTTTCACCCGCTTCAAGGGCATTCCTTATACTTCCGGCTGACTGCGCTTCCGTCAGGTCATCAACGATCAGGCTGCTTGCAGCCCGTGCCTCATACCGAGGAATCATACATCCTGTTTTTCTGGGAGAAAGAGGACATCCACCCGCAATAGGCGCTTCGTTTATTCCTCATATCCTGACATTTGCAGGTGAAGGGGGACTGCGGAGCTTTCTGGAGACGAGGGAATCAAGTGCAGCGGACCTGCCGGTTGCCGACGAAGGAATTCTTATGGATATGGATACTCCGGAAGATCTGCTGCGGACAAGGCAAAGGCTGAACAGTCTTTCCATCCCTTCTGAAAATGAAATCCGGGCATTGTTCAGGATTGCGGGAACTCCTGAAAAAGTGATTGCTCACAGCCGCATGGTTTCCGAAGCGGCAGAATCACTGGCGAATGGAGTCGCCGGAACGCTTCATTTCCCTATTGCATTCCTCAGGGCGGCAGCCCTCCTTCACGATGTATGCAGGACTATGGATGATCACGATTCCGCTGCAGAAGTATTTCTTGAGTCATGGGGCTTTCCGGCAATAGCAAGGATCGCGGCACTACACATGGATCTCCCCCCGAGGGCATCTCCAGAGGCTGCGATTGTTTTTCTTGCGGATAAGATGGTCATGGGAGACAGGATAGTATCCCTTTCGGAAAGGAAAAACAGGGCTCTGGAGAAATACGGAAAGAATCCTGAAGCCCGGGCGAATATACGAAAGCGGTTTGCAAGGGCAAGACGGGTGTGCCGCATGATTGAAAGAGCCTCAGGATCTACGGTCCAATCCCTTCTGAATCTTTCCGGACATCTGGACGCCTGACTTTTATTAGGTTAAAGTTAATATTCAGGGAATGGCGGTTCGCCGTTCCTCGGGGAAGTATGAAGATGTTCCGAACGACCGGCAAAGGGGGAGAAGCATGAACATGATCGAGTGGTATTTCCCGGAAACTGTAGATGAAGCCGCCGCACTCCTCGCAAGAGAAAGGACTGTTCCTCACGGCGGCGGGACCAGCCTCGTAAAGAGCGGATTATCCTCTTTTTCAGGTGTGGTGGATCTTGCGAAGCTGCCCCTGAACTATTTAAAGATGGAGAAGGGGATTCTTGAAATAGGAGCAAACCAGACGTTTGCTTCCGTTGTCGAAAATCTCTCAAACCTCTGTCCGGACTGTATCCTTGTCGCTGCTCTCGGCTCCGCTGCGTCGACAGCCCTTCGAAACCGTATCACAATAGGAGGGAGCGTATCGTTTTTTCCGCCCTGGTCTGACCTCATAGGTCCCTTTTCCGTCCTTGAGGGGGAAATCTGCACAGAGGGAAAGAACAGCGGGACGTACGACCTTTCCTCCTGGCTGGCCAACAGGCCTGTACAGAAGGGAACCCTTGTAACGTCAGTTCTCTTTCCCGATGCAGCAGACTGGGATTCATGCTATTACAGAGAAGTCAGGGTAGGATTCGACTATCCGTCCTTCACTGTCTCCGTGGTAGCACGAAAGAACGGGTCAAAGATCGAGCAGGTCCGTGCGGCAGTGTCGGGAGGTTTGGAACGGGTAACACGGCTGAGCGGGATCGAAGAACGGCTGAACGGAAAAGATCTTTCGCAACTGGCATTTCTCGACGTGCACAAGATGGCCCGGGTGACATTCGGCCGGAAGCCGGCGGGTTCCGCGGAGTATCTTTCGGAGATAGCAGCAGTGCATGTCGAAAGATGTCTGAAGTCAGTCCTGCTTGGTGAGGGGGAATCAAGATGAAGGGATCGTTTATCGTCAACGGGAAAAAAGAGGAATGGTCTTTCGCTCCCGATGCCGTGCTTCTCGATGTGCTCAGGAACAATGGACACACGGAAGTACACAGGGGGTGCGGCGAGGGTGAATGCGGAGCCTGCGCGGTGATCCTTGAAGAAAGACTAGTCAACTCGTGCCAGGTTTTTGCCGCTTCAGCCGCAGGACAGAAGATAACCACGGTCGCCGGAATCGGCTCGATCCATTCCCCGCATCCGATCCAGCAGGCTTTTGTTGAGACCGGGGCAATTCAATGCGGATTCTGCACTCCCGCAATGATACTCGCGGTTTTCTGCCTTCTGCAGAAAACTCCGAACCCGACCGATGAAGAAATCAGAAAAGCACTCGACGGGAACCTGTGCCGGTGTACCGGGTATGTGAAAATAATCGAGGCGGTCCGTCTCGCCGCAAGGAGGATGAGCAGCAATGAATGAATTCTCTGTGGTGGGGAAGCCTGTCCTGAAAGTTGACTCCCTTTCCCTGGCGTGCGGTTCTGCTCTTTTTACGGCGGACTTCAGGGTGAAAGATCCTCTATATCTCGCATTTTTCTATTCACCCCATGCGCATGCCGAAATAACACGTATCGATGATTCTTCCGCCCGTGCAATGGAAGGAGTTGTAGATATTTTTCACTCCGGAAATACGTCGTCCGGGCTTTTCACAACTGCGGGGCAGGGCTATCCCGAACCTTCCCCTTACGACACAAGGCTGTTCAACAAAACGGTACGATATGCAGGCGACATTGTCGGGGCGGTTCTGGCCGAATCTGACAAAACGGCACGGGCAGCAGCCAGGGCTGTTGCGGTGGAATACACCCTCCTGCCCCCGCTGTTCGATCCGGAGAAGGCGATGGACGGGGATGCTCCCCGTATTCACGGTGAGGACGAGTACGCACCACTTCCCGTGGCATACAGACCGGAGCAGAACATAGCAGGTGAAGTGCTGTTTTCATTCGGGAACGTGGAAAAGGGATATGCCGAGGCAGATTTCATCGAGGAAGATACGTACAACACCCACTGTACAAGCCATTGCGCCATGGAGCCCCATGCGGCAACGGCATCATTCGATGAATACGGAAGGCTCGTGATTTATTCCACGACACAGGTCCCTTTTCACGCACGAAGGATCGTGAGCATGACCACAGGAATCCCCCTGCACCGTATCCGTGTAGTGAAGCCGAGAATCGGAGGCGGATTCGGAAGCAAGCAGGAAGTCATCCTTGAACCCTACGTTGCTCTCGCAGCCTGGAAACACAAGCGGAACGTAAGGGCCGAGCTGACGCGCCGCGAGGTTTTCACCACGGTCCGCACCAGGCATGCCATGAGGGTAAGGGTGAGGTCCGGCTTCAAAAAAGACGGTACCATCATCGCACTTCAGATGGACGACGTGATGAACACGGGAGCTTACGGAGCACACGCCCTGACCGTCCTCTCCAACGCAGCATCCAAAGTCCTGCCCATGTTCAATAAAATACCGAACATGGCATTTACAGGCCATGCGGTATATACTACCCTCCCGGTCGGCGGAGCCTACCGGGGATATGGTGCGACGCAGGGTTATTTCGCCTTCAATCAGCACGTGGATGCCATCTGCAGAAAGATCGGGGCAGATTTCGTCGAGTACGTGAAGAAATGGCATATCCGGGAGGGAGAGACTTCGGAAGTATTCCGCGCCATAGGGGAAGGTACGGAGGGAGTCAGCCAGATCGTCCGTTCCTGCAAGCTCAGCGAATGCCTGGACAGGGGTGCTGAGGAGATCCGCTGGAAAGAGCTCAGGGGAAAACGGCTCCGGTCCGGCTCAGTCGTCAAGGGTGTGGGCGCCGCTGTATCCATGCAGGGATCCGGCATAGCCATGGTGGATATGGGAAGCGCCTCCATGAAAATGAACGACGACGGCTCTTTCAACCTCTTCGCGGGCGCCACTGATATAGGGACAGGGTCTGATACGATACTGAGCCAGATCGCCGCCGAAACACTCGGGATACCGGTGGAGATGATAGTCATTCTCTCGTCCGATACCGACCTTACCCCTTTCGATACTGGAGCCTATGCATCCTCCACCACGTACATTTCCGGACAGGCAGTCCTTCGCTGCGCAAAAAAAATAGGGGACCAGATACTGTCTGCGGCTTCTTCGATGACAAACACTCCTGTCGGGAATCTCTCTATCGGGAAAGGCGGAAAAGTAATCAGCATCACCGATGGTTCCGAAATCCCCTTCAGTGAGATCGCCTGCTATTCCATGTACAGCAGAAACCAGTTCCAGATACAGACGCAGGCATCCTTTTTCGGTGAAGAATCACCTCCTCCTTTCATGGCACACTTCGCTGAAGTGGACGTTGACATGGAAACGGGCAGAGTCAGGGTAGTCAGGTTCGTATCCGCTGGAGACTGCGGCCAGCCTATAAACCCGGTGCTCGCCCTCGGACAGATAGAAGGGGCAACGCTGAACGGAATAAGCTATGCCCTCACGGAACAGTATCTCTTTGATGCAAAGGGGAAAATGACCAACAACTCGTTCTGGGATTACAAGATATATGGAAGCCTCGATATTCCGGAAGTAAAGGCCTTTCTCGCTGAATCCTCCGAGCCGAGCGGCCCTTATGGCGCGAAGTCGATCTCCGAAATCGGAATCAACGGTCCTGCACCTGCGATTGCGAACGCAATTTTTGATGCCGTTGGAATCAGGCTCCGCGAACTGCCCATGACGCCTGAAAAAGTACTGGCTGCCATCAAGGCAGGCAGGTGAGGCTTTCCGGATGTACGGGACCGATTACGTTGTCGGAAGGGGAGTAGTCGCTGATGGCAGCGGACTATTCCTGGAGAACGGCGCAATCAGGGTATGCGAGGGAAAAATCAGGGAGATAGGCCCCTGGGAGTCGGTGAAAAAAGACGGGCTTCCCTTTTACGACGTGGAAGGAAGGCTGATCATTCCCGGGCTGGTAAACTTTCACCACCACCTGTATTCCTTTTTTGCTCCCGGTTTTTCTCCCGATGGTCCGGCGGATTCGTTCCCCGAAATACTCGAAAACCTCTGGTGGAAGCTTGACAGCTCCATCGATGAGGATATTTTGTATTACTCGTCGCTCATGGGGGCACTGGATTCCCTTTCCTACGGGGTGACCGCTGTTTTCGACCATCACGCATCCATGAACCTTGACCGCGGAAGCCTTGCCCTTGAAGCAGAGGCCATGGCCCATGCGGGCATCAGGGCCATCCTCTGCCTGGAAACTTCCGACAGGCGGGGACATGAAGCCATGATGCGCCAGGTGGAGGAGAACGTGTCTTTTTGGGAGCAGCACAGGGACAATCCCTTTCTTGGGGGTATGTTCGGCCTCCATGCCAATATAACGCTATCGGCCGAGACCCTTTCATTCATCTCTCATTCGAAACCGAAGGAAATGCCGATCCACGCCCATTGCGGAGAAGCATCAGTTGACCTTTCATTCTGCAGGGCTGAAGGCTTCTCCGGGCCTGTAGAAAGGTTCAGCTCATTCGGACTGATCGACGGGGACAGCTTCCTGATACACTGTGTCCACCTCGGTGAAGAGGATCACCGGATCCTGAAAGAAACCGGGGCAGTAGTTGTGCTGAATCCTGAATCGAACGCCAATAACCGGGTAGGGCTTCCCGGAAGGGAACGCCTTCCCGGGCACCTCCTGGGAACGGACGGCATGACAGGGGATATTATTTCGGCACTGAGATCGTACTATCTCCTGGGGGAAGGGAACAAGGAGCCGTTTCCCAGAATGGAGGACATGATGTTCAGACGACCGGCGAAAATTCTCTCGAGGCGCCTTCCGGGCGTATTCGGATTCCATCCGGGTGCGGCAGCGGATATTGCCGTCCTGGATTACGTTCCCCTTTCCCCCATACATGAATCCAATCTTCTCGGGCACCTGCTTTTTGGTGCAAAAGGGGGCAGGGCATTCCTGACCGTGGTAAACGGAAGAATTCTCTGGATAAAAGGGGAATTTCCGGAACACGACATACAGGCCCTGAGACGTGAGGCACAGAGGGCCGCCAGAAAACTGGCGAATCGTTTTCAATCCCGATGAATACCCTGGAGGCAGGATAATGGCGACTATTTATTCAACAGTGAACGGCGTTTTCTTTTCAAACCCTGTACTGACGGCAGCAGGACCGAATGTCGGATCTCCTGCCAGGCTCCGCGAGGCTGTCCTTGGCGGAGCCGGAGGCATAGTGACGAAAACTGTTTCGGTCACGCCGGCGAAGGACCCGCGGCCAACGATCCGGAAGAGCCCGTGCGGAGGACTTCTGAACTGTGAAACCTGGTCAGAGCTTCCCGTCGAGTTGTATCTCGAATCATACCGGGAAATAAAAAAAACTGGAGTACCCCTTGTAACATCCATCGGCTATACACCTGACGACGTCCGGAAACTGGGGAAATTACTTGAAAGAGAGGTAAAACCGGATATTTTCGAGTTCTCGACCCACTATACGGGGAAATCCATCGAGCCCCTCGTCAGTGTTGCAAAAGCGCTCAGGGAGACAGTTTCCGTCCCTATATGGATGAAGATATCGCCGTCGACTCCTGACATCGAGGAACTCGCCGTCAAGGTATCGGAATTTGTTGACGGTTTTGTGGCGATCAACTCCCTTGGCCCGGCCCTCGACTTCGACATCGAATCGGGGAAACCTGCCCTCGGGTCTTCTTATGGACAAGGCTGGCTCTCAGGGCCGCCTATCCTTCCTATAGCACTCCGGATCGTCTACCAGATCGCAGCAGTACAGACCAGGCCTGTTATCGGTGTCGGAGGCATCTCGTGCGGAGAAGACGCCATCAAATTCATCATGGCAGGAGCCTCTCTTGTGCAGATCTGCTCCGCAGCTGTACGTCACGGCTCTGAAATCTACGGCAGAGTTGCGGCGGAAATAGAGCAATGGCTTGATTCAAGGGGCATAGGCTCCCTTGAGGATGTTCGCGGACGCTATATCCGTGCCGTCAGGGAACGGGACAGCATTTTCAATGGCGGCTAGAGAGGAGGCGACACGTTGGAAGACACGCTGTCAGTAGTCGGGAAGAGCCTCCAGAGGGTTGAAGCCCTTGCAAAAGCATGTGGTGAAACTCTTTTCACAGATGATATGCCCTTTCCGGGATGCTGGGTCGGGGGAACAATAAGAGCGGACGTTCCCAGGGGAAAGATCCGGGCAATACGAAGGGATCCGGACTTCGACTGGGAAAGTGTCGTCTTCGCAGACGCCGGAGATATACCCGGTATAAATGCCGTTTCAATGATCAGGGACGATTATCCTGCCCTGGCACCGGGAGAGATTTCATTTTCCACCCAGGCGGTTGCCCTCATAGCCGCCCCTGACCGGCAGACACTCCTGAAAGCCCTCTCCTCGGTTTCGCTGGATATCGAAGAATTGCCGCCCGTTCTTGATGTGGAAGAGGCTGCGGAGGGAAAGACCGTAATCTGGGGCAACAACAACGTGATGGATGAGTATCGTGTTTCCAGAGGGAATATGGAAGCAGCATTCTCCTCTGCAGACTTCATCATAGAAGGCACCTACAGGACAAAACACCAGGAACACGCGTACCTGGAAACCCAGGGTATAGTGGCCATTCCCGGGAAAGAAGGGTCTATCGAAATCATCGGATCCATGCAGTGTCCATATTATGTCCACACAGCCATTGTGAAGGGATTCGGCTGTGATCCGGGGAAAATTGTCGTAAAGCAGGCTGCAACAGGCGGTGCCTTCGGCGGCAAGGAAGATTACCCCTCCATTCTCGCCTTTCACGCAGCCCTGCTCGCAAGAAAAAGCAGACGCCCGGTAAAAATGGTATACGACAGGAAAGAGGATCTGCTGTGCACCACGAAACGCCATCCTTCCATTATCCGGATACGGACGGGAGTCATGAAGGACGGTTCCATCACGGCCGCAGATATCGATATTCTTCTCGACGGAGGAGCATTCACCACCATGAGCAAGGTAGTCCTTTCCCGAAGCATTCTTCATGCCACGGGGTGCTATTTCATACCCGCGGCGAATATCAGGGCACGGGCGGTGGCGACGAACACCCCTCCCAACGGCGCTTTCAGGGGGTTCGGCGTACCCCAGAGCGCTTTCGCCATAGAACGGCACATGGACAGGATCGCCAGGCAAACCGGAATAGAGCCTCTATTGCTCCGGGAAAAGAATCTCCTGAAAAACGGTTCCTCTTTCCCCTTCGGTCAGGTCCTTAAAGAAGGCGTTTCGGCCGGGCTTGTGCTTGAGAAAGTCCTCGAAATTTCAGGCTACAGGGAAAAACGCCGGCAGTTCGAAGAGGAAAATAAACGCAGCCCGTCCGTAAGGAAAGGGATCGGGCTTTCCCTCTCGCTTCACGGAGGAGGATTTACGGGAAGCGGTGAGGAATCGATCAGCGGGATCGCTTCCGTGAGGGTCACTGAAGACAGAAAAGTCGAAGTGCTCGTGAGCAGCGTGGAAATGGGACAGGGAGCATCCACCGTCCTTGCCATGATCGCGGCGGAAACGCTTGGACTGGATCTTTCAGACGTCCTCCATCACACGCCTGACACCTCAGTGGTACCAAACAGCGGCCCCACAGTCGCATCCCGGACTACCATGTACGTGGGGAAACTGGTCCAGGACGCGTGCCTGAAACTCGCAGATAAAATGGGAGAAAAGGCAGGGGACCTTGAAGGTCTTCCGGCAGGATCTTTCGAGTACAGCAGAGGCAAATTCACGAACAGGCTCGATGGAAGGGAAATCCTTTTTTTTGACATGGCCGATGCGTTCGCTTCCCATCCCGAATTCCTTGAGGCCTCGGTACAGTATTCTCCCATTCCCGGTTTTTCATGGTCCGAGGAGACGTACACCGGAGACGCATACAAGGCATACGCGTGGATCGCCAATGTCGTCGAAGTTGCTGTGGACATGGACACCTATGAGATACAGCCCCTGAAAGCGTATGTTTCAGCGGATGCGGGAAAAGCAATCTCGCCGGTCCTCGCTTCAGGGCAGATTGAAGGAGGATCCCTCCAGGCCTTCGGGTACGCCTATCTTGAAGATATTTCCATGAAGAACGGGGCCTATACTCCGGCACATCTTAACCAGTATCTCATCCCGACGTCCCTTGACGCGCCCGATTTTCTGGTGGACTTGCAGGAGGTTCCCTTCTCCGGGGGTCCTTATGGAGCAAAGGGACTGGGAGAGCTTCCCATGGATTCGGGAGCTCCCGCGATTGCGGCTGCCGTGGAACATGCAGCCGGGGTGTTCCCGGACAGGATCCCTATTACAGGGGAATACCTTCACTTCCTCCTTTCAGGGACCATTCCACGGAAAAGGCAGGGTACGGCATGAAAATAGCATTTGCACTCAACGGCGCAGTACGTGAAATGGATGTTCACCCTCTTGACCGCCTGCTGGACCTCCTCCGGGGAAAGGCCGGCCTGACGGGGGCCAAGGAAGGCTGCGGAGAAGGGGAGTGCGGCGCGTGTGCAGTCCTCCTGGACGGCGAGCTTGTCAACTCATGCATGGTCCCGGCAATACAGGTCCACGGCAGGGATGTCCTTACCGTGGAAGGCCTGGGCACTTCAAAAAATCCGGACCCTCTTCAAAGGGCTTTCGCCGAGGAAGGGGCCGTGCAGTGCGGATTTTGCATCCCCGGCATGGTGCTTGCCTCAAGGGCACTGCTCCAGAATACTCCCCGCCCTTCCAGGAAGGAGATACGGACAGCACTGTCGGGGAACCTGTGCAGGTGTACAGGCTACGAAAAAATTTTCAGGGCTGTTGAAAAAGCCGCCTCATGGGGGTACGGTGAACAATGCGGAAGGAAACTTCTTTTTCCTGACTCCTCTCCTGTTTTTTCGCCGGATGAGAAAGACTTCTTTTTCCAGCCCCGCTCGGTGGAGGAGGGCCTCGCAATAAGGGAACGATTCGGGGATGAAGCACTCTTCCTGGGGGGCACCACCGATTTCTACCCTGACATGAAGAACGGGAGAGTCACGCCGAAGAGGGTGATCGATCTTTCCAGGATCGGGGTGTTGAAAGAAATCCGCAGGGAAAGGGAGAGCCTTTTTGTTGGTTCCATGGCGACAGACACCGCAATCATGAAAAATCATTCTCTCGCAGCCTTCTTTCCGGCACTGGCGAGGGCTGCCGAACTCAGCGGCGCCCCGGCAGTACAGAACAGGGCGACCCTCGGCGGGAACCTCGTCTCTGCGTCAGGTGCCGCGGATCTTCCGGTTCCGCTTCTTGTCCTCGGGGCCAGTGTTTTTGCCGGTAACACCGGCGGCGAGCGAGTTATCCCAATCGAGGAATTTTTTACAGGCTACAGAAAAACGGCACTGGCGAAGAATGAACTGCTCCTCGGAGTCCTCCTTCCCATGGGAGACGACCCGGTTCCCCAGGCCTTCTACAAGAGAGGGTCCAGGGCTTCCCTTACTCTTTCAAGGGTTTCAATTGCCGCTTCTGCCGAAGTAAAGGGCGGAATACTCCGTTCTGTCAGGGTTGCTTCCGGAAGCATGACACCATACCCTTCACGGATGCCGGTTACCGAGTCTTTCCTGGAAGGAAAGCCTCTTTCGGGAGCATTGATCGACGAGGCTGCGGAATGTGTCTCCGAAGAGATCTCTCCCAGGACATCCGCTGCGTTCAGAAAGGCAGTTTCCGGGAACCTCGTGAGGAAGTTTCTTCTTTCCCGACAGGATCAGCACTGATTTTCGAACAAGGAACAGGAAGAAAATGAAGAATCGAAAAATTAGTGCTGTCAATAACCAATGACTCCTTCACCCCCTGAGGGTTCTAATTAACCAGAGATTCCTTCACCCTCATGGTGTTTTTAACTGGCTTTGGATTCTTTCAAAAGATAAGGAACCTCTGAACAAGAACTGATCCAGCGTCCAACAGTTGAACCTTGACAGCCGAATCCGTTTCCTGGGTACTTTTTAGCCCATATTTGGGCTAAATGGGCAGCTTTTTTGCATCTTTTAGCGCTATTTCCGGTTTTTTATGGTCTTTTGCCTGTTTTTGGATACACTACGCCCCTGTCGACGCCAACAGGCCCCTTCGGACCATGTACAGGTTCGACAGAGCAAAGAGCACGAAGGCGAAGTTGGTGTTCTTCGCCAGTCCCTTGTATCTGACCTTCGAAAAGCCGAAGATCCTCTTCGCGATGAGGAAGATGTGCTCTCCCCGGCTTCTGGTTTTCGAGAGCAGGCGGTTCCTTTCTTTCTCTTCTTCGGTGAGTTTTCTGTTTTTCGTTCCTC